>Ga0157375_10004918_pt1 | contig 11620 bp, 9 predicted proteins | sample M35metaG_FD_115311 | JGI IMG/M metagenome (GOLD analysis project Ga0157375, IMG submission 115311) | Miscanthus rhizosphere microbial communities from Kellogg Biological Station, Michigan, USA - M3-5 metaG | ecosystem: Host-associated > Plants > Roots > Rhizosphere > Soil | place: USA: Michigan...
GCTGGAGGCGAGGAGGGAGAAGAGGAAACCTTCAAGGGTCTCCTACGCTTGTACAAGACCGGTCCATTCGCAGTTGTTGCAGACACCTGGGACTTCTTCGCTGTCCTTAAAAAGGGAGGCATTCTTGACCGCCTCCGCAAGGAAATCATGGAACGAGATGGAAAGCTGGTTATTCGTCCAGACTCCGGTGACCCTGCCGACATCATCTGCGGTACCTCTACACTTACGGGTATTGATGGAGCATGGGACTCAGATGAAGAGAAGGGCGCAATCCAACTTCTATGGGAGCTCTTCCCGGGCAAGGTGAATGACAAGGGATTCAAGGAGCTCGACCCCCACATTGGTCTCATCTACGGTGACGGCATCACAGATGAACGAGCAGCAGACATCATCGCTCGTCTTGCTGCGAAGGGATTCGCTTCTACGAACGTCGTCTTCGGTCTTGGTTCCTTCACCTACCAGTACAACACCCGAGACACCTTCGGCTCTGCAATGAAGGCTACCTGGGTCAAGATCAATGGTGAAGAGAAGAACATCATGAAGAACCCGAAGACTGACAGTGGCCTTAAGAAGTCTGCCACTGGTCGACTTGCTGTCCACTACGGTGCCAACGGCAAAATGGTCCTTACGGAGAAGGCAACGTCTGAGCAGGAAGCCACTAGCCTTCTGCAGCCTGTCTGGGAAGACGGCAAGTTCATCCGTGAGCAGTCCTTCACCCACGTCCGTGAGACCCTCAAGCGTACGGCTGGTATCCTCGAGCGCTACTCCAAGTGAGTCAGTGTACAGTACGACTGAACTAGGATATAATAAGACATATGAATACAACACACACTCTCCCAGAGAAGACCGCATCAGAATTGGTCGCACTCCGTGAATCGGATACCGATCTTTTCTACGTCGCCATCAAGGCATTGACCAATGAGAAATGGTCCCTTAGAGCAATCGCAGAAGCCATCGGAGTTTCATTTACGAGTGTTCAGAAGTGGAAGACACTCGCCGATCCAGAGCATTACGCAGTGACGATCGACATCCCGGAGGTACCTCAGAAGCTCAAGGCTTCATCCAGTAGGCCTTCTAAGCCGGAGGTGAGTATCTCTACATCAGACCAGAATCGCATCCAGGAACTCATCCCACAGGCTGCAATGGTACGAGGCCGCACCCCTCAGGATTCTCCTTACCGAGAAGCCGCACGAGAGCTCGAGGATTTGCTCTTCAAATACAAGGAGCAGGATGTCTCCTACAAGACACTGTCCGAACTCGCAGGAGTTTCCCGTCGAGCAATCGCACAGCGACTAGAAAGCCGAGCACGCCGTCTTGGAAGCACCTCTTAAGAAAGACGTACAGTACATCAACTTCCAGGTCTTCCCTGCCTCGCTCGTTTTCGCGGAGACAGGGAAGCGCCTTGGAGACCAGTTCAAAGTCATTGCCACTGACAAATACTTCATTGTCTATTCTGACTACGATGTAGTAGAGTTTTTATCAGAGTTCATCTCATTTGAAAAGGTGGACTACAAAACCTACGTCGCTCAGACAAGTGATGGTGAAATCACTGTCAAGCGAGAAGACAACTGTGGGTGTGGCAACAGACTTAAAGGATACCATCCTTTCGTCGGAGTCCGTGAAGTTGCCCGATACCCGTTTTTGAAAGGAACCTAAATGGCACATGGCGTACCAGAGATTATTTGGTCTCGAGCCGATGACAGTACCCTTGAGTCACAGACAGGCTGTGCCTCATGTCTCTTCGAGGGAGTCGATGCTCCTCTTAATAGAGTCTACATGTGGGGTGGAACTTCCCTCTGCGCGAAACACCTTCTAGCTTTAAGGACCCCTAATGCAGCTCAGTAAGCTGGCTCTTCTGAGTCTTGCAACATACCGTGTCACTAAGCTGGTGATCGAAGATGAAATCACTTCTTCACTCCGTGAGAAGGTCTTTGAGAAGTTCGATCCTAGGGACACGAAGATCGGTTACTTCTTCACGTGTCCTTGGTGTGTTTCGATTTGGGCTGGTGCAGGACTAGTTGCCCTCGAGCATATCGCTCCTGAGATTGGCAACACAGTCCAGAAGGTATTGGCTGCCAGTGCTGCTACAGGAATGATCGACTCTCGTTTCTAGCATATCTCGTGTAGTATAATTACTTTTAGTAAAATTACTACTTCAGAGGTGTCTAGTGGGACTAATATTTAACCGTGACACCGATCAAGCTCTTTCTCCATCACCAGCTCCGTACATTGACCGCGGCAAAGGTGGTATGACAGCATCTGCTGTGCGTATCGATCTAAAAGACTCACGACAAGTAGAAGCTACGGCTCGTCGTCTTCAAGTTGACACATGGCAGGATGACGTATGGGAATACTATGACTTGATCGGTGAAGTCAAATTCACAGCAAACATGCTAGCGAACGTTCTTTCAAGAATTCGACTATATCCAGCTCTCGTAACTGACAGCTCAACCATTCCATCAAATCTTTCAAGCATCAAAGACTACGACCTTGACACAATTAAGATCGCGTCTGATGCTATCGAAATCCTAGCAACAGGAAACGGTGGTATCTCAGGGCTTCTCCGTGATGCCGGGTTGAACATGTTTGTTGCAGGTGAATGCTATCTAGTCCAGGAGCCAGCGCGTCTCTCAACAGGCACCACGTCTAAGTGGCAGATCCGCTCAGTAAGTGAGATCATCGTTGAGAAGGGCCGTGACAAGGGCGACATCATCAGCATCAAGCCCCGTCGTGATGCACCTAAGCACGAATACATTGTCTTGACTCCAGATTCTTTCTGTGGCCGTATGTGGCGCAGTCATGGCCGTTACTCAGATGAGGCCGATTCATCACTTCGAGGACTTCTAGAATTCCTCGACGAACTGCTCATTGCTAACCGTGAAGCTCGCATCGCGTCTCGCTCACGCCTAGGCAATGGTATCCTTGCAATTCCCGATGACTTCGACGCGGCATTCCAGAATGATGGAGACTACGGCGACGATGAAGACGGCATGGCAGAAATGTCTGATGACGCTTCAGAGTCCTTCCAAGAAGCTCTTATGGCAGCTCTCACTGATCCTATTAAGGATGAGAACAATGCCTCAGGAATTTACCCAACAATTATCCGTGGGCCGAAAGAAGCTATTGCTGCTATTCGCCACATCACAATTGGCAAGAACCTTGACCCTGAAGCTCAGATTCGCGCAGACAAGATTCTTGACCGTGTCCTTGCAGGCATGGATGTTCCAAAGGATGTTGTTACTGGTCTTGCATCAGTAAAGTACTCCAATGCAGTAATGATTGAAGAAGCTCTATATAAGGCACACATTGAGCCAATGGTCCTCATGATCGTTGACCAGCTCACTGAAGTCTTTTACCGCCCATTCCTTCTTGAAAATGGTGTCCACCCGGACATTGTTGCAAAGAGCACACTTTGGTACGATCCATCGGCTATTACTACAAAGCCTTCTAAAGCTGAGTCTGCTTCTGAAGGATTTGACAAGGGCATCATCAGTGAAGCCGCTTGGAGACGTAGCCATGGATTCCCTGAGTCTGATGCACCAACACAGAATGAAAAAGCTTGGAAGCTAGCTCAGTCACAGGGTCTCATCAGTGAACCGATTATGGAAGCATTGATTAAGTTCAACATTCCTGAACTGTACGCGATGGCCCGTGAAGCTGAAATGGCTAACACTGCGCCTGAAGATCAGTCAGCTCTACAGAACGCACTAGGAGGAGAGGCACCCGCCGCTCCAGATGATATAATGACTACGAACGAAGATGAAACTGCTACAGATTTGGTTGAACCATAATGGCATGGAATAAAGAGTCAACAGCAGCACGCCGAGCGCGTGTTGCTAAACAGCTCCGTGATAAGCACGGTAAGTGGATTGAGATGGGCGGTGGTGTCAAGTGGTTCAAGAACGGCTCTTGGCACAATGGTACCGCGTCTGCCTTCCAAGGTAGTAACGTTGTAGTAAAGATGGACGATGGTTCGGAAGAACTTGTCAACCACCGTCAGATCGAACCTATTCGTTCAAAGGGTTCTCTTGGCGCTAAGCCTGCAAAGCCAGCCGGTTCTGTGCAGGCTCGTAAGTCTAAAGGTGCCACTGCTGGCACTGTATCTATTAAGGACAACGACCCAGGCAAGCGTCTAACCACAAATGCTAAGGACCTTGAAGAAGGCGATGAGGTTCACCTCGTTGGTAAGGATTCCCCTCGATACAGTATTTCTGACAGTGATGCGCAGGGACTTGAAGACACTGGCTTTGACGTCAACACTGACGACAAAGGTGAATCTGTTCGTGCTCGCGTTGTCGACACTTCAGGTGACCGCGTTGTTGTAGAGGACTCTGCGGGAAAGCGTCATGAAATCTCGAAGAACGATAACGTTCTTGCAGACGACACTGAAGTTGACGCTGCACTACAGAATGCTGATGAAGTCGGCAAGACTCTTGGTGATGTTCTCCCTGATGAGATGCGAGCTATGCCTAACGGCACTGAGCTCGACACTGGCAATGGAACAAGCTTCCGCAAAGATGGTAAAGATTCATGGCAGCGCATCAACTCCGACGGACAGAATGTTGGTAACCCATCAACATCTGCTTTCCTTCACCAAAACCTAGAAAACAAAGACGCTGAGTTCCTTTCTAAGAAAGAAGCTGCAGCTAAAAATGGTGACCGCAAGGGTGGTGAAGCTCCAAAGGGTAAAGACATTACTCTTGAGCCGTCGAAGCCTAAGGATGAAGCACCAGCCAGTGACATCGATCTAGAAGGTCTTGACCTTACTGATGATGATAAAGCTAAGATCAACTCAGCACAGACTGGTGAAGAAGCTCTAAAGGCTTTAATGGACTCAGACGCTGGTCAGTATCTTCCTATTGCTCGTCAAAATAAGAACAAAGCTTTTGTCGATGCATACCGCAAGGCCGTCAATGGAATCAATGACAAGCACAAGGTCGTTGAGAAGGATGCTCCTAAGGAAGAAGCCAAGAAGGCTGAAGGAACTCCACAAGCTGCTCTTGAAAAGACTGCAGCCAACCTTGCTGAAGACATTGCAGACATCAAGGGACAGAAGCTTGAAAAGCAGCCAGAAGAAGTAGCTCTTGCTGAAGCCGCCTATGATGTCAAGAATGATGCTGGTGAAGAGTTCCTTCTAACACCTAAGCGTGATGAAGAAGGCGACACTTTCCAGGTAGATGTCACTGATTCGAAGGGGAACGTAGTTGATACGCTCCCAGTTGAAGACCAGAAGCCTGAGGAGTTCGCTCAGGCTATCAAGAATAGCATTGAGAGTAAGTCTACATCTGATGGAAACGAGGCGCCCACAGAGGCACCAGCAGCTCCTGAGGAAAATGCACCTAAAGCTGATGAAGCAACTCCAACTGGACCATTCGCAGATCGTATTGAATCTGTTCGTGACCAACTTTCTGCTATTGCGAAAGATGCTTTCGAGAACAACAACACTGCGACTGAGCATGTCGACCTAGGCGATGGAAAAATCGTTGAAGTCACTAAGGGCATGGACAAGGGCAAGGTTGCCGGTCTTACTGTCAAGCTACGTGATAAGGAGAATGCTGGTAACACCAGCAAAACTACTGATCAGAAGGGTTCACAGACTTCTAGCGATGCAAAGGGATTCGAGGAATCTGTTGATCGTCTTAAGGATGTAGTTGCTCACATTGAAAGCCGTCAGGCAATTTTTGGTGACCATACACCTGAAGCGAAGAAGTTTGCCGAAGAGGACACCAAGCGTCGTCTTGAAGAAGGCAATAAAGAAATTGCAGACCGAAAAGCCGCTGAAGAAGCGCGTAAAGCTGCTGAAGCTGAAGCCCCTGCATCTGACGCCGAGTCAGGCACTCGTGAGCACCTCGATAAAGCTCTAAAGGATGCCGGATACTCTGATGAAGAGGCCAAGGCAATCGGTGATGCTGCATCAACAGATGAGTCTGAAGCTGATAAGCAATTCTTCCAGAGTGAGACCGGTAAAAAGGGTAACGTAAAGCCAGATGAGAAGTTCAAGGCTGCTCGTAAAGCCCTAGACGACTTCATGAAGGCCAACAACGAGAACGTCAAGGCTCAGCACGACAAGTCAGATGAGACTCGTCAAGAAGTTGCTGATTCAAAGGACAGTGTTGAAGAGCACTTCTCTCCTGAAGCTCAAGACCAACGCGCAGCAGATGCTGTTGGTGGTAGAACTAAGAGTACCTCAGATGAAGCGAAGCTTGCAGAGATTGATCGTAAGATCAGTGTCGGTGAGAAAATGCTTGATGATGCTAAGCAGAAGGAGAATGCTCCTCTTGTAAAGCGTCTTGAAGAGAATATCGCAGCTCTGAAGAAGCAACGTGAAAAGCTTTCACCCAGTGAGGCACCAGCTTCTGATGAAGCAGCACCTCAGGAATCAGCCGTTGGCTCAAAGGCTGGAACACCGTTTGATTCTCCTGAAGGTGGTGTTGCAATTCTCTCTAACAAGAAGCTAGAGAAGAAGACTGCAGACTTCATGAAGAATGGTGACCAGTTCCTTGCTCGTGTAGATGAGAAGGGAAAGCTTCGCCCAATCATGGGTAATGATATGCGCGTCACTCCTGATGGAGAGTCGTATACCGTTACAGGAGTTAAGAAGACTAGTAGCAATACATCTATCACTGCTACAGACTCTAAGGGTAATGAACACACCTTTGAGTTTGGTGTTGGTGACCGTAAAGGCAACGTCATTCTTGACACTGACAAGAACCGTGAAAGTCTTGGACTAACTGACAAGTCTCCTAAAGCTGAGCCTACACCTACCGAAGAAATTCCAGATTCTGGTGAATCTTCTAGTGATGCAGCACCTCTGTCTCAGGCTGACGTTGCATCTGCAATGGATGAACTTGAAGCCCAGATCGGAAAGATCAAAGCTAAAACAATGGAAGCTACTATTGCTAAGGTTGCTCCAGTTGAGCTACCAAACGGCAATGTACTGACAATGGGTCTTGACAAGGGTTCTATTGCCTACGAAGTGCAGGACAAGGATGGCAACATTCTTGGACATGTTAGCTTCATGAGCGGTTCTCAGGACAAGCGTGAGCAGGATATCCTCGCACTTGCCTCCAAGAATAATGATGAAGGAGATTCAAACGCACCTTCTAATGATGAGTCAGCAGCTCCTGATACAGAAGCTGATGCACCATCGATTGATGAGCCAGCTCCTGGTGATGAAGACGTTCCTGAAGCAGAGCTTGAAGTTCCTGCTGAAAAGGACCCAGAAGAGCAGAAACTAGCTGATGACTTTATAGCTGAAGTTCCTGAAGAAACTCAGGATGCTTCTGAGGGCCCTACTTCTGATGAAGTTGCCTCAATGGTTGAAGAAGCTCTCTCAGATATTGACGATGACCTTGAAGAGTTTGGTGGAGACGCCAACTGGGAGGACATCAGCCTCCGTGAATGGCCAATCATCCGTGACGGTAAAGCCACTGGATACCACATTGCTGCAGGTGATCGAAGCACAAATGAAGACCGTTTCCTCGGACTTTATGACTCAGACAATAACGAACTAGAAACGTTCGACATGGAAGGTAACTCTACAAATGGAGCAGACAACGGAGCAGACGCAGGAACAGGAACCGATGGACCTGGAGCAGGAGATGGAGGAGATGACTCCAGCGGAGGAGGAGTATCTGAAGGAGATGGACCAGACTCCGGAGCAGGAAATGGCGATGGAGAGAGTGACAGCGGAAATTCAGTAGACCCTGCTGAATTCGATGCTCGAGCTGCTAAGCTCGTAAGCGCTGTACAGAAAGAACTAGTCAGTGGTGAAGACAGAGAAAATGTTCAGCTTGATGATGAATACTCTGTTGAGTTCGCTACTGACATGCGCGGCAAGGAAACTTACCGTCTATACGACTCTAATGACCGCACTCTTGTAAAGATTGCTCGTACTAACGAAGATCGTCTAGGTGAAATTCTTCGTGGATACACCGACGCAGAGCGTGAACTTAAGCGAGCATTTGAGAGTGAAGCCGGATCAGATAGCCGTAGAGTAACACCTACTCGCCAGATGCAGAAGCTTGCTGACATTGGTACCTACTTTGAGAATGATCGCGGAGACCGTTTCACAAAGATCACTGCGTACTCATGGGGAATGTCAAAGGCTGGTGATAACTCAGACAATAAAGAAATGGGTATCATCGAAGGCCATGGTCGTCTTGGTTCTGGAGAAATGACTCTAGGCCACCACGTAGATCACCATCGTCCAATGAACGAAATCGAGGCAATGTCTGATGACGAGCTTCGCAAGAACATTGCTCACTTTGCAGACCGCATCCACGGTATCATTGAAGTTGACGGTAAGATTGGTGATAAGCAAGGTCAAGGTGGTCTGAAGCAGGGTCAACGTGATCAGGAACTGATGCAGCGATTCCGCTACGAATCACACCGCCTTAACGAGGAAGCGGCAGATTACGCAAATACTCTATGGCAGCGTCTGCGTGAAAATGGTGCTCACAAGGATGGTAGTGTAGATACTGGAGAATTTAACTCTTCTCCTGAAATTCCACATACCACCCGTGATGCATCGATTAATGATGATCAGTGGAGAGCAGTTCGTAATGAGTACGTTGGTCTAGACCACCGCACCATTAAGCACAACTTCGAGCTTCGCAATTCAGATAAGCCAAGTCGTGCAGCTGTTGCCTGGGGTAACAAGATGGACAAGTGGGCCCGTACTGGTGAACTAGCCGACGACTTCACAATGTACCGTAGTGTTCTTGCAAGTCCTGACGCAGCAACTGAGTTCTCAGCAGGAAATGTAGTCACCGACAAGGGTGTTATGTCTCTTGCAGATAACCTCAACACCGCTGAAGTTTATCTTGATGCTCGTACTAAGCGAACAGCGGGTAAGATTCCAATCATCATGGAGGTCCAAGGCCGTAAGGGTGAGAAGATGACTGCTGCTGACTTTGGTTCGGACGAACTGGTTGCTCCACGTGGTTCTCGTCTCTTCGTTTCTTCAGCTGAGATGGGTGATGACGGTATTCTTCATGTTACTGCTCGCCTGAATCCTTCTGATGCTGAGATTGCTGAATGGACTAATAAGTCTTCATCTGACAATAACGATGCTCCTAATGTTACTCCTGAAGCTCCTGAAGCAGCACCTAGTGCTCCTTCTGCTCCAGAAGCTACATCGCCTGAGCCTAAGACACCACGTGGTCTACCAGAAGCTAAGGACCCTGACAACCCAGTAAATGGCGAAAAGGGATTCCAGCAGTACGACGGTAGCGGACTTAAGGGTAAGCCATCAGGTCAGTTTACTCAGGTCGAAGGATTTGAGAATGGTGACCGTGTCTTCCATGGTAAGCACGGTGCAGGTACAATTGTCAAGCGTGAGAACAATGGACAATTTGCTCGTATCTTGTTCGATAAGGACAAGGATACCGGCAAGGTTATGGGTATCTCACTTACAAAGGTGACCAAGGGTGAATCAGCTCCTGAAGCTCCAGATGCTCCTAAGTCTCCTGCGAAGACAATTACTCCTCGCCCAACGACAGTCAAGGAAGGTTCTACCGCCGAGACTGGAGAATGGAAGAATGGTGAAAGAGTTACTCACGGCAAGCACGGTGCTGGTACTATCAAGCGCCTTGAAGGTAATGGTGAATATGCTCGCGTCGAGTTTGATGGAATGCCTGGTACCAAGGGTATTAAGCTAACTCAGCTTGGACGTGGAGATACTCCAGCTCCTTCTAAGCCTGAAACTCCTGCAAAGGTGAAGACACCTAAGGTTCCTAAAGCACCTTTGGCTACAGCACCTGAAGGATCACCTGGCCAGATCGGTGGATGGACACTTGGAGACAAGCTTGTCCACAAGAGCAAGGGTTCAGGTGTTCTCAAGTCCTTTGGTAAGGATGGAACATTCGGTATGATCGAGTTTGACAATGAGCCTGGAGTTCAGAGAGGAATCCGCTTCAGCGGACTATCTAAGTCTGATACTTCTACACCAAGCTCAATCGTCGATCCTCCGACAGCCGTGAATGGCCCTGACGGAAAGCCAGTAAACAGCGGAAACACTGATACGCGCACTGATGGAAAAGATGGAGACACCGGAAGCCCCGTCTTCGATAAGAACAACGCTGAACTTTACATTGGCGCAGTTGTTGTCCACCCTCAGCTTGGACGTGGTCGAGTAGTCAAGATTGGTACTGGACCTAATGCAGGTATCCAGGTTATCTTCGACAATGACCCAACCAACAAGCCGAAGTCACTATCAGGTGCTCGTCTGAAGGATATTGCTATTGCTCCTAAGGGTGCAACGGATAAAACGTCTTTATAAAAAGGCCTTCTGACACCAAGCAGGAAGCTGCTTCCCCTAAAAAGGAAGCAGCTTCCGCCCCTTCGATCGACTTCAAAATGGATAAGATCGATGATATCGCAGAAGGCCTGTCAAAGGCATACAATGTAACGATTCGTGGCATGGATACTCCAGGCCAGGATAAGTCGAAGCGTAAGATTATGAAGACATTTGCCAACATTGCAGAGCGTTGGCCAAAAGCTATGGAGAATGTTAAGTTCCTCGAGTTCGTTGATGGTTCAAATACACCTGGTGGATTTGGAGATGAAGGTACTCTAGCCCATGTATGGACTGCTAAAGAAGACATCCACTTCGATGATGATAATAGCTTTAAGGCAGGCGAAATGGCTATCCGATTTAAGCGTTCTGATTCTGAGTCTGCATATGACGTAGACCTTTCAGATGCTGTTGATGCTGGATGGTCTGCACCTAATACGAATAGCGTCGAAGGAACAATGGTACACGAGATGTCCCATGTACTTTCACTCTGGTCTGAAGAGGTTGTACTTGATGAAGTTGGTGGATGGCTTGAGGAATATTACGCAGATAATGACTCAGTCCAGAAGCCTCTTGACCTTCACGATAAGGGTCTACTAGATGCCATGCAGAAAGAAGCTTCAGGGTATTCTTTCCGATATGATGATGCAGATGGTAATATGGGTACTAAGCCAACAATGTTTGACCATCACGAATTCACTGCAGAGGCTTTCGCTGATGCTGAAATTAATGGAGACAAGGCATGGGGACTTTCACAGTTCATCCATGGAAAGATGGTAGAGGCGTATAATAATTATGCTAAGTAGATCAATTACCTGGGGACAGCTTAAAGCTATCCACCAATATGCAGTTGACAACAATATGTCGACAACAGACGATCTGATTGAGCGCTACGGCCTCGAAGAGATTGCAAAAACCAAGTCCGATAATGAACTGTTTTACCCGAAGAAAGAATCAAACTAATGGCACTTGTATTTACTATTGATGATGACCAGAAGGTCCTTGAACTGGTCGACGAGGGCCAGGATGGACTCCGAGTACGTGATGGTGGAGACTGGATTGATGTTGATACATCACAGGAAAACCCAACTATCTTCGAACAGCAGTGGGTAGATGCCGCTGATGCCGCTCTAGATTTCTGGGACAATGCGCAGGCAGAAGACTCCGATGTCACGATTGATGACATCAAGGAATTCCGACTAGACGCTTAGTGAGTATATAATAGAATAAGTTTTTGTAAAAATGCAAATGTGGAAGAGTAATAAATGGTACGCATTTCTAGAGTCTCGCGTTCTGGAGACAAAGTAATCCTAAAGTCTTCTA
>Ga0157375_10004921_pt1 | contig 11615 bp, 10 predicted proteins | sample M35metaG_FD_115311 | JGI IMG/M metagenome (GOLD analysis project Ga0157375, IMG submission 115311) | Miscanthus rhizosphere microbial communities from Kellogg Biological Station, Michigan, USA - M3-5 metaG | ecosystem: Host-associated > Plants > Roots > Rhizosphere > Soil | place: USA: Michigan...
AGCAGCGGGCTGGGGCGATAGCGATCCTCACCGTAGTCGCTCTGCAACTGATCGAGCGTCGAGAGCACGTTTGCCAGCCCGATTTCATTGGCCCAGGTCAACAACCCCTTCGGGTAATTTACCCCCTTCGTCATCGCGAGATCGATGTCCTCGGGCGATGCGACTTGCATGAACACGGCGTCGATCGCCTCGTTGATCAACATCGCGATCACGCGATCGAAGATCTGTTTGCCGAGCGCAGGATCTTCTGTCGCCACCGGCTTGACGGCACCGGCATGGTAGTCGTAGTAGCCGCGACCGGTTTTCCGACCGAGAAAGCCCGCTTCGACCATGCGACGCTGCGTGAACGACGGCTTGTAGCGCGGATCGAAAAAGAATGCGTCGAAGATCGTGCGGGTCACGGTGTAGTTCACGTCGTTCCCAATGAAGTCCATCAGCTCGAACGGACCCATGCGGAACTTGCCGAGCTCTTTCATGGCCCAATCGATCGTGGGCGCGTCGGCGACGCCTTCTTCGTGAATGCGAATCGATTCCCCGTAGAATGGCCTCGCAATGCGATTCACGATGAACCCCGGCGTATCCGACGCGAGCACCGGCTCCTTCCCCCACTGACGCATGAGCGCGTACGCCGACGACGCGACAATCGGATCGCCGCCGATCCATGGAATCACTTCGACCAGCGCCATGAGCGGCGGTGGGTTGAAGAAGTGAATGCCGAGGACGCGCTCCGGACGGCCGCAGCCGCTGGCAATCGACGCGATCGACAACGACGACGTGTTCGTTGCCAACACCGTGTCCCGCCCGACGACACTTTCGAGTTTTTGAAACACCGACCGCTTCACGTCGGGGTCTTCCACGATCGCTTCGATGATCAGGTCGCATTGGCTATACGCGATGTAGTCGTCGCCAAGAGCGTCGACCTTGAAGTCGATCCGGCCCATCAGGCGATCAGCGTCGTCTCGCCCGATACGGCCTTTGTCGACTTCGCGCTCCATCGCCCTGATGATGCTCGCTTGCGCGTTGCCGGCCGCGCCCGGCGACGCATCGGCAATGACGACACGATGGCCGGCCGCAGCCGCCACCTGCGCGATTCCCGTCCCCATCGCGCCGGCGCCGACGACGCCAACGAGGGTGCTGCTGTCGAGCGCCATTTTTTATCGGCCGGTGAAAGTCGGTTTTCGTTTTTCGATGAACGCGTTTACGCCTTCGCGATAGTCGTCCGTGCGTCCGGCCTCGCGTTGAATCTCCTCTTCGAAATCAAGTTGTTCGTCGAGATCGATACCAAGCGAGCGGTTGAATCCGCGCTTGATCAGTCCCAGCCCATGGGTAGGCTGTGTCGCCAGGTGCCGCGCCGTTCCCGCGGCGGTTTCGAGCAATTTTTCCGGCTCGGTCACCATGTAAACGAGCCCCCATTCCCGCGCCTGTTCAGCGGTCATCTTCTCGGCGAGCATCGTCAGTACGGTCGCACGATGAAGTCCGACGATACGCGGCAGGATGAACGTGCCGCCGGTGTCGGGGATCACGCCGATCTTCGAGAACGACTGAATGAACGTGGCGGACGACGCAGCGAAAACAATGTCGCAGCAGAATGCGAGGTTTGCACCCGCTCCAGCGGCCACACCGTTCACCGCGCAGATCACGGGCTTTTCGAGCTTTCTGATCGCACGGACGACCGGGTTGTAGCTGTCGCGGACGATGTCGCCCAAGTCGGGCATCACGCCGTCCTTCGGCATCGCCTCGCTCAAGTCCTGTCCGGCGCAGAAGCCCCGACCGGCGCCCGTGAGGACGACCGCACGAAGTGAGTCGTCGCCGGCGACACGCTTGAATGCCTCCTGCAGCTCCGTCGCCATCGAGCGGCGGAAGCTGTTCAGTACATCCGGACGATTCAACGTGATCGTGGCGACGCCGTCGGCCGCCGAGAACAGGATGTCGGTCATGGAGGGAAAATAGAGCGGCGGAAAAGCGGAAAAGCAGGTCCTACGCTTTTCGCTGCGCGAAAAGCATCAGGATGACGGCGCCTGCGCTGCGCGAAAAGCATCAGGATGACAACCGCGTGGTTACCCCGCAAATTACTCCGCGTGACTACCCTGCCATTTCCGCGCGGGCGTGAGCCCCGGAAAGCCGTCAAGTCCAAACAGTCCGATACGCCCGACCCGCGCGTCGACTGGCGCAAGGTCGCATACAGCGCGTTGGTATCCCGCGCCTTGGACGATATCGAAGAGACGACCAACAAGAACCGCGCGAACGTTCCGCGCGAACACGTCGTGCTCTACCAATTCTCCGCGCGCGGTCACGATGTCGCCCAGGTGATCCTCGGATCGTTCATCGATCATCCGCACGACGCGGCGAGCGCGTATTACCGGTCGCGACCCCTCCTCCTCGCGCTCGGTCTCGGCATCGACGACGCACTCGGCAGCCCGCTCGGACGCGCTGGTGGCTTTAGCGATGGCCGCGACATCGGGGTCGTCTGCAACCTGCCGAACCGGAACGGTCCCGTCGTGTTGCCGATGTCCGGCGACGTCGGCTCTCAGTTCACGCCGTGCGCCGGCTGGGCGCAGGCGATTCAGTACCATGAGGACGTGCTCGGCGAAAAAGACTGGAGCGGCGCCATGGGCGTCGTGCTCGGCGGCGAAGCCTCCGTTGCCACGAACGGATTTTGGGCCGCCCTCACGATGGCGACCACGCTCTCGCTCCCGATGTTGTTCTACGTCGAAGACAACGGACTCGGCATTTCTGTCCGCAGCGACATGCAAACGCCCGGCGCCGACATCGCCGAGAATCTGGCATCGTTCAAGAATCTGTTCATTCGCAATGGAGACGGAACCAACCCGGGCGAGACGGCACGTTTGATTGGCGAATGCGTCGATCACGTGCGCAACGGAGACGGTCCGGCCTTGGTGCGGTTGACCGTTCCGCGACTGTGCAGCCACTCGGGGCCGGACAATCAGCGCGGATATCGCACTGAAACCGAAATCGCCGCCGACGCCGAGCGCGATCCACTTCCGAAGCTGCGCGCGCATTTGGTTCCTGCCGCGATGTCCGACGACGAATGGACCGAGCTCGAGGCGGAGGTGAAACGCGACGTCGACGCGGGGCTCGCCGCCGCGCGCGCGCGCCCGAATCCCGACCCGGGCACCGTCGGACGTTGGATTTACGCCGACGACACGGCAGGATCTCCCGAAGCATTGGGCGGTCTCTCACGCGCCGAGCGGGAAAAACTCGCCGGAAACGAAGTTCCAGCCGAGACGAACGACACCGTTCGATTCGCGGAAGCAGTTCGGCGCACACTGCGCCGCGAGCTCGAGGTCAACCCGAAGCTGCTCGTGTTCGGCGAAGACGTGGGCCGTAAGGGTGGCGTGCATCTCGTCACCGAAGGATTGCAAAAGCAATTCGGCGACAAGCGCGTGTTCGACACGAGTCTTTCCGAGGAAGGAATCATCGGTCGCTCGGTTGGCATGGCGATTTCGGGACTGGTGCCCGTCGCGGAAATTCAATTTCGCAAATACGCCGATCCGGCGGCGGAGCAGTTGAACAACACCGGCACAATGCGGTGGCGCACCGCGAATCGGTTCGCCGCGCCGATCATCGTTCGTATGCCGGGCGGATACGGCAAAGACGTCGGCGATCCGTGGCACAGCTTGAGCGACGAAGTGCGATTCGCGCATGCGTACGGGTGGCAGGTCGCCATACCATCAAACGCGGCGGACGCCGTCGGGCTTCTCCGCGCCGCGATGCGCGGTGCAAATCCGACCATCTTCTTCGAGCATCGCTCGTTGCTCATGACAAGCGACGGGAGTGCGCGATATCCGGGCGACGATTACGTCGTTCCGTTCGGCCGCGCGAAGACGCTGCGCGAAGGCACCGACCTCACGGTCGTCACGTGGAGCGCGATCACACATCGCTGCGTCGAGGCAGCCGAGAAGTTCGGCGACCGCGTGGAAGTGATCGATCTGCGCAGCATCGCCCCGTGGGACAAACAAGCAGTGCTGGCCTCGGTGGAGAAGACGGGACGCTGCGTGATCGTGCACGAGGACAACATCACCGCAGGTTTCGGCGCGGAGATCGCGGCAACGGTCGCGAAGGATGCGTTCTGGTATCTCGACGCGCCGGTGGATCGCGTGGCAGTCGAAGATATCCCGATGCCGTACCATCCCGTGCTGCTCGATGCGGTGTTGCCGAGCGTCGAGCGGATCGCGGAGCGGATCGACAACTCCTTACGCACTTAGTCATCACGAGCGAAGCGAGGGATCTCGCCGTTTGAACTGCAAAGAGCGAGATCCCTCGTCGCTTCGCTCCTCGTGATGACAACGTATGCCGCACTTTCCCCCGATCATCTTCGGAATCGCGTTCGCCGCGCTCGTCGTGGCGCTGTCGGCGCTCGCGCGTCGCCTGCCGATTCCGACGCCGATCCTGCAGCTCGCCGCCGGGCTCGCGATCGGCCTCACACCGTCACTGACGCTCCCCGAGCTCAACCCCGAGCTCGTCTTCTTCGTGTTCTTGCCGCCGATCCTCTGGTCGGCCGCGATGTTCACATCGCCGCGCGAGTTTCGTCGCAACTTCGGATCGATCGGGTTGCTCGCCGTCGGCCTGGTGCTCGCGACGACGCTCTTCGTCGCCATCGCCGCGCGCGCACTGATGCCCGACATGCCGTGGGCCGTCGCCATCGCGCTCGGCGCAATCGTTTCGCCGCCCGACGCCGTTGCCGCCACGTCGATCGTGTCGCGACTGCCAGTGCCTCGACGCGTCATCACGGTGCTCGAGGGCGAAAGCCTCGTGAACGACGCGTCCGCGCTGGTGCTCTACCGATCGGCGGTCGCTGCCGCGGTGATCGGAACCTTCAGTTGGGGTGAATCCATCGTTCGGTTTTTCATCGACGCCGGCGTCGGTGTGTTGATCGGATTGCTGTTAGGCTGGCTCGTCGTCTGGGCGGTGTGTCTGACCAAGGACCCGCTCGCCGAGACGTTGCTCACACTGGCCGGTCCATACGTCGCGTGGCTTACGGCGGAGTCGCTGCATGTCTCCGCCGTGCTCGCGTGCGTTGCCGGCGGATTGTACGTGCAGCAGAAACTGTCGACAGCGGTCGGGCCGGCATCACGACTTCAGATCCGTACCGTGTGGGACCTGCTGGTCTTCGTTCTCAACGCCGCTGTATTTCTTCTCCTCGGCGGTCAGTTCGGGACGCTGCTCGCAAGTCTGCGCGGACAATCCTTCGCGTCCGTGTTGTGGACGGGGGTCATCATTTCCGTCGTCGCCATTGTTGTACGGCTGCTCTGGGTGCCGCTGGTGACGTACGGACGCATGTTGACCGCACAGGGACGGCGAGGCCCGAAGCCTCGCTGGAAACCGCTCTTCTTGGTCTCGTGGACGAGCATGCGCGGCGTCGTCTCACTGGCGACCGCACTTGCACTACCGCTCGCGCTCGGCGACGGACGTCCGTTTCCGTATCGCACCGAGATCATCCTCATCACGATGTGTGTCATCGTGCTGACCTTGTTCATGCAGGGCCTGACGCTCGAGCCGATCATCAAGCTCTTCAAGTTCGAGCCGGAACAGCAGCGCGGCGAAGAAGAACGACTCGCTCGCCGCGAGGCGACGCGACGTGGTGCGGAAGCGCTCGAAGACTTGGCCCGTGAAGATTGGGCGGACCCGCGCGATGTCGAAGTGCTCCGCCGCGAAGTGCGTGAACGCGTGCATTTGAGCGAACACCGCGGCGGCAATCACGTCGGGCGTCGCCGGCTGCGTCTCGGAATGATCGCCGCTGAGCGACGGATGCTGATTCGCCTTCGCAATGAAGGCGCGATCTCAGACGAGGTGCTGCGCGAGCTCGAGCAGGAGCTCGATCTCGAATCAGTGCGTGTTGGCGCCGGCGACGTGCGCTGATCCGCCCGACTCGATCGGCGCAGGATTTCTCGTCGCTCCATCGCCGACAGGCTCCGTGCGACTGAGACGTTCGACGTCGATCGCGATCACGCCATCGGGACCGTTCGCGAAGATGCTGGCGAACTTCACATCCCAACGCACTTCGTCCCACATGTAGGACGTGCGTGTCGTCACGCGCGTCGAGAACGTTTCTTCGAGCGCCGACACGAAGATCAAGAACTCGGCTTGCGACGCGGCGAGCTTCTCCGGCGTGATTCCCGCGAGCGGACTTTTCGCGGTAATCGGATGGACGACGGTCCAATGCAACGTAAAAAGCTCGACCGAATTTCGTTCGAGCTCGAGCTCGTGAAAGTTGCGCTCGCGCACTCCGCCGAAGTCTTCGTACCACGCGAGATTGATGCGCGCTTTGACGTCGCTCAGCTCATTCAAGTTGAGATTCGTCATGCGGAACATCAGTCCGCGTCCGCCCTCGTACGGCGCGATCACGGCCGACTCGCTGAAACCAATGCGCATCCGAGGGCGAGTCAGTCGCGCGATCATGATTCCGAACGCGGCAACAAGCATGATCGGCCCGACGAACGACTCGAGGTTCACCAGCCAGTTCGCGGTCGTGCCGAACGCGTGCATCGCGCCAGTGCCCGTCGTCGTGAAGACGCCGACGCTGAACGTGAACGCGCGGAGGAACGGATCGTCCATCCCCATCTGCTCCATCCCACGCAATGCATTCGCGCCAATCGCCGTGTACGCGAGCGCGAAGAACCCGTTGACGAGCAGCAACGTGCCGACCATCCACGCGATGAATACCGGCCAACTCGTGTTGAGGGCGCCGAGATAGAGGCGCATGGCGCGTTGCGCGCCGAGGCCGTATTTGTGGCTGTTCGCGCTGCCGTCGCGATTGAGGAACCGTCCTCGAACGGATTCGACGACGACACGTCCGAACCCGAGGTCGGACCGTTCGAGCTCGTCGGCGGTTGGTGGGTGGGCCTCGTTGGAGGCCGTCGTTGGAGTGGTCACGCCGATAAAGTATCGCCGGCGGCAAGAACGCGAACCCCTGGAAAAGGCGAACCCCTCGGCTGCAGCACGCTGCGGGCCGAGGGGCTCAATTCACTGGCGGGATCTCGATCAATCGGTTCGACACCATGTTCGTGCATGGTCCGATCGACTTCCCTTTTTCCGATTCGTATCGGTCCGAACCGGTGCTCTGGAATTCTGCAAAGCGACAGTCGCATCCAGTGACCTTGCGACCGGTGGACCACCGTCGAACCGCTGGCCCACATGTGCTTCAACGCCGTCGCGCCGAAGACTCTCCGCTCGCGGGATAGACCGTGTCCGCGTGCGGGAGACTATTCTGTCAGCGCTGTACGTTTTCCGCAATCGAGAAACTTTCCCGAATGAAATAACCGAGAATTGCGGTGATCAATCACAAACGTCTCAGATCGCCTTGAATTCTTCAAATGGCTGACGGCAGTCTCGGCAATACCAGATCGACTTGCAGGCCGTCGATCCGAATTCACTCTTCCGCTCAGTCTGCTGCGACTTGCAGTACGGACAGCGAATCGAAGGAGTGCGGCGGCCAAGCGTGACGAGCACGTCCCGATCTGCGATGCCGGGCGGTGCGATGCCGTACGCCTCGAGCTTCGCGCGTGCCTCGGGGCCGATCCAATCGGTCGTCCAGGCGGGCGCGTACACCGTCTTGATTTCGACGGGACCGAGCGCGCGCTCGGAGAGTGCGTGTCGAATCTCTTCCTCGATGACGTGCACGGCGGGACAGCCGGAATACGTCGGCGTCACCGTCACGACGATGCCGGTCTCGGTCGCCTGTGCGTCGCGCACGATGCCCAGCTCGACGATGCTCAACACCGGTACCTCAGGGTCCTTCACGGTTTCGAGAATCTCGAACAGCTCGTCGCGCGACGGCAGCGCGCGGTTTACCACGTCGCTCCCGGATGTGAACGCGGCAACACCTGCATCTCGGCGAGCATGTGACTCAAGTGCTCGGTGTGCCGGCCTTCGCGACCGCCGCGCTGCATGTAGCGCGGTTCGGGGATCGTCAGTGTCGCCTGCGCGAGCACTGATTCAATCTGCGAGCGCCACGCCGCCTCGAGCGACGACGGATCGATGCCAAGGCCGGAGGCGGCCACATCGCGATCCACGTCGTCGGCAATGAAGAGCTCACCGGTATAGCGCCACAGATCGTCGACCGCGCGCTGGGCGCGTTCGTGGCTCTCCGCTGTGCCGTCGCCGAGCGTGACGACCCACTGTGCGCTGTGGCGCACGTGGTAGCGAGATTCTTTGAGCGCCTTGGCGGCAATGCCGGCGACGTCGGCGTCGGCGCTTTTCTGCAACGCATCCATCTGGAGCATTGAGAAAACGCTAAAGAAGAGCTGCCGCACGATCGTAAACCCGAAGTCGCCTTTCGGCAGCTCGACCATCTGCGCGTTGCGGAAGTCGGCCGCGTCGCGTAAAAACGCGAGGGCATCTTCGTCGCGTCCGGCGCCTTCGACCTCGGCGGCACGGCGCAAGAACAGCGTCGCTTCGCCGATCAAATCCAGCGCGATGTTCGCGAGCGCGATGTCTTCCTCGAGAATGGGACCATGCCCGCACCACTCGCTGAGGCGATGACCCAAAACGAGGCGATCGTCGCCGAGACGAAGAAGGTACTGGAAAAGCGAAGAGCGAGATCCTTCGGGCGCTCGTGAGGACATCAGAATACTCGAACGCCCTGCGGCACCTTGTAGAACTGCGGGTGCCGGTAGGCCTTGTCGTTTCCGGGATCGAAGAACGGGCCCATGTCGTCGGGCGTCGACGCAGTGATCGCAACGCTGGGGACGACCCAAATACTCACGGCCTCGCCACGGCGCGCATACACGTCGCGCGCATTCTGAAGCGCATGCTCAGCGCTCGGCGCGTGGACGCTGCCGGCGTGTTCGTGCGCGGCTCCCTTCGGCGGCTGGAGAAACACTTCCCACAGCGGCCACTGAGAATCGGACGGCGGAGTCGCGCTCACGCGGCTTGGGTGCTGGAGCGTTGTTGCTTTTCGGCGTGCGCGGTCGCAGCAGCACGCACCCATTCGCCTTCAGCGTGCGCTGTGCGGCGGGCCTCGAGACGCTCGCGATTACACGGGCCATCGCCCTTTACGACACGCCAGAACTCGTCCCAGTCGATCTTGCCGAACTTCCAATCGCCTGTCGCTTCGTCGAGCGCGAGCTCGGGATCCGGGAGCGTGAGATTGATCGCCTTCGCTTGCCCGACGGTGAGATTCACGAAGCGCTGCCGCAGCTCGTCGTTGCTCTTCTTCTTCACGCCCCAACGCAGCAGCTCATCGCTGTTTGGCGAATCGGCATCGTGCGGGCCGAACATCATGAGCGACGGCCACCACCAGCGATTCACGGCGTCCTGCGCCATCGCGCGTTGGGCGGGCGTGCCCGCGGATAACGTCGCCATGATCTCGTAGCCCTGGCGCTTGTGAAAATTCTCTTCTTTGCAGATGCGAACCATCGCACGCGCGTACGGCCCGTACGACGCCTTCGCGAGCATCGTTTGGTTCACGATCGCCGCACCGTCGACAAACCAACCGATGCAACCGATGTCAGCCCAGCTGAGCGTCGGATAGTTGAAGATGCTCGAGTACTTCGCCGTGCCGTCGAGCAACTGTTGAATCAACTCCTGGCGATCGACGCCAAGCGTCTCGGTACCGCAATAGATGTAGAGTCCGTGGCCCGCTTCATCCTGGACTTTGGCGAGCAGAGCAACCTTGCGCCGAAGATTGGGCGCGCGCGTGATCCAATTGCCTTCCGGCAACATGCCGACGACCTCGGAATGCGCGTGCTGCGACATCATCCGGGTCAGCTGCCGGCGGTACCGCTCCGGCATCCAATCCTTCGGCTCAATGCTCTCGCCGCGGGCGATCCGCGCCTCGAATTCGGCGTTTCTGGCGGCGTCTTCAGGCGCTTTTGCGGCGGCAGTCGACTGGTCGGCCATGCGTGTCAAATCAAGGTAATTTGGCGGGATACGCCCCGCCGGCTCGCCTGAAATCTAGTCTCGGAGCGAGCCCTCCGGGTAGATTGCGACTTCGTTGTCTACCTGGAAACAACCCGGACAGGTCCGAATGCGTTTACGCTCGCTCGTCATGCTCGCCGTAGCAGGCACGTCGCTCGCCGTCGCGCCGCGCGCGTCCGCGCAAGCGACCGACCCGATGGCCGACGGTCTCCAACGCGGCGACTACTTCCGTCTCTCCGGCGGCACCGTGACGCCAGTGAATCCCGGCGGAAGCCTCCGAGACTGGGGGCGCGGCGCCGGATTCAACCTCATGTGGGAGAACTGGGACGTGTCCGGCTCGGGCGGCCAAATGGGCCTGTTCGGTTTTTCTCTGTTCGGCGATCTGAGCTTTTTGCCGTTCAAGGACGACCAGTTCAAGGTCGACTTCGCAAATGGCCCCAATGGCGCCGTTGTCACAGCGTCAGCCAGCAATGCTCGCGTCATCCAACTCGGTGTGAATACCCGGTTCCGCATTCCGATGCGCTACATCATGCCGAGCATCAGCGTCGGTTTCGGGTTTCTCGACTGGCACCCAGGCAAGATCGATTACACGACCGCGCGCGGCTCCTTCACAGCGAAGCAGCAGAATCGGCAAGGCGGCGCGATCATCTTCACCGGCGCGCTCGACAAACACCTCTTCGATCGATACGCAATATTCGGCGAGGCGGCCTACACGTACGGCTTCACGAGCTGGGGACAGGTCGCCGGCTCGACCAGCGCATGCGTGACCGGCGAATGCGACTTGCTCAAGAACACACCGCTCGGCGTCATTCGCGGTGGACTTCGGTACCGGTACAAGTGAGCATGGCAGAAACCGACGCGAAGATGCACGCGCCATTGGCGCCTGAAGGGACGGTTTCGTCGTTCGTGCGCGATGGGGTCGCGGACGTCGCATTCGGACATCCGAAGAGCAATTCGTTACCGGCGAGCGTGCTGCGCGGATTGGCGGAAGAGATCACGCGCGTCGGCGCGCGCGACGACGTTCGGGTCGTCGCCTTGAGCAGCTACGGCGCCGGCGCGTTTTGCGCCGGCGCATCGTTCGACGAGCTCGTCGCGATCGCGGATCCCGAGGCAGGAAAAGAGTTCTTCATGGGGTTCGCACGCGTCATTCTCGCGATGACACGCTGCCCCGCTCCGATCGTGACTCGCGTGCACGGCAAAGCGGTGGGCGGCGGCGTCGGCATCGTGGCGGCGTCAGACTATGCGATCGCCTCGGACAAAGCGTCGCTGCGATTGAGCGAACTGGCCGTCGGCATCGGGCCGTTCGTGGTCGGACCGGCGATCGAGCGAAAGATTGGCCCCGGGCCGTTCGGTGCAATGGCGATCGACGCCGATTGGCGCGACGCAAAGTGGGGCGAGGCGCACGGATTGTACGCGAAGGTGATCGACGTCGTCGCGGGACTGGACGCGACCGTCGACGGTTTCGTGAAACAGCTCGCAAGCTCGAATCCCGACGCGGTGCGTCATATCAAGGCAAATGGGTGGACGGGCACTGACGATTGGCCGACGCTGCTCGACGGGCGTGCGGCGCTGAGCGGGCGAATGGTGTTGTCGGAGTACACGCGCGCGGCAATCGCGAAATTCAAGAGCTGACTGCTAACGGCGCGAGAGAGCAGGTCCTACGCCGCGCTGCGCGCGGCATCAGGATGACTACAGCGGGTACAATCACGCAGTCATCCTGATGCGAGCGAAGCGAG
>Ga0157375_10004922_pt1 | contig 11615 bp, 11 predicted proteins | sample M35metaG_FD_115311 | JGI IMG/M metagenome (GOLD analysis project Ga0157375, IMG submission 115311) | Miscanthus rhizosphere microbial communities from Kellogg Biological Station, Michigan, USA - M3-5 metaG | ecosystem: Host-associated > Plants > Roots > Rhizosphere > Soil | place: USA: Michigan...
CCCGCCAGCGCGCCGCGCTTTTCCGTGACGATCGCCGAGTGCAGCAGGGCGGTGGCGACCAGCCAGGGCATGAACGAGGCGTTCTCCACCGGGTCCCAGAACCACCAGCCGCCCCAGCCCAGCTCGTAATAGGCCCAGAACGATCCGAGCGTGATGCCGACGGTCAGCAGGCTCCAGGCCGCCAGCGCCCAGGGTCGGACCCATCGCGCCCAGGCAGCGTCCACGCGGCCCTCGATGAGCGCCGCCACCGCCAGCGAGAAGACGACCGACATGCCGACATAGCCCGCGTAGAGGAACGGCGGGTGCACCGCCAGCGCCGGGTCCTGCAGCAGCGGATTGAGCGAGCGTCCCTCCACTGGCGGCATGGCGACCCGCGACAGCGGATTGGACGCAAACACCGTGTAGGCCAGGAAGACCGTGCCAAGTCCGCCCTGGATCGCAACCATCGAGGCCTTAAGGCCGCGAGGCAGGCTGCGCCCGAAGGCCACCGCGGCCGCGCCATAGCCGGTCAGGGCCAGGCACCAGAGCAGCATCGAGCCCTCGTGGCTGCCCCAGGCGCCGGCGACGCGGTAGAGCAGCGGCTTTTCGGTGTGGGAGTTCTGCGCCACGTTGGCCACGGAGAAATCCGAGGTGACGAAGGCGTAGACCAGGCAGGCGAAGGCCAGCGCCACGCCGATGAAGGACGCGAGCGCCGCGCCTTCCCCGGCCGCCGCGAGCACGGTCGAACGCCGCGCGCGGCCCACTGCGGAGAGCGCCAGCTGCGCGATCGCGAAGGCGAGGGCCAGGATGAGCGCGAAGGCGCCGAACTCGGCGATCATGGCGTCTGGATCTTCCCGTAGGTTGGCGCCTTGCCGTCGCCGCGCCACTCGCCCTGTTCCTTCAGGGCGTCGGCGATCTCCTTGGGCATGTAGCGTTCGTCGTGCTTGGCCAGCACCTGCTTGGCCTCGAAGACGCCATCCTTGCGGAAGGACCCAACGGCGACGATGCCCTGGCCCTCACGGAAGAGGTCCGGAAGGTCGCCCTGGAAGGTCACCTTGTCGGTCGCGATCTTGTCGGCGACCACGAAGTCGACGCGTCCGTCCGAGTGCTTGACCACCGAGCCCGGACTGACCAGGCCGCCGAGCTGGACCGAGCGTCCGGGCGGGGGCTTGGCCTGGTCGGCCTGCGACGGCGTGTAGAAGAACGAGATCGAGTCCTTGAGGCCCCAGAGCGTGAGCGCGACGGCCAGCGCCAGCACCGGCGCGATGGCGGCGACCAGCGTCAGTCGGCGCCGCGCCTTAGGAGATTTTGGCAGCCAGCTCATCGCATGGGTTCCGCGCTCGCCGCCTTAGCGAGCTGTTCGAGGATGTCGGGCCGCTTCGCATAACGCGTGCTGGCGTCCTTGAGGGCCGCCTCGCGCTTGGCCGTCTCGCCGAGCACCGCATAGGCGCGCACGAGCCTCACCCAGCCCTCCGGATCGTCGGGGTGGGTCTGGAGGCGCTCTGCGAGTCCCGCCACCATGCCGCGCACCGCCGTCATCTGATCGCCGGAGAGGGCAGGAGCGGCGGGGGCGGCGGGGGCGCCTTCGACCTCGGCGATGGCGGACTTGAGCGCACCCTGGCGGGGGTCGTCGGCCGGCATGTCCGCGGCGAGCGCGCGCCATTCGGCGAGGCCCGCCTGCTTGTCGCCCGCCTCGATGCGGGCGCGCGCCAGATGGAAGCGCGCGGTGATGGCCTTGGGATCGCGCTTCAGATCTTCTGCGAAGGCCGCGCGCGCATCAGTAGTCACCTCGCCGCCGGACTGCATGATCAGAGCTTCGCCCAGCATCTCCCAGAGGTCGGCGCGCTCGGGGGCAATCTTGACGGCGCGGCGAAGCGCGCGAACGGCGCCAGCCGGGTTCTGCGCCGCGCCCTCGGCCAGCGCCAGGTAGCGGAAGCCTTCCGGATCGTTCGGGCGTTCCTTGGTGAGCTTGCCGAGGACGGCGGCCATCTCCGGCGGCGTGAGGCTGGCCGGATTCTCGGCGAGCCAATGGGTCAGCCGTCGCGCGAAGGGCTGGTCGGGCATGCCGGGAGACCCGAGCCCGAGATAGAGGCCAAGCGCCAGCGCCGGCGCTGCGATGGCCGCGAGCAGAACCGGAGCGCGGCTTGGAGATTCGGCGGTCCACGGCTCGGCCGGCTGATCGGCGGCGGCCAGCATGCGGCGGGCGGCCTCGGCCTCGGCGCTCTTGCGCTCAGCCTCGCCCAGCAGCCCGCGGTCGGCGAGGTCGCCGATCTCGGCAAGCTGGCGGCGGTATAGGATAGGGGTCGCTTCCACGGGCTCCGCCAGGGAGGCGGCCCTGGCGGCGCGGGCAAGAACGAGCAAGGCAGCGACAGCCGAGAGCACGCCGGCCATCACCCAAAAGGCGATCATGGCGCGCGTGTAGCTGAAAGCGCTTGCTAGCGCGAGTGCGTCATCCCGCTCGCCCGTTCGGCTTGGCGGGAACTTCGCCTTGGCGGACCAGAGCTGCCCTGCGCCGGAAGAGGGCCGCGGCCTTCTCACCGCTGACCAGCGCGCAGAAATCGGCGGCGACCTTGAGGTAGGCGTCGACGAGGTTTCGATCAGCGACGTCGTCGTGCCGGATGCAGTCGAGCACGTCCTCGACGTACTGGTCGAGCATGCCGGCTACGTTCTCGATCGCCTTGGCGTGGGCCGCCGAGAACCCCGCATAGCTGGCGCTCGTGCGGATCTCCTGAGTGAAGGTCAGCAGCGTCATGGCGCGGACGACGGCCCGATGCTCGGGCGGCACGGTCAGCCGGGGCAGCTTGCGGGGCATGCGCCGACTGCCGGCGAACTCCGTCGGCAGGGCGGCGGCCGCGGTCTTTTCGGCCTCGCGCAGGCAGCCCTCGACCATACTGGCCAGGGCCTTGCGCTGGTTGACGATACGATGGCCCCAGCCGTAGTCGCGGGAGAGCTCGATGCAGCCCTCAAGCTCGGTGGTCTGGCGCGCGATAAGCTCCACGAGCCTTGCGGCGGCGCGGCCGGCGGCGGGGCCAGCGTCGAGGTCCAGCTTGCTGATCGACACCAACGCCTCGTCGATCTCGGTCATTACCCGCTCGCCGAACCCGCCCAGTTCGGAGTCTGCGAGGTAGCGTTCGGTGGGCTTGTCCATTACCGCGGAGATGACGCGGAGCACCATCCAGGGGGGCGACAGCTGGGCCGCCAGCATCTCGAAGAAGCGGGCGCCCGCGTCCTCGGAGACCGCCACTGCATCCTTGTAGGCGAGCCGCGAGGCTGCGGTGGTGTCCTCTCCGGAATGGCCGATCCAGTCAGGAAGGCGTTCGCTCGCCCTGCGGACAATAGGGGCGAGGTCGATGCAGGCCGCCAGGGTCTCCGCCCCCCCGGGCCGGGCCCGGTCGCAGAGCTCAGCCGCTACGAGGAAATCGCGCTGGGCGCGGGCCCGAAGCCCGTCCGCCGCCAGGGCGGTCAGGGCGTCGAAAGACCGGTCGGGGGCGCCGTCAGCGTCATCGTCGGCAAGGCGGGCTTCGGCTGCGGCGACGCCGTCCGGCGCCAGGGCCTTCAGTCCGTGCCAAAGGGCGGTCAGCGCGCGGACGGGGAAGATGAGCTTCCGTTCGCTGACGCCGTCGCTGGCGAACATCGGGGCGATGGGCAGCAGGATGGCGTTGCGCAGGCGCCGGTCGGCGGCCTCGATCTCGACGAGGCGCTTCACGCCGGCCAGCGCGGAATCGCCTCCGGAGTCGACCAACGCCTCTTGCAGCCGACCGACGACACGGTCCGGCGCCGACTCCACAAGGGTCCTGACGATCGCAATCTTGCGCTCGTTGAGGGCGGCCATCGCCAACTCCAGACGCGGAACGGCCTTCCGCTACGGAATCACCTTGATCGGCGCCGGTTAAATATCCGCCAATCATATTGCGGTTCAGGCCTCGGCGCGGGGCAGGTCGATCTCGAGCCGAAGCCCGCCCAGCGAGGAGTCGCCGAGGATCAGGATGCTGCCGTAGGCCCTGGCCAGCTCGTCGATGATGGAGAGCCCTAGTCCGGATCCCGGCGCGGTCTCGTCCAGGCGGGTCCCGCGTCGCACAACCTCGTCGCGCCGGTCGGGAGGCAGGCCGGGGCCGTCGTCCTCGACCAGCAAGCGGAAGCGGTCGGGCCCGAGCGCCTCGGCGCGCACCCGGACCTTGGATTTGCACCACTTGCAGGCGTTTTCGACCGCATTGCCGGCGATCTCCAGGAGGTCCTGCCGCTCGCCGAGGAAATAGACATCTTCCGCCGCGTCCCAGTCGATGACGACGCCCTTTTCGAGGAAGATCCGCTCCAGAGTGCGAGAGAGTTCGTCGAGCACTTCGGCGACGGAGGTGCGCTCGCCCTGGCCCTGCATGCGGGCCGCGGCCCGCGCCCGGCGCAGGTGGTGGTCGACCTGCTGGCGCATGGCCTCGGTCTGGCGGGTCACCACCTCGGAGAGGTCGCCCGGACGCTGCGCTGCTTCGGTGAGCATGACTGAGATCGGTGTCTTCAGGGCATGGGCGAGGTTGCCGACGTGGGTGCGCTGGCGCTCGACCACTTCCTGGTTGTGACCGACGAGGGCGTTGAGCTCGTCGGCGAGCGGCGTCAGCTCGCTGGGATAGGTCGCCGCCAGCCGCTGGGCTTTGCCGCGCCGCACGTCGGAGACCTCGCTTTGCAGGTCGAACAGCGGTTGCAGGCCCACGCGGACCTGCATCACGATGGCCACGATCAGACCGGCGCCCAGCAGCAAGAAGGCGACCGCGGTGGCGGCCGCGAAACCGCGGACGTCGCGGTTGATCGAACTGCGGTCCTCGCCGGCCAGGAAGATCACCGGGGCCTTGCGGCCCGGCAGGAGGTTCTGCTGCGCCCTGGCCCGCAAGGGCTCGTTCAGAGGGCCGTGAGTGTCGTAGGCGATCGCCTTGCCGGGCTTCGCCTTCAGACGCGCGGCCAGGTCCGACGGCGGGCTCAGCATGGAATCGAAGAGCGAAGTGGAGCGGGCGAAGGGCCGCAGCTTGCCGTCCGCGGTCGGCTCGGCGATCTCCCAGTAGCGACCCGAATAGACGCGCAGGGACCGCTCGTCGGTGAACGGCGGCGCGAAGACCTGATTGCCTTCGACGGTCGAGCCGGCGACCAGGTTGTCGATCAGTTCACCGAGTGTCTGGTCGACCCGCCGGATCGCGGCCTGCTGGAATAGCAGCGCGAGCAGGATCGCCGAGACGATCAGCGCTGAGAGGCTCCAGCCAAGCGCCAGCAGCACCAGCCTTCGTGCGAGCGACGGTTGGCGCAGGGATGCCGGGATCAACGAGGCCGTGGGATCACGAGGCCTGCGCCTCGCCTCCGGTCTCCTCGTCGGGGCAGGTCAGGCGGTAGCCCAGGCCGCGCACTGTCTCGATGCGCTCGGGGCCGATCTTCTTCCGAACCCGGCCGATGAACACCTCGATGGTGTTGGAGTCGCGGTCGAAGTCCTGGTCGTACAGGTGCTCGACGAGCTCGGTGCGGCTGATCACCCGGCCCTGGTGCATCATCAGATAGTGCAGGAGCCGGTACTCCAGGGAAGTCAGCCGCAGGGGCTCGCCGTTCACGCTGGCGCGGGCGGCCCGGGGATCCAGGCGCAGCCCGCCGCAGGCCAGGCTCGGCGCGGAGTGGCCAGCCGAACGGCGCAACAGGGCGCGCAGGCGGGCCAGCAGCTCCTCGGTGTGGAAGGGCTTGGTGAGGTAGTCATCGGCGCCGGCGTCGAAGCCCGCGACCTTTTCGCTCCAGGCGCCGCGCGCGGTGAGGATCAGCACGGGCGTCGCCATGTTCTCGCGTCGCCACCGTTCCAGCACCGAGACGCCGTCCACCTTGGGTAGGCCAAGATCGAGGATCACCGCGTCATAAGGCTCTGTCTCGCCCAGGAACTGGGCCTCCTCGCCATCCGGCGCGTGGTCGACGGCGTAGCCAGCGTCGGCCAGTGCAACCTTCAGCTGGCGGCTCAGATCGGGATCGTCTTCTACAAGCAGGATACGCAACAGGGCGTCCTTTCTATCCAGGGGTTTCAGCCGCCCTGCTGGCCAATCACCGCGCCGCTGCATGCGTCGACGATGAAGACCATCACCCGGCCATTCGCCATCTGCCACTGGACGAAATAAGCCGGCCTGCCTCCCGACTCTCCAGGAGTGGTGTTCAGATGACGGCCCGGCGTTCGCTGGGCTATCATCGCTAAAACGCGCGAAAGCGGCACTTGGGCGCATCGGTTTTGGCCGGGCGGCTCCTGGGCAGGCGCCGCCGCGGGCGCAAGCGCGCCCAACAGCAAAGCCGCGATCAATAGATGGCGTTTCATGAGCCTCGGTCTAGGGGCCGCGGACTGAACCGCGCCTGAACACTGAAGTTATGAGGCCGACGGGCTAGGCTGTCACGTCCTGCGCTTGGGCGCATAGGGCCGCTCGCGCTTCCAGATCTCGGCGAAGCCTTCGAGGTTGGGATCTGGATCCTCCGGCAGGGTCACCACCAGGCGCGCGAAGAGGTCGCCGCGGCGGCCCTGCGGATCGGTGAGGCCGCGGCCCTTGAGACGCAGCCGCGTCCCGGTGTTGGCGCCCTTGGGGATGGTCAGGGTTACCGGCCCGTCGGGGGTCGGCGCCTCGGTCTTGCCGCCCAGAACAGCGTCATAGACGCTGACCGGAATGTCCATCACCAGCACGTCGCCTTCGCGGCGGAAGATCGGGTGCGGCAGGATGCCGAGTTCGATCAGGGCGTCGCCGGGACCGGAACGGCCGGGGGCGCCCTGTCCCTTCAGACGCAGGGTCTGGCCCTCCTGGGCGCCCTTGGGAATGGTGACGTCGATGGTCCGGCCGTCAGAGAAGGAGATCCGGCGCTTGGCGCCGCGGATGGCGTCCTCCAGGTCGATGTCGAGCCTGGCGCGCACGTCGGACCCGCGCTGCGAGAAGCCGCCGAAGCCGCCGCCCTGCCCGCCGCCGCGTCCACCGCCCCGGCCGCCGCCGAACATCTCGCCAAGGATGTCGCCGAGGTCGACGCCTTCGAAGCTCTGGCTCTCGTAGCGCCCGCCGCCTCCGAAGCCGCCGCCGGGATGCGCGCCCCAGGGGCCGCCGCCGGCGAAGCCGCGCGCAGTCTCGCGGCCGTCGGCGTCGATCTCGCCAGCGTCGAACTTCTTGCGCTTGTCGGTGTCGCCCAGGATGTCGAAGGCGCCCGAGACACGCTTGAAGCGCTCCTCGGCTTCCTTGTTGCCCGGGTTGGTGTCGGGATGGTTGGCCTTGGCCAGCTTGCGGAACGCCTTGCGGATCTCATCCGCGCTCGCGCCACGCGAGACGCCCAGCTCCTGATAGGGGTCGCGCGCCAACTTCGTCAGTATCCTCGAAAGACCATGCTTGGGGTGTGAGTACTAGATTGGGCCGCGGGTTCCGTCACGCAAGGCCGTGTGTGATTTATTTGCCACACCTCTAGTCTCTCCCACGTTCCTCGATCAGGTCCCAGGCGGCGAACTCCAGCGCATCTTCCGGCTCGGCCAGGGCAGTCTCACTGATCGTCTGGCCGCGCACCGAGACGCCGGCGCGGTGAACGCTCTCGGGATCGCCGGAGACCAGCGGGTGCCACCAGGCCAGGTCGCGGCCCTCATGGATGCGGCGGTAGGCGCAGGAGTGCGGCATCCACGCGAGCGTCTCGATATTCCCGGGCGTCAGCTTCACGCAATCGGGCACCTGGGCCTTGCGGTTCGCATAGTCGGTGCAGGTGCAGGCATGGGCGTCGAAGAGCTTGCAGTGGACGCGGGTGGGAATGATGTCGCCGGTGTCCTCCTCCTCGAACCGCACCAGGCAGCAAAGGCCGCAGCCGTCGCACAGGCTCTCCCACTCGGCAGCGGTCATCTGCTCGAGGGTCTTTCGCCGCCAGAAGGGTTCGCCGGACATGGGCCTGCATCTAGGCGCTTGGACGCCCCGCGTCGAGCGCGCGCAGGGGTCGCACGCGGGGCGTCAAGCGTCGGTGGGCTCCTCGAGCCGGGTGACGAGGCGGGACAGGTAGGCGTGCACGGCGTCGGTCTCCGCGTCGTCGAAGCCGATCAGGAGGGATCGCATATAGTCGGCCGAGGCGGCCTGCGCCGCCTCCGCCGCGGCCCGCCCTTCGACGGTCAGGGCCAGGGATACCTGGCGCCGGTCGGCGCCGTCGCGCCGGCGCACGACCAGGCCCTTGTCCGCCAGCTGGTCCACCAGCCGGGTCGCCGATCCTGTGTCAAAGCTCAGCGCCTTGGCGATGTCGCTCGGACCGTTGGCCAGCTCCTCATAGATTAGCTGCAGCGCGACGTGCTGCCCTACAGAGAGCCCCACGGTCGCGAACAGAGCTTCGAGCTGCTGGCTCATCAAGCGCTGCGACCGCAGCACCATAAAGCCCAGGGTCTGCTTTACGGCGTAGGGCGATCTGGCGGCTTGCGACATGGGGCGACCTTCGGAAGTCTGGTTTGCTGGCTTGGCGTCTCAGGACGCCACCGGTCCACCCGGCGTGAACTCGGCGGCATGGAGCTTCACGAAGTCGCGCATGCTCGTCGGCGCTTCGCCGATCAGCTTGTAAACGTCGTCCGTCATGCGGTCGTAGCGCCCCTGCCGGGTCAACTCGGCCATCGCCGAGAGGTGGCTGACGAGGTGTTCCGGAAACTTCGCCTGCCGAAGGCCTTCGCTCCACCCCGCGGTCGGGAGGTCGCGATAGCGGATGGGCCTGCCGAGCGCCTCGGAGAAGACCTGCGCAAAGTGATCCAGATCGGCCGATTCCGGGCCCGTCAGATCGTAGATCTTGCCGATGTGCGCCGCGGGGTCGTCGAGGATCACCGCGACCGCGCGCGCCACGTCGACGGCCGAGATCGGCGAGGTCTTGCCGCCGCCCATGGGCAGCGCCAGTGCGTCGGAGCCGCGCACGCCGGCGGCGGCCATCAGAAGAAAGAACCCCTCGAGGAAAACGGTCGGCCGCACCGTCACCACCGGCAGTCCCGACCACGACAGCGCCTGCTCCGACAGCCAGTGCAGCTTGTGTTGCGGGCTGTCGGTGGTCTCGCTGATGCTCATCTGGCTGACGGTCATCTGCGACATGTTCACGAAAGCCTGGACGCCGTGGTGGCGCGCCACCGCGGCGGTGTTGATCGTGGCCTCCAGGTAGGCCGGCGAGACGGACATTCCGAAATAGATGCGCCGGACCCCTTCGATCGCGCGGTGCATGGAGGCGAGGTCCGTCAGGTCGCCCTGCACGACCTCGGCGCCGAGCCGCCGAAGCGCTTCGGCGCGCTCGTCCTCTCGCCGAACCATGGCGCGCACCTTGTGCCCCCTTGCGAGCAGGAATTCGGTGAGGTTGCGGCCGATTCCGCCCACAGCGCCGGCGGCTCCCGTAACCAGGATGGGGGTGTCGTGATTGGTCTTCGTCGTCATGGGGCTGACCTTGGTTACGTTCACTCGCCTGGATTGGTGGCTTGGGCATCGGGCGGCCCCCGAGAGTCCAGATCGCTGCAGATGATGTAACTGCATGTGCAGTTATTCTCAAGAGTCGCGATCCTGAGATTCATCGACGCCCGTTACGCGCCGTCGTCCTGATAATCCGGTCAGACTTGCTCTCTGGTTGCGGATGGCCTCCTGCGGCCATGGCGGAGTCGCGCAACCCACCAGAAGCACGGAGACTGAGAGAAGGCACGTCGCCGCTTAGCGTTTCGCATTCAACTGATGAGCATTGGCAGACAATTCAGACGCGCCCTGCTGTCTGTGTAATTAGACAATACAATGACAAATTGTTACTAAACATGGATAATAGTATTACATATTAATTTTGCTCATAAACCATGTGATCCAATCAATTCTTAGTCACAGTTTGGATAATTTCGAATCTGACCCTCGAGGAATGACGAGATGTCAACGCGAGATCATCCTAGGAAACTGCTGGTGTCGTCGCTGTTATTGACGCGATGCACAACGACGTCGCGCCGCGAGGCAGTATCTCCACAGGCTTCGGCCTCCGCCGGACATTCTCGCGCCCGTGACTATGCTCAATATCGTGAATGGCCTCGAATATTAACGGTCCAGTCTCGCAGGCCTGAGCTCCGCTTGGAGGGGTCGTCCGTCCGGCGGAGGTAGCAAATTCGAGGGCATGATCGCCCGTCAGGGAAATGGAGTGATTTGGGATGGGGAAAAGGATCGAGTTGTCGGGCCTATCCGGTCGAACGTACGATTTTGCGGTTCTTGCTGACGCCGCCGTTGTCCCTCCCCAGGCTGCCAATGTCGTCGTGGCCGAGCGAAAGCGCGGCCGCTGGCGCGTTCTCTACCTTAGTCAGACCGATTATCTGCCCCGCAAGGACTGGGCTGAGCCTCTCGAACGGATCCGCGCCAAGACCCGGCATGTGGAGCTTCTCTATCGCCTGAACATCGCCCACGCCGTGCGCGAGGCAGAAGCCGAGGACATCCGTCTGCTGCACCAACCGCCCGGGGACGCAGCCGACGCCGATTGATGCAGGCGGCCCGGGCGATGACCCCGTAAACACCCGTTGACCCGGCCCCTGGGACCGCCCCGATAAGGGGTGCGGTCAACCAGCACGAGGTGAGTCGTGAGGTCTTCCGCCCAGTTTCTGAACCCTTCCGAGGCCGCGCGACGGCTCGGCGTTTCCGCCAAAGCGCTGAGGCTCTATGAGCGGCGCGGCCTCGTGGCGCCGGTGCGCACTGCGGCGGGGTGGCGGGCTTTTGGTCCCGAGGAGATGGCCCGCGCGGCCGAGATCGCGGCGCTGCGGGCGCTGGGGCTGAGCCTTGCGCAGGTGGCGCGAGTGCTGAAGGGCGACCCCCAGGGGCTGGAGCCGGCGCTGGCCGCGCATCAGGCGAGCCTTGAGGGTCAGATCCGCCAGCTTGCCGGCGCGATCAAGAAGGTCCGCGGCCTGCGGGCCGACCTCGCCCAGGGACAGGCGCCGGCCGCGGGAGACCTGACGCGTCTGCTGGGACCGGCGACCGAGCTCCGCGTCGCCTTCGAGCTTCCCTGGCCCTGGGGCGGCGAGCGGTTCGAGCTGCGCGACGTGCGAGCGCTGAACTACATCATCGGCCCGCTGGGGTGCGGCAAGACGCGGCTGGCGCTGCGGCTGGCCGAGACCCTGCCCGGCGCCGCCTTCCTGGGCCTGGACCGGCTGGCGAATGACGGCGCGGCGGCGCGGGCGCGGCTGGCGGCGGATGCCGAGCTGCGGGCGCGCGTGGATGAGGTGCTGGCCTGGCTGGTGGAGGATGGCGCCCAGGAGTCGGGGGCGCTGGTCGCCCTGCTAGTCGGGCTGGAAGCCGAGGGGCCGGCGGTCCTAGTCGTCGACATGGTGGAACAGGGACTGGACGAGGGCTCGCAGGAGGCGCTGATCGCCTGGCTGCGCCGACGGGGCCCGGGCGGGCGGCCGATTTTCCTGCTCACGCGGTCCTGCGCGATCCTGGACCTGGCCAGCGTGGGGCCCGACGAGGCGATCATCCTCTGTCCCGCCAACCACAACCCGCCGAGCCGCGTCGCGCCCTACCCCGGCGCGCCTGGCTATGAGGCGGTGGCGACCTGTCTGGCATCGCCGGAAGTTCGTGCGCGAACGGAAGGCGTCATCGCCATGCGGCCGCAGGTGGCGTGAAGGTGCTACCTCTTCGCGTAGACGCTCTCCGCCAGCATGA
>Ga0157375_10004924_pt1 | contig 11614 bp, 13 predicted proteins | sample M35metaG_FD_115311 | JGI IMG/M metagenome (GOLD analysis project Ga0157375, IMG submission 115311) | Miscanthus rhizosphere microbial communities from Kellogg Biological Station, Michigan, USA - M3-5 metaG | ecosystem: Host-associated > Plants > Roots > Rhizosphere > Soil | place: USA: Michigan...
ACGTCGCCGGGATGAACATCATCCTCTTCCTCACCGATCAGGAGCGGGCGATCCAGCACTTCCCGCAAAACTGGCTGCGACAGAACCTGCCGGGAATGCGGCGGTTGCGCCAGCATGGGCTCAGCTTCGAACGCGCCTTCACCAACGCCTGCATGTGCTCCCCCGCCCGCTCGACCCTGATGAGCGGCTACTTCCCCGCCCAGCATGGGGTCAAGTACACGCTCGAGGAAAACATGCCGGCCTCCGAATACCCGCAGGTGAACCTGCCGACCGAACTGAAGAACCTGGCCACGGTGATGAAGGCGGCGGGCTACAACGTCGTCTACAAGGGCAAGTGGCACTGCTCGAAACCGGCGGTGAAGGAAGACGCGCAGCCGTCCGATCTCGAAAAGTACGGTTTCCTGCGCTGGAACCCGCCCGACGCCGGCGCCAACCAGAGCGTGCCCGAGGCCGGCGGTGGCTTCATCGACAACGACGGCCGCTTCATCAACCAGGTCGGCACGGTGCAGGACGGCACCGAGGGCGCCCTGCAGTACCTGAGCTCGACCGCGGCCCAGCAGCAGCCCTTCTTCATGGTGATCTCGGTGGTCAACCCGCACGACGTCCTCTTCTACCCGAGCAAATCCTTCAAGGAAGCCGGCTATGACCAGTCCTGGCTGGAGGGAAGCATGCACGCTCCGGAGACCGCTGAAGAAGACCTCTCGACCAAGCCCAGCGTCCAGGAACAGTTCCTCAAGATCTTCAACCTGACCGGCAAGCCGAAAAACAGAGAACAGATGCGTAACTACCTCAACTTCTACGGCAACCTGATGCGCTCTTCGGACAGCTACCTGGTCAACGTCCTCGACAAGCTCGAAGAGACCGGCCTCTTCGACAACACCCTGATCGTGCGCACGGCCGACCACGGTGAGATGGGGCTGGCTCACGGCGGTCTGCGCCAGAAGAACTTCAACTTCTACGAGGAGGCGACGCGGGTGCCGCTCGTCTACTCCAATCCGAAGCTCTTCCCGAAGCCGGCCGAGACCGAAGCGCTGGTCTCCCACGTCGACTTCCTGCCGACCCTGGCGAGCCTGGCGGCGGCGCCGAAAAGCGCCCGCGCCAACTGGCAGGGGGTCGACTACTCGAAGCTGGTCCTGCACCCGCACGCGGATAAATCCGTCCAGGACTACGTCGTCTTCACCTACGACGACTACCAGTCCGGCCAGAAGACCGGGCCCTACCCGAAACCCCCCAACCACGTGGTCAGCATTCGCGAAGGCCGCTGGAAGCTGGCCAAGTACTACGACATCAGCGAAAACCCGGTGCCGCCGCAGTGGGAGATGTACGACCTCAAGTCAGACCCTCTGGAGAAGAAGAACCTCGCCTACGGCGGTCACAAACGCACGCCGACGCAGGAAAAAGAATTCAAGCGCCTCAAGCTCAAGCTCGCCCGGGTCGAAAAGACCCGCCTGCAGTCGCAGTAGCGGCGGCGGCCTTGACAGGTCTGGCTCACGCGACATAGATTCGTGTCTCAATAATCGAACTATTCAGTTCGATGAGGCCTTTGCGTGCTATCCAAGATCGATCCTCGAGGTGAAAGATGAGTACGACAGCTATTCCTGTGCATGTGGCCCTGGTCGATATGAGTGGGACGATCGATGCCTCAGAGCTGGCCGAGGTGGCGGGTGCGTTGAACGAGCAGGTGCAGGCGGACATAGCGCCGACATGGAAAGTTGCAGCCACCGTCGGCGCCTACCCAAGTCCTCCGCAGGGGACCTGGCGGATGGAGCTGCGCGAGACGATCGAAGAAAAAGATGCGGCCGGCTTCCACTCAAACAATCTGGGACAGCCCTACGCCCAGATAGCGTTGAGCGCCGGTGACTGGACGGTCACGGCAAGCCACGAGCTGGTGGAGATGCTCGTCGACCCCTTCGGCTCGCGCCTGCACACCGCCGCCGCGCTGAAAGGCTGGCAGGGCGACAGCACCCGGGTGTGGTACCTGTGGGAGCCCGGCGATCCCTGTGAGGAAATTCAGTATGAAGTGGGTGGCGTGCCGATGAGCGACTTCGTATTGCCGGCCTTCTACCGCTCGACTCCACGCGGCTCCCTGGCTGCCTATTCGCATACCGGGGCCGTTACCGAACCGCTGCAGATCCTCGAGGGCGGCTACATCAGCTTCATCGACCCTGCCACCGAAACCATGTGGCAGCGCTTTGTCCGCAACGGTGAAATCCTCGACCGGGAACTGCGACCCCCCGAGGGAAGGATCCTCAACCTGCGCGAGTTCTTCGACCAACAGGCGCGCGCCTACCGTGCGTCGCTGAGCTAGACGCTCTGGGCGCGGTCTGGTGGTAGCTTCGTCCGATCGTGGACGAGGTCGGTTCGCTTCGACGCCGGAATGGCGATTCAGGGTGGAGATCCGTGGCCGCGGATCTCTCTCCGCTCGCCTGCGTCGCGATCTGCATCTTTCTCCTCCTCATCCCCGCTGCCGCGGCGGCTCGTCCCCGCCAGCAGGGCATTCATATTTCGGTGCTCGGCTGTGTCACCGGGAATAGCGATGTCGCGGCCCGCCGCGGCTGCAGGAAGCTGCCCGGGGCCCGTCAGGAAGACACGCAATCCGGTCTGGCCGGGGTCGTCGGCCTCCTGCCTGGTGGGGGATCGCTCTACGCGGTCGCCAACAAGACCAGTGCGATCACCCGGCTCGCCCTCGGTCCGTCGCCGGCGAAGATCGCTTTTGGCGCCTGCTTCACCGGCGACAGCTTCATGCAGGAGTGCACGAACGTTCCCGGCGCCCAGGCCAACGCGGGCAATTCGCCCGTGGCCAAACCGACCGCTGGGGCGATCAGCCCAGACGGGCGTTACCTCTACGTGGTCAGCGGTGATTTTCACGATGCCACCGTGGCGCGGTTCGTTCGCGATCCGCTCAGTGGAGAACTCACCTACGGCGACTGCCTTTCCGGCGACCTTGGCTCGGGCCCGGCCGGCACCGGAGCCTGTTCGCTGATCCCGAGCGCGACCCGGGACGGCTATGGGTCCGGCCTCGCCGAACCCAGCGGCATCGCGATCAGTGCCGATGGAAGTCGTGTCTACGTGACCGCCGCCCTCGACCAGAGCGTCGCCGTCTTCGCTCGCGTTCCGTCCACCGGCGCGCTGGAATTCAGGCAGTGCGTGAGCAGCAGCCCGCGGGCGAAAGCCTGCATTCAGGTGCCCAAAGGCGACAACGTGCTCGACGAAGTGACGGCGCCGCTGATCTCGGCCGACGGCAGGTTCCTCTACACGGCGGCCGAGCGGGCCGGGACGATCGACACCTTTGCGATCAACGGCGGGGGCGGCATCGCCTATCGGCGCTGTCTCACCGGCGCCACCGGCCCGAAAGGCTGCGAGCGAGGAGGTCCGGCCACCGGAGGGCCCTACACGCTGCAGACGCCGAACGGCCTGATCGAAACCCCAGATCGCCGTTTCGTCTACGCGACCACCGACTATGGACCGATCGTCGTGCTCGGGCGGAGCCGTGCGAGCGGCAGGCTCTCGCCCGCGAGCTGCATCAGCGGCTTCAGCAGCGATCGCGGCAAGTGCACTCTGGTTCCCCGCTCGAGCAGATTGGCCAGCGGCTCACCGCTCTACGGCGCGCACACCGCGATCCTCAGCCGCAACGGCAAGAACGTCTTCGTCGCCGTCCGCGGCGAGGCCGGCGTCACCGAGCTGCGCCGCAACCCGCACTCGGGCGCGCTGACTTTCCTCGGCTGCGTGACCGGCGGCCTGCAGTTCAGCACCGCCGCCAAGGGCGTCTGCACGAAGCTCCCCGGGGCGACCGCCAAGGGCGTGGCCAGCGGCTACGACAAGATCGGCGCTCTGGCCCAGGGTCCGGGCAACCTGATCTACGCGGCGGCGCCACGTGACTCGACCGTCACGATCCTGCGTCCCTGAGGTGTTGCGCTACCCGCAAGGCGGTCCGCGCATCTCGGCCGTCGTCTTGACCTGCGTGTCGCTCTTCGCTTCAGTCTCGGTTTTGGGCTGCGGCGCAAGCGACACGACCGACAGCGTGCCGCGGCGGCCGCAGGCGGTGCAGCGCTCGGCCGCCAAGGAGCACCACGACAAGCCTGCCGTCGAAAAGGTCGCCGCTTCGCATTGCTCACCCGAGCTGCCCAGTTGCCGCACCACCAAAGGGCGGATCGTCTACGTGGAGCGGGTCGATCCCGATGGCGATGGTGACGCTCACTTCGTCGTCATCGACGCGCAAAGCATCACCCTTCCCGGCCTGACCGCGATCGACGTCCGCAAGGGCTTGCGTCCTCACCCGTTGCCCGGGCCGGGCGATCTGATCAGCGCTGCCGGCCCGGTCCAAACCGGCTCCTACGGTCAGCACCAGATCCACGCGCTCGAGCTGCACGTCGCCAGCGGATAGTGGTCCCTCAGGGTGCGAGGCGCCGCAGGGCGGAGACCCGATCGAAGCCGGCGTCGGAGCTCGCAATGAGTTCGCAGCCGGCTTCGATTGCGTGAGCGGCATGGAACGCGTCGCGGGGCGCGAGTCCGGGCTGCGCCATCAGTGACTTCGCTGTCTCGATCACCGGGTTGTCGGTGGGCTGGAGCTCAAGGGCGAGAAGGTCGATCGCCCGCCATGTCGCCGTCAAGCGGCGCCGTGCAGCCCGCATTGCTGCGCCGGGATCCGTTCGGTAAGTCGAGAGCGGGTCGCGCTCTCCATCGTCACGCAGCCAGGCGAGGACAAGGCGATAGGCCAGCTCGTCGAGGACGAGTCCGCTGATTACGCCACCGCCGTCCAACTCGTCCAACACCTGCGCGCGCCAGGCCTCAACCGGTCCCAGCGCTCCGCCGCGTTTTGATCGCAGGTGCGCGTAGAGGAAGTTGGTGTCGAGGTAGCAGCGGCTCAAGGCGCGCGGAGGGCCCGCTCGAGAGCAGGATCGGGCTCCGACCAGCGGCCGGCAAGAACCTCGTCCAGCTCGCCGGGTTCTGCCTCCCCAGCGGTTCCCGCGGTTCTTTCCCAGGCGCCGATGGAGTCCGGGCCAACGTCCCAGAGCGACCCCGGGCCCACTCCGAGCGCCTGGGACAACCGTGCGATCGTGTTGAGATCGACTCGCGTCGCTCGGCCGGCGAGGATGTTGCGCACCGTCTTCTGATCGAGTCCGGTCTCCTCGGCGAGTTGTCGCGCGCCCCAGCCTCGCCCCGCGGCCAGCTCCTCGACTCTCCAGGTAATAGACACCATGAGAAGATCCTACTGCATTAGGAGGATGTTCCTAAAAGGTCTCGTCGCTTGACATGTGACTATTAGGTCACCTATAGTTTCCGGCCATGAACGAGGTATTCAAGGCACTGGCGGATCCGACTCGGCGCGGGCTGCTCGATCGTCTCTTCGAGCGCAATGGGCAGACGCTCGGCGAGCTCGAAGCTGGCCTGTCGATGACTCGCTTTGGTGTGATGAAGCACCTGAAAGTGCTGGAGGAGGCGGGGCTGCTGACGACGCGCAAGCGCGGCCGGGAGAAGCTCCACTTCCTCAACCCCGTTCCGATCCGGCTCGTCTACGAGCGCTGGGTCAGCAAGTACGCGGAGCCCTGGGCCTCGGCGCTCAGCGAGCTCAAGACCGAAATCGAGGAGGAAGACCGATGAACCAGGAAGAGCTCTACACCGTGGTCGGTGGCCGCGGCACGATGACCGTGTTCGAGATCTACATCAAGACGACGCCGGAGCGCCTCTGGGAGGCGATCACCGACGCCGAGATGAGGAAGAAGTACAGCTTCGGCGTCGGCACGGACTCCGATTGGAAGCCGGGGTCGGAGTACAAGTCGGCGGTGCCCGGGGTGATCGACATCGCCAGCGGCAAGAACCTCGAGGTGGACCCGCCGCGGCGGCTGGTGCAGAGCTTCACCGCGCTGTGGAGCGAGGAGGTCGAGCGCGAAGGCGAGTCGAGGGTGACCTGGGAGATCGAGCCGGTCGGCGACTCCTGCCGCCTCGCGGTCACCCACGATCAACTCGGCGAGGGAGCCAACTCGGAACTCTGGGGCGGCTGGCCGATGATCCTCTCGGGGCTGAAGACGCTGCTGGAGACGGGCGAGCTGCTGGATACCCCCGGCTCGCTGCGCTACGCCGGCGCGAGCGGCTAGCGCCCGCGTCGCCGCCTTCGCCGCTTGACGTCGTCTCACTTTTCACTATAGTGAGATATAAGCGAAATGGCGAAGGCGGCGACGACAGGGAAGCGGCAGTACCGGATGGGCGTGCGGGCGCAGCGCTCGGAGGCGACCGCCGGGCGGATTCGCGAGGCGGCGCTGGAGCGGTTTCTCTCTCGCTCCTATGACGAGGTGACGCTGGGCGAAGTCGCCGAGGCGGCGGAGGTCACCGTTCCCACCCTGATCGCGCATTTCGGTCGCAAGGAGGATCTGTTCGCGGCCGCGCTGGAAGACTGGGGCGGTCGCATGGTCCAGTTTCGCGAGGAAGCGCCGGCAGGCGATCACGCCGGTGCGATCCGCAACCTGATCGAGCACTACGAGGCCGCGGGCGAGCGCATCCTTCACCTGCTCGCCGAGGAGGATCGCTTCCCAAGCGTGCGCGCGATGACCGACGAGGGCCGGAAATTCCACCGTGAATGGGTGGAACGGGTCTTCGAGCCCAGCCTCAGCGCGCTCAGTGGCGCCGACCGGGAGCAGCTGACGGCCCAGCTGGCTGCCGTCACCGACCTCCTCGTCCACAAATTGCTGCGAATCGACATGGGCCTTTCCCGTCGCAAGACCGAAGCGGCGATCCTCGGCATGGTCGACGCGCTGACTGGGGACGGCTGATGGCGCGCATACTCGTCAACACCTGCCACGGCTCGGGGCACGCTTTCCCGCCAGTCCCCACCGCGATCGCCCTGCGCGACCGCGGCCACGAGGTCGTGTTCCGTGCCTCCAGCGGAAGCGTGGACGCGATCTCGCGGCTCGGCATCGAGGCGGCGCCGATCGATCCGCGGATCGAGGCGATACCGCTCGAGGACTGGAAGGCGCGCACGCCGATTGGCGCCCTGATCGCCGCCTGTGAGACCTTCAGCCGGCGAGCGCATTACGAGATTCCTGACCTGCAGGCGGCAATCGAGGCTGAGCGCCCCGATCTCATCTGGGTCGATTCCAATGCGGTCGGCGCTGCCGTCGCGGCCGAGGCATCGGGAATCCCGTGGGCTCACTTCATGCCGTATCCGCATCCGCATCCGGCCCGCGGCGTTCCCAGCTTTGGTCCCGGCTTCGCACCGTCCAACAGCGTCGCATCACGCCTGCGCGACGGCGGCCTGGATGCGTTCAAGCGAGTGGCCTTTCGCCCGTTCGTGCGCGATGTGAACTCGCACCGACAGGCCTTCGGCCTGCCGGTGCTCGGCAGCCTCGAAGATCTCGCTCTCGTCGCCCCGTTGCTGATCCAGTTTTCGGCCGAGCCCTTCGAATATCGACGCGAGTGGCCGCACAACGTGCGCCTCGTCGGCCCGGCCCTCTGGGAGCCGCCGGCCGCCGAGCCGGAGTGGCTCGCTGCCGAGGACCGCCCGATCGTTCTGGTCACGGCTTCGACCGAGTTCCAGGACGACGCGAAGCTGATCGGGGTTGCCCTCGAGGCTTTCGCCGGGCGGCCCTACGCGGTCATCGCCACCAGCGCGGCGCACGATCCGGGTGATTTTCAGGTGCCGGCCAATGCCAGGGTCGAGCGCTTTCTCCCGCACGGCCCGATCATGCGCCGCGCCGCCGTCGTGGTCTCCCACGGCGGCATGGGCACCACGCAGAAGGCTCTTTCCGCCGGCGTGCCGGTCTGCACGGTCCCGTTCATGCGCGATCAGTTCGAGGTCGCCCGCCGCGCCGAGCACTGCGGCGGGGGGACGATCCTGCGGCCGAAGCGGCTGCGGCCCGACCGTTTGCGCGGCGCGGTCGAGGAAGCGATCGAGCGGCGTCCCGGCGCCGAACGAGTTCGCGACGCGTTCGCGCGGGCGGGCGGGGCGGAGGCGGCGGCCCTGGCGCTCGAGGGCCTCCTCGCGGAGCGTCAGAAGGCCGTGGCCTGACGATGGGATACGCCGCCGAGCTGATCGAGTCGCCTCGCCTCCGCGGCGGACCGGTTGCCTCGGCACCGGCGGTCGACGTCGACCTCTACGCGGACGATGTCGTCGAGGACTCGACCGCCGCGTTTCAGAGGATTCGCGACGCCGGCCCGGTCGTCCGCCTGCCGCGAAACCGGCTCTGGGCGATGGGGCGCTTCGAGGACGTTCGCGCGGCCCTGCGCGACGACGAGCTCTTCGCCAGCGACCACGGCGTCGCCGCGAACCCGATCGGCAACCTCGGCGGTCGCAAGTCGATCCTCTTCAGCAACGGCGAGACGCACGCGACCCGGCGCAACGTGATGATGCGACCGCTTGGCGCCAGGGCGCTTGCCCCAGTCGCCGAGCGCCTCGATGCCGAGGCCGACGCCCTCGTCGCGGGCCTGGTCGGCGCCGCCGAGTTCGACGCCGTGCGCGAGCTCTCCAGCGCCCTGCCGCTGCGGGTCGTCGCCGAGCTCGTCGGGCTGCCCGTCCCCGCTGAGCGGCTGATGGCCTGGAGCACGATGGCCTTCGACGTGCTCGGTCCGCTCAACCGCCGGTGGCGGCGGACGCTGCCGGCCACGCTCGGCCTGATCGCCTACGTGCAGCGGCTCGACCGCTCCCGCGTGACCCCGGGCAGCTGGGCGGCCGGCATCTTCGACGCCGCCGACCGCGGCGAGCTCGGCAAGGTCGAGGCGCGGATGATGATCATCGACTTCATCGCCCCGAGCTTGGACACCACCGTCCACTCGATCTCCCACATGCTCTGGCTGCTCGGCCGCAATCCCGATGCCTGGCAGCGCCTGCGTCGACAGCCCGAGCTGATTGCGGCCGCCGTGGTCGAGGCCGTGCGCATCGCCTCGCCGGTGCGCTGCTTCACCCGCCGCGTCAGTCGCGACGCCGAGGTCGGGGGTGTCCGGCTCCGCGCCGGCGACCGCGTCGCCCTGCTCTTCGCCGCGGCGAACATGGACGAGCGCCGCTTCCCCGAGCCCAGTCGCTTCGACCTCGACCGGCCGCCTGGGGGGAACCTCGGCTGGGGCAACGGGCCGCACACCTGCATCGGCATCCACCTCGCCAAGCTCGAGATGAGCGCGCTGCTGCGAGCCCTGATCGCGCGGGTCGAGACGATCGAGACCGTTGCCGACCCACCACGCATCCGCAACAACACCGTGCAGGGCATCGCCTCGCTGCCGCTGCGGCTCAGCTGAACAGGGCGCAGGCCTCCAGCGTCTCGCAGTCGCACTCGCCGGCCAGCCTCAACCAGCCGCGCATCGCTTCGCCGCGCGCGATCAGCGCATCGACCTCGGGCAGCTTGCGGGCGGCGAGCGCCCGCAGCTGCTCGTGGGCCGGAGCTCCCCTGTCGGTGGCGGAGAGCAGCGCGCGGATCTCGTCAAGCGAGAACCCGGCCCGCTTGGCGACGTCGATGATCCCGAGCCGCTGAACGGCGTCCTCGCCGAAGCATCGTCGGCCGCCGACCCGGTCGGCCTCTGGCAGCAGGCCTTCGCGTTCGTAGAAGCGGATTGCCGACACGCTGACTCCGGCCCTTGCGGCGACCTCCCCGATGCTGAGCGCTGCGTCCGCCATCTCGATCCTCCTTGACCTCAACCCAGGTTCAGGCTCGACACTCGTCTCGACCCTTTGAGGATAGGAGAAGCGAAGATGGCCGATGACACCCCGTTCGCATGCTCGCTCGAGGCTGGAGACTTGGAGCGGCGCCTCGCGGCGATAGCCGAGATCGGCACCGAGAGCTTGGTCTCGCGCCAGGTTGAGGACGGCCACCACCTGCTCTGCTTCCGGCCGAGTGCGACAACGCGTGAGCGGCTCGAGGCGATCGTCGCCGCCGAGGCCGAGTGCTGTTCGTTTCTCGACCTGGCGCTGGATCAGGAGGAGGGCGCGCTGCGGCTCTCGATTGCGGCCCCCAGTGACGCGCAGGGGCTCGCTGATTACCTCGCCGAGGCTTTTGCCGCTCGGCCGCGAGCCGCCGGAGCGAGCCCGCTCCCGTAGGATCGCCCGATCAAGGCTGCGGTCATATATGAGAACGGCGGTCCGGAGGCGCTGCGCTACGAGGACGTCCCCGATCCCGAGTGCTTCGACGGCTGCGTGGTGGTCGAGGCCGAGGCGATCAGCATCGAGGGCGGCGATCTCCTCGCCCGGGCGCTGTCGCCGCCACCGGCGAGCCCGCACATCGTCGGCTACCTCAGCGCCGGCACGGTGATCGAGGTCGGCGCTGGGGTCGAGAGCCCCGCTATTGGCGACAAGGTCGTGGCCCTGAACGCCAACGGCTCCCATGCCGAGAAGCGGGTCGTGCCGGCCGCGATGACCTGGACGCTTCCCAGGGGTCTCAATCTCGCGGTGGCCGCGTCCATCCCGGTTGCCATGGGCACCGCGCACGAGTGCCTCTTCACGGCCGCCAACCTCGAGCGAGGGCAGACGGCGCTGATCCACGCCGGTGGCGGCGGCGTCGGCATGGCGGCGATCCAGATGGCCGCGCAGGCCGGCGCGACGGTGATCTCGACCGCCTCGAGCGACGAGAAGCTCGAGCGCCTCAAGGCATTTGGCCTCGACCACGGCATCAACTACGCCACAGAGAGCTTTGTCGAGCGGGTTCGCGAGCTGACCGACGGCCGCGGCGTCGACGTCGTCCTCGACTCGGTCGGCGGCAAGAACCTGGTCGACAGCATCGAGGCGCTGGCCTACCGCGGGACGCTGGTCAGCGTCGGCGTCGCCGGCCGGGCCGGCTCCGACGTCGAAGCCAAAGCGCTGTGGGGCAAGAACAACACCCTGCGCGGCGTCTTCCTCGGCGGCGCCCTGATCTCAGAGCACGCGCGGGTCCACGCGATGATCGCCGAGCTGATCGAGCGCGTCGCAGGCGGCGAGCTGCTGGTCGAGATAGACCGGACCTTCGCGCTCGCCGAGGCGGCCGAGGCCCACGCCTATCTCGAGGGCAGGAACGCCTTCGGCCGAGTGGTGCTGCAGCCTTAGCCGCCGTTACCGCTGCGGCGCCGCGGTGGGGGTGAGGTGCTCGTGGACGAAGCGCACGATCGTTGCGCCCTCTCCGACCGCCGTCGCGCAGCGCTTGATCGAGCCGGCGCGGACGTCGCCCGCCGCGAAGACTCCTGGAGCGCTGGTCTCGAGCAGGCCTTCGGCTCCCGCCTCGGGCCCGGTGAGGATGAATCCCTTCTCGTCGCGGGCGACGACGTCGCCGAGCCAGTCCGTGCAGGGTGAGGCGCCGAGGAAGAGGAAGAGGTAGGAGTAGGGGAGGTGGGCTCCGTCGGTGAGGGTCACGGCCTCGAGTTGGCCGTCGCTCCCGTGCAGCTCGGTGATTTCGCTGCGGTCGCGGACATGGACGCCGAAGCGATCGAGCTCGTCGATCAGGTAGCTGGACATCGTCTCGGCGAGCTCGGCGCGGCGGTGGAGGAGGGTGACGAGGGCGCCGCCGCGGGCGAGCCAGACCGCCGCCTGCGCCGCCGAGTTCCCGCCGCCGACGACGCCGACCCGCTGGGCGCCGCAGATCTGCGCCTCGGGGGGCCCGGCGGCGTAGAAGACGCTCAGACCCTCGTACTGGTCGAGGTCGTCGACCGGTAGATTGCGGTATTCGGC
>Ga0157375_10004926_pt1 | contig 11611 bp, 13 predicted proteins | sample M35metaG_FD_115311 | JGI IMG/M metagenome (GOLD analysis project Ga0157375, IMG submission 115311) | Miscanthus rhizosphere microbial communities from Kellogg Biological Station, Michigan, USA - M3-5 metaG | ecosystem: Host-associated > Plants > Roots > Rhizosphere > Soil | place: USA: Michigan...
GCGCCATCTGGGTGCTGCTGAGGCCGCCGGCGTCGGGAAAGACGGTCAGGCTGTTGCCGCGGTAGGGAGTCGAGGTGAACACGTCGACGAGCTGGAACTGCATCGCCACGACGCTACCCGGGCACCGGTCGTACGATCGTGCAGGCCTCTTCATCAGGAGGGTGGTGACGCGAGGTCCTTCGGGCGGCGATGTACACCCGAAGTCATCGAGGCCACCAGGTGGTCATTGCCTTCCTTGACGAGCATCTGCTGGGCCGGCGCATCGAACTGCCGGAGACGCTCGGGCGAATGGAGCCAGAGCTGCCGCCATGATCTTGTCTCCGAAATGAAATACGTTATTAATCAACAGAATTAACCACGCCCTGGAAAGGATGCTTCATGACAGCCAAGACTGTGACGATGCCCGTGATTGTTGCTTCTGGGTTAGCCATGCTCGGCGCTCCGGATGCCGGAGCGGATGTGACCAGCCCGCTACAGGCGCTCGTCGATGCCGCCGCGCGGCGCCTGCAGACGGCAGATCCGGTTGCGGCCTCGAATTTTCGTACCGGTGGGCAGGTCGATGACCCGCAGCGCGAACAACAGGTGATCGATGCCGTCACCGCCGATGCCGCCCTCGCGCATATCGACGCCGGCTACGTCCACAATGTGTTTCGCAACCAGATCATGCCACAGATTCGTTGGGGTTCTGGAAGGCCTTGCGGGAGGTGTTCCCCGACACCCGAGAGCAGTGGTGCTGGTTCCACGTCAGCTCGAATGTTTTCGCGGCCCTGCCGAAGTCGGCGCACCCAGGTGCCAAAGCCGCGCTTGCCCAGATCCACAACGCCGAGGACCGCGACCACGCCCTAAACGCGGTCAAAGCGTTCGAGGCCGACTACGGCGCCAAGTGGCCCAAGGCGGTCGCGAAGATCACCGAGCACACCGAGGTGCTCCTCGCGTTCTACGACTACCCGGCCCAGCACTGGATCCAGCTGAGAACTACTAACCCCATCGAGTCGACCTTCGCCACCGTTCGGCTGCGGCAGCGGGTCACCAAGGGACCCGGCTCACGAACCGCCGGAATCGCCATGGCCTACAAGCTGATCGAGGCCGCCCAGTCACGCTGGCGCGCCGTCAACGCACCACATCTGGTCGCACTCGTCCGCGCCGGCGCGAAGTTCGAAAATGGCAAACTCATCGAACGCCCCGACGAAACCACCACGAAGGAGGCCGCCGCATAAAAGATCTTGATCCAAGGATATTGCCCATTGCTCCTTGGAACCAGCAGACCGCACTAGACCGTACGTCGAAAGCGTTCACGAAGAGGTGACGTACTCACGTGCCCAGCGCCACCTTAAGTTGTCTCGGAGATCACGTCCGAAGCCGCTCAGCCCCAACCAAATCCAGGTCCGGCCGTAAATGCCGTCGATCAATTTGAGAATAGATAACCGGGCTGACCCGAGGCTCCAGCACCGCGATATCCGCACAAGCGGTCAGTTCAGCTAACTGTTCAGGGACTGGTCGCGGTGACCGGTGTCGGGCGTTTCTGCCGGCGTTGGTTGGCTGAGGCGGCACGCCACATCATCGAGGGGCGCAGCAGCCGAATCGGTGCGTCGACAAGCCAGGCCACCTTGAGGAACTGCTCGAATGCGGCGGTGTCATATTCGGCAGCGGTCAGTAACCGGTCCATGTACCCGTTGAGCAACCTCGTCGATAGCGGTGGTGTGCCCTGGATCTCGGGCAGGGAGAGGTCACCGCCGGCGGCCAGCTGCCAAGCCTGGCCGATTGGCTTTGCGGTAGCTCGGAAGAACCGCCGCGGGAGATCCGTTGTGCCCCGGGACAGGCAATTTCGCAGCGCCAAAGCTTCCAGCGCGGCCACCGTCATACCCTGCCCATAGATCGGGTTGAAGCTGCACACCGCGTCTCCGACGACCAGCAAGCCCCCGGGCAGCAGCCGCGCTTTATCGTACCGGCGCCAACGGCTCGACGGGAACCGATGCTGCGCTGTCTCTCCAAGAGGTTCGGCCGCCCGAATTGCCGCCAAAAGGTGGGCGGGCGCAAATTGTTCGGCGAAGGCACACATCGCCGAACATCCGACAGGTGGATCATTGCCCGCCATCCCGAAGACGGCGAACATCACGGTGTCGTGCTCGTATCTGAGGATCGCCATGCCGGTGGGTCGGCCGGGCACCGGGGCCACGATGCCAGCGCACTCGTGCAACGACTCCGGGGGCATCCGCAGCAGCTGACTCGCATACGTCAGATGGATGACGACGTCGTCCTCGGCGGGGCGGCCGTAACCCAGCCTTTCCAGCATTGCCGGTGTCCGCGCGCCACGCCCGGTCGCATCGACGACAAGATCGGCGGACAGTTCTGATTCTGAGTGGCTGTGACGGCTAACTATTCGCGCCCCCGTGATGCGATCACGGCTCGTATTGGAGGTGACGTCGACGACATCGTGATTATCGAGGAACGCGATGTTGGAAATCGCGCGCACCCGGCGCCGGGCGTGGGACTCCAGAAAAGGTCTGCTTGGGGTGTACGCCCTCAGCCCTTCGACCGAACCGGATTGCACGGCCAGGTGGCCGCCCATGTTGAAGTGGAGCTTCGATAGATCCCGATAATCAATCGAGGGTGCGCCGGCGCCGACGAGTTCGTCGAGGATCCCCGGGAAGAGTTCTTCGAGCGCCTGCGCGCCTCGCAGTAGCAGGCCATGGGCCTGCCGGCCCTGCGGTACACCGCGGCGGTGATCGGCGGCGTCGCTCAGCACATCCCGCTCCACCACGGTGACCGTTTCAAAAAACTCGGCCAGAGCTCGCGCAGCCACCAGACCCGCCATGCTGGCTCCCAGAACCACCGCATGCTCACCGAGCTTCGGCATTAGCAAACCTCCCGCGCCTGATTTGACTTGCGTCAGTATGACGAGGTTTGCGCACGGCGGCGCGAGTACTCGACTACTCGCCTTTCGCCGATGTTGAGGGTCGACTTGCCTCAGGCCAAATGAGAAGCCAACGACCCAAGAAATTGTCACCTGTCCGACACCCCAGTTCAAAGGGGTGCACACATGCGTCACCGGGATTCATCCGGAGATGATCAGGAAGTCGCGTGACACGCCCATCCGAGGCATGACTCCAGCGCGACCGCGGCCACGGGTGACGATAACGGCTTCAATCCACAAGTATTGACAATTGCTCGTAAGTGACATCTGCTGTCCTTCCTGCTCGAACGCTGAGTCCTGGAAGCGATTAGTCTGTTACTGGCACTAACGCTGTATCTTTAGCGGCGTTATCCCCATCCGACAGTGATCTGATGCACGCAGTGTTAGCGACGTTCTCCACATCTAACATCGGCGCTAACACAGATTCCCCGCAGGATGTGCGTAACGCTGCTAACATTTCGCGGATGGAAACGCGTATTCAGATGTTGCGGGTGGCGGAGGCGCAGCTACAGGCGTCCCCTCAGCGCGACATCTCCACGCGTGCGGTCTGCGAAGCGGTGGGTGTTGGAGCGCCGGTGTTGTACCGGCTGTTTGGTGACAAGAACGGATTGTTGTCCGCTGTCGTCGACCGTGCGTTCCAACGCTATCTGGCCTCCAAGCGCAACCAGGTGCTGTCCGACGATCCGGTCGGCGACCTGTATGCGGCGTGGGATGCCCACCTCTCGTTCGCGTTGAAGAATCAGGCCGTGTATCGGATCGCCTATGCGCCGGGATTGGCCGCCGTCCCGAGTGGCGTTGAAGAAGCGCGACTGCTGCTACTCAAGCGCCTAGAACGCTGCGCAGAAGTCGGCAGACTGAACACCACCCCGGACGAGGCGGCTCAAATCATGATGGCCGCCTGCACGGGCGTCGCGTTGAGTCTGATCACGCAGCCCGACACATTCAGCCATCCCGCACTGTCCCATCGCGTCCGCGATGCCGTCCTTCGCGAAATGCTTGTCGATGGCCGTGCGTCGGATCGAAAAGACGACAGTCTGAAGTCCGTTGCCTTACAGATGGCAACGCTGATTCAAACGACGCCCACGCCCCTGACGGAACCCGAGGTGTCGATGATGCTGCAGTGGTTGGGCGCCGTCGCCTCCTCCCGCAGCGCGGCAACGCCGACAAAACAGAGAACGAGCACACTGACGTCGCCCCGACACCACCGCCAATAGTGGCGGCGCGCCCCTAGCGCCATCAACTAGACCGACGGCGAATGCCGCACGCGAAATTGACATTTCGGTACGCATCCACGCAATGCCACTCGTCGCGAATCCGGCTGGTCAGCCAGATGTCATCGATGAACCAACCGCATCCGGCCATGCTCGGCGGGGCAGCGGCTCATCGCCACTTACTAGCTTAAAGCTAGCTATTCCGGTAGGCTCTAGTCATGACGGTGCGGACATCCATGTCGGAGGCAGTGTGTCCGGTTGCGCGTTCACTCGATGTGCTCGGCGATCCTTGGACGCTGCTGGTCCTTCGCGAGGTGTTCTCGGGCAATCGCCGGTTCGACGGCATCAAGGCGGGACTGGGCATCACCGACACCGTCCTGAGCAACCGCTTGCAGCGACTGGTCGACGAGGGTCTGCTTGATCGCTCACCGTATGGCGGCACGGTCCGGCCGCGAGTCGAATACGTCCTCACCGAGGCCGGCGAGGACACCTTGCCCGTGCTGCATGCGTTGGCGCGGTGGGGCAGACGTCACACCACGTCACCTGTGCGCGGTGGTGGGATCTTGCTTGTGGAGTGTCTGGAGTGTGGGCAACCGTCGGAGAGCGCCGATTGGTGCACCACCTGCGTGGCGCCACTCAATCGAGATCGGACCGGCTGGCGCCGTGCGAGTGAACCAGAGAAGCTAATCGCCCTCGCGACGGCTTAACGTCACTCTGCGACGTTATGTGATCTATCAATCATGTTGTTGCTGAACGCGTTTCGTCTTTCACCAGGAATATCCGCACTTGCAACGTGTTGCACTACATGGAATACACACAACGACGTAAGGATTTTCCATGACCGTGATTCGGGCCGCCGCGGTTCAACTGAGCCCAGTGCTGTACAGCCGCGAGAAGACCGTTGAGAAGATCGTCGGAAAGATCGCCGAACTGCGCAGTCGTAAGGTGCAGTTCGCGACATTCCCGGAAGCCATTGTCCCGTACTACCCGTACTTCACTTTCCTCCAGCCACCGTTCAAGCTCGCCGCTGAACATCTCAGGCTGATGGACCAGGCGGTCACCATCCCCTCGCCTGCAACCGACGCACTCGGTGAGGCGGCTCGGCAGGCGGGCATCGTGGTCTCCATCGGCGTCAACGAAAGAGACGGTGGCAGCCTGTTCAACACCCAGTTGCTGTTCGACGCCGACGGCACGCTCATCCAGCGCAGGCGAAAGACCACGCCGACCTATCACGAACGCATCCTCTGGGGGCAGGGCGACGGGAGGGGCCTGATCGCCGTCGACAGCGCCGTCGGGCGGATCGGCCAATTGGCATGTTGGGAACACTACAACCCGTTGGCCCGATATGCACTTATCGCGGATGGCGAGCAGATTCATGCCGCAATGTTCCCTGGATCCTTTGGCGGACAGCTCTTTTCGGGAACAGGCCGAGATCAGCGTGCGCAACCATGCCCTAGAATCAGGCGCGTTCGTCGTGAACGCCACGGGCTGGCTGGACCCCGACCAACAGGCCCAGATCGTCGCGGACACCGGAGGTCCGATCGAAGCGATCTCGCACGGGTCGTTCACCGCGATCATCTCGCCGCAGGGTGAACTCTTGGGCGAACCACTACGGTCCGGTGAGGGAGAGGTGATCGCCGACCTCGACTTCGCCATGATCGACGCTCGCAAGTCGAAGATGGATTCAGCCGGTCACTACGGTCGACCAGAACTGCTGAGTCTGTTGATCAATCGCACACCCACCGCATACCTACACAACGCTGGCGAGGTTGTCCATGCCATCGTCTGAACCATACGAAATCCCCTTCACCGGTGTTCGCCTGCGAGTCGACAGCATCAAGTCGTACGACGAACTTGTCAACGCGCTGTTCGCCGATATCGGAGCGAAACCCATTCCGATCGACGACTTCTCGAAGATCACCGATGACTGGAAATCATACGAGCGGCAGGTCGAATCACACGTCGGGGAAAGCGGTTTCATCCTATTCACCGTGTTCGATCACGGCAGGTGGATCAAGAAGGCCGGCGTCGACCGCAAGGCGTTGAGGGTGATCTTGGGCAACCCTTTGATCGCTATCACGATGATGCGCCATGACGTCAGCGCCGGTCTATTTGCTCCGGTGGAACTTCTTGTCCTCGAAGAGGAGGGCAGAGGCAGCAGCATCACCTACGTCAAGCCGTCGTCATTGATGGTCGTCGAACCCGATCCGCCGCTGCTCGCGGCCGCACAAGAGCTCGATCGAAAGCTGGCCGCGCTCGTCGGGAAGGCAGCGGCGACACCATGATCGGTGTTGGTCGCGACGGTTGCCACCTGCGTTTCCGCCGCAGCCTGTCGGCACGGCGTCACTGGCTATCCGTCACGAGGTGCGAGCCCCGAACTCGCGTCCGATGACCGTCGGTTCAATGTGCGGAAGCGGTACTCAGTAGCTGTCATGCCGTGGGCGACCCCGATGGCTATGAGTGCGTCAAGGTTGCGCTGCCCCGGCGACCACATATCGGCGTGCACGGCCTCTGCGCTCGGGTCCCCATCGATGCACGGACTGTCGTCCTGTGCGTTGCACATGCCCGGTGCGACCAGCTGACTGGCCAACACCCCGTCGATCGCCGCTCGCCCGAAGCACAACCTGTGGATGAACGCCACTGTGGATAAGTCACCGTTCGACCACAGCTGATTTACAGGATTCCGTACTGGACGAGACTGGGTCATCCAGCCCAAAATAATGGGCTCGTCATCCCAGTCTGATTGGAAACAGCTTGTCCGTGATCACGCACGGCCGCGTGCACGCCGCCATGCGGCGAGCTTATGGCCGCGATCGCCGATCGATATCGCGGGACATCTTCCTTTCTGTGGCGCAGGGCGTTCAGGTATTCGGTGGCACGAAACGAAAGGGGACAGATCATGGACACGCCAGTAGGGCCACGCGAGCAATCCGAGTCGACGGACAGCGCAGCGCAAGACAGCTACGACGTGATCGTCTTGGGTGCGGGTCCGGTCGGCCAGAATGTCGCCGCCAGAGCCCGTGCTGCTGGGCTCAGTGTCGCGGTCATCGAGCGCGAACTCGTCGGCGGTGAATGTTCCTACTGGGGCTGCGTTCCCAGCAAGTCCTTGCTGCGTCCGGTGATCGCGGTGGCGGACGCCCGCCGTGTCGACGGTGCGCGCGAAGCCGTCAGCAGTCCCGTTTCGGTGCAGGGCGTCTTCGGCCGCCGCGACCGTTACGTCACGCTGTGGGACGACACCGGACAAGCCAACGGAATCAAGGAGATCGGAGCCGAACTGATCCGCGGGCACGCTCGGCTCCACGGGACCCGCCGAGTCGCTGTCGCCACCTCCGACGACGAATTGGTCGTGCTGACCGCGCGCCACGCGGTGGCCGTCTGCACCGGCAGCACCGCTACGCTGCCCGATATTCCGGGGGTCTCCCAGGCGCGGCCGTGGACCAACCGCAAAGCGACGGACAGCAGCGAAGTGCCTGCAGGTCTCGCTGTCGTCGGCGCGGGCGGTGTCGGCGTCGAAATGGCCACGGCATGGCAAGGTCTCGGCTCGCGGGTCACCCTCCTCGCTCGAGGCCATGGCCTGTTGCCAAGGATGGAGCCGTTCGTCGGTGAACTGGTGGCTCAGGGACTCACCGATGCCGGCGTCGACGTACGGACCGGGGTCTCGGTCACCGAGTTGCGCCGCCCCGGCGGCGCGGGCCCTGTGACGGTGACGCTCGACAATGGCACCGAATTGCACGTCGACGAGGTGCTTTTCGCAACGGGTCGAACACCGAATACCGCCGACATCGGCCTGGAAACCGTCGATCTGACGCCCGGGTCATGGTTGGACGTGGACGACAGCTGCCGGGTGACGGGCACCCACAACGACTGGCTGTATGCACTCGGCGACGTCAACCATCGTGCCTTGCTCACACATCAGGGCAAGTACCAGGCCCGCATTGCCGGTGCCGCCATCGCCGCGGCCGCAGCCGGTCGGCGGCTGGATCGCACACCCTGGAGTGCGCACGTGGCGACCGCCGATTCACATGCAGTGCCCCAAGTCTTCTTCACCGACCCCGAAGCGGCCGCCGTCGGACTCACCGCGCACGAGGCGGAGCGCGCCGGCTACCGGGTGCGGGTCGTGGATGTCAACATCGGCGAAAGTGTGCCTGGCGCAAACTTTTACGCTGACGGATACACCGGGCGCGCGCGCATAGTCGTCGACCTGGACGGTGGATACCTGGTCGGTGCCGCGTTCGTCGGCCCGGGTATCTCCGAGTTGCTGCACTCGGCGACCGTTGCCGTCGCCGCTCGGGTGCCCGTGGACCGGCTATGGCACGCCGTACCGTGCTTTCCCACCATCAGCGAAGTGTGGCTGCGCCTGATGGAAGCCAACCGCGACTTGCAGGAGGAGCGTCGCCCATGAAGCGCTCGACAACGAAACGTCGCGTGGTGGCCATCGCAGGAGGTGCCGCTGTCGTCGCTGTGGTCGCGGTCACCGCGGGATGCGAAAGCACTGGCAATCAAGCGCCTTCGACCCCGACCACGACTACCACAACAACGACATCGCCAGCGGCGACCACCGCGCCACCAGCGCCCCCGACCGAGAAGAACATCAACCCCACCGGGGGCAACCTGTTCACTCCTCAGGTGGTAGCGCCGCCCGCGCCGACGGAACCTCCCGGTGTCCATCGTCATCGTCAGAATTAGCCGCGTAGCGAAAGGCAGCGGTCAACTATGAGATCGAATCAAATTGGTCGTCGCGCGCTCGCTGTCGTCATGGTGACGGCGGCCCTGACCGCTGGATGCGGCGGCAATGGCAACCAGGCGCCATCGTCGCCGACGACTACGACAACGACCACAACGACATCGCCCTCGGCGAGTCCGGCGCCTGCCACAGAGAAGAACGTCAGCCCCACGGGCGGCAACCTGTTCACGCCCGGGATCACGGCGCCTGCCGCGCCGTCGGTTCCACCCGGCCAGCATCCTGGAATCAACGGCGTGCCCTGAAATATGAGCGTTCACGATTCGTGAACGGTATGTCCAGGAAAATCACGTGGACGTAAACGGTCGCGGTGCCGTTCAATGCAGGAGTGAGCACGAACCAAGCCCGCACCGGCGCCCTGATGGCGATGGGCTCGATGCTGTGCGTACAGATCGGCCTCGCGATAGCCGTGACGCTGATCGACCGCATCGGGGTCGAGGGCGCGGCGTGGCTGCGGCTGGCGTGGGCAGGCGTGCTGATGCTCGTCATCGTCCGGCCCCGCTTCGCGGCCTTCACCTGGGCCACCTTCCGGGTGTGCGTCTTGCTGGGTGTGGTGACCGCGGCCGTCACGATGCTGTTCATGGCGGCAGTCGATCGCATACCACTGGGCACTGCCAGCGCACTGGAATTCCTCGGCCCGCTCGGCGTCGCCGTGGCCCACGGCAAGGGCGGCCATCGCGTCGTGTGGCCGGGACTCGCGGCGACCGGCGTCGTCCTGCTGACCCAGCCGTGGACCGGTGCCGTCGACCCGATCGGTGTCTTGTACGCGCTCGGCGCGGCCGCCTGCTGGGCTGGCTACATTCTGCTCACCCAGCGCGCCGGCGACGAAGTCTCAGGCATCAACGCGCTGGCAGTCTCGATGCCCGTCGCCGGCCTGGTCGCGACCATCGTCGTCGGCCCCGCGGTGCTGCCGCGGATGACGCCGGACATCCTGCTTATCGGCATCGGCCTTGCCATTCTGCTGCCGGTGGTCCCGTTCGCGCTCGAACTGCTGGCGTTGCGCCGACTCACCACCGCCGCGTTCGGCACCCTGATGGCGCTGGAGCCGGCGTTCGCGATGATCGTCGGCTTGGTGGTGCTGCACCAGATCCCCGGCCCGGCGGGCGTCGTCGGCATCTGCTTCGTGGTGGCTGCTGGTATCGGTGCCTCGCGCACCGGTGCTCGCTCGTCGCCGGTGCCCGCCGAGGTCGGCTGACAGCGAAAACCGCAGTCGCCGCCCATATCTCGACACGCTAGGCTCGGGTGATGGCACGTGGCATCTTCAATTCGCCCGTCGTGGGCATTGTCAACAAGGGCTTCGTCGGACTGATCAACGCCCCTGTTATCGGTCGCATCGTCGGGCGTGGGCTGGTGGTGATCCGTTATGTCGGCCGCCGCTCCGGGCGGACCTTCGAGATCCCCGTGGGATATCGACGATCCGGCGACACGCTGACCATCAATGTCACCGCACCTGATGCAAAGAACTGGTGGCGCAACTTCCTCGGCGAGGGCGGACCCATCACGCTGCTCAATCTCGACGGTGCCGACCGCACGGGACACGCGGTCGCCAACCGTGACGCGAAGGGACGGGTGTCGGTTACCGTCCGCCTCGACAAATAGTCGCCGCTCGAAGATCGTCAACAATCGATGACGCTCTGAGAAGCGACACCCTTCTCTGAGCCTGCGACGGCCCTACTAGACGTCGATCCGCTTGCGCCGGTAAAGCGTTCCCACGGCCAACAGCAGCAGGCTGATTACCAGGATCGCGGTCGCCAGCACGTTGATCTGTGGCGGCACCGCGGCCTTCACCGCCGCGTTGACGTACAGCGGATAGGTCACCGTCGACCCGCTGACGAAGTAGGTGATGATGAAGTCGTCGAGCGACAGCGCGAACGACAACATGGCCGCGGCGATAATGCCGGGAACGATCAGCGGCAGTGTCACTTTGAAGAATGTTCGGGCCGGGCCGGCGCCGAGGTCCATGGAGGCGTCCTCCAGCGTCCAGTCGAACCCTCGCATGCGGGCCCGCACGGTCATGGCAATAAAGCTGATCTCGAATGCCACGTGGGCGATCACGATGGTTGTGTAGCCCGTTGCCCACCCCAGATCGAGGAACAGTGTGAGCAGGGCGGCGCCGATGACCACTTCGGGTGACGTCAGTGGCAGCACCAGGAACGTGTCGACGGCTGTCCTACCGCGAAAACGTTGGCGCACAAGTGCGATGGCGAGCAGCGTGCCAAACACCACGGCGATCGCGGTGGAAACGGCGGCGATGTTGATACTCAGCTTCAACGCGTCGGTCAGTGCCGGGTATTTGAACGGATGTGCCCAGTTGTTCAGCGTGAAGCCCTGCCACGAATAGTTGAACTTGCCCTGGGGATGGTTGAACGAGAACAACACAATCACGAAGATCGGCAGGAACAGATAGAGCAATACCAACCCTGCAACGATGCGCAGGATCAGATCGCCCCATTTCGGGCTGCCCTTGATCGTTGTCGGCTCCGTGGTGCCGACCTCGGCCATGGCCTGAGTTGTCATACCAGATCCTCCGTGCCGAGAGCCCGCGTGTAGAGCAGCACGCCGACGAGGATGATCGCCATCAGGACCATGCTCAGCGCCGCCGCTGCGGGATAGTCCTTGACCACGAGGAACTGTTTCTGAATGACGTTGCCAATCATGGTCGTTTGAGTGCTACCCAGATAGTCGGCGTTGATGAAGTCGCCCGATGCGGGGATGAAGACCAACAGGCTGCCCGCCAACACGCCC
>Ga0157375_10004927_pt1 | contig 11610 bp, 10 predicted proteins | sample M35metaG_FD_115311 | JGI IMG/M metagenome (GOLD analysis project Ga0157375, IMG submission 115311) | Miscanthus rhizosphere microbial communities from Kellogg Biological Station, Michigan, USA - M3-5 metaG | ecosystem: Host-associated > Plants > Roots > Rhizosphere > Soil | place: USA: Michigan...
GGGGGCAGCCCAAGCTCCAGGCGCAGGGTTTCGATGGTCTGGGTGCGTTGCTCCGGCCGAACCGCCAGCGCCCGGTCGATCGCCGCCAGGAATCCGGCGCTGTACCGGCCCGCGGCGCCCTCGGCCAAGGGGACGAACGAATCGCTCATCAGCCGGCCGACCGAGGAGGGCGGCGTGGCGCCGGTGATGGCCCAGTAGACGACAGCGGCAAGCGCATAGACGTCGGTCCACGGTCCCTGCTTCATGCCGGGAATTTCGGCGTACTGCTCGACCGGGGCATAGCCGGCCTTCAGGATCACGGTCAGCGCTTGCGTCATGTCGCCGATGACACGCCGGGCGGCACCGAAGTCGAGGAGAAGCGGCTTGCCGCTATCTGCCAGCAGGATGACGTTGTCGGGAGCGATGTCGCGGTGGTAGCAGTGCTCGGCATGAATCACCACCAGCGCCTGGGTCAGTGGCGCCAGCAGCGCCATGAGCCAGGCCTCGTCGGGAGGGCCTGGCATCGCGCGTATCGCATCCTTGACGGTGATGCCCTGGTAGAAAGGCATCACCATGTAGGCGGTGCCGTTGGCTTCCCAGAACCGGTACACCTTGACGAGGGACGGATGGTCGAATTGCGCCAGCAGCTTGGCCTCGTTGACGAAGCTCTTCAGGCCCGCATCGAAGGTGTCGCGATAGCGCTCCGAGCGGGGCTCGACCTGCGTCGCTCCGACGCGCGTGGCCAGCGACATCGGCATGTATTCCTTCAGCGCCACGGTTCGCTCGAGCGAATGATCCATGGCGAGGTAGACGATGCTGAACCCGCCATCGCCGATTCGCCCTGTGATTTCGAACTCCGCCACGCGCGCGCCGATCCGCAGCGAGAGCACGTCCTGACCGCTGCCTGAAGAGGCGGCCGCTCCTCTCTGAGCAGGCGACGCGACACTCGGTGCCACAGCCGATGCCGCGGCTGGAGGTCGAATGACGGTCCCGTCGTCGTCTTGCTGCTGGCTCATCGCGATCGCGTACCTTGCGGTTGTCCGCGAGGATATTCTCGGCTGCCCGGGAGTGTGGCTTCAGCGGGACGGTCGTCCGTCTCGATTGCCGGCCGCCAGCAGGCTTGGACCGCCATACGACGGCATTCACGGTCCCGCATCCGCCGTGGTCTGCCGGCCGGCTGCTCGCCGTCGGCAAACTATGATTGCCTCGTGGTTGAGTCCTCACCGTGGCAGCGTCTGACGCGACTCATCCTGTCGTGCCACCAGTGCCAAAACGATCTCGGCGCTCGGTACCGACCACGAGCACGCCGCGGCTGCGGATACGGCCAGTGCTGGTGCACGGAAGGACAGCCGGCGCGACCTGCGTCAGATCAGCGTCTCACATCGAACTGGTATCTCACGCCGACCGCAGCCGACACACCTCGAGTTTGCCCACGAACACGATCATCCATCGCGATCGCGTAGAAATCTGTCACGCTGTTGAACGGATAGACGTAGGCAGCACTTGTGGTGACCTGCTCGCGCAATACGGCAGGACCTTCTGCCTTTGATGTCGCAAACTGGACCTGTATCGTGCCTGGGCCGAGCGGCACGGCCGCCCCGGCAGAGAAGATATTGCTGCGCACGTCGAGTCCCTGGTCGCGTACTTGCGTGAACTGGCCGAACAAGTTGACCACGCCGAAGTTGTAGTTGGCACCCAGCTGCCAAGTGTTTTCGGCGGTGCGGTCGTTGATGCCGTCGTCAAGCGTCACTCGCTGCGCCGACGCAGAGACCGCGAACACGCCGCGCGAAAAGATCACCGTGCCGCCGTACAAATGCCCCGGGTTGTCGCGATCGCCCCACGCAATCATTGCCTGTCCGGTGACGCCGTCGAAATTGGGAGAAACGTATCCGACGGCTCGGTCCCAATAGAAATCGCCTTGGACGCCGATGAGGTTGCCGTCCAGGAATATGTGGCGCACCGCAGGCGACAAAGCGGAGTTACCCAAGGCATTGAATCGAGTCGTCGCGTTGAACAGCGAGGTTTGCATGCGGCCCGCGCGCAACTGGCCATAGTCACGATTGGAGATCGAGGCAAAGGCATTGCGCGACAGGGCGGGGTCGTTGTCGGTGCGGCCGAATTTGCCATCCTGGAAGCGAAAGAACGATTCCAGCGTCACGCCGGGCGTCCAGCCGTTCTCGAGACCGTAGCTCGCCGCGACGCCAATGAACGTGGGCGACAACGAATTGCTATTGAAGCGGGAGTCGCGCTCGAAGCCGCTCGGTTCAAAGCGCATGTAGGAGAGGTCGGCGACACCGTATAGCGAGTAATCCAGTTGCGCCTGAGCGGGCGCGTTGAAGACGCCGAGCAGCAACAAGATTGCTGTCCACAAGCCGAATCTCAGGTTCATTCTTCTCATTGGGTGAGTCCTCAGGGGCCTATGCGCTGAATGCATTCAAGGTCTCCACGCAGGCAGTGCGGCTTGATAGACGAATGACCACCACAGGATGTTCATCAGCATGTGCGTCGCAATGCAGAGACGGAGACAGCGGTACCGGCCGTAGAGCCACCCCAGGGCGAGCGAAGGGAACGCCACTCCCAAGGTGGCAAGATCAACGCCGCGCGAAAGGCAATGCGCGACCACGAACAACGCAGAACTCGTTATGTTCGCCGGCCACCCACGCCAATGCCGGCGGAGCAGCCAATCCTGCACACCGGCTCTGAACAGCGCCTCTTCAGCGACCGGCGCTATAACCAACAATACGACGATCGGCCACCGGTCGTGAACCGAGCATGCGATCGCGATGGACAACCCGAAGGCGACGGCGAACAACGCGTTCGCCCGCGACCGGAGTGGATCATCGCGTTGCGGATAGCCGTGTTGCGCCGTCGGAGAGGCTGTCACGCCAACCTCATTGATTCGCTCGAAGTTGAATGTCGTGTCGGCGCAACCGCCGTCTATTGAACAAGGCCCCTGCGGCTAGGGTGACCAGTGTCCACAAAGTCGGATCGAGCTGCGATTCGCCATCGACTACAGTGCAGCCGCCCGACACATCCGCTTTCTCGAGGCCATCGCCCGTGAGTGACGCTGTGACGGGTGCGGGCTGCCCACTCACCTGCACGCGCAGTGCGCCTGTCGTCCGCGCCTCACTTGTGGGAGAGAAAGTGACCAGCACTGTGCAACTCGACTGCGGCGCCAGGACAAATGGCGCGGACTGACACGTCCCAGGTTTGACCGTGAAAGGAACGTCTGCGTCGATCGTCGTGACCATGGCGGTTACGCCGCCTGTGTTGCTCAAGGTCACCACTACCGGTGACGATTCCGCACCAAGGCGCACCAGATCGAAGTCGATGGTCCCGGGTTGTGCGTTGACTGACACCACACCCAGGGGTCCGGCAGCGTCGGCGACAACCACGATGGGCTGTGGAGTCGAGCCTGACGAGATTAGTTGCAGGTTGGCCGACTTGGTGCCTGCGCTGAGAGGGTTGAAGTTGACCACCACCTCGCAGGTGGTCACGAACAGCGGCGGAGCTTGGTCGCCGAACTTACAGGTCGAGAGGGTCGGATCGATCGCAAAGTTTGCAGCGTCTGGCCCCACGAGGTTCAGAAACTGCAATGCCGCCGCACCGATGCCTTGGTTTTCGAGAACGATCTTTCGTGACGGCGGGGTCGTCGAGCCCACGGGTGTTGCAGGGCAGGTCGGGCAACGAAAGTCGAGGCTCGACACGTCGCTGGCGCCGGTGGTGTCTTTCCAGAGCAGTCGTGGGATGTTGTTGGCCCCGTCTCCGCTCAAGTCAACGCGAAACTCGACTGGCGCAATGCCCGATCCGGTGGGAGTGCTCTGGACAGCGACCGACGCGGCGTAGTGGATCGATTGCTTTGGCAAGAAGCGGACGTCCAGGAAACAGCTCGCCCCGGGTTGCAGCGTCAATGCCTGAGGCGTCGTGGTTAGGATGCCCGCGCAGCCAATGTTCGCAGGCGACACAACGTCGAAGCCGGAGGGGGCTGCGGGAATTGTCAGTGGCGAAATCGACAGTGGATCGTCAGAACCGATGTTCTTGAGCTCGATCCGCCGCGGATAGACGATGTTGATGTTCTGCGTGCCATAGGCGATGGACGAGTTCGATGCCGGCGGCGCGGGAGGCGTGACGCCAGCGACGCTCAGCTCGGCACCATCGAATCCGATGCCCGCCAAATCCTTCATCACGGTCCGGCGCTTCTCGGCCGTGTTGGCGACGTCCGAGTACTGGATTTGGAGTTGTGCAGGTCGAATTCCGAGGTCGTCGGGGTCGAACGCAACGCGTACGACACACTTGCTGTTGGCAATCAGTTCCTGCAACTGGGTGCCTACCGCGCAAGCACCCGCAATTCCGGATGCCAGCGGGTATTCGGCCGCCACCACCGCCTTCGCGGGTGATCCCGCAGGCAGTGGTTGTCCGACGACGGCGATGCCGAGGATGCGCAACGTCTCGCTGCCGGAGTTGCTGATCGTGAGGTCAAAGCTGCAGGCGGATGCGCCCACTTTTCTTTCCTGCCTGTATCCGCTAAACAGTTGCGTAGTAACCGTGCAGTTTGGCGAGCTCGGCGGGCTCGCGGTGATGGTGGTGGAGTCGAACGGGCCCGCGTTGCCAACCAGAAAGTCGTCCGCCTGGATGGCCGGTTCCAATCCATTCCCGTTCGAATCCACGCGCTGCGCCGTCAAGCTCGCATATTGGGGCGCCTGCGGCGCAGTCGCTGAGAAGTTGATGGTTGCTTTGAGTGGGATTGCCAGCGGGTTCGGCAATACGATGCACGGCTGCGTGCCCTGGAAACTGAACTGGTCGGGGTGGCTGAACGCGGCCTTGGTCACGGTCGCAGCCACCACGCAAAGCTTGACACCGGTCCCGAGTGGGTTCGCGATTTGGACAGAGTTGGATAGGCCCGTCGCGGTGAACGACAGCGGGCCTGCCGTTTCTATCTCGAGATTCAGTTGGCCAGTGCCAGAAACGGTTGCAGACGAGCCCCCACCGTACCCATTGTGGGCAAGGGTGAAAGGCGTGCTGTACGGGATATTGGTGACCGGCTTGAATGTAAATCTCACAGTGCAATCTGAGCCGACCGACAGCGCGCCAAGACATCCGAACGTGGCGTGGCCAAAGCCAGAGTCGTCGACTACGGTAAGGGCCCCAGGCGTGACTGCGCTTTGCGGATCACCACGTGAACTGTCTCCGTCGCTGGTCAGCACGAAGTCCTTTGTAAGCTGAGGAGACTTGCCGATCGGGACGAGGAGAAAGTCGAACGTAGCAGGTGCAAGACTCGCGTGTCTTGGTGTGCTCAGAAACGCCACGATCTGGCTTCTTTGTGTTGCAGTCAGGCCGGTCAGATTGACAGCGTTTGTCGTCGCTCCGGGACATGAGCCGGCGACTGCAGTTCCAATCATGCATGGCTGACCTGTGACTGGAGTGAGTTGAGCGTTGAGCGTGATGAGGCTGGTTTGATCCTTGGCACTGGAGGTGTGGCAGCCACTGCAATTGGTGTTGAAGAGGTCCTGACCGGCCGTCCAACTATCTGCTGCCGCCGTGCCCGCGAAAAAACTAAGCAGGAGGCCAACCGATGCCAAGCGACTTGCGCGAATCACCTTCGATAGGCTCATGTGCGCTGATCTCCGGTTTGCTGACGTCACACGCAATCCACGACTCTGAATTCGACGCGGCGATCCAGTGCATCCCTTGAGTCGTCCGTTCCAAGCCCAACTAGCGCTTCGCGCGACCCCACGCCGGTCGACGTGAGCCTGGTGGCGAGCGCCCGGTTGTCGCGCTCCAGCATCTGCCGCACGGCCTCAGCCCGCTGCCGCGACAAGGTTTCGTTGCTGCGTGCGCTGCCCGTACGGCTGGTGTGGCCCACGACGCGCATGCACACCCGCGCCCTTCCAGCTTCTTGGGCCACCGAGCTGACCCACAGGGTGTACTGCTGGGGCAAGTCGCCGGCTTGGGTGAAGGCCGTCTTGCCGGGCTGGAACAGCAACTTCAGAGGCAACCGCTTGGCTTCAAGGCCGCTGGCCACCAGTTTGTTGAAGGCCACCTTGGCAGTGTCGCGCTCGCCGAGTTGCCAACTCGTCAGGTACAAGCCATTGAGCAGCCGCAGGTCACCGGGATCGGCCAGCGGCTCGGCCTCCAAGTACAGCTTCCGAGCGACCGGAATCTGGCCCGCGTCGTAGGCCATGATGGCCTCGTTGAGCACCGCCGCGGCCTGCAGCCTGGTCAGGTATTCGGTGTCAGCGGGATCTCCGACCTTGGTGTTGATCTGGCACGAGTTGATATAGCCCAGGATCGTCTTGTCCTTGTGCCAGGTTGGGCTGTCGGCGTAGTACTTGAGCGGCTCCGAATTCACCGAATCGCTCGTGGCGCGATCAATCTGCTTGGCCACGACGCGGCCGGTGCGCAAGTCGATCAAGGTGAGCCACACGCGAAAAGCATCCGGCACGGTATCGACCGAGCGCTCGACGTTCACCGGGGTCAGCGTGCCGATCAGGAGCAGCGGTTTGCCGGCCAGTGTTTCACGCGTCAGTGGCTGCACCGACCAACCGGCGTAGCGCGACTTGACGATCGACTCAAGCTGTGTGCCCATGCGCGCCGTGCTAATGGTCTGCGCCCCGGTGTTGGCATCGATCAGGGGGTCGATCACCAGCGAACGCGGTTCGTTGCCAAGTCTTGTCCGCGCGTCAGCCATCAGCTGAGCCCCCGCCCGCTCGATGGAGTTCTCGAAGGGGATCGGTGCCGGGGCCACGAAGGTGTTGTTGTCGGAGGTGCTCGTCCTTGCGGGAGCGGAATCGACGGACGGCGGCTGGGTGGCGGGCGACGGGGCTGCCGCTTTTGGCGGCGATTGAGCCGGTGGCGAAGCGACGACAGGCGCCGCGGCAGCCGGAGAATTCGGAGCGCTGCCACAACCCGCCAAAGTAGCCAGGCACAGCACGATCGCGCCACGAGTGCGATGCGAGCAGTTGTTGGTCATCCGGTTCTCCGTTCGTTTGCCAAAGCCGGCGATGGGTCAGCGTGGGAACACTGGGTCGGGTGACGAGTTGCTGCAGCCCAAGTACCGAGCCATTCGGTCCGTGAACTCCTGCGCCGCCGCCGGGGTGAGCGTCGTCGTGTCGAGCAAGCGATCAAGCGACGAAAGCGCATTCGGCATCGAAGCATTTCGCGCGAGGTCGCTTGTGCCGCCGCACACGTGCTGAAAGACAGTGGCATCGCTCCCGGTGAACCGTTCCGGCTTGGCGTCCCAGTCGAAGTTCGGTCCGAGCGCGGTATGGCAAGTGCGGCAGGACCTGCCAATGACCTCTCGATAGAACTGCGCCTTGTCGCCCGATCCCCAAGGAGCCGGTACAAAGTTCCTATCTAGGTGCGTGGTCGTGCCGTTTGAGTACCAGCCTTTCACGAGCTCGGCCGTTGCTGTGCCGGAGGCCGGCCCACCATCGGTGTCGACGACCCAATCGTTCAACTGCTTGAAGGCCGCGCCCTGACTTGCCTCCGTCAGTGTGCTCTCGGTGGAAAAGAGATAGTTGCCCGTGTCGAAGGGCAAGAACCTTGCGCCCAGGTACGGTGAGGGCAGGCCATGATCGGGAAAGCGGCCCCCGATGTTGGAGCCGCCATGACAGGCCACGCAAGCGCCAGGCATGAACTTCTCGCCCCGACCGTCGAGATTGACCGATGCGATGAGCGCTCCTGTGGGCCCAAAAGTCAAGAATTTGGTGAAGGGCTGATCGCCGTTCACACCCGGCGTGACCGACCACTCCATTGCGACGCAAGCGACTTGCTTTTCTCCGGCTAAGCCTGTGCGCAACAGCTCGTCGACCTCGCGCTGGCTGCGGACCTCCGGGCCTGGGCTGTTGCACACGTAGTACGCGATCAGGTCGACCGTCGCGTTCGGGTTGTTCGGATCAGGGGTATCGGTGTACTTGGTCGCCGTCATGCGGCGCACGAGGTTCAGATCGCGCTCGTTCACGAAGTACGCGGCGACTTCAGGGTTACCCGCGCCGTAAGGGGCGAAGTGATGCTTTTTCTTCCAATCGTCCAAAGAGATCGGGCTTTGCATTTGGCCTTGCGAGTCACAGCCCTTCACCGCGCCAAACGAGCGGTAGTACACGCACGCGCTGAGCGCAGTGTCGAGACCCTTGTAGGTGAGGAAGCGATCGAAACCGGGACGCGAAATCGACGCCGCGCCTGGCTCGTTCACCACCATGCGTCCACGCACGTTGCCCTCTGGCCCGTTGGCCACCACTTTGACAATTTGTGGACGTGTGTTGGGAAGGGTCTGCACTGGCACGAGTTGAGGCACGCCGGCAAAACCGCCAGCCGGTGGCGAAACTTCGACGGGGCTCGGCTGCGCGGACCCGCACTGGAAGCGAAGCCAAGCGCTCTGATTGGCCAGCACGGCGGCATCGATCCAGTAGTCGCCGAAGCGATTGACCCGCTTTGCGGGGGTCAGCGCCGGACCGGTAGCGGTCTGCAGTACCTGAACGGTCGCTGCGTCCAGTGTGCCGAAAAATTGGTTTTGCCCGCCACAAACGCTGCCGTCTGCAAGCTGCACATGACCGTACAGCCGAAGGTTCTTCGTTGAAAGGTCAGCAGAGCTCAATTGAACGGGCACGACCTTCGCATCGTTACTGGCAACTGTCCGATCCAGACCAGTTACTCCGCAGTCGTTCAATGGGGTGCCCTGATTGGTCGCGCAGCGGATCCTTACGTTGGTATTCCTAGCAATCTTTGGCAGGCTGATCTCGCCGTTTACGTCGGTCAGTCCGTTGAAAAGCAACGTCGTCCCTTGCGCCACTTCAACGGCCATGTCGGACAAATTGACGTCCCGCTGCGCGTCCGGCGCGCTACTGCCAGCTCGAAAACTCAACGGACCGGGTGCCGTGAAACGCAGCCGCAAAGCGGCGCCCTCTGGATCGGGCGCACTAGCAGGATGCGAATAGGCAACGGGTTGCCGAACGGGGGCGTCAGTATCCAGCGCATCGCTGCTCACGGCGTACTGCTGCTCGGCATAGCCGCCCTTGCCGTCAGACACCATGACGTACGCAAAGTGAAGCCCTGGCCCATCTGGCATTGTCCACACCGTTTCGGGTGAATCGCGGTTCTCGATGGTGCCGCCCGTGACCCGCCACTGGTAGTGCAGCGCATCACCATCGGCGTCGTTCGCGCTGACCTTGAGGTAGGTCTTGTTGATGCCGCTGTCCTGGCTGTTGCCCGTGCTTCCGCCGCCGCAGGACACGATTGCCAGAGTGCAAGAAAGGCTCAACGCGAGAAGGCCGAACTTCCCTAGACGCTGCTCGAACATGGACCCCCCTCCAATACCGAACTCAGCTGTCGAGGTGCTCAAGGCACCGGGGGCGGCAATCCAAGCAACTTGCCAACCTGGTGCCTGGGACCTGGCGCGTTAGCAGCTCTGAGGGTCGGATATTGGCCATGCAAGTCGCGAATAGTCAATCCCGGACTGACCCTGTCGAGCGGTTGTGGCGCGGCTGGGATCGTTCCGTAGAGCGGCGAGCGACAGTAGAACTGCCGGCTCTCGGCAGCGCATCCATCGAATGAATGATTTGCGCACCAAGGCGCGAGCTGTTCGTGGTAAGAGTTTTGCGCTCAGAAACTCTTCGCTGGTTGCGAATTCGGCGTGCTGGAGACCAGAGGCGTCAAGACGGCCATGATGCAGGAGCGCGCCCCGAGCGGGCCGAGACGGTGGCTGAAAGATCAATCAAGGCGGCGACTGACCAGGCGATTAGTGACGCACGCCTGGCTACCAAATGCGAGGCGGAATTTCGCAAGAACTCTTCGATTCTGAAAGCACAAGCGTCGCGGCCGCCGACGTCTAGAAGACCGTGATGGGGTTCGCCTGTGGAGATGGGCTGGCGTGCCGAGTTGGGAGTCAAGGATCTCACGATGGCGTTCACAGGCTTCATCGCTGAGTTCGACAAGCGGCTGGTGGCGATCAAGCTCACTCTCGAGAAGCGCCGCATCTCGGCGCCGAAGGCAGAGCAAGCGGCGATCAGCAGGGGCCTTGAGCGAATCAAGGCATTCTGGTCTGCCAAGAAGTTCGACGAAGCAGGTAGCAGGTCACGGAGTTCGAGAGGGCCGCGAGCAAGCCGACGGCAGAACTGTGTAGGAAGGATCCAAAGAATTTGAGCGGACTCCGTTGGACGTCGAAGTTGCCCACCACTGACGGCACAGGACCGCATCGGCGCTCAAAGCCAAGGCCGAGGACACACGCATCGCTTCAACAGCAACTGGCCGAGCCCCAGCTTCGTCGTAGTCAAAGCAAACTACGGCCTGACGGCGGCTGGAGGCCGGGTATCACGCTCGCAACGACGACGCCCCGTTTTTTCTCGCGCAAGGCGCTCGTTTCGTCGCCAACAACTGATGAGCGCTCAGCGTCGGCCGCCTGCAGAGACGCGCTTCAACGTGATGGTCAACTCGCCGCTCTCGCGGGCAGCCCGGCACCTCGTCCTGAGCGGCAATCTCGAAAGCATTCCAGCAAGACTTCTACTGAAGCCGGGGGTCGGCTACGTGTCGCCAAACTGGGAGGCGTGACCGCCAGTGCGATGCGTGCGCTCGGGTACAAGGACAAGCGCAGCGACCTGTTTGGCTCGAACGTCATCGTTTCGTGCGGCCTGTTCGCGGCGGCGCTCTCGATCCAGAACGTCCATGTCAGCGATGGCATCAACGATCCGACCAGCGAGCTCGTGGCAGTTCGGTGCGACCTACAACTCGGCTGGGCGCGCCTGTTCGGACTCTCTATGCCCACATCGACGACAAAGGGCTCGATGTCCGCAGCAATCTTTACTCGGCCGGAGCGGCGATCCCGCTCGGGCCCGGCACGCTCCAGTTGCAGGCCGGGTTGTCGAAAGCCAGCGGCCCGGCGGTCGATCGCAAGCACACGACCGTCAGCGGTGACTATCTGTACGCCTTCAACAGCGTCCTCGACATCTACGTCATCGGCATGAACGACCGTATTCGCGGGCAGACCGATGGAGTGTCGCATGCAGTCGGCGCGCGTTACCGTTTCTAGCGCGCCGGTCCTGTCGGCGGGCGCGTCTCGCCGACGGCCGCCGGCGCAGGTTCCTGCTCCTGGCCGTGCTCGCAGGCCCGATCGGCATGCTGAGCTTGCACGCGGCGTCGCATTTCGGACTGCGGGTGCCTCAGCCGAGTCCGGCCGGACGGACCCTCGTCAACGCGCTCCTTCTCGCACCCGTCCTTGAGGAACTCGTCTTTCGGGGCGGCCTGCAGGAGGTGTTGGACCGACGACCTTCGGCCGACTCGACCTTGTCGGCGGCGTGAGCGTCGGCAATGTCGTGGCGAGCGGCGTGTTCTCGGCCTTTCATTTGGTGGTGGCACCGCCCTGGCTGGCGGCCGCCATCTTCTTGCCGTCACTGGTATTCGGGCGACTCAAGCAGCAGTACCCGTCGCTGCTCCCCGCAATGCTTGTTCACGGCTGGTACAACGCCTGCTATCTGGGCGCTGACCTGAGTTGGCGTCCGATGATTTGAGTTGCATTTCGGGTCGACCAGCATCACGTCGAGACGTGAGCAGCCAAGTCAAAAGCCGCTCCCGGCGCAACGTCATATCAGCGACTGCCTGTGGCGTCGGGGCGAGCCCCTAAGCGTCGAAGCGCCTTGAGCA
>Ga0157375_10004929_pt1 | contig 11609 bp, 6 predicted proteins | sample M35metaG_FD_115311 | JGI IMG/M metagenome (GOLD analysis project Ga0157375, IMG submission 115311) | Miscanthus rhizosphere microbial communities from Kellogg Biological Station, Michigan, USA - M3-5 metaG | ecosystem: Host-associated > Plants > Roots > Rhizosphere > Soil | place: USA: Michigan...
AATTCATCGAGATGGCTGGCCATCGTATCAATGAAATACCCGATGAAGAGGGGGCTCCTTGTCGAGAATTTGTCGAAATCGAGGTCTCAGTAGGCCCGCCATCCTTGGAGGCCAGATACTCACCGAGACGACGGGCCGCATCCTTTAAGTCGCGTTCGTCGACGATGTTGTATCGATCAAGGATCGAACGCGTTTTGTGGCCGGAGATCATCATCGCAACGCGTTCCGGGACCCCAGCCCGAATGAGATTTCTCACTCCGGATCGACGCAGATCATGAAAGATCTGAGTTGGTCGTCCCTCCCGTGGATCGCCGTCCCAAAGTCCTGCGGTTCTGCATGCCGCATCCCATGCACCTCGAAAGCTTCGGATCCGTTGTCCCAATCGGTGGAAGATCCAAGGGCATGAGGGCCAAAACTGATCGCGGGCTTGCTTCTGGATTTTGAGTACCTCGAAAACCTCCGGGGCTAGTGGAATGATGCGCCCCTTTTTGCTTTTTGTCTCTCCCGGATTCAGACGGACGACGCGTTCCAACAGATCCAACTGGGACCATTGAAGTTTGAGAATCTCACCCCTACGACAGCCGGTGAAGTAGGCAAAGGTCAGAACCGGCCTGATCTCCTCGGGCAGAGCATCGCGCATGGCCACGTACTGAGCATGCTCGAAGAATCCCTTACGGACATTATCCACTTTGAGTAACGCGAAGGAGGGAACGTGATTCACTTTTGGCGGAGTGCGTTTCCGGCCCAAATTATAGGCTCGGCGCAAGAGTGCGAGACCATGATTGATGGTGGCGTTTTTGGCTCCTTGGCGCTGACGATGAGCGATAAATTTCTGAATCTCCGTAGTCGTTAGCTTATCGACGCGGGTCTGACCGAAGAATGGTCGCAGATGGGTTTCCACAACCTTCTTGGCCCAGGTATGGTCCTTCTTATTGATCTCGTAGTCCAAGAGTAAATCGTCGAGCAAGGAACCAACGATACGTTTTGCGCTGAAGGCTTGCAATTCTCCTCGGTCCCGTTCGCTGAGGGTCTTACGCGCCCAAGATTCGGCATCGCGCTTGCCCCCGATGATGCGCTTGCTCACAGTCTGAAATCTTCCGGAGATTGGGTCACGCCCGATGGCAACAGTGACAAGGAATCCCGTTGCTCCTGTGGTCTTGTTCTTGATCGGCTTGAAATAGGGCATTCACTTCCCCCCTTCCTTGGTCAGTTTCGGATTTTGCCGGAGCGCAAAGTCGATGAGCCATTTCACAGCCTCAGAACGCGTGGCGAATCGGTTCTTGAATCGGTAATCATCGATGCGCTTCAGTAGAGCTGGTTCGATGACAAAGTTGAGAATCGGCTTGTCAGTACGTCTTGTTGTAACCATTGAATCAATATAATCCATACTGGACGGAAACATCACGTACTCGTTGTAGAGTAGCCGACCTCGCCTGGGAATTAGATGGGGGTATGCAAATTTCCATACCCCTACTAGATTTCGAACAAGATCCCGTCATGATCAACCAGAAAGGAAGAAATGCAATGACGAAGAAACTTTCGAGCGTCCGCGAGATTGCCGCAGAGTTCGGTATCCCCCCGTGGCAACTACATCACCAGATCCGCTTGGGTATCGTTCCAATCGGAGTCTTTGCGCGCTTCGGGCGCCGCATCTTAATCAATCGCCAAAAATGGGAGGACTGGGTAAATGAGGGCGGGAGCGCCGCCGTCCCCATTGCATCCAAGAGAAATGGAGTTAGCCGGGCGAGATAGTCCCAGCGGATCGCGTGGGAACGCACACATGCAAGCGAGAGCGAGCGAAACGTACGCTAACGCAAGGTTGATTACAGAAGCGAGGCTAGGTTCATGAAAAAGAGTAAATCGAAATATGCAGACCCACAGGTTCACTGCTCCGGTTCTATCCAAAAAGAGAATGTCCTTGAAATCCCCGAATACAAATATGAAGCGAGGGCTCGCCTGGCCGAGATCATGTTCCCTAGGAGGCTCGGGCTGCCCTACGACTCATCAGGACCGGATTCCTACGAAGCCCGATTGGATCGACTGCGAAACTGGTTCTTGTTTGCACTCGATCAGAACTTCGAGATGATGGTGACGATTCAATTCAACGAGAAATTGAACGAAGGCCAGCTCCGAGCGAAGCTGAAGCGTTTCGATGCCTTTGTAAATCGATATTACCTTGGTCGAGAATGGGCTAAATTCCAAGCTGGGGAGCGAGCTTTTTTTCTTGCATTTGCCGAAGCGAATATCTCTGGTTCTGATGTTCACACCCACCTTCTCCTACGAAGGCCGCAGAGGAAGGCTCTATTTTCCTTGCGAACGTCGCTCGATCACACGCTTCTCGCGAAACAATGGACGGTTGCTTGCAGAAAGAAGCACATTTGCCCGCATGGTGATATCGATATACGGGCATTTGATGGGGACGTGGCCCTCGCCCATGCCTATGCTTTAAAATATATCGAAGCTCGGAATCTGACGAAAGGATTTTTTCTCTCATCTGAGTTTGGGCCTAGCGAGAAGGTCGCAACGCGACCATCGTCGGGTCCCTATGAGTGAGCGTCACGCGCTTCTCATAGCGTCGTAGTAGCAGGCTGGCGATAGCCCCTAGATCCTACTCTCAAAAGTAGGTGCAGTTCTAAGCTATGTCCATTCATCCCTAACCTCTCAATCTACGACTGATCTCCCCGACGCGGTTGTCATTCAAACGAGGTTGGATAGCTCCGATAGTTTCCTCGAAGAAGTTATAGCTCCCATAGTGATCAGGGAAGGAGAGATGAAACTGGAGAACGACAAGGTAGGTTTCATAAAAGCGGAAAGTGCCTTAACAGAGTTGTTCCCGGATCCTCCCCTTGGACCCGTGGCGAATCCCCACAGGAGAAACAGTAAACATGCCAAGGCTTTGTACTATTTGCAGTCATAAGAAACACCCCGCGATCGATGCTGCCCTGTTGTCGGGAGAGGAATCGTATCAAAAAATAGCAAAACGATTTGGGATTGGGCTTGGTGCAGTATTCAGTCACCGGAAGCATCATCTACCGGCCCATCTCCTGAAAGCGAAAGAGCTTCAGGAATCTGAAGGAGCCTCGGATCTAGTTCAGCGGCTGCGAAGAATCCATGATGAAACCCTGTCTATCCTCTCGAGGGCGAAGAAATCGAAAGACTGGTCGACAGCTTTACGCGCTATCGCTAGGTTGGAACGTCAGATCGAACTCGAAGCCGAACTGCTTGGGGAGTTGGAACGTGGTGGTGGTGATTCGCGCGTTGAGGTTGTTTACATCGACAAAGCCCTCATTGCCCCTGGAGTTCCGGTTGCCCCTGGCCGAGTCATTGAAGCGGCGTACCAAAAAGCATAGTTGGTATCAAACGATGCTGAGGTTGAAAAGAAGGGTTTTCCAGGGGCGGCTGATGCATAACATAAAGGTACCTTTATGATATGATCTGGATCGATGAAGCGACGACTAGAGAAAGCCGCCTTGTATGCCCGTGTCTCAACCAAGGATGGGCGACAGGATACAGAAAACCAACTGATCCAGCTTCGCGAGTACTGCGCCAACCAAGGTTGGGAGATCGCAGGCGAGTATGTCGATCATGAAACGGGCGGAACATCGAAACGACTCCGCTTCCAGCAGATGTTCGTAGATGCTTCGCGACGAAAGTTCGATCTAGTCCTCGTTTGGGCTCTCGACCGCCTGACCCGCGAGGGCGTGGCTGAAACGTTCGAATATATCAAGCGACTCACGACGCATGGAGTTCAGTTCGTCAGTTTCAGGGAAGAACATTTTCGTACAACCGGCCCAGCGGGAGAACTGATGATTGCGGTGGCGGCCTGGATTGCAGAGCAGGAGCGAGTGCGTCGCTCAGAACGCGCCAAAGCGGCCATAATGAAGCTCCGGCGCGAGGGGAGGACGGAACATTTGGGCAGGCCTCGAAAAGTCGTAGATCATACGAGAGCGCAGCGATTGCGCGCGGAAGGTTGGTCTCTAGGGAAAATCGCGGCGGAACTAGGTGTATCCACCATGATGGTCTATCGCAGACTGAATCCACAGCCCAAAACGGATGCGAAGGAGGGATTGGGAGGAAAGGGGCGATCCGGCGCGTGAAAAGCGAGTCTAGCGCGTCTAATCGCCAGCAAGACGGGGTTTAACGGCTGCGTGGCCAGCGTTCTGGGAGGGAAAATGAGCAGATCCTTGAGAATCGAGTTGCCAGCGCCTCATGCGGCTCAGCGCAGAGTACTTGCGGAAGCCAAGCGTTTCAACGTGCTCTCCTGCGGCCGACGCTGGGGCAAGTCGACGCTCGGCATCGACCGTATCGTAAAGCCAGCGCTTGAAGGCTTCCCTTGCGCATGGTTCGCGCCCAACTACAAAACCCTACTTGAAATCTGGCGTTCGCTCCAGGAGGTACTTGTCCGAGTCGTAACCAGCAAAAACAATGCGGAGTTTCGCTTGGAGCTGCGCGGTAGTGGATCAATTACGATGTTCTCCCTCGATACCGAAGTATCGGAAACGACTCGCGGTCGGGCATTCAAAACCGTGGTGATCGATGAGGCGGCTTTGGTGAAGAACCTTCGCGGAGTCTGGGAGAACGCCATACGGGCGACGCTCGCCGATCATCGCGGAGGTGCATGGTTTCTATCAACGCCGCGGGGGATGAACGACTTCAAAACGTTTTTTGATCGCGGGCAGGACCCGGAACGCGAGGACTGGGCAAGCTGGCAAATGCCAACCGGCAGCAATCCTCATATCGATCCAGCCGAGATCGACGCGGCACAAGAGGACATGACCGAGGCTGCCTTCAGCCAGGAGTTTCTCGCCCAGTTTGTTTCCTGGGAAGGGGCCGTCTTCCGGCGTGTACTGGAAGCTGCAACAAAGGAGCGCCAGAGCGAACCAGAACAAGGTCATGAATACGCGATTGGCGTCGATTGGGGACGATCGCGCGACTATACAGTTTTTACAGTGCTCGATGTTACCGTCCAAGCCATGGTCGATATGGATCGATCGAACCGCGTCGATTATGTAGTGCAACGCGGCCGCCTGCAGGGGTTGTACGATCGCTGGCGTCCCTCGACAATCCTGGCGGAACAGAACAGCATTGGGCAGCCCATAATCGAGGAGTTGCAACGCGCCAATCTACCGGTAAAGGCTTTTACAACTACGAATTCCAGTAAGGCTCAGGCTATCGAAGCCCTGGCGCTGGCCTTCGAGCAGGGCACCATTCAAATTCTGAATGATCCCGTATTGCTGGGCGAGTTGCAGGCTTTCCAGGCGGAGCAGTTACCAGGCGGATTGCTTCGCTATTCTGCTTCCGGAGGTTCCCACGACGATTGCGTGATGAGCCTAGCCATGGCTTGGACGGTCGTCGCGGAGCAATCACGGCATGCCATGGGGTTTATCGAATTCTTGAAGCAGCAGCAACAGGCCATCGATGCTGGACAACCGAATGTCCTAAACGGATACGCATCGAAGCCCTCTGTATTCGAAGATGGTGCGAGCTGCTGCGGAATAACTGCCCTTAAGTTACCCGGAGCGAGCGGGTGGCGATGTCCCCAATGTGGAAGGCAGTGGGGGAGAATGGCAAAGGTCCAATACGGACCGGGTCGTGGAGAGCTGTTACGGCGTATCGTGATGTAGAGTTGAGCGAACTCTAACCGGTTCGTCTTGCAGACCGAATGGCCGCTACCCGCGTGGGGTTAGTCGCCACGCATCGCTTCCTGAACGTCTGAAGCCATCACTCCACCTAATGTCGTTCAAAATTGAGATCAGCTTGGTTTTTCGTAGCGGCTCCATACCAAATTGTGATACATTTGGCGCTCATGCGGAGGTCCAACAGATGCGTTTTAGTCGAAGGATTAACGTCAGATCGACCGCTGCTCTTGTCGTCTTCCTGGTAGGAATTTCAACAAGCCAGCTTGCTAGCGCCCAGTCTCTAGAAAGACAGCGAGCAAAGGTTGCTCCGATCGCCAAGGTTGAGAAAGCCGCTCAATCGGCTGCTCCCGCCTTCATTGAGAACATCGGGCAATTCGATCCGAAGGTGAAGTTCCAAGTGAAGATCGGATCACAAACCGCTTGGTTGACTAACCTGGGCATCGTCTTTGACGCAACTCGCCCGACGGGTTCAGAGAAAGTGGTAGCCGCGACCCTGAAGCCAAATGATTCCACGAACGGCCCTGCATTTTTTCCTTTCGCATTGAAGGGGGCGAATCCGGGACCTCGGACGATCGACAGGCTCGTGTTCTCCGAGGACTTCTTGGGAGCAGCTTGCTGTTCGAAGGTGGAGGGCAAGGAACCGCAGCCTGGCGTGTACAACTACTTTCAAAGCCGCGACCCTAAGGAATGGCGCACAAACGTACGCAGCTATGCGGAAGTGGTCTATCGGGGCGTGTGGCCCGGAATTGACCTCCGAATTTACGGCAATGGTTCCGACCTGGAGCAGGAATTCATCGTCCAGCCTAGTGGGGATCTAAGCCGCGTGCAGATCGCCTACCGGGGTATTAACGGACTCAGCATCGCTAAGGACGAGTCACTGGAGGTCGCGACCGCCTTCGGTAAGCTTCGTGAGTCGAAGCCACGGCTGTATCAGCAGATCGCCGGAAAGCAAGTCGCAGTCGACGGCCGCTTTAAGCTCATGAGTGAAAGCTCGTATGCTTTCGAGGTGGGGGCACATAAGTCTGAGTACGCTCTTGTGATCGACCCAACCTTGCTGTACTCCACATTCCTCGGGGGATCTGCAGGCAACTGCCCGAATTGCTTCCGTCCCTACATTCAGGAGACGGCTAACGGCATTACCGTCGACAGTTCCGGTAATGCCTACGTCGCGGGCGCCACCGCGTCTACGGATTTTCCGACCACGACTGGAGCATTCCAGGCAAGCCCTCCCGGTGGCAGCTTCATCACAAAGCTTAATGCCACGGGTTCTGCCCTTGTCTACTCGACCTATCTCGGCCAAACCTCCCAGATAGCCGCTATCGCAGTAGACGCCGCCGACCAAGCCTACGTGACTGGGAATACATACGGCGCGTTTCCCACGACTCAGAACGCTTACCACACGTGTTCCCCAGCAGTTCCAGACTTCATCGTAGCCGTGCTTAACCCGACCGGCGACACGCTCGCATACGCTACTTGTCTGAACGTTGGTTCAAGCACTGGTGGTGGAGCGGTATATGGCTGGTCACCGAAGGCAATCGCCGTGGATTCGCGCGGGCGAGCGTATATCGGCGGTAGCGCAGTCGGATATATTCCAACTACATCAAACGCGTTCCAGCCGTCATTTCCAGGCGGAGGACCATCGGGCTTCGTGACGGTCTTTGACACGACGTTGTCCGGCAGTTCATCTCTCCTGTACTCTTCATTTCTTAGCAATGCCTTAGCGTTCCCGAGCGGATCAAGCGTCAACGCCATCACAGTCGACGCATACGGCGATTTGTACGTTGCGGGGGATACAGCCGATGGCTTCCCGACGACTCCTGGAGCTTTTCAAACCACGCACAACGGTGACGCCCTCTGTTTCGTACCTCCTCAGGGTAGTTTTCCCCCACCCGGAGATTGTCATGACGCATTTGTGGCGAAGCTGAACCCACTGGCATCGTCGGGCGTTTCATCGCTCATTTATTCAACGTATCTCGGCGGGCTTGGTGAGGACGTGGCAACTGGAATCGCGGTAGATGCCGCCGGGAATGCCTATGTGACGGGAACGAATCTTTACGGCGATTTCCCTACTACGCCAGGCGCCTTCCAGCCCTCGCCACCCCGTAATCCTAACTTTAGCCCGTTTGGGTTCGTCGCCAAATTGAATGCGGGAGGTTCGAATCTGATCTATTCAACGGCCCTTAAGCCAACCAGCGATACCCTTCAACTTGTGAGTAACGCGATCGCCGTGGACTCCCTGGGAGACGCGTACGTTGCCGGAACCGTAAACTCCACCAGCCTTCCGGTTACACCGGACGCATTCCAGAGTACAAATCATAGCCCAAACATAGACACAGACGCCTTCCTGACGAAATTCAACCCAACAGGATCGGCGTTACTCTACTCCAGTTATCTCGGCGGTTTTGGTGCGGATGTCGCAAATGCTGTCGCGATAGACCAGATTGGAGACGCCTACATCGCTGGCTGGACCGCCTCCGCCGATTTCCCGACTACTGGCTTTGCGTTTCAGCCATCAAGGAACGGCACCGGGGATGCTTTCGTCTCGAAGTTTCCACTAGGAATTAGCCAGACACTTTCGATTTCATCGCTAGCACCGACTACTGGAGGAAACGCGGGGACCGTGACTCCGCAGATCTTCGGCACAGGGTTTCATGCAGGAGCGACCGCGAGCCTCAACTGCGGTGGTTCCGTGATCGTGGGAGCAAACGTCAATGTGGGTCCAGGAGGCAGATTTCTGAACACGACCTTTGATCTGACAGCGGCGCTCGCGGGCACTTGCGATGTCGTGGTCACCAATCCCGGCGGCGCCTTTGTTACGCTCCCACAAGCTTTTACGATCCAGCAGGGGGGTGCGCAGAACATTAAGATGTCCCTGACTGGCGTAGTGGGGCGCAAGGTCCCCGGAGAGGTGGCAGTGGGACCCGCCGATGCCTTGCTCGTTGCAACGGTATCGAACACTGGAAACACTGATGCTGGCAATGGTTTTGTTTTTCTGCCTCTCAATGACGGGTTTACTTTCACATCGGTTAGCCCCGAAACTGCCGCCACCTTGTCACCTTCCGCCACGGTTAGCGGCCAGTCGAATGTGATGAGTTTAGCGACGGTGCCGACAATCGGGCAAAGTGGCGTATGGTATCTGCATAATTTGCCTGCTGGACAATCGCAGGTAGTCACTTCCACTGCGACGAATCCAATAACAAGTGCTATTTGCTCCGCGTTGTGGGGGCCTGTCTGCTTCGTCCAGGACTTGGCTACATTCAGCGCGTGTGTTGTGCAGGGACCCGCACCAAGTTGCACCTATAGCACGAGCACTGCATGTGAAGCAGCCTATGGGAATTGCGCCTTGGCGGTTTTTGCGTGCGCGGCGGTCCCGACAACCGCTGGCAAGATCGCTTGCGAGGCGATAGGAGCGGGTCTGCTTTGCCACGCCGCAGTGAGGGATTGCGTGTCATGCTCATCGAACATCACATCTTGCCTTCAGAGCAGCTCTAGTAGTTGTACCTCTTCGTTTCTTCCGTGCATCGTTCCGGGCGACCCAAATAGCTTAGTCGGACCCCCTGGGGTGGGCAGTCCACGCTGGATTACTGGCGGACAGGCACTTTCTTTTGTAATCTCCTTCGAAAATGAACTCGACGCGACGGCACCAGCTCAGCAGGTGATCGTTACCCAACCGTTAGGATCGAACGTCAACCTATCGACTCTCAGCCTGCCGATTATCACGATCCCGAATGGTTCCGGCAATGTCCAAGTCTCGGTCCCGCCGGGTTCCTTCAATCCTGCTGCGAATTTGAATGAGTTCGTGACGAACGTTGACCTTCGGCCGAGCCAGAGTCTCCTTGTAAATGTAGACGCGAAGTTGGACCCGGCCACTAAGACGCTTACCTGGACCTTCACGTCGATTGACCCAGCTACAGGGTTGCCACCGTTTAATCCTTTGGTCGGATTCCTCCCGCCGGGAGCCGGAGCGAATGTTGCCTTCAGTGTCACGCCAACTTCGGGTCTAGCAACGGGATCTCAGGTTGCAGAGCAGGCTACGATCATCTTTCAAGGGGCGTCGCCGATGAGCACGCCGACTTGGATCAACACTATTGACAACAGTCCCCCCGCCAGCAGCATCACGCCGCTTCCGTCCGCTGAGCCGCCTGCGGGATTCACGGTTACTTGGTCGGGCACGGACGTAGGAGCGGGAATCCAAGACTTCACCATTTTTGTGTCGGACAACGGCGGGCCATTTGCTGCCTGGCTAACCAATGCGACGGCAACCTCAGCCACTTTCACCGGCCAGCTGGGTCATACCTACGGTTTCTACAGTCTGGCCCGCGACCTTGTGGGTAATGTTGAAGGTGCGAAGAGCGCGGCCGAGGCGACAACGACGGTAGGTTCCGTAACAACACCGACGGTCACTTGGAATAATCCCGCGGCGATCGCCTACGGAACCTCTCTTAGCGCAACCCAACTCAACGCCACAGCATCGGTGCCGGGCGCCTTTGTCTATAGCCCACCGATCAATACAGTTTTGAACGCGGGCAACGGCCAGACACTCTCAGTTGTTTTCACGCCGACGGACACTGCTCTCGCGCCCGTAAATGGATCAGTCTCCATCAACGTGACGCTCGCATCCCTGACCGTCACTGCGATTTCATTGTCAAGATCATCTGGTTTACCGAATCCTCCTCTTACCGGTTCTATTGTGGGTCTGGTGAACGGCGACAACATCACAGCAACGTACTCGACCACGGCCACGATCACTAGTCTTCCAGGCGACTACCCGATCACTCCATTGCTTAGCGATCTTAACAATCGCCTTGGCAACTACAGTGTGAAACTCGTCGATGGAACCTTGACTGTGAATCCGGCAGTGACTGCGACACCAATTGTGAATCTCTCTGCAACAAGTCTTCTGTTCGGCAATCAGTATTTGTTCTCGGCGAGCAACATAATGTCCGTGAAAATCAGCAACGTCGGGACAGCCGACTTGACGCTCGGCTCCATAACCTTGACCGGCTCCAACGCGGGTGATTTCCAGGTCACCAGCAACAATTGCGGCAATACTGTGGTGATGGGCGCAACCTGCGCGCTCGGTCTGACATTCACGCCGCTAGCGTTGAAGGGTCGATCCGCAACAATCACGCTGATCGACAACAATGGCGGTTCTCCGAATAGCCAACAGACTGTAACGCTGACTGGGAGTGGGGTCATGACGTATGCGCTTTACGCCACTGGTACAAGTTGTGGGGCTGTCAGGCTCTCCGATAAGTCCTTTACAGACAGCTTCGATTCCAGCCTGGGGATGTACGCTCTGACCAAATCGAATAAGCGGGGTGATATCGGCGTGAACGGGAACGCGACGTTAAGCGATGTCGTCATCGTAAACGGAATCATCTATGCTCTGAACCCCGCTGCTGGTGATTGCAGCAATGGAAGCCCTGGTGTCACGGTCTCTGGCAAGGCCCAGGCAACTGGTGGGTACCTAGGTCTCGGCAGCCCTGTAGCGTTCACAAATCCGGGAACGGTCACACCTGGATCGTCCGATATCAAGGTTTCGGCAAACACTTCCCTGGCGCCTGGAAGCTATCGAGATATCGCGGTAAGTGGGAAATCCGTTCTAACGCTATCGCCGGGTGTCTATAACGTGAACTCGATCACGCTTAGCGATCAAACGAGGATCACCATCTCTCCGGCGGGATTGGTAACGGTCAATGTCGCTGGCGCTAACAATAGCAAGCCATTCAGTTTTAGCAATGGCAGCATGGCGAATCCGTTTGGAATTCCGTCAAATCTGCTCGTAATCTACGGTGGTACCGGCACGCTGAGCTTGGCCGACCAGGCTAGCTTCTACGGAATCCTCTATGCGCCGAACGCTGAAGTCCGACTGAGTGGGCAACCAGGTTATTTTGGTTCCTTGGTCGTCAAAACAGAAATCGATTCAGATGGGAGCGGAATACACTATGACCGCAACTTGGGGCAATA
>Ga0157375_10004931_pt1 | contig 11607 bp, 10 predicted proteins | sample M35metaG_FD_115311 | JGI IMG/M metagenome (GOLD analysis project Ga0157375, IMG submission 115311) | Miscanthus rhizosphere microbial communities from Kellogg Biological Station, Michigan, USA - M3-5 metaG | ecosystem: Host-associated > Plants > Roots > Rhizosphere > Soil | place: USA: Michigan...
CAGCGTGCTCGCGCTCGACGCGGACACGGGCAAGATGAAATGGTATTACCAATTCACGCCGCACGACGAGATCGACTACGACTCGACGCAAGTGCCGGTGCTCGCGGACATCACGTGGCACGGGGAGCCGCGCAAGCTGATGCTCTGGGCGAACCGCAATGGCGTGATGTACGTGCTCGATCGCGTCACGGGTAAGTTCCTGCTCGGTAAACCATATGTCGAGGTGAATTGGATGGACGGCTTCGACGCGAACGGCCGTGCGCACAAGACCGCTGCGCAGCCGAGCAAGGAAGGCACGCTGATGCGGCCGCACGTGCATGGCGCGACGAATTGGGCGCCGCCCTCGTATAGCCCGAAGACCGGCCTCTTCTACGTCGCGCACTGGGAGCACTCGGGGATCATTGCGATCCAAGGCGAGTTCCCGCGCGGCGTCGGCGTGAACACCGCGCAGACGCAGATGGGCCAGCCGAACCTGCTGCCGTTCTTCAACGACGATCACGAGGCGTACGGCGTAATCCGCGCTTACGACCCGCAGACGCTCGAGGCGAAGTGGGAATACAAGATGGCCGACATCACGTGGGGCGGTGTGCTGTCGACCGCGGGCGATGTCGTTTTCGGCGGCGGCAAGGAAGGCTATTTCGTCGCGCTCGACGCGCGCACCGGCAAGGAGCTCTGGCGCCTCGCAGTCGGCGGCCAGATCAACAGCGGGCCGATGAGCTACTCGGTCGGCGGCAAGCAGTACGTCACGGTCGCGGCGGGCAGCTCACTGTTCGCGTTCGCGTTGCCGTAACCGAAGACTCGTTCGCGATATCGTTCTTTCACGAGGCCGAACGCAACAGAGGCGTTCCGATGGCACTTTCGTTTCGGTTAGCGTCGAACGCGGATATCGCGGCGCTGCTGAAGCTCCGCCTCGCGGTCGATGCAGACCAAGCCGAGCGCTACGGCGACCGACGCTGGTCCACCACCATCAACGAACGCAGTGTCGCCCGCGGCCTCAAAGCATCGCGCACGCTGGTGGCGACGCGGCGCGGGCGGATCGTCGCGGCCGTGCGAATGGAAACGAAAAAACCTTGGGCCATCGATCTCAAGTATTTCACGCCGGCCAAGAAAGCCGTGTATCTGCACGACGTCAACGTAGAGCCGCGATCGCAAGGGTCCGGTATCGGCCGTCAGTTGCTCGAGCGCGCGAAGACGGTCGCTCGCGAGTGGCCGGTCGATGCAATGCGGGTCGACACGTACGACGGTGAATCGGGTGCCGCGGCGTTCTACGAGAAGTGCGGGTTTGAAGAAGTTGGTCGAACGACATATCGGAGCGTGCCGCTCGTCTATCTCGAGCTCGTTCTCTAGCGTGTTACGATCCGGCCGGGTTCGACTATGGGGGACTCGACGTGATTGCACCTCGGTCCGCGCTCCGCGCGGCGACACTCCTTTTTCCCTCTACCCTCCTCTTGCTCGCGCATACCGCCGCGAATCCGCAGACGACGGTCGCCCCGAGCGCCGCCGCTCCCGCGCCGCAGATACTCGAGGTGCAAGGCGGCCACATCCGCATCGTGACCGTCGCGAGCGGTCTCACCCATCCGTGGAGCCTCGCCTTTCTGCCCGACGGCAAGACGCTGCTGGTCGCCGAAGCCGGTCGCCTGCGCGCGATCCGCGGCGGAGAGCTCGATCCCGAGCCCGCGTGGACCGTGCCGGCCGGCACGTCGCCGCAGAACAACGACACGATGAAGTGGATCGCGCTCCACCCGGATTTTTCGAAGAACAAGCGCGTCTATGTCTCCTATCCGCTCAGCGGCGAGCGCGGCACGACGCTCGCGGTCGGCTACGGTACCTTCGACGGCAAGAAGCTCACGGGCTTCAAGCAGATCTTCGCGGCCGACGCGTGGGAAACGGGCGGCAACATGGGCGGCAAGCTGCTGTTCGGGCCGGACGCCACGCTCTACGTGACTGTCGGCGACCGTGACACGAGGTGTTGCCAGCCGACCGACGACAACAGCTTGCGTCTGAAAGCGCAGAGTCTCGCGAGCGACGTCGGCAAGACGCTGCGCATCCGCGACGACGGCAGCATCCCGAAAGACAATCCGTTCGTCGGCCGCGCCGACGCTAGACCTGAGATCTTCACGTACGGCCATCGCAACGGTTACGGCCTCGCGTTCAATCCCGACACGGGACAGCTCTGGCAAGCCGAGATCGGCCCGATGGGCGGCGACGAGGTGAACATCCTGATCGCGGGCCACAACTACGGCTGGCCGCTCGTCTCGATGGGCCGAAACTACACGGGCTCGCTCGTGTCGGAGCAGTGGTATCACCGCGACGGCATGGACGACCCGCGGATGTTCTGGGTGCCGTCGATCAGCCCGTCGAGCGTCGCGTTCTACACGGGCGACAAGTTTCCGCGCTGGAAAGGCAGCATGCTCGTCGGCGCGCTGAACGGGCAGAACGTCCAGCGCGTCTCGTTCACGCCACCCGCACCGAACGCCACCGCGACGTCGCAGGCCGAGCGCCGAGAGCCGTTGCTGCGTCAGCTCGGCGTCCGCATCCGCGACGTGCAACAGAGCCCGGACGGCTATCTATACTTCGCGACGGAGCTGCGCTCGGGCGGCACGGCTGCGGACGGCACGGTGCTGCGGATCGAGCCCGTCGACGGATTCTGAGATTTGACGCTCGCAGCGTGCGAGCAACTCTACGGACTCGCGACGCCCTCGACGTCGTGAGCAGCGATCCAGCGCGAACGCTGGACGAGCTCAGTCGGGTGCGCAGCCGCCAGCGACAGCTCGCTCGCGCTCTCGTACACGCCGATTCCGCGCTCGAGGCAGAAGCGCAGCGTCTCGAGCCAGATCACGCCGCGCACGACCGTGCCCTTCGTGTGCCGACTCAGCACGGTGAGCTTCTCCCGCAGCGCACGCACGTCGTGGAGCACGATGCTGAAGCCCGCGAGGGAGCCATCGCCGCTCCGCACGAGTAGGCACTCGGCGGAGACCGCGCTCGAGCCCAACAGCGCTCTGAAAAACGGTTCGCCGATCTCCTCGAGCCCGGCATCGCGGCACAGCGCGAGCATTGGCCCGATGTCGTGATCGAGATCGACGTGCCAATCGCGCTCGTATCGCCCCGACCGTGCGCAGGTGCGCAGCAGCCGCGCCCGCAAGGCGTCGTCGAGGCAGCTCAAGTAGTCCGAGAGCGACCAGCGCGGCAACGAGATTCGTGCCGTCGAGGCCGCCTCTCTACACGCGAGCCGCAGCGACTCCCTCTGCTGACCGACCTGGCCGAGCGCGTCGGCGTCGCCGTCGACGAGCAGCCCATCGAGACCCCGAAGCGCCGATTCGTCGCACGCCGCCCGCAACAGTCGTCCGGCGAGGAGCCGTCGCTCCGCCGTGGTCGTTCGCGACGCGAAGCCGATCCTCCCGGCGGCGGCGAGCGGCGAGCCAAGCACAAGCGCACGCGCCGGCGAGCGCCGCCAGTGCGCCCGCGCGCGCACGCGCCACGGCTCTGCAAGCGCGCGGCGGCCCACGAAAGCCGGCGCGGCGGCGACGAGACGTCCGCGGCTACGAATCGCGAAGTAGATGGGCTCGCAGTGTTCGACTTGCGCGCGCTCGAGCGCCCGCAAGTAGCGCCAATCCTCGAGCTCGTTCGGAAAGAGCGAGTCCCACTCGCGACGCCCAAGCTGCTCGATCGAGTGCGCAACGACCGTTTCGAGAGGCTCGACGATCGGCTCGACGATCGCCGGGAAGACGCGTTCAGCGCGCGCGCGAACAGGACGGCTCGCACCGATCGAGGCGTGGTTCCGGATGACGCGCAGCACGACGGTCATGCGACCGCTCCTTCTCGACTCCGAATCCCGGTTAGACGGTGTCGGCGGCGAGAAGCCGTCGCGCTATCAATCTTTAGCGAGGAATGCGCAGGACGCGAACGCGGCCGTCCTGCGAGCGCTCGGTATTCGTCGGCAACTGCGAATCGATCTCTTTCTCGGTGTCGGGCTCGCAGAGGACGAGCATGTCGTGGGCCCCGCGGCTCGAAGCGATCAGATCTCCGAGCATTGCGCTCGTGAGCTTGCGATGGCGCGCCTCGGGGTACGACAGACCGTAGCTCATCTCGCCCGGGTTGACGACGTAGACGTCTTGACGATTGAGCTCCCACGCGACCGCGCCCGCCAACGACGCGTCCGAGACGAGCACGGTATCGGCCGGCGTCGCGACGTAGTGTGCGATCGCCGTCGACGGCGCGAAGCCGTCGATCGCGCGCTGCGGCAGCGCGACGTCGAGCGGCAGGAAGAACGCGACGGCCGTCCCCGTGAACGCGACCAGTCCCGTGCGCGCGCCGGTGCTCCGGGCCGCGATCACGGCGCACACGAGCGCCGCAGCAAGCAGCGCTGCCATCGCGGCTAGCTTTCCGTGCTCGTCGGGTCCATAGGCAGGGGCGCCGAGCTTGCCCGCCTGCGACACGGCGAGCAGGACGAGCAGCAGTGCGAGCAGCACCGCGGCCAGGCCCGCTGCGATGCGGAACGCGCGCGTGCGACCCGCCGCGAAGTAACGCTCGAGCCCCGCCGCGAGCAGGATCGACAACGGCGCGAAGCACGGCAGCACGTAGGTGAGCAGCTTGCCCTTCGACGCCGAGAAGAACAGGAGCGGCATGACCGCCCACAGCGCCGCGTAGAACAAGAAATCCTTGTGCCGACCTTCGCCGCGAATTCCGATCGCCGCGGCGGGTAAGAGCCAAATCCACGGCCAACCGATCGCAGGCAAGTACGCAACGAAGAACCACGGCGGCTGCGGATGCTGCGCGTTGTCGCCCGCGAAGCGCTGCAGATGCTCGACGATCACGAAATAGCGCCAGAAGTCCGCCTCGCGTAGGTGCACCAGCACGCCCCACGGCAGCGAGACGAGAATCGCGACGCCGAACGGCAACCACGGCGAAGTCAGCAGCGTGCGCAAGTCGCGGCGCGCGATGAGGTATGGCGCGGCGACCACGGCCGGAATCGCCCACGCAATGAAGCCCTTCGTGAGAAACGCCGCGCCGCACGCGACGCCGCAGAGGGCGAGGTAAGCATATCGCTCGCGGCGAGTCCCGGCCGTCACCGCGACGTAGTACGCCGCAACCGCAGCCGTTACGAACAGCGCGAGGAACGCATCGAGCACGGCGACGGAGCCGCAACCCGCGACGATCAATGTCGTGAGGAAGATCGCGCTCGAGAGCACCGCGGTCGAGCGCGAGATAAAACGGCGCGCGAGCAAGAAAACGATGAGACCACTCAAACCGGTCGCGAGCGCCACCGGCAGTCTCACCGCGAAGCGGCTCTCGCCGAGCGTCGCGACCGAGATTGCATTGAGCCAATGGCCGAGCACCGGCTTCTCGAAGTAGCGAACGCCATTGAAATGCGGCGAGACCCAGTCGCCCGACGCGATCATCTCGCGCGCTATCTCGCCGTACCTGACCTCGTCCGGCGACGACAGCGGCCGAACGCCGAGCGGCAATAGATAAATGAGCGCGAACAGGGCGAGCAGCGCGATCGCGCCACGGCGCAACACGATGTCGTTCGACGCGTCGGAAGGCGCGCTCGCGGCGGCGGAGCTCATGGCGGACCCCGTGGTCGATTCCGGGCGCGAACCGTAGCACCGCCGCACGTTTTGCAACAGAGGCCGTCAATCGATTACACCTTGCAGCGCGTTGCCGCGCAGTTTCGGCAGCTGAGGATGGATCACGAAGGCTGACAGAGCGCTGACGGGCTAGTACGTTTGGCGCTCAATCGGGTGACGTTCCAGCCCGTGAACTTGCCGAGGCGTCGCGTGTCAACGGAGACGTGTCACGCGCGTTGGCGGCCTATTCGGCTGGATCGGTTGGGTCAAGGAGACTGAGATGAAATCGCATTGGCGAGCGTCGTTCCTCGTGGCCTTGAGTGTCCCCGTCTTCGCTTGGGCGCAGTCCCCTACGACGCCCTCGACGCCGCCTTCGCCCTCGTCGTCATCTTCGGCGCCGTCGTTCGACAGCCTCGACGCCAACCACGACGGCGTCCTGTCGAAGGACGAGTTCAAAGCCGGTGTCTCCCAACTAAGCGACCAGCAAGAGGCCGGCCACCACGGTGGTGGCGGGCACCACGGCGGTGGATTTGGCGGACCGAGCGGCGGCGGTGGCTTCGGCGGCGGCTCACCGGGCGGCGGCTTCGGCGGCGGCGGATTCGGGGGTCAACGCCCGACTGGCGGCGGCTCGGGCGGCCAATATGGCGGTCGTCACGGCGGAGGCGGCGGCAACCGCGAGCGAACCAATCCCGACCAGATGTTCGAAAACCTGGACACGAATCACGACGGCGTGCTGTCGCGCGAAGAGTTCGCCGCGATGGCGCACGGCGGGGCGAGCAACAAGGATGCGGGCAACGGTAACTACCACACCAACAATCCGCACCCACCGACTAACGGCCAGAGCCAGTCGCAGAACACGTCGAGCAACAACCAGAGCGCGGCGCAGAACTAGACGCCGGCGTGGATCGGGTCAGAAGAGGATTCAGCTCCAGCTGAGGTCGTGCTGCCGATACGGCAGGTCGCGATAGCGCTTGCCGGTGATTTGGAACACGGCGTCGCCGATCGCGGACTGCACGGATGTGCCGCGGTCGTGCCCCATGCCGAGCAGCCAGTGGCCCGTCGCGAAGAACCGGATCGCGATCTCGGGTGGATCCTCATCGATACGCGACAACGGAAAGCGATGGAAGTTGTTCTCGTCGACGTGGCCGTCGACGATGTGCACGGCCTGATGCATCGCGTCGTTGTAGAACCAGGTGATCTGACCTTCGATCTGCTTCTTCACGGATAGAGGGTTCACGAGGCCGAAGCCTTGATCGTGCGCGACATCGACGCGCTCGAGCCGCACCTTGCCATCGCGACTCACGGACACCGTGTGCACCATCGCGCTGATCGTCGCCGAGCCGCCGGTTTCGGCTCCGCGCTCCTCGAGCGCGATCGAGCGCACGGTACCTTTCGGCAGCGGCTCGCCCCAGGCCGACATCTCGGCCGCGATGTCGAGGGCTTTGATCATGTCGTCCTTGAAGGGCAGCTTCGTGCGAGCGATGAGCTCTCGCCGGTAGCGGTACGGATCTTTGCCTGCCGCGTGCGCAAGCTCGTTCATGAAGCTCTCGCGGTAAAACTCGTGCGCGGCCTGCCCCACTCCGCGCCGCGTGCCGACCGGCACGTGGAAATCCGTCGTGTGGTTCGAAAACCGGTAGCTCGGCACGAAGTAGCGCGACGCGACGTCGAACGACGCGTCGGGGCCGAAGCCGTCCTTCTGCATTCCGGTGCGCACCTCGAGCGCGACCGGCCAACCGTCCGCGTCGAGCGCGGCGCGCAAGCGCGCCACGCCCATCGCGCGATAGGTCGTGCCGATGAAGTCCTCCTCGCGCGTCCAGAGGAGGTGGATCGGCGTGCCGCGATTCGCGTTCGCGATCATGATCGCCTGCTCTGCTTGCGGCCCGTTCCCGTTGCGGCCGAAACCGCCGCCGAGATGGCATTGGTGCAGATAGACGTCGGCTTCTGCGATGCCCGTGATTTGCGACGCGCTGAAGCGCGTCTCCTGCGGGCTCTGATCGCCGTACCAGATGTCGACACGGTTGTCGGTAACGAGCACGGTCGCGTTGCCGGGCTCCATTCGGGCGCGCGGGAGATACGGCGTCGAGTAAGTGGCTTCGACGATCTTCTTCGCGTGCGCGAACGCCGCGTCGACGTCGCCGACGTTGACGCGCACCGTGCCGGGCTCGTCGAGCGCCGCGAGCAGCGCCGCGTGCATGTTCGCCGTGTTGAACGCGGCATTGCGCGCCGGGATGCTCCACTCGATCGGCATCTTCTCGACTGCGGCCTTCGCCTGGTGCCAATGATCCGCGACCACCGCGATACCGCCGCTGAACACGTGACCGCGAGTGAGCTTCGGATCGGGAATCGGGAAGCGGTGCGCCGATCGAACACCCGGCATATTGCGCACGGCGTCGAAGTCGTAGCTCTTCACGTCGCCGCCGTAGACCGGACAAGCCTTCGCGGCGGCCCACTTCATGCCGGGCACGCGCACGTCGATCGAATAGACCGTCTCGCCCGTCACTTTCATCGGCACGTCGCGGTTCTTCTGCTCCGTGCCCATGAGCGTCCACTGGTCAGGCGACTTGATCGCGATCGCCTTCGGGTTCGGATGGGGCGTGCGCGAGGCGAGCGCCGCAACCTTGCCGTACGTCGTCTTGCGGCCGCTCGGCGGGTGCGTGATCACGCCGTCCTTCGCGACGAGCTCGCCGACCGGCACCTTCCAGACGGCCGCGGCCGCGAGCAACAGACGCTCGCGCGCTTCGGCGCCCGCGAGCTGCAAGTAGTAGCGGCCGTCCTTGACCGACGACGCCGCGTTCGTCCGCATCCTGCGGTAGACGCTGTCGGGGATTCCGACGACGCCGGTGCGCGCGCGATTGCCGAAGCCGGGCTCGCCGCCGCCCTTCGGGTCCGTGCCGCCGTTGCCGGGTACGTTCAGCGTCCAGTCGGGCGCCATCTCGCGCCCGTCGCGATTCGCCGATGCGTACTGCGAGCGCACCTTGCTCCAGTCGCACTGCAGCTCCTCGCAGACGATCATCGCGTTCGACGTCCAGACGCCTTGCCCGAGCTCTGTCTGCGCGATCCGGATCGTGACGGTGTCATCGGGCGCGATAACGATCCACGCGTTGATCTCCGGCGCCGTCGGGTCCTCGTACCAAGCGGCGCCGTGCGGCGGCGCGACGTTCTCGCCCGCGCGCGCCGGACGAGGCGGCAGCCAGAAGCCGAGCACGAACGCGCCGGCGGCGGACGAAGCAAGGAAGTCGCGGCGGCTTTGGGTCATCGCATCACGCCTTCATGAGCTCGGCCGCGCGGTGGATTGCCTTGCGAACGCGGTGATAGCTGCTGCAGCGGCACGCATTCGTCACGTTCGCGTCGATGTCGGCATCGGTCGGGTGCGGAAGCTTCGCGAGCAGCGCGAGCGCGCTCATGATCATGCCGGACTGGCAGTAGCCGCATTGCGGCGCGTCGAGCTCCTTCCACGCGACCTGGATCGGGTGATTGCCGTCGCTCGATACGCCTTCGATCGTCTTGATCGCTTTGCCGATCGCGAGCGACGCGGGGAAACTGCACGAGCGGACCGGCTGGCCATCGACGTGCACGGTGCACGCCCCGCACTGCGCGATTCCGCAGCTGAACTTCGTGCCGGTGAGGCCGAGGTAATCCCGGATCACCCAGAGCAGCGGTGTGTCCGGATCCGCGTCGACGGAGTGCGACGCGCCGTTGACCGTGAGATCGAACGCCATGCTTTCCCCTCCGGCGTTACCGTGCACTTTGCATCCGAAGCCGCAGTATAGCCAATGATGCGCGCGACGGTTCCGGCGCCATTGGGGCGATCTAGCGACTGTGCACACCGACACGGCATGGCCCGCCGCGCGCCCTTCGCTGAACGTTCGTTAAACGAAGCGTTCAGCGCGGCGTCACGCTGCCGCCGCGAGAATGGCGACGAAGATGCTTGCAGCATCGTGCGATCAAGGAGGATTTATGTTCAAGCATGTTGTCGCAACGCTTGTCGCTCTATCGGTGTTGACCACGTCTGCCGCGATAGCCGAACCACGCGGTGATCGCGACTACTCTGACCATCACAGCGGCTATTACGAGCGCGATCGGCGCCACGATCACTTCCACGAGAGCCGGTACGACCATGGACATCGTCACTGGCTACGTGGCGAGCGATTACCGGCCCCCTACTACGCGCCGCGGTACATCGTGCATAACTACCACGGGTACGACTTGCGCCGGCCGCCGCGAGGCTGCCACTGGGTCCGAGTCGGTCGCGACGCAGTGCTCGCGGCTGTGGCGACGGGTATCGTGTTGGATGTCGTTTACGACCGCTTCTAATCGTGTGGAAGGACTGGCCGCGACTCCGCGGCGGCTGAGGAAAGCCGCCGCGGATCGCGGACGAGAATGAGGGGAGCGGCGGCTGGCAGCGTCAGGGGGGGTAAGACGCCGGGTCGTCCAGCCGCGCTCCGGGGGACTGTTACGCGATACCGACCGTGAGCTCGGCCGCGTAGCCGCCGGTGGCCGCATCCGTGCCGGTCGATGACGCGCTCGAGCCGGAACCGCCGCCCGAGCACGCGGCGAGCGAGACCGCGCCGAGGCCGCCGAGCACGGAGCGCCGCGTCCATGCGCGCTCCGCGAGCAGGTGCCGGCTCAGCCATTCGTCGATGCCCGGCCGGTGTGCAACGTAGCGCGTCCTGCGCGAGTGGGGGCCCGCGTGCCGCGTGTGCAGTGCTGCTCGGTGAATCCTTTCTGCTCGGTCGTTCACTGCTCCTCCTTGGGTGATCGGGAAAGAGACGGCTCGGCGAGGCCGAGCCGTCTCCGTCGTGCTACTTCGTCGCGCCGTTGGTCGCGCTATTGGTCGTGCCGTTCGACGTGCCCGCGCCCGTGGCGCCGCCGGGCGGACCGGCGAAGCCGCCGCGCGGCGGCTCGAGCAGCACCTTGAGCTTCGTGATCTGCGCGTCGCTCAAAACCGTGCTGAGCTTGCCGATTAGATCCTGCTCCGCCTGCGCGCGGCGGGCCTGCATGTCTTGGAACGACGGCCGAGTGCCGGCCGCCTTGTCGGCCTGTCGCTCGGCGCGCATCGCGTTGCGCTGATCCGTGAGCGCCTGCTGTACCTGCCCTTTTTGATACGGGTCGAGATCGAGCAGCACCGCGAGCCGATCGATGTCGAGGCCCGGTGGGCCGTGCGGCCCGTGCGGCCCGTGCCAGCCGTTCGGCGCAGGAGGCGGAGCGGGTTGATCGGTGGGTGCTTGCGCTTGCGTCGCATAGCCCTTTGCCGCGAGGCAGAGCGCGAAGATCGTTGTGCGAATCGCTTTCATCGACTTGCTCTCCGTATGGCGTTCGAATCCATGGAGGGCAATCTAGCGGCCGCGCTACGCGCGTGCTGTAAGCAATTGTGACGAACTGTTTCGCGTGCGAGCACGGCGCCGCGCGAACGCGCGGCCGGTTCGTGCAACCGGACGCGCTTATCTCAGAAAGGTGGGATTAGGACGCGCGATACGCCCGCAGCCACTTTGGCGCGAAGCGGCGGCCGAGCGTGACGAGCATGAGCAGGCCGAGAAGATCGAGCGCTCCGCCGCCGCCACCGCCGCCGCTACTCGGTGTCGACGCCGAGGGTTGACTGCCGGGCGACCCGATCGTGACTTGAGCCGACGCTGAGCGCGTCGTGTCGCGCGCCGACGTAGCGGTTACGGTCACGGTTGCGGAGCTCGGCACCGCTCCTGGAGCGGTGTACAGACCAAACGCGCTGATGGTGCCGACCGTGGTGTCCCCACCGGTCTTGCCGTTGACCGACCATGTCACGGTCGGGTTCGTCGTATTCGTCACAGTCGCCGTAAACTGCTGCGTGCCGCCGCCGGCCGGCACGTTCGCCGCCGTCGGTGTGAGCGAGACGTCGATCGGCGGCCCTTGGGTAATCGTCACCTGAGCCGTTCCGGACTTCGACGGATCGTCGGCCGACGTCGCTCTCACCGTCACCGTCGCCGGCGACGGCGCATTGAGCGGCGCCGAGTACACACCGGCTGCCGAGATGGTGCCGACGGTCGAATTGCCGCCCGCGGCGCCG
>Ga0157375_10004933_pt1 | contig 11606 bp, 13 predicted proteins | sample M35metaG_FD_115311 | JGI IMG/M metagenome (GOLD analysis project Ga0157375, IMG submission 115311) | Miscanthus rhizosphere microbial communities from Kellogg Biological Station, Michigan, USA - M3-5 metaG | ecosystem: Host-associated > Plants > Roots > Rhizosphere > Soil | place: USA: Michigan...
CGACGGCATCGGCGACCGTCTCATGTTCCTGCTGGCGTATCGTAACTTTGGCGACCACGAATCATTAGTCGGCAACTTTACCGTTAGCGCCGGTGGCGTCGCCGGCATCCGCTGGTTTGAGCTTCGTGGCGTGACTGCCGGACCCCTGACCGTCTTCCAGGAAAGCACCTACCAGCCCGACACCACGTGGCGCTGGATGGGGAGCGCAGCCATGGATGGCCAGGGTAACCTTGCGCTTGGCTTCAGCGCATCGAGTGGCAGCATCCATCCGCAGATTCGTTATGCGGGACGGCTCGCGACCGACCCCATCAATACTCTGGCACAAGGTGAAGCCCATCTCTTCGATGGCGCGGGCAGCCAGTCTGCCACCGGCAATCGCTGGGGCGATTACAGTTCGTTGACCGTCGATCCGACCGACGACACCACGTTCTGGTATACCAACGAATACTACCCGACGACCACGACGTTCAACTGGCGCACTCGCATCGGAAGTTTCAAACTGGGGACGGGCACTCCAACTCCAACTCCAACCCCAACACCCACGCCTACCCCGACGCCGACTCCTACTCCCGCTCCTGACTATTCGCTTTCGATTAGTCCGTCATCGGTCAGCGTTGGACGCAACGGCGGATCAGCGGTCTATACGGTTACGGTCAACCCGACCAATGGTTTCAGTTCGCTGGTGACCCTGTCGGTTGCTGGTCTGCCTGCCGGAACCACGCCAGTGTTTAGTCCGAATCCGACGATGGCAACTTCGACCTTGACTCTCACCGTGGACTCGTCGACGCGGAAAGGCACCTACGTCTTTACCGTCACAGGTATGGGGGGATCGCCGACCATTACACGTACAACAACCGCAACGTTGGTCAAGACGAACGGCCGATAGCGTTAGGCTATTTTCGCAAAATTCCGAACGGCGTGTTTGCAGTCGAAAGCCTGCGGGCACGCCGTTTTGGTTTTCAGATATAATGCGTTCTATCGAAAGCGCAGGCGGCGCAATCAGATGCGTCTTACCCTTGCCTGGTCGGACCTTCGATGAATCAGGGCGCCTTCGGGCGCCAGGCGCGGCGCAGAATGAGCGGATTAGGACGAGCCTCGATCCTCTTTTCCATCGCGACCAGCGCATCGCCGACTTTAACGCAGACCAGAGAAACAGCCACGAATGGCAGCGTAAACAGCCAGAAGGCGGCGCCGGCTAAGATCAGCAACGGCTCAACGAGGATCGTCTTTCCCTGGGAAAATCGAAATTCCTTTTGGGCGGCCAACTGCGGATTTGCGAGGGCTGCGCTCATGTAGACATCATTACGGTGAGCAACTCCTGTGCCCGCACTTCGTCGCCAGGCTCCGCCTGCCTTGGACGGTTACGAGGGAGAATCATGGGTTGGGACACCGTCACAAAGGCATAGCAATTGCTCCCCTGATATTCGCTAGAGCAACCGACTGTTCATCACCACCACAGAACAAAGGTAACCGTCATGACAACCTTTCCTCTTTCGCTCTTCCTCCAAATGCAGGATCCCCTCGCAATTTCGCAAATCAAGACGGCTCTACTGGAGCCATTTTTCGTCACGGCCGTCGGACTTTTTTGGCTTACCGTCCTGTCTATCGGCGCCTTCACATCCGCCGTTGTTGCAGCCTACGATGCGATGATTTCGATTAGCGCCACGGCCCTCCGCCTACCCCGGTTGCAGCGCAGCGCAGCGACCAATCCGCTGGTGCTCCGCCGGTAACGGGGCCGTGCCCACCAAAGAAACTCGCGGGCGTCTCGGTCCAGTCGAGCTGTTGGAGTTCTGGACCCGCAAGAGGTCGATTTTGCTCGACTTTGAGATCGCAGCCGCCAATCATTCACAGTTCCGTCCGAGTTAAAACCATGGCCGTAGTAAAGCGCACGACAATATGGCAAACAAACAGGACGACTCGGCGGCAAAGGAAAAAAAGGAGCCGAAGATCGAAGTGCGGGACCTGAAGCCGAAAAAGGATGTCAAAGGCGGAGCCCGCAAAGCTGACAAGCAACCTCCGTCCAAGACCGGCGAGATGGACTTCATGAATTGGGATTAGCGCCGATACGAAGCGAATCTCCTCAGAAAATGACCTCGGGGCATCCCGGGAGCGCGCGCGCGGCGACGCCCGAGACGCCGCGACGGCTTGCAATCCGGCATGATTGCTTCCTCGAGCGCATACGAGAAGGTAGCATCGACCGCTGGCACACGGTGCCAGACGGGTGATTATTCCAGATGCGATACGACGTTGCCGTGGTCGGTCTCGGAGGGATGGGCAGCGCGATTCTGGCCCATTGTGCGCGGCGTGGCGCTTCAGCGGTTGGATTAGAGCAATTCGAGCGCGGGCATGAACTGGGTTCATCGAGCGGCAAGAGCCGGATGATCCGCAAGGCCTACTTCGAAGATCCCGCCTACGTTACTTTGCTTCTTCGAGCCTACGAGCTTTGGCGCGAGCTGGAGCGCGAGACAGGGATGGAGCTTCTTCGGATCACCGGTCTTCTCATGGTCGGGAAAGAGCAGGCCGAAATCATCGCAGGGGCGCGACGGACGGCACGCGAGCACGGGCTGCCGCTGGAGTCCCTCACCCCGCGCGAGATCAGAGCGCGCTATTCAACCCTGCGACTGCAGGACGAAGAAGTAGGCGTTTTCGAGGCAGACGGCGGTGTCCTGGACCCGGAGCGAGCGGTGGAGGCCCACCTGCGTCTCGCCGCCGCGGCGGGCGCGCAGATGCATTTCGGCGTCGCGATGGAATCGTGGGCGGCTGACTCTGGCGGCTTTACGATGCGCATGGCGGATGGCGCCAGCCTAACGAGCCGCTGCCTGGTCTTGTCGTTAGGTCCGTGGATTAAGAACGAACTCGAGCTACTCGGCATTCCGATCCGGGTCGAACGCAATGTCCAGGCGTGGTTTCAACCTTACACTGATGCTTACTCCTCCCCGCGTTTTCCTGCCTTCCTGCTCGATCGCGCGGAGCTGCCTGCGCCGCTCTACGGCTTTCCCGATTTCGGCGAGGGAGTGAAAGCAGCGTTTCACTCGCTCGGTGACGCAACCGACGCTGCTCACGTCGAACGCGAAGTAAACTCGCAGCGCGACGTCGCGCCGATTGCGGCGGCGATGGAAGATTGGATGCCCAAAGCAACGGGAAGCTTGCAGGCAGCGAAGGTGTGCCTGTATACGCTCACGCCGGACAGGCACTTTGTGGTCGACCGGCATCCACACCATTCCCGATTAGTTCTCTGCGGCGGGTTCTCGGGCCACGGGTTCAAATTCGTCCCGGTGATTGGGGAGATCGCTGCCGACCTTGCCTTGGAGGAAGGTTCGCAGCATCAGATCGACTTCCTTTCGCTGCGACGCTTTGCTTTGCCATCCTGAGCCGGCGTGGCGTGGCGAAGGATCTCACAGGTGCAGTTCAAGATTTCGCCTAACGTTACAACGCGGATTGCAAGTGCGAGATACGTGGCCGCCGGCGCGGCTCGGGTGTGGCTATGCGACACGGGTTGACGCAACTCGTGTTCGCAGTCCGAGGGGTGCCGCGTTAAGGGTTGCCATGGGCAGCAAAGCGCAGTTCGCCGCCGAGCAATCCGACTCGGGAGAATTCCAGCGACAGGAAGATGCATTCCGCGACTGGATAACGAATGACGGCTCCTCCACCTATCCCGCCGTTGCCGATCGCTATCATCTTTACGTCTCGCTCGCCTGCCCCTGGGCCAGCCGCACCGTCATCGTTAGGCGATGGTTGGGACTGGAAGATGTGATTGGGCTCACCGTGGTGGATCCAGTGCGGGACGAACGCGGCTGGGCGTTCCGCGATGGACCGGACACCGGCCTCGACCCAGTCAACGGCTTCGCTTTCCTCAGCGAAGCCTACCAAGCTACCGATCCGGCCTTCGACGGACGCGTAACAGTACCCGCGCTTTGGGACAAGCAAACCCATCGCATCGTCAACAATTCCGAGGACGACATCTGCCGAATGTTGGATGGCGCCTTTCGCCCCCTCGCCCGGCGCCCCGTGGAACTTTTCCCTAACGACATCGCTGGAGAGCAGGCGACGCTTTCCCATTTCATTTACGACCACGTCAACAACGGCGTTTACAAGGCCGGTTTCGCCACCCGGCAGCGCGCTTACGAACGTGGGTGCTGTGCCCTTTTCGATGCACTCGATGAGCTGGAAGCGCGCCTCACGAAAAAGCGATACCTTTTCGGCGACCGCATCGTTGAATCCGACTGGCGGCTCTTCTGCACTTTGGTGCGCTTCGATGCCGTCTATTACATCCATTTCAAGTGCAGCCTGCGGCGCATTCTCGATTATCCCAATCTGCAGGGTTACCTGATGGATCTTTATCAACAGCCGGGTATCTCCGAGACAGTGAATTTCGATCACATCAAGCGCCACTACTACATGACGCACGACGCCATTAATCCCACACGCATCGTTCCGATCGGGCCGGTGCTTGATCTTACCCTCCCGCATGGGCGCGAGAAATTGGCGGGTTCTTGAACAGGGTTAGACAGGGCGCGGCCCAGGATTGACGTCCGGTCCGCGCATCGCTAAAACCCGAGTCATGGCGAATATCCACATCAATCGCAGCGGAACGAGCCTCGGAATTTTCCCGGAAGAAGAAGTCAGGGAGGGTTTGAAAACGGCGCGTTTTCTCCCGACCGATCTGGGCTGGCGCGAAGGCATGCCGAGCTGGCTGCCCCTCTCACAATTTCCCGAGTTCGCCCCGGCAGGCGCAGCACCCGCCTCTCCCGGCGAGCCGTCCGCCATGCCACCACTCCAGGCGCTCACGGGCGCGGCTCCGATCGCGCAAAGCGGCCTGCCTTGGGATCGCCGGCAGGAGCTCGGGCTGGTCAACGCTTTCATCGAAACGCTTAAGCTCGTGCTTATGAATCCCACAGTGGCCTTCACGCAAATGAAAACCGAAGGCGGCCTGATCGAGCCCCTCATCTATGCGGCCATCGGCGGCAGCGTCGGCTTCGTCGTCTATTTCCTTTTCAGCCTGCTCTTCAGTTCAATTGGAATCATGTCCAATCGGAACCCGCTCGCCGGCCTGATGGGCTTTGGCTTTGGCACAATTTTCATGGTGCTCTTCGTCCCCGTGTTCCTCGCCCTCGGCCTTTTTATTGGTTCGGCCATCTTGCACCTTTGCCTCATGCTCGTAGGCGGCGCGAAACGATCCTACGAAGCAACGTTTCGCGTCATGTGTTTCGCCGCCGGCTCGGCCTACCCACTCATGATCGTTCCCATCTGCGGGGGTGTGATCTCCGGCGTCTGGTGCCTCGTCCTGGAATGCATCGGCCTGACAAAAGCGCACGACACTTCCACTGGCAAAGCTGTGTTTGCTGTCCTGCTTCCTCTGGTCGTTTGCTGTGGCGGCGCGTTCCTCCTCGCCATCATGTTCGGCGTGCTGGGAAGCCTGGCCGGACATCACTGAGAGCCACTGATGCAGCTGCATTGGCGCAAGCCCGCCCCGCAGAAGCTCGATTACGAACTCCTCGGGCTGACGATATCGGTAGGCGCCGGCCTCGCCCTGGCCGCCTGGCTCGCCGCGCAAATGCCGACCCCACGCTGCACCTTTCGTTCTCTCACGGGCCTGCCCTGCATCACCTGCGGCGCAACCCGCGCTGCCATTCAATTCTTTCACGGGCATTTTGGGGCCTCACTTTCCTACAATCCCCTCGCCTTCCTCGCCTTCTGCGGCCTGATCGTTTTTGATCTCTACGCCCTCGTCGTCGTGATGTGCCGCGCCCCGCGCTTGCGGGTAGAAAATTTCTCGCAAGCCGAAAAATTCGCCGCCCGGAGCATCGCCATTGCATTCATGGCCGCTAACTGGCTTTATCTGCTTACCCTCGGTCGAGTCTAGACCACGCCTGGATCAGATCTGGGATGACCGAAGGTTGCAGCCTTTCGAATCAGTACGTCTCCACCGGCGAACGTTTGCCGTCTTCGACGCTAAGCTCTCGTGCACGCTCTTCGCCGAGAACGGCAACGCGCAGGTTCCAAATCTCGGCGTTCAGGGTGGCAAAGGTGGTTTCGGAGAAACGGTCGGGCGCCACAAAGTTTGCTTTGCATCGGGCGATGTTGCCGAGCCCACGTTCGAGATCGTTAGGCGGAAGTTTCCGAATGTAGCCGAGGGCTTCCTCGATTGCCGAAACGCGGTGGCAGATCATGGCGAGATCATTCCCGGCGCTGATGGCGCGGCGGATCGTTTCTTCCAACCCGTACTCATTCAGGATCGCGCCCATGTCGAGGTCGTCCGTCATCACCAGGCCTTCGAAGCCAAGTTCGTCGCGCAGCAACTCGGTGATGACGCGATGGGAAAGCGAAGCTGCGGTCTTTTGAGCCTCGAAACAGGGATACCAGCCGTGGCAGATCATCATGCTATCGACCCGTTTTGCGAACTGACGGAAAACCGCGAGCTCGTTCGCTTCGAGATCGGCGCGGCTGCGTTCGATAAGCGGGAGGTCGTGGTGCGCGTCGACGGTCGCGGCGGAATAGCCGGGAAAATGTTTGCCGCAGCTCGCGATCCCCTCGCCGCGCATCGCATCGTTAAAGGCGCCGGCCAGCCTAACGACCTGGGCGACATCGCGCCCATAGCAGCGGCCGCGGAGCGAGTTGTCGGCGTCGTCATCGAAGGAAATGTCGAGCACCGGGCAGAGGTCGAGATTGAAACCAAACAAACGAAGCAATCGACCGGTCAGGAGGCCGTGTCGCCTAACGAGACCGATGTCGTCCTTGTCGCGCAGTTGCTGCGCGTTGGGCGGTTCGCTCCCGATCAGGCGCAGGCGCGAAACGCGCCCGCCTTCCTGGTCGATCGTGATGATCGGCTCGATCGCGCTCAGATCGCGCAGGTCGTCGATCAGTTTCCGCAACTGTGGCGCGCTTTCGATGTTGCGGCCGAAAAGGATAAAACCTCCCGGCTGCACCTTGCGGAAGAGCGCGGCCGTAGCGGCATCGATTTCCTTCCCGGGCACGCCGGTAAGGATGAGTTGACCCAGGGAAGCGCTCTCCATAACGTCGGACCTTAGAATCGATGCCGAGGACGCGAAACAAAAAATGGATCGTTAGGCTGAGCACGTTCCTGGCAGCGATCGCGACGGTGCAGGGCGCGATCGAGCTCGGCATCGATCGGCTGGCGGCCGATGACCACGAGGTTTGCGGCGGGACCTTCATTCATTCACAGGTGGAGGCTGGGAAATCCCCGCGACAAATCATCGCGGGCTGGCAGCCTAACGAGCAGGAATTTCGGCGCCAGCGCACGCCGTATTTGCTCTATTGAGGTGCTTTTGAAAAAGATCGGCATCTACGGCGGCACATTCGATCCGATTCACCACGGACATCTTATTCTTGCTCGGGAAGCGCGGGAGAGTTTTCAGCTCGACGAAGTTATCTTTGTCCTGGCGGCGCAGTCGCCTCATAAGAAAACTTTTACGCCGGCCGAGACACCGGTGCGATGGGAAATGCTTACTGCCGCGATCGACGGCGAAACCGGTTTCTCCGCTTGTCGTCTCGAAATCGATCGACCGCCGCCCTCCTACACCGTCGACACGGTCGAACAGTTGCAGGCGGCGAGACCGGAGACGGAGTTTTATTTTCTCATCGGAGAAGACAACCTTTCCCAGCTGTCGAGCTGGCATCGCTTCGAGGATTTACGTCGCCTCGTGCAATTCGTTGTGCTTGATCGATCGGGCGCGACGCTGGCGGAGAGCTACCCGGTGGTGCGCAAGAAAATCGATATTTCGGCAACCACCATCAGGAATCGGGTTGCCAGCGGCCAATCCATTCGTTATCTCGTGCCGGAGGCGGTCGAGCAAATCATCCGCCGGGAGAATCTTTACCAGGGAGCGAACCGATCACACCAGAGAAGCTAGCGAAAACGGCCGCCACTCTCGCCTCGGACAAGAAGGCGGAAGACATCTTGGTGCTGGATCTGCGCGAGATTTCGACCTTTACGGATTTCTTCGTGATCTGCTCGGGAACCTCGGAACCGCATCTCAAGGCGATCGCGGGCGAAATTGAAACCCGGCTGCGAGAGGACCACAAAACGCGACCGGCGGCGGTGGACGGCTTCCCGGAAAGTCAGTGGATCGTGCTCGATTACATGCAGGCAATCGTGCACGTCTTCCACCGCGAGAAACGCGAGTTCTACAGCCTCGAGGACCTGTGGAGCGACGCGCCACGCCTGACAATCGCAGGCGTGACCGACGCGATCGACCGCTAAGGCTTCTTCGGTGAGGCCGAAGGCGCGGCGGTTGGTTTGGGCGGGATGGCGGCGCCCGCGGGCTTGGGCGACGGCACGGCGCTGGCCGCGGTGACGTCGAGCAATTCCACGTCGAAGATCAGGGTTGCATTGGGCCCGATATCGGCGCCGGCGCCGCGCTCACCGTAAGCGAGATCTGCCGGCACGAAGAATTGATATTTGGAGCCGACTTTCATCAACTGCAGCCCTTCGGTCCAACCCTTGATGACGCGATTAACCGGAAACGAAGCGGGCTCTCCGCGCTTGTAGGAACTGTCGAACTCATTGCCGTCGATCGTCGTCCCGCGATAATTCACTTTCACCGTGTCGGTCGCTTTGGGGGTGGCCCCGGTGCCTTCCTTCAGCGCCTTATATTGCAGGCCGCTGGCAGTCGTTTTCACGCCTTCCTTTTTCTTGTTCTCTTCCAAAAACTTCTTCCCTTCGGTCGCATTTTTCTCGCCCTGTTCTTTCTTCACAGCGGCCTGCTTGGCCAGCATGTCTTTTTGCAATGCCGCCATCGTCTCCTTCGTCTCTTCCTCGGTCATGAGCGCTTTCGCGCCGGTCAACCCATCCTTGAGCCCCTTGCTCAAAATGTCTGCGTTGACGTCGATCATCTGGCGTTTGAGGGTGTTGCCGATATCAAGTCCGATGCTGTAGCTGACTTTGTCCTTTTGGTCCTTAAGTGAAGCATCGGCCGCGAGGGCGAAGGGCGCGAGCGCGAGCGATGTAGCAACAATGAGAAGGGTCGATTTCATAAATATTTTGGATGTTCCTGGCTGCGGTCAGCGCAATTTTGGGTCTGCCGCGCTGAATTCATCCACGGGGATGGCACCCGCGTCAAGCGCACGAAATTGGGCCCGCCCCGGGGGCGTGAAACCGGTCCGGGCTTCCGCGGCTCTGCTCGCGTCCTTTCTCCTCTTGGCGCACGCCATTTCCGCTGCAGTTTCTCTTTCGCATCAGGACGCCATGGGCATTGGCCGCAAAATCTGGCTGAACGAATGCGGCGGCACGGTTGCTGGTCTCACCTCCTGGAACGCGGGGGAGAATTTTGCCTCGCTCGGCATTGGCCATTTCATCTGGTACCCCACCGGAGTACGCGGGCCGTTTGAAGAAAGCTTTCCCCAATTCGTTCACTACACCGAGAAGCGAGGGGCCAAGCTGCCGCAGTTGCTGCTCGGGCCGGAGAACGCAGCCTGCCCATGGAATTCACGCGCGGAATTTCTGCGGGCCGAGTCGAGCTCGCAAATGAAGCAGCTCCGGATTTTTCTCAAAGACACGATTGACTTGCAGGCCGACTTCCTGGTCGAGCGGCTGCGCGACGCACTGCCGAAGATGCTTGCCGTTGTGCCCGCGGAGAAACATAGACAGATCGAGGAGCAATTCGAGCGGGTCGCGCACAGCGCGCAGGGATGTTACGCGCTGATCGATTACGTCAACTTCAAAGGGGAAGGCGTGTTAATCACCGAACGCTACAACGGGCGCGGCTGGGGTCTGTTGCAAGTGCTTGAGGGAATGGCAGGCCGCGCCGGACGCCCGCCGGTGGACGAATTTGCCGATTCCGCCGCCAACGTCCTGCGCGAGAGAGTGAAGAACTCGCCGCCGGAACGTCATGAAAGTCGCTGGCTACCGGGGTGGCTAAACCGGGTCGCCACTTACCGTAGCTGAAGCTTCCAAACGCTGGTGACGCGTTGGAGTCGTGGGTTCTGGGGAGTGCATGCGCCCTCGCGTGCTAGTTGCGTCGCCTCGCCGCAACGAACCTTTCTGTCGATGACGCGCCGGATGCAAAGGGGGTGGGCACGCGAGAACGTGTCCGCTCCCCAATCTGAGCTGTGCACCTGTCCAACTCGACGCGGAAGAGCTCTCTCCGTCAGGCAGGCGCTCGATTTGCCCGCCAGCGCAAAAACAGGAGAACAAGCAACCCAATCGCGAAAATGAGAAGCCACCGACGCTCGCGGGACGGCGGCTTACTTGGGACCGTTAGCGCCACGGGAGGAGATTCCCACGCCATCCCACCGGCAGCGTTGAGCGCGGTCACCCGCAACGAGTGAAGTTTTTTGGGATCGAGCCCTTTGATTTGCGCGACGATGTGATCGCCGGATTCCGCAATGTCTGCCGACGCCAGCGCCTGCCACTGGGTCTGCAACTCTCCCGCGCCATCGAGCGAAAGAAAGCGTTCGTCGATCCGATATTTTGCGGCGGCGATTTTGGGGCGAGCCCATCGCAATTCCCAGCCTCCAGTGGCGAGCCGCCGCGCCTGAACCGCGACGAACCGATTGCTCGGCATGGGTGTCGGGGACAACGGCGCGACTACCGACCTAATTGGGATGGATTTCGGGATGGGTGTCGCCGAGGCAACGAGCGCGGGGGAAAGCGATACCGAATCCGGTCCGGTCCTCGTGACCGGGGGAACGGCCGGGGCCGCCTCTGCATCGATCCACAACCGCACTTTAAAGCCCAGACCAGCGACGACGATCTCTTCGTGCACCGCTACCTGCGGGTGCGAAAGGATGACGATCGCGATTTGTTTTTTTTCGTGTGGGGCGAGCGCAACCTCCGGGATGGGTTCAATTTCTTTCCCCGCCTCTACTTGCAGGCGCAGAGCGTGCTCCGTCTCGTTCGTTAGGGAAACAGTCCCGCTGCGGGAATCACTCTTCGTTTTCAGCGGATCGATTTGCAGATGATCCGGCTCTAGGCGCACCGGCGCGGCCGCCCTCCCCGTCAGGAGCACACTGGTCTGGCTGGCGTCAGACCCAGCCAAGGTTAATTGCCCGACAAAGTCTCGACCTTCGTCCGGCCGAAAGCTCAGCTCGACTACTTCGGTCTGGCCGGATTTCACCCGATATTCCGCGGCTGACAAATGCCAGGGAGCAGAAGCGCTGAGTCTCCCCTGCAAAACACCACCACCTTCATTGGTGATCGTCAGCGGACGGCTCTCGCTCGCGCCGGCCATGATCTCTTGAAAATCCATCTTGCTCGGCAAGACCATTCGCGGCGGCCGCTCTTGCACTGAAATGCGTACTTCGGCGGGCGAAGAGACGCGCTCGCCGCCTGCCTTGACCACGTAGCGAAAGCCGTCACTTGTCACTCCCTCAGCACCATCGTTTTGATAGGTGACGACGGCGCGGTTATCGCCTAGGAGGCGCAGGTCGGAAAGTTTTCCGTGTTCCGGTCTTTGCACAATCGCGAAGGTCACCGTGCCAGTGCCCCCGTAATGCGCGCGCAAGGGAATCGTCACCTGCTCTCCGCGCCAGATGCGCACCGTCAGCGCATCGGCCTGGGGGGGACCTTGCCCGGGAAGAGTGATATCGGCTTGGAGCTCCGTAGCGAGCAAGAGAAATGCGGTCCGAACCAAAATCCGTTTCGTGAC
>Ga0157375_10004935_pt1 | contig 11602 bp, 7 predicted proteins | sample M35metaG_FD_115311 | JGI IMG/M metagenome (GOLD analysis project Ga0157375, IMG submission 115311) | Miscanthus rhizosphere microbial communities from Kellogg Biological Station, Michigan, USA - M3-5 metaG | ecosystem: Host-associated > Plants > Roots > Rhizosphere > Soil | place: USA: Michigan...
AGGTTCAGTCTGTAGCCGGGCGCCATGGGTCTTTGTTGCTCGACCCGACGGATCTCGTGGTCGATGCCGGAGTTTCCGGGGGGTCGACCGTGTCCGCCGCGGGACTCGGGCTCCTGCTTTCGCGCGGCACGAACATCAGCCTGCAGGCCAGCCGCAACGTGACCGTCAACCAACTGATCGACGGACGTGGCGGCGTTGCCGGCGCGAACCTCGGCTTGACGGCGGGCAACGACCTCACCCTCAACGATTCCATCGTCCTCAACAACGGCGCCTTGAGCCTCACCGCCGCGGAAGGTCAACTGCATTCGGTCGGCAACGCCCGGCTGGACGTCGGCGCCGGGAGCATGGCGCTGCAGGGAGGTGCGGGAGTCGCGCTGAAACAGATCAGCGCCGGCGGCACCATCTCGATCGGCAGCACACGTGGGGCCGTCACGGTGACCGAGCCCATCGCCGGCCCCGCTGGCACGGCAGCATCATCGCTATCCGTCGATGCCTCAGGGTCGGTGCGTCTTGCCGGCGTGCGCACTCGCAAGGGCGGCCTTTCTGTCGTGTCGAGGAGCGGCGACGTCGTCTCTGCCGACGCGGCCGGAACCGGCGGCGGTCTGCTGAGCGAGGGCCGCGCCGAGGTCGTGGCCGGCGCATCCGCAGGCACTGAAGCCGAACCGCTCGACGTGCAGGCTGGCGCCAACGGCGGCATCTCCATCGACGGCGCCGGCGGCATTCATGCCCGCGCGCTGGTGACACCAGGACCCGTGACGCTGCGAAGTCTCCGAGGTCCCGTCACCGTGACCAAGGCGATCGCAGGCACAGCCGGGGGGGCAGTCGCCAGTGCTGACCCTGCTGCCGGTGTCACGGTCGCGACCGACGGCGACGTCCGCCTTGCAGGGATCATTGCTGGCGATCAGGGCGTGCTCGTCACGGGCTACCAATCCTCCTCGTCGGCTGCGAGCTTCGAGCTGTCGGGTGCGTCCCTTGCATCCACGGGGCCGGTCGACATTCGAACCTCTGGCCCGATCCGCTTCGCGGCGGGGGCATCGGTGGTCGCGGGAAGCGGCGTTTCGCTCTCGTCGACGAGCGGGTCCATCACGCTCGGCCTGCCGGATGCCGGGGAGACCGGGGGGATCCAGGTCACGCAAGCTGGATCGAACGTGACCCTCAAGGCAGGCGCGGACGTGGAACTCAATGCGGACGTGCAGGCGAAAGCCGGCACGATCACGATTTCGTCGACCGGCGGTGCCGTCACCGCGCGCGTAGCACAGCCCGGCGGCGCACCCTCGGCGGAGGACTCAGCGGTCGACGCCGGAGGCGATCCCGATCGCTCGCGCATCGTCGTGAGAGCGCCCGGGGCCATCACGCTCGGCGAGCTGCGGGCGCAATCTCTGATCGACATCGAGTCGTCCGCATCCAACGTCCTCCTCCTCAAGCCGCTCGGCGGCAACGGAACTGGCTATCGCAACTTCGCGGATGGCTACCAGGAATCCGAACGGCCCAATGTCGGACGCCTGCTCGTTGCAGCGCCTGCCGGCTCGGTCGAGTTGAATGGGCTGAACCTCGATGGCAATGCGTCGCCGACCAGTACCGATGAAGGATTGCGGGTCACCGCCGGCAAGTTCGTGCTGAGCAACGACACAGTCGCAGTGAACAAGGGGCACATCTTGCTGCGCGGCGGCACGGCGCAGGCGAACTATGGCGTCTATCTCGGCGGCAGCGTCTTCTCGCGGGGCTGGGACTCGGTGGGTGCAGATGGCGTGCGCGACGTCAAGATCGGGTACCGCATTGCCATCGAAGGAGTCAACCTCGGACTATTCGACAACACCGTTGAGTTCGCCAGTATCCCAGGACTGCATCGCGTCACGTTGACCGCCGGCGGATTCGGCTTCACTGATTCGCAGGCATACGTAGTCGATGAGAATGGCGAGCGCACGACCCCGCTACGGCGGAGTCAGCTCGATGGAACCACCGTGCGGATCGGTAACGAAAGCGAGTCGACGACGACGGTGTTGGGCGTGCCGTTCTTCCGCAACATTGCGAAGATCGAGATCGCCAACAACGTGGCGAACTATAGAGACAGCGTTGCCGCAGGAGGTCTTGCGCCCGAGCAGCTTCGCTCGTTGCTGGTTCCCTCCTCAAATGACCCTGCGGCGAATACGATCGCGATTGGCACTGCCACGATTTCCGGCTTGGCCGGCATTAGCCCGTCTAGCGACACTCCGGGCGCGGGACGGCTCAGCCTGTCCGGCTTTGCTCCTGTTCCTGTTCCGATGAGCCAAACGTTCGTCGCGACTACTGCTTCCTCGGAAGCACTCGCGTCAACGCGCGGAATCGGGCTCAAGTTGCTTGCATTCGAGGTGAATGGAGATCAATCGACAGTCGTCTGGAGCGACTCGTTGAATTTCGGGCGGGTCCCCAAACTGCCGCCGCCTGTCCAAGGCACCGACGGCGGAAGTGCCTTCTTTAGCGGCGCAACGATTCTTGAGCCGATTGCGGCGCCCTTGAACGGAGTGTTCAATGTTCGTATTCCAGACCAAATTCGCCGGACCTACGACCAAGACGGCGTAACCAAGCAAGAAGTTATCGATGCGGTGTTCACGCTCCGTCAACTGCCGGGCCAGCTCTCAGGCTACGCCCAAGTGACAAAGGTCCACGGGATCGACTCCACAGGGCAGGAAGTGAGCCTTAGCGGGAGCCCGCCACCCGCTGGCGCCGGGATCACGAACGTGCGTGCCTTGGAGTTTGTTGACTCTCGTGCGTCCCAGCTGTTGGTTGACCAGGTCACGAGCCTCCGATTTAACGGAGCCGTTAGCGTGGGACGCGCTGGCAGCGCAACGGCGGTGACCGTCACAGCTGTGCCGTTCGCGGACCCGCCTGGAGCCCTTCCTCTCCTTGTAGACGGTCGATTGCGCACGCCGAACATCGTGTCCATTTCGCCACTGCCGCGATTCATTCAGACCGCGAACAACAGCGTCGAGCCGACAGGGTTTCTTACCCCCAATATCAGCACCGGCTACGCACTTAGTGGTGCAGTTGCCGACTCCTCCGCGAGTCTCTCTTTCGACCCAGGGCAGCGGGGCACGCGCGTGTTGATCTTCGATAAGGCCATCGACACCCAGTCCGGTCGAGCGAACGGCGATAGTGCTGGAGGAGTATGGCTGCCCGGGTTCGGTGGGATCACCGGCACGAACAACAGCACGACAGGGTTGCCGAGCCTCGGCCCTAGTTTTGGCCCGCCGTTGGGTACTTCGGGTCAAGTCGCTATTCGTCCCGGCAGTAGTTCGGACCTACCGCGAGCGCCGCTTATTAATTCAGTCATCGCGGACCGCGCCACCCAGGATGCGGATATGCCTCGCCCAGGGTCGCACCTCGCGGAAGCCCGAGAAGGGATCGTGATCGGTGGTCGTCCGTCGATGCAAGCCGACCTTGGTCGTTCGGGATCCGGAGGCGGCGCTGCGATCGACGTCTTTCGGCAGCGCTTCCAGATGGCGACGTCGGGTGATAGTTCCGTGTGCAACCCAGATGCGATCCAGCCTTCGGACGCTCGTTCGCGTGACACCCAGGTCCGCGACTGCCAGGCAACGCAGAAGCAGCGGTGATCGCAAGCACCGTCTGGCCGGTCGCAACCGGCCTCGCGCTGGCGCTCTGCTTCCTCGGCGCGACGGCACGCGAGCCGAGCAAAGCACCTCAAGCCCGCGTGCTGCAGGAGATGCACACGGCGCCGATCGGCCAGATCCGGGCCGACGCGTCCTACTCACGCCTGTTCACGGTGTCGGCCGACAAGACGATTCGCATCTGGCGTCTCGCGGATCTGCATCCGATCCGCACGGTGCACCTACCGGCCGAGCCTGGCCCAGAAGGCACGCCGTACGCGTTGGCCGTCGATGCGCAGGGCCGTCGGGTCTACGTGGCGGGCATCACCGGCTGGGCCTGGGACCGAGCGACCCGAATCTACGTGATCGATGCAGACCTCGGTGCGGTAGTTGGATCCGTGATGCGGTTCGACAACGACGTGGTCGTGTCGATGGACCTTTCCCCCGACGGCAAGCGTCTAGCGGTGGGGTTGGGGCACGGCGGGCTGAGGATCGTGGACATCGCAGCCAAGGCCGTAGTGCACGAAGACGCGCGTTACAACGACCGGCCGGTGACCTTCGTTCACTATGCGCCGGACGGTCGGATCGCAACCACGGCGGCCGACGGTTGCGTGCGTCTCTACCGGGCCGATGTGACGCTCGCGATGCGCAGTCAGTATCCACCGGTTCCACCCGAGCGCGAGTGCCAGGGGACCGAATCGGAGCTCGGCGGCATCCGCTTTTCTCCAGACGGGTCGCTGGTGGCCTTTGGTCTGCGCTACCGGGTGCAAGGCGATCGTCTGCGTCCGGAGGTCGTCGTCATGGACGCGCGCACGCCGAAAGTCATCCGTGTCGTGCATGTTGACGATCCGCATCAACAGTCGTTGTGTTGCATTGCCTGGTCGGTCGACAGCACGACGCTCTTCGTCAACGGCGACGTGGAGAACGATCAGGCCACACCTGTCTATCGACTGATTCAGCCGGCCACCGGGGAACCCGAACGGTGGGATGTCGGGGAGGAGCAGATCGCGAACATGCTCCCCCTGCCGGACGGAGGGCTCGTGCTGGCAACCACCACGCCTTCGCTCATCAAGGTCGACGTTGGCGGCGCTGTGTCGCGGGGGCCTGAAGGAAACCTGACGACCGCGCGCCCGGGCAATATCTTGTTTCGCGCGGGACGCGCAGACGCTCTGGCGTTCAAAGTATCGTCCGACGGCCGCGCGGTCGAGCTTGCGCGGGCGGGCCGGTCGGCAATTCGCATCGATACACGGCAGGCCGACCCTAGCCGTTTCGTGCGCGTCGACACCTCGCCCCGCACCGATATGCGTCCTGCCGAGCGCTCGGGACGTCTCCGCGTCAGCACGCAGGTCGGTCCCTTCGCGCATCGCAGCGCTACTCGCATCGACGGGCATGACGTCGAGTTGCTTCGCGAGGAGGATGTGTGGAGCTGGGCGGTGCACGATCGGCGAGCGATCGCCGTGATCGGTACGCAATGGCACGTCCGCCTGCTCGACGCGTCAGGGCGGCAGTTGCCGGGCTGGGAGCAGCCGCCGTTCATTCCTGCCCCGGCGTACCACTCGGTGATTACCGAAGACGGCTTGCGAGTGGTCGTCGCCCTAGGCGACGGCACAGTGCGCTGGTACGACGTCGCGTCCGCTCGCGAACTGTTGAGCGTCTTCGTGCATGACAGCGGGGAGAATTGGGTGGCCTGGTTGCCGGACGGCCGCTATGCGTCGTCGCCTGGCGGTGACCACTTTCTCGGCTGGCTGGTCAACCGCACCGCAGACGGCGCCCCTGACTTCTTTCGCGCAGCACAGTTCGAGCGAACGCTGTATGAGCCCGACATCGGTGAACGAGCGTTCGAGGCTCGGCTCGACACGCATGCACCCGGTCAACCGCAGCTTTCGGCACCGCGGGTGAGGATCGAAAAGATTGACGAACAGAGTCGCGAGGTCCGATTCTCGATCGACCCCGCAGGCCAGCGGGTCACAGAGGTCGGCGTCTATGCCGATGGCATTCCGTTGCTCGATGCAGCGGCGCGCAGCGCGCTTGCCTCGTATATGCGTCCAGTGCAAACGGTGCGAGTTCCAGATGGCCTGGCGCTCGACACGATCCGTGTCGAGGCAGAAGGCGCTTTCGCGCTCGGCCTCGACGAGGCGGCGGCAGTGCGCAAGGTGCCCGCTGCAGCGCACAAAGGACGTCTTCGTGTTCTGGTGATCGGCGTCCGCCGTTTCGACGACTTTATTTACTGCGCTGGACGGCGCGACTGCGACGTCCAGCCGCTACCCAACGCACCCAACGACGCTGACGGATTGGCAACGACTCTGCAGCTGCAGGAGGGCAAGGCGTTCGCCAGAGTCGACGTCGTGCGCGTCGGGCACGGCATCGGCCCCACGCCGACCAAGAGGGCCATTCTTGATGCTCTTGCGTATCTCGAGCCCGCGAGGCCGGAGGACACCACGATCGTCTTCCTCGCTTCGCACGGCTTCACCGCTCCGGCGACAGGGGAGTACTACTTCATGACATCGGATGCGACCGCCGAATCCCTGCAAGACATCTTGAGCGGGACTCAGGGACCAGATTCGCAGATCCGAGGCGCGGGAGCCTTGTTGAGCGGTACCGAGCTCACGGACTCGCTGCGTCGAGTCGCCGGCCGGCGGATCCTGCTCATCGATACATGTCGCGCCGGCGCCGCGGGGCGCAGTAGCAACCCTTATGCGTTGGCCCGGCGAAGCGCTTCAGCGCAAGTCGCCATGCTCTCTGCAGCACGCGACGATGAGCAATCCTATGAATACTTCGACCCCGCCGCCCGCCATGGGGCGTTCACGCAGGCGTTGCTCGGCGGCTTGAGTGGGTTCGATACCGCGAGTTTGGACGGTCGAATGACCCTCGAACGGATGCATCGCTACGTCACCATAGAAGTGAAGCGAAACACGGAAAGGCTCGCAACCACGGGAACCCAGACCCCCGTCCTTTACGCGCCGCCCGCGCTACGGCAGTCGGTACTCGCAGAGTTCGAGAGTACTGAGCAACCGCCTCGTCGCTGACCGTCGCTCGCTGGCCGTTTCGCATCCGAGCTTCGAGGAATATCGCTATCAGCGCGTGCGATGCAGCCGCATGACACTCGAGGCCACGCGATCGATCATGACCGGCAACAGCACCCCGCGCCGTACCACTTCGGAAGCCTCGGTCTTGACCCAGTCAGACTTCACCGAATTGTTCGACCAGAGCACAAGTACGCAGCGGGCTTCGTTCAGCGCGCGCTCGATCGCTTGGTTCCACCTTCGCCCAGGCGCGATAGCCTGATCCCACCAGACAGACCAACCATGCGCCGTGCACGACTGTGCATAGTGGCTCGCGCGGTCGCGTTCCTCACGCGCATAGCTGATGAAGACTTCGAGCGGTGCGGTCGGTTCCGTCATTGGGCCGATTCTCGGTCCACCACCTGATTCCGCATCAAGCCTCGACGAGCAAGTCGTCCGAGGCGTTCGCACCAGGCCGAACGTCTGCTATCGGGTCGAGATTCCTCAGCCTCGGTGGACTGCTTCGGGTCGGGCGCTGCCTTTCCCACTCCCGATTGACGCGCCCGAAAGCAGTCCTTGCAGTTGGACTGCTTGAAAGCGGAGGATCACATGGGCCCACAGCCGGCCAAGAGGCGGCGTTGGCAAATGTCGCCTTTCGAGCCGCGCGCCACTTCATTCGACACCGTGGCAGCGGGGCCGAATAGACCCGTCGACGGTTGACTGATCGATCGCCGAGTGCATCGCGGCCCTCGGCAGCTCGATGACGATGTTGGTCGCGGCACGGCGGCCAGCTGTCCCGCGCCAGACCGTCGCAGCGGACAGCAATGCAAGCTTGATAGGTGCTGTCAGCATGGTGTCTCCTAGTTAACGCGCAATTTCACGATCGAGACGATGATTCGGCTGTGATACCGGGCTCGTTCTCGTCGAATGTCGTGAATCGTGTTCTCAAGTGCGGAGCAGGGGAGAGCCGAGCGATGGCCCTCAGCCGGCAGCTCTCGGCTTGCGGTCGTGCGGTCCGATTGCGATGACCGTAACCGCGCCAACCATCAGAAGAACCCCGAGGTAGTACTGCCCGGCCGCCAGTGTCTTGGTGTATTCGTTCAGCCAGCCGACGATCACCGGGCTGATCAAGCTCCCGACTCCCGCCAAGGTACTGATCAGCGCAATGTCGCCGGCAGCTGCTTGCCTGCTCAGGTAGAGCGCGGGCATAGACCAGTACGGCCCCATGGTCGCGAAGGTTCCAGCGGCCGTCGCCGTCAGCGCCACCAGAGAAAGTGTCGGGTTCGAGGACACGAGTGGCAGCGAACACCAGCCCGCGGCAGAGATGGTCGCGCATACGGCGGCGTGCCAGCGGCGTTCGTCGTGAATCGGAACGGCGAGCGACCCATTGCTGAGCAACGACGCCGATGACGTAGGGGGCCATCGACATCAGCCCGATCGTCAGTGGGCTCGTCGTGCCCGAGCGCTTGATGATGGAGGGCAACCAGAAAGAGATATTTGAAGCGCTAGCCAGTAGCGCAACTCCCATGCCGACGAGCAGATAGAACCGAGGCGATCGCAGCGCGTCGAGAAACGACTTGTGCTCGGTCGTCACCTGCCGCGAACGAGCACTTCCTTGTATTGGCCGGAGACGACGACTTCGCCGTGTCGTGTCGAACCTCTGCGCCAGGCCACGATCTTGTGGCCAGCGATCCCTTCCTGAGCAGAAGGTGAGGGCGTGAAGCGGTGATCGAGGTCACCGCGCTTGGCTGCGAACTCGCACAGCTCTCGCACAGCGACGCGGTAGCTGCCGCCCGCGACGGTGGTTCGCTCGCGTGTCACTTACTAGGGCCTCGCCGCTGCATCGTGCCCGCCCCCGAGTAGCTGTGCATCCATCCAGTATTGTGGCCCGTGGGGACACGTCGACCGCTGCAGACTCCACGTGTCTGTGTTCTAATTGGAATCCAAATGGAATCCAAACAGAAACCCAAACGCGCCGTGGCAGTGCCGGAGCCCAGGCAGCCGCGAGCCGGCGAGACCGAGAAGGTGGCCGTCAACATGGGCGTTGTCGACCTCGGCCAGGTCGACCTGCTGGTTGAGGAAGGCTTCTACTCAAACCGCTCCGACCTCGTCCGAACCGCCGTTCGCAACCAGCTGGCCCAGCACGCCGATGTGCTCAAGCAGACGGTCGCCCGCCGCTCCCTCACCCTGGGCCTTCAGCACTTCAGCCGTGCGGATCTGGAGCGAGCCGTGGAAGCCGGCGAGCCCCTTCGGATCGAAGTCGTGGGGCTTGCCCGTATCGCCGCCGATGTCACCCCCGCCCTTGCCAAAGCGGCGATCGAGTCCGTCTCCGTCCTTGGCGCCTTTCAAGCCAGTCCCGCGGTGCGGCAGGCACTCGCCGATCGAATTCGTTAGATCACGCTCATCCTGAACCGAAAGCACTCCATGACCCTCCAGACCTCTGCATCCCCGTCGCGCTTCAACGCCGATCACATCAACCAGACGATTCAGCGTGCGCTCGCCTCGGCCGGACTGGACACCTCCACCGGACCGATGCACGACGTCACCGAGACGATCCGGCGCGCGCTGTCTTCCGGTGCCTTGCCCTTCGATGTCGGCGCGAGCGTTCAGCCGCTCGAACTGGTCGAGCGCGTGCACGAAACGACACCCCGTCTTGCTCGCGAGCCCTCGCCCCGACCGCAGCCTGACTCTCTCGGCCTGCCAGGTCAATTCATCGACGGCGAGTTCTCGAACCACGCCGGAACTCGGCTCTACAAGCTCTATATCCCAGCGCAGCCCGCCGACTCGCCCCGGCCGATGATCGTGATGCTCCATGGCTGCACCCAGTCAGCCGACGATTTCGCGCGCGGAACCCAAATGAACAGGTTGGCCGAAGAGCACGGCTGCCTCGTCCTCTACCCCGAGCAACCGGGGAGCGCCAACATGTCGAAGTGCTGGAACTGGTTCCAGACCCAAGACCAGCGACGAGACGAGGGCGAACCCTCGATCATTGCCGGCATGGTCGCTGAGTTGGCGCAGGCGCACGGCGTGGACCGGCGTCGCGTCTTCGTCGCCGGGCTTTCCGCCGGTGCAGCCATGGCCGTCATCCTGGGCGAGAGCTACCCCGACGTCTTCGCGGCGGTAGGCGCCCACTCGGGGCTGCCGTTCGCAAGCGCGCATGACATCCCCTCGGCAATGGCGGCGATGAAGGGCGGCCGCGGCAGGGCTGGAACTCAGGGCCTCACCGGCGGCAACGGGCGCGAACGAAGCTGCAAGAACCCGGTGCCGACCATCGTCTTTCACGGCGATCGGGACCATACGGTGCAGTACTCAAACGGAGCCACGATCGTCCGGCAGGCCCGCGATGCATATGCGGCGTGCACGAATGGCTCCGAACTGGTTGCGAGCAGCGAACAGGGCCAACTCCCAAGTGGACGCAAGTTCAGCCGCACAGTCCACACGGCGAGCGATGCATCGGCGCATCTTGAATCCTGGACACTGCACGGCGCCGGGCACGCCTGGTCAGGCGGCGATGCGAGCGGCTCCTACACCGACAGCAAGGGGCCAGATGCATCGGCCGAGATGGTTCGCTTCTTCCTTTTCGCAAGCAGGCGCCGGGTCGGCCTGAAGAACTGAGATCGCTCCCCGCCCGGCAGGCGCAGCCCTCGTCAATGCACCGAAGCATCGACGGTCTGACCTTCACCCGCTCTCGCTTGCACCCCGCGGAGGGATTGCTGCGCGAAACTCCTCGACTAGCATCCTCCGATGACCTCGCGTCACCACTGGATTGCCGCATTCATCGGCCGCGTCTTGCGACAAGGCCATGCGACCGATCCCGACTGGGTGTACGACACGGCAGACGAGCTGTATCTCGGCATGTGCGAGCTGGATCCAGAGTTCGCCGCTGACTCTGCCTTTGGGCCATTTGGCTCGGCCGGTCGGTCGGCGGGCACGCCTGCCAGTGGGCGCAGCGGTCGCTGATCGTTCAAAGGGCCGTGCCTTCGCAGTCGCGGCTGCGCTTGCGATCCTGCTGACGGGCTGTGCGTCAGTACCTACGGAAGCTCCTTCACCAGAAGCGGCGTCCGCGGTCCCGTCTGAGCGTAGCGCACCCCCCGCCCCCCGCTCGCCCTTCAAAGAGCCGCCCGGGGCGTTCTTCGCCGACGTGGTCGAAGAGCGTAAGCGCGGAGTCTTCTCGTTCCCTCGAACACGGCTCGACGGCGCCGCCTTTCTCCGCGTCCCCTCAGCGCACGTAGCGCGCGAGTTGCGTCGATGCGTATATCGCCAGGCCCACGAGCCCGCCCACGAGCGTGCCGTTGATACGAATGAACTGCAGGTCGCGGCCAATGTTGCGCTCGAGTTCGTTCGTCATCTCGGCCGCGTTCCAGTCGCCAACGCGGGCGATGATGTACTGGCGGATGTCCTCGCGATAGAGGTCGATCCAGCGCGGTGCCGCGGCCCGGACCTGCTCGTTGATCCAATCCTGCATCGGGGCGTCAGCGCGAAGCTTCTCGCCGAGCGAGCGCGCGGCGAGCGCGAACCGGCCGCGAAGGACCGAGTCGGCAGACTCCAGGTCGCTCTGCGTCCACGCGATCATCTGACTCCACAGGCCACGCAGGTAGCCCGACAGCGCCGGATGCGCGAGGAACTCCTGCTTTAGCGCCTCGCCCTTCAGTCGAACTTCTGGATCATCCCGGAGGCGCACGATGAACTCTGCAACGAACTCGTCGAACCGCACACGCAACGGATGCTCGGCATCGTTGCCCATCTCGCCGATGAGCCGCACGACGCCGCTGACCATCTTTTCGGTGGCGTAGCGGCCGGCGACGTTGTCCAGGCCGACGAAGCGCAGATACTTGACCTCGGCAGCGACGACCTCGGCGACCTCTGCCTTGATGGTCTCGTCATCGAGCATGTGGGCCAGCTGCCCCAGCATGCCGTCGAGGACGCGCTGATGTCGACGGTCCGCCGTGAGAACGTCCAGGAGTTGGCCAGCCAGGCGCGTTACGTCGACTTGCTCGAGACGGGCGACAACGGTGG
>Ga0157375_10004936_pt1 | contig 11601 bp, 9 predicted proteins | sample M35metaG_FD_115311 | JGI IMG/M metagenome (GOLD analysis project Ga0157375, IMG submission 115311) | Miscanthus rhizosphere microbial communities from Kellogg Biological Station, Michigan, USA - M3-5 metaG | ecosystem: Host-associated > Plants > Roots > Rhizosphere > Soil | place: USA: Michigan...
ATAATGATGCCATATTGATGGCTTCCGCAAGGTTAACACCAATATGCTGCACACAGTTTTCAGCAGCTTTCAACATCGTGAGGCACGAGCCCGAAAGGGTACCGTCGGGCATTACGTACCGGTCGCCGGTGAATTGGTGCTGATAGGCGCCTTCATTTACCGCAGTTACCGCATCGGTTATCAGGTATAATTTGTCACCTAATTCGCGTTTAGCCAGGCGTACCATCGCAAAATCGACATGGATGCCGTCGGCTACAACGCTGGTATAGGGTCTTTCTTCAAATATCGCAGGAATATAGCCAGGCTCACGATGGTGCATTTGCGGCATGGCATTATACAAATGGGTAACGGCCCTGACTGGCTTGTTTAAAAAGGATTTCCCTTCCTGGTAAGTCGCATTACTATGACCCGAGGATAGGATGACACCATGGTCATTCAAATAATCTATTACTTCCTTATCCTGTAACTCAGGAGCTATGGTCATCATTTTGATAACGCCATCGGCCATTTCTATCCACCGCTGTACTTCGGCGAGTGTGCCTTTTTTGATGAATTTTTCGGGATGTGCGCCGCGTTTTTTGGGATTCAGATAAGGCCCTTCCAGGTGGATGCCCCAGCAATTCCCTTTGGCTTTGGTACGATAGGACTTTGCTGCCTCAATTCCCTGCTCTACGATATCGTTGCTGTTGGTGCCGATGGTAGCGAAAAAGCCGGTGGTGCCTTGCCTAAGCATATCGTTTTCCATTTGCTCAAGGGCCGCCTCTTCCGGTTTGCCGGCAAATAACTTACCGCCAGTGCCATATATCTGCAGGTCGATGAGCCCGGGTGCAAGGAAATTACCTTTAAGATCGATCTTATCGGCATCGGCCGGGATGTCTGCTTCGTTGACAATACCGGTTATTGATTTACCTTCAATTAATACAGCTTTCCCCTGGATGATCTGTCCATCTGAAATGATGCGGGCATTGAGCAGAGCAATTATCATACTTTTATGATGAGTTATTATTTACAGGGTTAAACGTTGACTCATGCCCCGGTTTCACAGGGCCAAAGTTATGCAAAATCAAACAATTACGGGTACTGACAATAGGTATATCACATCGAATATTGCTATTGGTAATAATGATGTGACACAAAAAGAAAAATAAAAGGCGCTTGTTCAATGCTATTAGAAAACAAGATCATTCGCTGTATATTAGCTTTTGTTAAAGACTGAAACTCTATGAGCATCATTTACTTTTATCATGGAGATGGGCTGGAAACGCGTTTTATTTTAAAAGACCATGATCAAATTTTATAAGTCGTTGTTCTTCTTGCTGATCATCAGCTTGCCGGTTGTGGCACAAACCACCATCAGGCAGGATGCAGCCATTAAGCAGCTGACGGATGAGGTTTCGCCAAAGAATATCGAAGCTATCATCCGCAAACTGGTAAGTTTTAAATCGCGCCATACCCTGGGCGATACTACGAGCAAAACTACCGGTGTGGGCGCAGCGCGTAACTGGATAAAAGCAGAATATGAGCGTTATGCAGCCGAATCGCACGGCAGGATGACGGTACAGTTCGATACTTTCACTCAGCCTAAAAGCGAACGCGTCAATCAGTCAGTTCGTTTAAAAAATGTGCTGGCTATATTGAAAGGCACCGATCCGAAGGACACCAGGGTTTACATCGTATCGGGGCATTACGATTCGCGCATGTCGGATGTGATGGACCCGAATGGCGATGAACCCGGCGCTAATGACGATGCATCCGGCACCGCGGTATCCATGGAACTGGCGAGGGTGATGGCAAAAAAACAATTCCCGGCTACCATCATTTTTATGGCTGTCGTAGGCGAGGAGCAAGGCCTGTACGGATCGACCCACGTGGCTAAACGGGCGAAGGCTGAGAACTGGAACATAGACGCCATGCTGAACAACGACATCGTAGGCAATACTCATGGCATGGAAACCAACCTGAAAGATAATCGCAGCGTGCGGGTTTTCAGCGAAGGGGTGCCGACGGCGGCTGCCGGTAATGAACGGCAAATAGCAGGCCTGGTATCATTGGGTGGTGAGAACGATAGCCCATCGCGCGAACTTGCACGTTACATCAAAGAAACAGCCGAAAGGTATGTTGACCAATTGGATGTTAAACTGATCTACCGCCGCGACCGCTACCTTAGGGGCGGCGACCATATCCCTTTTTTACAACAGGGATATGCCGCAGTTCGTTTTACTGAGATGAACGAGGATTTTAACCGCCAGCATCAGAATATCCGCACAGAAAATGGTGTGAATTACGGCGACCTGCCTGATTTTGTCGATTTTGATTATGCGCAAAAAGTTGCTCGCATGAACCTTTCTGTTTTAGCTAACCTGGCGCTGGCTCCTGCTGAACCGCAAAGCGTCGGAGTTATTACAAGCGGCCTGACCAATAAGACCGAACTAAAATGGGAGGCCCCGGCAGCCGGTAAAAAACCTGCCGGATATTACGTACTGATGCGGGAAACCACCAGTCCCTATTGGGAGAAGAAGTTCTATGTGACCGATACCCACACCATCCTGGATTATTCAAAAGATAACTATCTTTTTGCTGTACAGTCCGTTGATGCTGAAGGGCACGAGAGTTTGCCTGTGGTGCCGAACCCGTGAGATGATGATGAATGCGGAAGTCGGAATTTCGATTGCGGAGGTGTACGCTTGGCCGTTTCGCTGACGACACTTAACTACTACATTATGAAATGTAAGAATTTTCTCTATTTTTAGGTTTTACAACCTGACAATTATCACATGGCATTTGGCTTTACCCCAAAATTTGAACAGTCGTTAGACCTCAACGGACTAAATCCGGAACATTATCTTGTAATCGCGCTCGAAGCCGTGAAAAATCTTGGATGGGATACCACCAACATTAATGAAGCAGGTTTTACAGCATTTACCCGCTTTTCTATGCGGTCCTGGAATGAGGAGGTCAACGTTGTTATAGACGGTGATACCGCATTGCTAAAAAGCCGGTGCCTGGGGAATCAATTAATAGACTGGGGGAAGAATAAAGATAATATTGAAAACTTTATTGCAGAATTTGACCGGGTACAATCTTCGATGAATGAAGAACAAATAAATGAAAAACAGGCCTCTTTGTCGACAGAGATCGAATCGGGCGAAGCCAATGATTTAAATGTATCACCAGCAACCTCGCTTGGAAAAGCTAAAAGTTTCGCCTCATTTTTTTTACCACGAGAAGGTTACTATATCACGCCGATAATTATCGACCTCAATATTGTTGTATTTATTTTAATGTTGCTTTCGGGGGTTAGCGCATTTGAACCTGATTCAGCAAGTTTGATCACCTGGGGGGCCGATTTGCGGGGACTCACATTGGCAGGAGAATGGTGGAGGCTGCTCACCAGCACATTTTTGCATATTGGCATATTTCATATTGCTTTCAATATGTATGCTTTGCTATATATCGGGGTATTGCTGGAACCTTACCTTGGTAAGCTCCGGTTTGCCACTGCTTACCTGCTTACCGGTCTGATGGCGAGTTTAACCAGTATTGCTACGCATCCGAATACCATCAGTGCAGGGGCATCCGGAGCCATATTTGGTATGTACGGGGTTTTTCTGGCGCTTTTGACTACCAGCATTATCGATAAAAAAACGCGCAGCGCATTATTTGCGAGTATCGGGGTATTTGTAGCTTACAATTTGATGAACGGCATGAAGGCGGGTATCGACAATGCGGCGCACATGGGCGGATTGGTTACCGGGTTGGTAATTGGATACGCTTATTTCCCTTCGCTGAAAAAAAGCGACTCAAAAGGAATCGAATACGCTACTATTCTGGCTGTAGTCACTATTGTGTCGGTCGCATCCGTTATCATGTTTAGCAAGATTCCAAATGATATCGTCAAGTATGATGCAAAAATGAAAGACTTTGCGAAACATGAAGACATGGCATTGGATGTACTAAGGTCAAAGGACACGTCGGCCAGTGTATTATCAGCAGGATTAACTGACAAAGGCATCGCTAACTGGAAATACAATTTGCGGCTGCTGGATGAAACCGACAAACTTGATTTGCCGCAGGCTCTCAAAGATCGTTCATTTCTTTTGCGGGAATATTGTGAATCGAGGATAAAAGAGTACAATTGTATGGACAAAGAGATTAAGGGAAATACTTATCAAAAGGACTCTATAGACTATTACAATAAACAAATAAAAGGCTTGATAGACGATCTCAGCGGGAAGAAATAGTCAATTACTTCACACTCTTCTTCAGCACAATAAAATAGCCCAGTATAAAAACCCCAACGGCAACAGACAGGCTTACCCAGATATCTTTGGTAAACATATCTACAGTAATGTGCGGTATGTCGGGTCCATTGCCCGCATTGTCTGGTTTAAGGCCCCGTATAGTAAGCATAGGGTGCGAATAGGGGAACAGGTAAGTATATTTCCACCCTACATTAGCCATGATGATACCGGCTACGGTCGCAACAAAACCAATGCCCATGGGTTTAAGAAAATCACGGAAAAGCAGGCTTAATAAAAATTGAATTGACAATATCCCTAACGAGGATAGCAGTAATTTCAGGTATATCTGCGCCAGGGTGCTTTCTGTATGGTACTCGTTAAATCTTAGTGCGGGTTTGATTATGCTTAATAAATTACCGAAACCCAGCGTTAAAAGCACGAAGAGCGACAGGCAAAGGACGATGAGGAAAAGCGCATAAAGATATTTGGCAGAATAGACCGACCATTTGGACAATGGCAGGCTGAACAGGGTTTTCCATGTCTCAGCCTTATGTTCGATATTGTTTACCGAATAAGCTTCAAAAACAATGAGCATCGGTAACAGCAACGAGCCCATAACTACTAAAACCGGTGCTGCAAATTCAAGCCACAGCATGGGGCCCGGAAGCTTGGCTAAATTTTCGCTATGATTCAGAAAGCCGATAAATACCATCAGGCAAATAAGTAGCGGCAAAATAACTGCGCTCCAAAATGCCATGGTTTTACGTGTTTTGTAAAACTCGGAACGGAACGACAGTATAAATGCTTTCATTTGTTCAGGCTTTTTGGGTAATGTCTAAGAATAGTTTTTCCAGGTCCTTCTGTATCTTATGGATGCTGAACACCTGGTAATTGTTACGGTTGAGCAGGGCATTAATTTCGCTCATTTGAGCTTTGGATATAAACGGCATGGATAAATGATCTTCATTTACATCATTAACCGTGAAGCCTTGTTTTTTCAGGAAATTGGCGGCGTCAACGGTATTCCCGACTTCGATCCGTATCTGCGGCTGGCTGATGGCTTCCAGGTCTTTAATGCTTCCCTGGAAAAGCAGTTCGCCCTTGTCGATAATACCTACATGGGTAGCCATACGCTCAACTTCGGCCAGTAAATGGCTCGAAACAAATACGGTCTTTTTATATTGGGTAACCAGCCGTATCAATAATTCGCGCACCTCGATAATGCCGTTTGGGTCGAGGCCGTTGGTAGGTTCATCAAGTATCAGCAATTTGGGGTCTGATAGCAAAGCCAGGGCTATGCCCAGCCGTTGTTTCATTCCCAAAGAATATTTACCGGCCTTTTTGTTTGCCGCATCCTTCAAATGTACCAGGCCCAGCATTTCATCAACACGGCTTTGGGGTACCTGCAGCAGTAAAGCGCGGTTAGCCAGGTTTTCCCTGCCCGAAAGATGGCCGTAAATAGCAGGTTGTTCTATCAGCGCTCCTATCTGCGAAAGAATCTCAATGCGGTTACTTTCGAGGTCTTTATCAAAAATACGAATGCTGCCCTCACCTGTTTTTAACAGGTTGAGCAGCAATTTTATAGTGGTGGTTTTTCCGGCTCCATTGGGTCCCAGGAAACCGTATATACTGCCTTCCGGCACTTGAAGGGATAGCGATCTGACAACCTGCTGGCTGCCAAAATTAAAGCTTAGTCCCTGGGTATCAATTACCATACTTTTTCTTTGGCAATTGAGCAAACAGTTTTAACAAGCGTTACGCCTTTATAAAAAAGTGAAGTTGCCTGTGCGGATGCTGTTCCGATATTTGACTCTTTCTTTTGTTGTGCCTGATAACTTATTCCCATCACTAAAGCAAATACTACGGGTAATAGCAGCAGGATAAATGGATTCGAGTTTGTAATCAGCTTTTTCATTGTGAGTGTCTTTTTTGATAGAACAAAGAAATAGCTAATTTTTTACCCGCTAAAAAGTATTAGACCAACGGACAGTAATTGTAGATGAACGGACATTTAAGCTTTCAGCGGCGTTCATCGGAAATAAATGGCGGTTCATCGGAAAAAAAGGGGGCTATATATAAATATTAGCTTATAAATAGCATAATATATTACATTAGATGCAGTGAAAAAAAACTTAACGATACTCTGGCACATTGTTTTTTGGGTCAGTATCATATCCTATTTTATATACCTTGCCTCAGACGACGGTAAAATACATACCAGGGAATTGGTGGTGATCTTTGGTGTTTTCAGTGTTATCAATATAGGGCTGTTCTATCTCAATTACCTTTACCTGATCCCTAAGTTTCTCGATAAGAAGAAATACAGGCTCTACACAATAGCTCTGGTTACTTGCATAGTTGTTTTCGCCCTGGGGAAATATGGACTTGCAATTACATTTAAGGAATTTATTCTTATACACGGCAAAAAACAGACCTCATTTTGGGTATACTTTACCAGTTCAGCGTTAACCAATGTATTCTTTCTTTTTTTAAGCACAGCCCTGAAGTTTGGTTCAGATTGGTTTTTGAATGAACGTGTACGGACTGATCTTGAAAACCAGCGCCTGAACGCAGAACTTTCCTTTCTCAAATCACAGATCAACCCTCACTTCCTGTTCAATTCGCTTAACAGTATTTATTCGCTGGCCTATCAGAAATCGGATGCCGCGCCCGAAGCTATATTGAAGTTATCGGAGATCATGCGTTATATGCTGTACGAAAGCAATGACAATAAGGTGGACCTGGCGAAGGAGCTGCAATACTTACAGAATTATATCGATCTGCAAAAAATACGTTTCGGGGACAAAGCTTTTGTGGATTTTAAAATAACGGGTGAGGTTGGAGTCCAAAAGATAGTACCTTTGCTATTGATCGCTTTTATCGAGAATGCTTTTAAGCATGGGATAGCAAATGATCCTTCTGTGCCGATACGATTATTAATAAACCTTGACGGTACGAACCTGCATTTTTACATAGAGAACAAAAAGCATATGAACAACCGGGACATTGAAAGTGGTGTGGGGCTGAATAATGTGCAGAGACGCTTAGATTTGTTGTATCCGGGAAAATATAAACTGGACATACAGGATAAACCAGACATCTATACCTGCGAACTATCATTAGTTTTATAATATGATCAGATGCCTTGTAGTTGACGATGAGCCGCTTGCGCTCCATATACTGGAAGATTACATCTCCAAGATGCCTTTTTTGGAATTGGTGAAGGTAACCACCAACCCTATTGAAGCATTGCAGGTGGTGCAGGAAGGTGCGGTGGACCTGGTGTTCCTGGATGTGCAAATGCCCGAGCTGACCGGCATACAATTCCTGCGCATTGCCAATGGCAAAGCCAAGGTGATTTTGACCACCGCCTACCCGCAATATGCGCTTGAAGGTTATGAACTGGACGTGATCGACTATCTGCTGAAGCCTATTGCTTTCGACCGTTTCTTTAAATCCGTTCAAAAAGCCCAAACTATCATACAGCCCGCTGCGAAAGTTGAAACAAAAGTTGAAGCTGCACCGCAAAGCAACCTGCTGAGTGATTTTATCTTTGTAAAAACTGAGCATAAAATACAGAAGGTGTACTTGAATGACATCCTTTTTATCGAAGGACTGAAGGACTACATCTCCATTTTTACACCTTCAGAACGTATCATCACTTTGCAGAATATGAAGAAAATGGAGGATTCGCTGCCCGAAAAACACTTCATCAGGGTGCATAAATCCTATATCGTATCTATCAATAAGATCGACAGTATTGAGCGCAGCCGTATTTTTATCGGTGATAAGATCATACCTGTAGGCGATACTTACCGTGACGAGTTTTTCAAGATCGTTGACGGGAAGAATATTTAATGATTTCGAATTTAACTATGCTGCCCCAGCGCTTTTTTTATCGATGCTTCACACTCTGTTACCAATTCATCGATCGGTCTTCCGGCGGGTTCAATGGGCGTTAACACTTCCCAACCCATCGCGATAAAAGTATTGAGAGGATACATTCCATAGCGCACCATTTTCCAGGCATTATTGATGGCAATAGGTACCAGCAAAGCTTCGGGGCATTTTTTTAGTAATGTAGCAACGCCGCCCGCCTGGAAGGTTTTTACGCCCCCATCCTTTGAGCGGGTTCCTTCGGGGAATATCACTGCCGACCATTTGTTTTCCTTCATCCGCGTGCCAAGTTTGGCAATTTCGGTTATAGACTGGCGCGGGTCTTTACGGTCGATATTGGCGGCGCCTCCATGACGCAGGTTGTAGGATACCGAAGGGATGCCCTTGGTGAGCTCGATCTTGGAAATAAATTTTGCATGATACTTACGCAAAAACCATATAAGTACCGGGATATCATACAAACTTTGATGGTTAGCAATGAAAATGATCGGGCGGCCTACCGGCAGGTTTTGTTCATTGGTAAATTTTACGGTATTGCCCAGCGCATAATAACTGGCAACCACGCAGGCGTTCATAATATCAACGATCCATTTATGCGCCCTGTAACCAAAAAAATTAAAGGTTATCCACTGCAAAGGATGAAAAAAGCATAGAGACAATCCAAACAGGATGTAATGGATCGGGGATAAAATGTAACCGAAAATTTTTCTCATTTCGGCTGTAAAGTTAATTGTTTGGTTGTAATAGTTGAAGAGGTTGTATCGGTTAAGATAATTGGAACCTAATCTCCATCACTCGCGCCTCAAACTCTTCACCGGGTTTGCCAGTGCAGCTTTTATAGTTTGAAAACCCGAGGTGAATAATGCAGTAACCAGCATCACTGCACCGCTTAGGGCAAATATCCACCAGCTTATTGGGGTACGGTCGGCAAAACTTTGTATCCATTTGTTCATTGTGTACCAGGCTATGGGACTCACAATTACAGAGGCCAATATGACGAGCCAAATCAGTTCGGCTGAAAGCAAGGTTGCGATTTGCATAACAGTAGCACCCAATACCTTGCGCACCCCTATTTCTTTGGTACGCTGGCCGGTGGTATAAATAGCCAGGCCAAGCAATCCAAGGCAGCTAATCAATATGGACAAGCCAGTTGCCCAGCTTAACAGGGCCGAGGTATTTTGCTCGTTGGTGTATAGCCGGGCAATGCTTTCATCAAAAAAACGATATTCAAAATCATCCTCCGGGTAAAGTTCTTTCCATGCTTTTTCTATACCGGCGATAGCGGTTTCCCATTCATTCCCATTTGCGGTCTGTGCTTTTAAGGCTATATGAAAGGTGCCGTTAAAATCGTGATTGGTGCTTGTTAATATAGCCAGTGGCGCTATAGGCGCATGAATGGATTCCTGGTGAAAATCAGATACCACGCCCACGACCTGCATTTTGGTATCGCCGTTAAAATTATCTATCTGTTTGCCAACGGCATCATGCGGGTCTTTAAACCCCATCAATTTGGCAAGCGTATTATTGATCAAAAATGCTTTCGCGGTATCACCCGGCTGTAAATTGCGACCGGCAAGTAATTTGATATGATAGACGTTAATATAATTCTCATCGCCAAACTTTTCACCCAATTCTTCAAACCTGATCTCTTTTTTGCCGTCTTTGTAAATCGCCTCGGTGGAATGCGGATCATCAGAGGTTGGTGCATCGCGACCCGCGCTAACCACCTCAACCTGCGGGATGGCACGCAGCTTATTCATAAACACCTGGTTAAGGCTGGCTGTCCTGTTTTTCCATGGCGAATTGATAATGACGATGGCATCCTTTTTAAACCCTAGATCCTTATGCACAGCGTAATAGATCTGCTTGCTTACCAAAAGAGTAGCCATGATAAAGAACTGTGCAATGACAAACTGCGCTACAGTTAATGATTTGCGCAGCATGGCATTCCGGGTTTTGCTGCTATTTGATTGCGCCTGGTTTTTAAGTACCGATACAGGTTTATAGCCTGACAGAACGAGGGCCGGATAAAAGCCGGATAACAGGCTTACAGCAATGGTTAATACCGCGAGAAATAAAAGGATACTCGGCTGCCCGATCACATCAGCATGGACACCCGCCGGGATAAACCCGGCAAAAAACTTTAATATTACCGGTGCCATCAGCGCAGAAATGATAACGGCAACCAGTGTAATAATAAATGTCTCGCTCAGGAACTGGAATATTAGTTGCTTTCGGCTACTGCCCATCGTTTTACGGATACCGATTTCTTTTGCCCGCTGCGCCGATTGGGCTGTTGTGAGGTTGATAAAATTTATGCAACCTAATACGAGCAGGAACAGGGCGATGGCAAACAATTCGTACATCATTGTTTTATCGGCGGTGCGGCCGTTAAAAGTGCCGTAATTGGGGTTGAAGTGCACATCGGTTAGCGGTTGCAAATGAAATTTCTGTGTTTTATTGGGTTGCGGTGGATTGTTCTTTTTTAGAATATCGTTTAGCTGCTGCTCGGTATGGGCAATCGTAGCATTTGGTAGTAGCTTTACAAAGAGCTGCGACTCAGGGCTGGTGCCGCCCCAATTATTTAATCGCAGGCGGGCTTTTAGTTCCTTGTTAGCCATGCTGGTTGAAAAGGAAATAAAAGCGTGGAAGTTAAGATCAGTGTTTTGCTTGATGGTTTGAACTATGCCTGATACTGTTGTTTTAACGGAATCATACATCACTGTTCGGCCGAGCATTTGATCATAAGAAAGCCCGGGAAAGTATTTTTCACCCTGCTCTGAAGTAAGCACTACCTGGTATGGTTCGTTCAAAGCCAGTTTGGCCGAGCCTGCCAGCCACTTATATTGAAATACGTTAAAATAACCATCATCCGCGAGGACTACGTCATTTTCAAGCTTAAAGGTGGACGAGGTGCCTTTATCTTTAGGAATAAGTACATTTGGCTGGGACAGTGTAAACAAAGGGGCGGTACTCTCCAAACCTGTAACCTGGCCTTTCGCAGCTCCAAGCATTGGCCCGCAAACGCCTGGGTTATAACCAGGAGAGCCAGAAAATGAAAAATTGGTAACCACCCGGTATATATGGTCGCCGTCCTTATGGAATTTATCGAAAGTGAGATCAAAATGTACAATGAGATAAATAACTAAGGCTGCGCTGGTACCGATGGATAAGCCAATAATATTGATCAGTGTAAGCAGCTTGTGCCGCCAGAAGTTGCGAAATGCTATTTTGAAATAGTTTTTTATCATGGTTGTTTATTGATTCATTAGTTCATTGGTCGACTCATCCAATTCTGATTTAGAAACATTAACCAGGAACTAATCACCAGTTAACTGATCTCAAATCACTCGCTCCGCAAACTCCTCACTGGGTTGGCCAGTGCCGCCTTTATCGCCTGGAAACTTACCGTAGCCAGTGCGATGAAAATTGATATCACGCCTGCTATGGCAAACATCCACCA
>Ga0157375_10004939_pt1 | contig 11597 bp, 16 predicted proteins | sample M35metaG_FD_115311 | JGI IMG/M metagenome (GOLD analysis project Ga0157375, IMG submission 115311) | Miscanthus rhizosphere microbial communities from Kellogg Biological Station, Michigan, USA - M3-5 metaG | ecosystem: Host-associated > Plants > Roots > Rhizosphere > Soil | place: USA: Michigan...
AATTACGGGATCAAGGACGACGGCGTCGTCGGCCCTGAAACGCTGCAGGTGCTGAATACGGGCCCAGCCGACCGCGCGCGGCAGCTGGCGGTAAACCTGGAGCGGCGGCGCTGGCTCGACCGCAACCCGCCAGCGACGCGGATCGACGTCAATACGGCGGCGACTTTCCTGGAATACTGGCGGAACGGCAGTTTGCGCGACAAGCGCCGGGTGGTCGTCGGCCAGCCCGATTGGGAGACGCCGCAATTGCTGTCGCCGATCGTCCAGCTGGTCGCCAACCCGACCTGGAATGTGCCCAAGTCGATCGAGGAGAAGGAGCTGGCGCCAAAGGGCGACGCCTATCTGGCCGCGAACCATATCGTGCGGAAGAATGGCCGGCTCGTGCAGGAATCAGGGCCGGACAATTCACTTGGCCTCGTCAAGTTCGACATGAAGAACGATCACGCCATTTATCTGCACGACACGCCGGCGAAGGCACTGTTCGGAGCCAATGAGCGCCACCGCAGCCACGGCTGCATCCGCGTCGATGACGCGGTAGACTTTGCCGAAATGCTGGCGGGGGACGACGGTGTGCTACCGAAGTTCCAGGAGGCCGAAACGGGCGAGGACGAGAGCTTCGTCGCAATGAAGACGCCGGTGCCGGTGCGCCTGCTCTATCACACGGCCTATCTGGACGATGGCGGCACGCTCAGGCTGCAGACCGACGCTTATGGCTGGGACGATGACGTCGCCAACGCTCTGCAATTGCCGCAACGGACACGGCGCGTGCTACGGACCAAAGGCGGGGATGTCGGGCCGTAGGGTATTCCGGCTAGCGTCCGGAGCGGGTCGATACCGGACTCTAGCCGCATGGTCGCGGCGCGTCGGTGATGACATCAAGCTCAGTTGGAAGCGCCTCGGCGATTCTTGCGCGCAATAGCGAAAATGATGAGCGCGAAGGCCACAAGGCGGATCAGGTAGGCTGAGCCTCGATCCTCCGTCGGGATTTTAGCCAGCGTGATCAGGGCCTGGCCCAATCCTAGCAGCCCGAAAGCCAAAGCAAACGCGATGAACAACGAGTCATGCGTCCGCCGCCAGGAACGGAGAAAGAAAAGCACGCACACGGCAAAGCCGAGCGCCACGGCGCCGGAGACGAAGTCAAGAAGCGTCATTGGCTCATCCCTCGTCCCCATCCCACACATATCCCCAGATCAGACACACAACCGCAGCGAGCGACAGCAGCAGGCGGGGCAACCTCAGGTCGACCTGTGGCCATACGACTAGGTCCAGAACGAGGAGTAAATTGTTTCCTGCCAGCAAGGCGAAGCAGATAGCGCTCCAAAAAAGTAGCCGGGAGCCGGTGCGCAAATAGCTTCGGCCGAGCATCCAGGCGCAGGTCGCGCTCGTCAGGAAGCACAGGGCGTAAACGATCGTTGGGAAGGTCTCAGTCATCCCTGTCCCTTCGTACCTTGAACGCAGCGGCGAATTCCGAATCGCGCCTTGTGCTTGCGGAAATGATTGCGCGCCGTACGGCATTCGCACGCTTGTGGTAGAGCCGCTCGACGTCCTCGATGCACTCCTGCACGCTGCGGCTTGCGGGGAGATACACCGCGTCGGTGTCGTCGATCGATGCCAGGCCGGCTGCGACCAGTGCCTCCAGTGCCTTGCTGACGACAAGCTCGCTTGCCCGTAGGGTCGCCACCAGCTGGTCACGGTTCCAGGCCCGTCGCTCACTCTTCAGTAACAACAGCAGCTCTAGCGTCCAAACGGACGGAAAGGTCGCTGAGACGAAGCGCAGCACATCCTCGTCGGAACTGCTCACATGCTTCGCTTCAATGGGGTTAGCACCCGCTAGCCCTAGCTATTGGAGCCGGCCAATGACAACCGCAAAAAGGCCACGGCCAACTGATCGGGCCCTAACGTCCGCAATGGGTCGATATACTGCCACTGGGCGCTGATGGCAGGAGCGGCGCGTTACAGCCTAGACGCAAGGATGTTTGGCAGCGGCCCGCTCAACGAGCGGCGAGACTGTTGCTCCTTGAACGAGGACCGAAAAGAGGACGACCAGGTAGGTCGCGGTCAGGAGTATGGGCCGCTCAGCCCCTTGCTGTAGCGAAAGCGCCATTGCGACGGAGATACCTCCCCTCAGACCGCCCCAAAGCAATGCTGGGCCGGAAGGACCGCGAAGAGATATGACCGATCGCATGAAATAGAGCGGTGGAATTACCGAGATCACTCGGGCCATGAGAACAATCGGGATCGCCAAAACCGCGAGAAGGAGGACCATGGGATCGGGTGAGATGGCGACAATCTCGAGGCCGATGAGCAGGAACAGCACTGCGTTCAGGAGTTCATCGACTAGTGCCCAGAACTTGAGGACGTGATCGCGGGTAGTGTCGTCCATCGCATGCGCCACGCCGGCGTTGCCAATTACCAGCCCAGCAACCGCCATTGCGACCGGCCCGCTAACGTCAATCCATCGTGCCAACGCATAGCCGCCCATGACGATTGCCAGGGTAATCATCAATTCAACGTTGTATTCGTTGATTGATCGCATCGCCGCGAAACCAAGCCACCCTACCGCAAGGCCAACCGCCACGCCGCCGAATGCCTGCAACAAGAAATCCATGGAGGCCGCGCCAACGGAGAAACCCTCGCCACTCACCGCCGCCGCCAGGACAATGGTGAAAACGACTACACCCACACCGTCATTGAACAGGCTTTCTCCCGCGACCGTCGCCTGGAGAGTGGGTGGACATTGGGTTCGCTTCATTACGCCCATCACCGCAACCGGGTCGGTCGGACTAATAAGCGCTCCAAAAACGAAGCACCAAATAGGCGCAATGGCGATACCGAGCATCCTGCTGACGAGATAAAAGGCGCTCCCGACGACAAGGGTTGAAACGATAACGCCAAGAGTGCTCAGGATAAGGATTGGCCATCGGCCCCGGTGCATTTCCGTCCAGTCGACATGCAACGCGCCTGCAAAAAGCAGGAACGACAGCATGCCGTTGAGTAACGTCGTTTCAAAGTCGAGCCGTTCAACCAATGAAGTGACATAGGCCGACAACCCCGCGCCTGGCGCAAGCTGGTCAAGACCAAGCACGATGAGCGACGCAAGTGCTGCGAGGCCTGTCATCGCGACGGATTGCGGCATGCCAAGGAAACGATGGTTGAGGTAAGCCAGTACGGCGACGAGAACCATCAAGATTGCGGCCGCGTCGAACGGGCTCAGTCCAGGTTGATGCACACTAGCCGTCCCCAAATGCTTTGACGAACGCTGGCCTGACCGACCCTTTTGCGCAAGACCCAACTCATAATTGACGCGCCATGCAGTTAACTTGGTGGTCTAGATCTGGCGCTGGGGTAACGGCAGCTTTGTGTCGAAAGCAGGCTCGGCCGAAAGGCTGAAACCGCTAACGGCTCAATCAGCAGGCACTGAAGGCGGCAGCTTGTTGATGAGCGTCGATACCGCTGTGACGATTTGGGCCGCAGCGAAAGGCTTTTGAACCATGATGCTATGAGGCACGCCCTGCGAAGCATGGTCAATCGCGCTGTCTCCAGACATGTAGACAACAGGCAGCAAAGGATTCAACTCACGCGCCCGGCGGGCCACCTGCCAACCATCCTTACCGCCTTGAAGGCGAATGTCGCTGACTAAGGCGCTCAGAGCCTCAGCGGCGCTCTCCAGTTCATGTAGCGCGTCCATGGCGTCGGTTATAAGCCGGACATCATATCCAGCCTCTTTCAACGCATCTTCGACTGCAAGGCCAATCAACGGCTCATCTTCGACGATGATAACGATCGGGCGGCTTTCCACAGCACGAAGCTCCGGCAAGAGGCTTAATTTTTGAGTGAACGCAGACTGTTCAGGCAAGACGCTTCACGGTGCGCGTCGTTCCTGACGGAGCGCTTCTTAGAGAAGTGCGCTCTAAATGCATCACCTGCCTAAAGCGTTCGCCCCTGACCCGTTGGCGCTAGTGTCCGCAATGGGTCGAAAGCGGACGTTTTGGCGGTCCCCTTAAGCCTTGTTCTCGCCCAGGCGGGCGTTCAGCTCCGCAAGTCGATTCTTCAGCATCGCTATGTTCTTCGGGCTCGTCGCCTGGAGCTCCGTTAAGTGCTCCTGATCCACGTGGGTGACCTTGCCCGATTCAATGCCTTCAAGGAGCCGGACAAGCCTGTCGCGTTCTTCATGCCAGTTCTCGGCGCTCATTTCCGACCCTCCAGTGAAAGGCATTAGCACGGCTAGGCACCGAAGGTCAGACGGCCAAAGTGAAGCGCGTGGATTCTCTGCATTCGGTAGAAAGCAGATTCTCTAGCCCCGTCACGATCTAGGGTTTGAAGCGCTTCCTGAGGTCCGAGCGGATGCTTGTTCCGCTGAAATGAGCGTCAATGCTCATATAGCCTTCCCGCTTCAGCCTGTCCTTCAGTTCGTCCAGGCTCTTGCAATCACTCGCAAGCTGGAAGGCGCGCTCAACAATGCCTACTCCCTGCGTCATCACGGCGGTTATCGGTCAGTGGCAGCGAAGCAGCAAGCGGTGAAGGCACTATTGGTCAAACAAAAGCGGCCCGACCCTGCGTTGAAGGTCGGGCCGCCGTTCGGCATCAGGCGCGCGAGGCGCCTTATGCCTGAATCTTAGAAGCCGTTTGGATTGAACACGACGTAGTAGCGACCGTCGTCCAGCTGTTCGCACCGGGTCGTGTCGCGGCTCGCGCGATTATACTCGCTATTGCTCATGCTGTCATAAGGCTCGCCACCGCGTGCTCCGCTCTTGCGCTGATCGTTGCGCAGCTGGCGGAAGGTCGACTGGCACTCGTCCCGGCTGGCATAGCCAGCGGCCATTTCCGGCGTGTTGGTCAGGACGATGCCATCCGGCGAGGTCTGGGCGATTGCCGGTACGGCAACGGCTGCGGCAATTGCCGCGATAAACATCAATTTCATGGGGATACTCCTGCGCGCCCTCAAATACACGGCGGGACGCCGGGCCGGGTAGTGCGGGAAGAACGCGGGGTCGCCAGGCTATGTTCCGGAGGTTCGCTTGCGGGCGCGAAGCTGCTAGAATGTCTGCCACCCACGGAGGTCCGGGATGACTCAGTCAATCGCAACGATCGCAATCATTCTCGGATTCATACTGTGCATCGCCACAGCGCTAGTCCTGGCCTTCAAGTCCAAATCCGAGCAGCCTGACGCGTAATGCCGAGGTCTTGAATGGATCGCAGGGGCTATCAGGCCTTTGCGCCGTCAGAACCTAGCGCTAGCCAACGCCCATGAACTTCGACGACCTCCTGCAGCGTTATTTCGGTACGACGGACCTCACCGAGGTCTCCGCGGCGGTGCAGGAGTCCGGCATCGACCGGATGCGCGTCGATTTCGGGCTGGAGCGGGATCGTCCGCGGCGCTTCGCCTTGTGGTCGGTCCTTTACATGCTGGGGCAGGCGCCCGATCTCGATGTCGCCTTCAAGGACGAAGCGGACCGGGAAGCGGCGCGCAACCTGATGGACCTGCTCGCCGCGTCGGGCGGGGAGTAGCCTTCCGACGGCCGACGCGGACGCGGACAGTCGTGCGACCTAAGGCCGGCGGGCGGCCTTCTTTCCCTGCCATTTCGGCTTCGCGCGTGTATGGGCCATGGGCTGTCCGCGGGGCCGAGCGTCGGCTTCGGCCGAACGTGGCGGCGCCTGTTCGATCACCATTCCTTCGTCCTCGGGCGCGATGACCGCTCGGCGCAGCGCCTTGATGAAACCGGGTGTCGCCCGTTGCGTGACTTCGAAATAGCTTTCGTTCGCCGCCAGCCGGATGGCGCCGATGTCGTTGCGCCCGACATGGCCGTAGCGGCAGATGACCGGCAGCAGCCAGCGCGGATCGGCATTGTGGCGGCGGCCGGCATTGATGACGAACCAGGTCGAGCCTTCGAACCCGGAGCGCGGGCCCGGTTCGGCGCGATCCTGCCCGCCGCTCGAGCTCAAGATGTCCTCCGGCGCCGGAAGATCGGTGCGGAGCGTGCGGACCAAGGCACTGGCAATGGTCTCGGCGGGCAATTGCGCCATCAGCTGCTCGGCGAGCTGGCGGTCGCCCTCATCGACCTCGACGGGCGCCGACAGCATTTCGAGCAGGCGTTCGCGGTCGCGGTCGCGGATCTGCTCGGGCATCGGCGGATCGATCCACTCGACGTTGATGCGGGCGCCTCGCAGCATGGTCTCGACGTTGCGGCGGCGGCGGAACGGCACGATCAGCACGGCAATGCCCTTGCGGCCGGCGCGACCCGTCCGGCCCGAACGGTGCTGCAGCGCCTCTGCGTCGCGCGGCAGTTCGACATGGATGACCAGCGAGACCGAGGGCAAATCGATGCCGCGCGCTGCGACGTCGGTCGCGACGCAGACCCGCGCGCGCTTGTCGCGGAGACTTTGCAGGGCATTGTTTCGCTCGCTCTGGCTGTGCTCGCCCGACAGCGCCACCGCCTGGAAACCGCGCTCGGTCAGGCTGGCGTGCAGCCGCCGCACGGCGTCGCGGGTCGCGCAGAACAGGATGGCGGTCTCCGCCTCGTGCAGCCGTAGCAGGTTGACGACGACATGCTCGATGTCGGGCGGCGACACGGCCACGGCCTGATAGGCGATATCGGCATGGGCCTCGCGCTCGCCGATCGTCTCGATGCGCAGCGCATCCTTCTGGTAGCGCCGGGCCAGCGCGACGATCGGCCGCGGCATGGTGGCGGAGAAGAGCAACGTGCGCCGCTCAGCCGGCGTCGCGTCGAGGATTTCCTCAAGCTCCTCGCGAAAGCCCATGTCGAGCATCTCGTCGGCCTCGTCGAGGACCACTGCCCGCAGCGCGGACAGGTTGAGCGCGCCGCGCTCCAGGTGGTCGCGCAGGCGGCCGGGCGTTCCGACGACGATATGGGCTCCACTTTGCAGCGCGCGGCGCTCCTTCATCGGGTCCATTCCGCCGACGCAGGTGACGACGCGGGCCGAGGCGGGGGCGTAAAGCCACTCGAGCTCCTTGCTGACCTGGATGGCGAGCTCGCGGGTTGGCGCGATCACCAGCGCTAGCGGCTCACGAGTCCAGGGCGCCTTGTCGCCCTCCAAGACCTGGCCGGCGATCGCCAGCCCGAAGGCGACGGTCTTGCCCGACCCGGTCTTGGCCGAGACGATGAGGTCGCGGTCGTGCGCCTGGTCCTCGATGACCGCCGACTGGACGGATGTAAGCGTGTCATAGCCGCGATCGGCCAGCGCTTCCGCGAGCGCGGTGTGAATTCCGGATTGTTGCATGGGCTGAGCGCCTACTCGCATTCGCGGCCGAGCGGTAGGGACTAAGGGTAGATCGTCCGCACCGGCCCAAGCTATGCTGCGATTCTCGACCGAAGGATCGGCGCATGGCGAAGCTCGTCTTTGGAATGAACCAGTCGCTGGACGGCTATGTCGACCATATGGCGTTCGGGCCGGGGTCCGCGCTGTTCCGTCATTTCATCGATCAGGCGCGCGAACAGGCGGGGAGCGTCTATGGCCGAGTCCTGTATGAAATCATGCGCTACTGGGACGAGGACCGTCCCGAGTGGGGCGAACCGGAGCGGGAATTCGCCGAGGCCTGGCGGCGGCAACCGAAATGGGTCGTATCGCGGACGCTGAAGTCGGTCGGGCCAAATGCGACGCTGGTCGGGCGCGACCTTGGAGCGGCGATGCGGCGGCTAAGGTCCGAAGTGGAGGGCGAAATCGAGGTCGGCGGGCCGATGCTGGCGCGGACCCTGACCGACCTCGACCTGATCGACGAATACCGGATCTATTTGCACCCCGTCGTGCTCGGCCGCGGCAACCCTTATTTCCACGGACCACGTCCGCGGCTCCGTTTCGTGGATAGCGAGCGGATCGACGAGGATGTCATCCGGCTGACCTACGTGCCGGCATGACGGACAAGGAGAATCGACCATGGAACTGAAATTCCGGGTGGCGGTGCGCATCGGCAGGCCGGTGCATGAGGTGTTCGAAGCGGTCGCCGATCCGGACCAGCTGTCGCGCTATTTCACGACCGGCGGCGCCAAGGGGCGGCTGGAAACGGGAGCGACCGTGATGTGGGACTTTCACGATTTTCCCGGCGCTTTCCCGGTCGAAGTGGTCGAGGCCGTGCCGGATGAAAGGATCGTACTGAAATGGCAGGCGAATGAAGGCGAACCGCCCAACGTGGAGGGCGGGGAGATGACCGAAAGCGATTACAAGACGATTGTCACCATGACGTTCTCGCCGCTCGATGATGGCGCGCGGACCCTGGTCGAGATCGCCGAGGAAGGCTGGCGCGAGAATGAAGGCGCGCTCAAGGCCAGCTACGGCAATTGCCAGGGCTGGAGTCAGATGCTGTGTGCGCTCAAGGCTTGGGTCGAGCATCGCATCAATTTGCGCGAGGGCATGTACGTCTAGAGGGATTAGCTGAAGGACAATGTGGCTGCGGTTAGTTGGCGTCCTTGCCGAAGCCGTGATACTCACCCGGCATCGTTCGCCCTTTTGCCGGCCCGCGAACGACAGAGAGACGAAGGTGCTCCCAGCCGATAGAGGGCAGCACAGTAATGACCGTAGTCATCGCCTCGGTCCGGGACAGGGTGGTTCAGCAAATCGCGGACGGCACCGAGCCGGGAGAAATCCTGGAGGACCTGTGCATTTCGTTCGAGGGGCATTCGCCCGGCACCCGAGCCGGAGTGACCATTCTCGACCGCAACCTGCACGCATTCGAACATGCGATATTTCCCTCGCTTTCGCCCGAATACGCGAAGGCCCTCCAGGGTATCGCCGTCGCGGACAAGCCGGGGTCCTGTGCGCTTGCGGTTTATGAAGGCCGTACGGTCGTCAGCACCGACGTGGCGACGGATTCCCGCTTCACGTCCGCCTGGAAGGACCTGGGGCTCACGCATGGACTTGAAGCGTTGGTTTCCATCCCCGCGAAGCATTCCGACGGGACAGCCCTTGGAACCTTCGTCGTCGCTTATCCGCCGAAATCGGGCCTCAACCGGAGCGACCTGACAACTGCAGACGCGTTCGCTGAGCTCTGCGGACTTGTGCTTAAATATCGCCGCAGCCGTGCGGACCAAGAGGCTCACGCGGCCTAAGGACCCGTAACGAAAGGCACGTGTCCGCCATCCGTTCGTTCGGACCATGTGAATAGAGGCCCCATCATAGCTGTAGGCTTGTTGACCCAGGGCGACCTGGACATCCTTGGCCAGGAGTTCAGGCGATACTTCCCGGTCAATGAAGACCCATGCTTCATCGATCTCATTGCAGCGATCGATGAGGCTGACAAAACGCTTCCGGCCGGGAAACTTGAAGAACGCTAGCCGGCTGTGGGCGGCTGCGTTTTCCCGCCCATCCTGGAAACTGATGTTGCGGCAGCCTTGGGCTGAGTCCGCTCTAGCGCTTCTCGACTGACAAGCGGCTCATCAAAATCGCCGCCCTCTTCGCCTGGCGCCAGATGGACGGGATGTTGACCTTTTCGCCCGGCGCATGGTCGCCGGCGCTGTCAGGGCCGAGGCCGGCGAGGCCGTCGGTGTCGGCGGCGACGAAGCTGATGTCCCCGGCGCCGCGCTTGACCGGGTCGAGCTCGCCCATCGGCTCCAGCCCCATGTCGCGATTGACGGTGTTGAGGCTGGCGAGGAGGGCGCGATTGCCTGCGGTCGGCGCCATCGGCGGATAGCCGTCGGTGTCGAAAGTGATAGTCGCGGTCGCGCCGGGCAGCGAGCGGGCGACGATCGCCTTCATCTTCGCCTGTGTGCGGTCGATCTGCTCCTGGCTGATGGCGCGCAGGTCGCCGCGAGCGACGGCGCTGGCGGCGATGACATTGGTCTTGCCGGTGGCCGACAGCCGGATGCGGCCCTCATCGAGGTCGGCGCTCGCTCCACCACCGATGAGACCGACGTTGAAGGTCAGTTTGTCCTCAGGAAGCTCGCGTCGGAATTCGTCGATGATGCGCGACAATTCGTAGATCGCCCCGGCGCCCGCACCCGGCGTTAGGATGCCCGAGGAATGGCCACTCTTCGCTTTTACGGTAAGCGTCCAGCTGCCGGAGCTCCGGCGTGCGGTCGAACCCATGTCCTTGCCATTGTCGACGACCAGGCCTTCGTAATCGAGCGCGACATCGGCCCATTTGCCCTCGGCGATGAGGTCGCGGCGGGCGACGTCGATCGGGTTGCCGCTGTCTTCTTCGTCGCCGGTGAGGACGACGCTGATATCGGCATTCTTGAGCGTGCCGGCGGATTGCATGGCGCGCAATGCGGCGACCATCACCGCCATCCCGCCCTTGTCGTCGCCGGACCCCGGCCCCTCGGCCCAGTCGCCCTGGCGCGTCCACTTCTGGAAGGGCGAGTCCGGTTCGAATACCGTGTCGAGGTGACCGATGAGGAGCAGGCGCTTGCCGGCGCCATTGCCCTTGTGGCGGGCGACGATGTGGCCGGCTCGCCCGGTGGCGCGCATGTCAATCCACTGCACATCGAAGTCGAGCGGTTCCAGCTCGGCCCGAAGCATGTCGCGGACCTTGGTGACGCCGTCGATGTTGAGCGATCCGCTATTCTGGCTGACCCACTTCTCCAGCATCGCGAGCGTCCGCGCCTGCTCGGCATCGACGGTAGCGGTCATCTTGCGTTCCTGCGGTGACAAGACCGCAGAGGCGGGAGCGGCGGCGAGCAGCGACAGGCTGGCGAAAGCGGCGAGGGTGCGGAGCATGGCCGCAGCTTAGCGCGACGCATTCGGCACGCAACCGTTCAGTACGGATAATAATGCTGTCCTACATCTATCCTATTTGGTTTGTTAGCATTCGACTCGAAGGAATGGAGAGTGGGATGGATGTCGATGCTCTGATCGATGAACTGATGGAACGCGAAGGTGGCTATGTGAATCATCCCGCCGACAAAGGCGGGCCGACGCGGTTCGGGATCACCGAGACGGTGGCGAGGGCGCACGGCTACGCTGGCGCCATGGCGTCGTTGCCGCGCGGGGAAGCGGCCGCGATCTACCGCCGGCTCTACTGGCTGCGGCCGAAGCTCGACGCGGTAGCTCGACGGTCGGGGAAGCTGGCGGCGGAGCTGTTCGATACCGGCGCCAATATGGGGCCGGCGGTCGCCGCCACCTTCCTGCAGCGGGCGCTGACGGCGCTAAACCGCAGCGCGCAGGACTATCCTGACCTGGTGCCGGACGGGCGCGTCGGCCCGGCGACGCTGGCGGCGCTCGACGCTTTCCTCGCCAGCCGCGGGGCCAAGGGCGAGACCGTGCTGCTCCGCGCGATCGAAGTGCTGCAGGGCGAGCGCTATCTGCGGCTCGCCGAGCGCCGGCCAGCCAACGAGGCATTCTTATACGGTTGGCTGGCGAACCGGATCGGTTAGTCGTTCACGCGTGGTGAGTGTGAACATTGTGAACTTTGGAGAGGAATCGATGAGCAGGTTTTTCCCGGCACCCGGCACATTCGCCGAGGGCCAGAGGCTGATTTATGCCTGGCTGGCGGCGGCCGCCGGCATGTTTTGCGGGGCCGCAGCGGCGATGATGGTCGGCCTTTTAATGTGGGGCGGCTGGAGTTCGGGCGAGGAACATACGATCGTCCTGACCTTCGAATGGACACTCGGCGCCTTCATCGCCGCGATGACTTCCGTGATTGTCGG
>Ga0157375_10004943_pt1 | contig 11594 bp, 13 predicted proteins | sample M35metaG_FD_115311 | JGI IMG/M metagenome (GOLD analysis project Ga0157375, IMG submission 115311) | Miscanthus rhizosphere microbial communities from Kellogg Biological Station, Michigan, USA - M3-5 metaG | ecosystem: Host-associated > Plants > Roots > Rhizosphere > Soil | place: USA: Michigan...
CGCCTGATGGAGGCCGGCGTCCTGCAGGAAGTCCGCATGGCGCTCATGGGCCATTCCCCAGGCTCGAAAGTACACGCGACCTATACCCACATAGAGCTTCCCGTGAAGCGCGAAGCCATCGGAAAGCTTGAGCAGTGGGTGAAAGACCAACAGAAGCAGAAGAAGGAGAACAAGGAGCAACATGATGCCAGTCCCGAAGCAGTCCGAACCGAAAGCGGCCCAACCCCAGACAACCGGGGGCAAGCCGGATCGCAGGCCGTGGAAGAAGAAGTCGCCGGTGGAGGTGGTCCTGGAGCAAGCCGAAAAGCTCAAGGCCGAAATCGCCGAGACGGAAGAAGAGCTGAAGGCCAAGCGGAAGCAGCTGCAGAAGTTCGAAGAAGCCAGAAAGATCTTCGAGGCGAGCTAGAACCATGAAGCTGTTGACCGATGAGCTGCGGGCCCGGCTGCCGCCGCTCTATTCGCAGGAGGCCGAAGCTGAACCGACGGTTTACGCCAAGTTCTTCATGCCCGGTACGGGCTGGACTTGGTATGTGACCGAAGGCAGTCCGCAGGAAGAAGACTTTCTGTTCTTCGGCTTCGTGGTGGGCCTGGAGAGCGAGTTCGGATACTTTCTGCTCTCGGAGCTCGAAAGTGTCCGTAACCAGCTCGGTCTGGGAGTGGAACGTGACCTGGCGTTCCGCGAAGGCAAACTCACCGATGTCGTGCCAGCCCCCGATTCGTGAAGGGGCAATGCACGGTGCCCATAGGGCTTCGTTCCCTGTGCCGCCGTGTGCAAGAGACCAAGAACTGTTCTTGGTCTCTTTTTTGAGGCGCCTCGACGGACCTCATCTTACTGACCTGTAGCGGGAGAGGGACCGCCTCCCAGATTCCGAAATCAACAAGGAGAAATGTGAACCCTATGAAGAGACTACCTGTTGTTGTGGCCGGCACTGGCCAGATTCAGGACGTTGACATCCAGCCTGGCACCACCGCTGGCGACGTCCTGCACCAGCTGAACTTGCGGGACTACCTGCTCAGCAAGGGGCCTAATGAACCTTTCTTCGCCGCCGCCGAGTCGATCTACGACAAAGTCAAGGATGGCGAGAAGATCTTCGCGTCCACCAAAGCCGAGGTCGGCATTACGGTATGCGCGTAACAATCCTCGGTTCCCGGCCTGCCCCCGCGTCTCTCCTCCAAATGTTTGGGAGAGCGATGCGGGGGCACGCCCCCGCAATTCCGGTTGAGCGACGCCAGATTCCGTACTGGCAGGAACGCGGATGGCAGCTCAACGGCAACATCTACGACGGTAACTATCAGACGCCTTACGTCGCACTTCCGGGCTGGATTGAGCAGGAAAGATCCGGCCGGGCCAACTTCTTTCTCCACAACCCCCCTGACGAAATCCGCCGCCATAGTCACTGGACCTGTTTCCAGCATCGCGGCAACGGCTGGTACCTGATCCACATGGGCAAGGAACCCAAAGACGTTAGCTCGGGAATCCTCACCATCGAAAGACTGATCACGGAGGCTTACGAAAAATGAAAACAGCTCACCTTGAAAAGAAACGAACGACCCTCATAGAAAAACGCGAAGAACTGCTTGGCCGGTTCAACGAAGCGGTACGCCGCCGGATCCAGGTGGACGGCTTGGTCCATGACCTTCTCCAGACCAATGACTTCCTGGAGAGCCTGGACAGCATCGCCGCTGAGAATACTCCAAACGCCAATGGCCCCAGAAGATACACGGTCAGTTCCTGGTTCCTGCACGAAAGCTTCAAGAAGCTGACTGTGGACCAGGACGAGCAGTTCTTCTTCATCACGGGGGCGGAGATCGACGGCGTCATGGTCCTCGACCAGTGGGCCGAGTTTGCGCACCAGCGGCGTTCACGGCTGGGGGTCGTCGCGGACATGCCGTCCACGCACAACCTGCTCATTAAGCTGGAACAGTTCGGCCACAAGTTCCTGGCCCACTTTCACAGCCACCCCGGCAATGGCGCCGATGCCACCCACCCATCAGGGACGGACGAGAATTTCCAGAAGCGACTGGAGACTGCCGGCCACGTAGCCGTTATGGCAATCTTTAGCCGCGACGGTTTCGTCCGCTTCGTCCGGATGGATCAGAACCTTGAAATCGAAATCTACGGAGAGGGGGTCGAGAACCATGCACCCGGGATTTACCGTCTCACGAATCTCAGCTAGCCTGCGCGGGAAGGCGATTCCAGGAGCCGAGGATCGTCAGAGGAAGATCCCCGGCTTCGACCAGGAGGTCTTTTCGAAGAGTCGCGTGCTGTGCGTCGGGGCGGGCGGGATCATCTCGATGATCGCGCCCACCTTGGTGCGCAAGGGGATCAGCCATATCGCCTTGTTTGATGACGATGTTGTTGAGGAAAGCAACCTCAACCGGCAGCGCTTCTATATAAAGGATATCGGCCAGAACAAGGCCGTGGCGCTTGCGGCGAACCTGGTGTCCGAATGCATCGTCGAGACAGAGATCGAGGGCATCCCGCTGCGCCTGGAGGAGGCGATTGCCCGCGAGATCGACCTGTCCTGTGATGTCGCCATCTGCGGTGTCGACAACAATCCGGCGCGGGTTACGGCGAGTCGCCACTTCCGCGGCCAGGGAGTCCCGGTCATCTTCACGGCCGTCAGCATGAACGGTGATCACGGCTATGTATTTGTGCAGGAGAAAGCCGGGCCGTGCATTGGGTGTCTGTTCCCCGACATGGTCAACGATGACCGGTATCCGTGTCCGGGGACGCCGGCCATCGCGGACATCCTGCAAGCGGTAGGGTCTCTGGCGGTCTACGCTGTGGACACCCTACTCATGAACCGGCCGCGGTCTTGGAACTATCGCCGCATCAGCCTGGCCGACGGAACACTCGATGGCGCAACGCGGGTTCCAACGCGCCAGGACTGCCGGATGTTGGTCCGCCACGGCAACAAACACTAGATTGACTTCGAATCCCAGAAAAGGAGAATCGTGATGGCGAGATGGAGGAAAAGAGAATCGTTGCAGCGGGCGCTCGCCCGTGAGTCGAGCAGCATTGCGAAGGGCGTGGGCAAGGAGCTCTTGTCGATTGCAACGCTGGGGTTGTTCCGACCCAGTGGGGGCACCTTTCGATATACGAAGCCCAACGGTTCGAAGAAGCGATGAGCCCGGCTGCCTGTTGTTCGAATGCTGGCTCTTCCGTGACCATGAATATCGATCAGATCCAAGTCGGATTTCGGTACCGCAAAGACTTAGGCGACCTGAGGCCTCTCGCGGACAGCATCTCGGAGGTGGGGCTGCTTCACCCTGTCGTGGTCACCCCCGAAGGCCGTCTGATCGCCGGGCAGCGGAGGCTTGAAGCTTGTCGGTTGCTGGGCTGGACCGATGTCCCAGTCACTGTGGTCGATTTGTACCAAGCTGCCCGAGGGGAGGCGCATGAGAACCTTGTCCGCAAGGATCTGCTGCCCAGCGAAATCGTGGCGCTGAAACGCGCGATCGAGCCCCTGGAGCGCCGCGACGCCCGCGAACGACAGGGCCACAAGGCGGACCTCTGTCATCCCGCCACAGTGGCGGAAGGACAGGGGCCCGCCCCTCGAGATACAGGCGACACGCGGGACAAAATCGCGAGGTATCTGGGGGTCGGGCGGACAACGATCGAGCGGGCGGAAGCCGTGGTCGACGCGGCCGAGGAGGAGCCTGAAGCGTATGGCTACCTCGTCGAACAGATGGACCGTAGCGGCAAGGTCGCCGGCGCCTTCCGACGGCTGGAGGTTCTTAAGCAGGCCAAACAATTGGACGCGACGCCGCCGGAGTTGCCAACCGGGCCATTCCAGGTGATCGTGGCCGATCCTCCGTGGCGCTACGAAAGTGGAAACAGCCTTCCTTATCCGACGATGGACATCGAGGAAATCAAGGCCATGCCAGTCGCGGAAATCGCGGACGAGAACGCAATCCTGTGGCTCTGGACCACCAACGCTCACCTGCGAGTTGCTTTTGATGTCGTCGAGGCCTGGGGGTTCGAGTACCGAACTCTCCTGACGTGGGTCAAGGACAGGATGGGCACCGGCGAATGGCTGCGCGGGCAGACCGAGCACTGTATGTTGGCTATCCGGGGAAAGCCAGCGTTTCTGCACGGCAGCCACGCCACCGTGCTGGAAGCGGCGCGGCGCGAGCACTCGCGGAAGCCGGAGGAATTCTACGCGCTCGTGGAAGCGACGAGCCCGGGTAGCAGGGTGGAACTATTCTGCCGTCAGCAGCGGGAGGGATGGCGAGCCTTTGGGGACGAAGTCGAGCGATTCGACGAGAAACTCGCTTTCCAAAAGGTTCAGTCCTGCCCTTGAACATCAAGAGTGTCGATAGAACAGGCCAACGGTGACCTCCAGCTTGGGGAAAAGACGCTTTTACCTCGCGCGAGCGATGCGAGGTACGGACGCGGAAGCCCCTGCCAAGGGTGGGGGACGGGCAGGGTGGAGCGATGGGGAACGGAGGGGTTTAAGAATACTAGAGAGCGCTAGTATTCAACGGCCTAGGCTGACGTCTTCAGCCGACGAACGGCGCTCAGGCGCTGGAGGGATTCGTGGGAAATGGCACAATCGCATTATGCCTGCCCTCTACGCGGCACCACTGCGGAAGTTTCTCGAAATCAATCCGAAGCAGCTTCTTGGTACGCTGACCAGCGGTCTCGCGAAGGAAGGGTTTGACACGAACGTTGGCACTACATTCTCGTGGGAGCAGGAAATCGCTGAACTCCAGACGGCACTTTGCCAAATGCCCGATCGACTGCCTGCGGCCGTGCAATGGTCAGTCCTCCTTGAGTACGTGCTGCCCATAGTCGGCCAACGTCTGGACTGTGTTCTCCTGGCCGACGACATGATCTTCGTGATCGAGTACAAGGGTGGAAGTTCGACAAGCGCTCGTGCCGCACTTCAACAAGCGCAGGAGTACGCCTTGAACCTCGTTGACTTCCACGAAGCATCTCGGCGCCGCACGGCGGTTCCGGTTGCCGTCGGTGCGTTCAAGACGTCTATTGCGATGGACTTCAGCTGTGAACATCAAGGCGCCGCCGTTTCCCCTGCCGAGCTTCCCGATCTTCTTGCTCAGAGCCATAAAATCTGGGGCGCCAAGAGCACGCCGATCGAAGTCAACGAGTGGAACAACTCTCGATACTTTCCTGTTCCTACAATTATTCAAGCTGCCTCCGCCATTTACCGTGACCATGACGTGAAAGACCTCGCGTGCTCGCGGGCCGGCACCGATAATCTTGAAACTACGCAGAAGGCGGTAGCTGCATTGGTGCGGGACGCCAGGTTGCGGGGCTCAAAAAAGTTAATCGTCATTACCGGCGTACCTGGAGCGGGCAAGACACTCGCGGGATTGAACGCAGTGCAAACACTCTCCGAGGAACTCGACCTTGAAGTCGAACAGGCCTCGTTCCTTTCCGGCAACGGCCCTCTCGTCGCCGTCATTCAGGAGGCATTGAAACGCAGCATCGGCTCCCGCAAAAAGGGTGTGGCGCGTTCCGTTCGATCCCGAATTCGGGAGATACACCGCTTCGTCCGGGACAGTTACGGCGACACCCGCGCGCCCGCGGACAGGCTCATTGTGTTCGATGAGGCGCAACGGGCATGGACTGCCGCGAAGAATCTGAAGAAATTTGATCGTGACGTTTCCGAACCCGAGATGGTCCTTGAAATCATGGGCCGCCACGATGGATGGGCGGTTGTCGTGGCGCTGGTTGGTGGGGGTCAGGAAATTCATGGGCGGAGAGGCCGGGCTCGCGGCATGGGGCGACGCGATTACGAAGTACCCTGCGTGGGATGTGGTCACATCTCCGGAGGCAGTACTGGGCGGTCCCTCGGTAGCTGGTTCGCGGCTTTTCCGGGAAGGATGCGCGGGGGCGGCGAGGATTGAACAGGAGCCTGCCCTCCACCTGGCGATATCAAAACGATCTTTCGAAACGGATGTAACGGCGGCATGGGTGAACGCCGTGCTCGATGGTCGCGTGGAAGAAGCCCGAAAGCTTGCGGCCAATGGGCTTCCGATTTATCTGACTCGCGATATCCATGCCGCGAGAACCTGGTTGGTCGCGAATGCGAAAGGCAATCGTCGCGCCGGCCTTGTCGCCAGCTCTGGAGCGCCAAGAATCCGCGCCGATGGCGTGGAGACGCCGACGTTCAAATTTCTTGGAGGAATCGACTATGTGAAGTGGTTCCTTGAACCGGGCGGCGATCACCGGTCGTCGAACCAGCTCGAAGTCGCCATGAGCGAGTTTGAGATGCAGGGACTTGAAATCGATCTTGCAGGACTTCTCTGGGGTGGAGATCTGGTGTTCCCAGGTGGACAGGTTGTCGCCCGAACCCTTAAGGGGAGGAAGTGGTGTGTAGTTAGTGGAACGGGAGATCCACAGGCATCAGCCGACGACCTGCGAACCAGAATTCAGAACAAGTATCGGGTATTGCTCACGCGCTTTCGAAAAGGCATGGTCATCTTCGTTCCGCCGGGATCGGCGGACGATCTGACTCGCGCACCAACCGACTTCGACGGCGTGTCCGACTACCTTCTTGCCTGCGGCGTGTGCCCACTCGCTTAGATTTTGGTAGCATCCTCATAATGGCCGGTTGACGCCAATTCGTTGGGGGCACAGGGCGCTTGCCACGGGCCTACATTACTCCTATAAAATGTTTGGTAGAATGGCGCGCTCCAAGAAAGAGGCCAAGCCGACTGCGATCGACCTTTTCAGCGGGGGAGGAGGGCTGACTCTTGGCCTGAAACAAGCCGGTTTCGAAGTGGTGGGTGCGATCGAAATCGACACACTTTCCGCGCAAACATACACGGCAAATCATCCGGAAGTTCGCTTGTGGACTAAGGACATAAAATCCGTTTCGATACGGGCAATAAAGCGCAAATTGAAATTGAAATCCGGTGAACTGAGTCTGTTAGCCGGGTGTCCTCCATGCCAGGGTTTTTCGTCCATGAGGACGATGAACGGCAGCAAGACCGTTCGTGATCGCGGAAAGAACCTAGTGCTTGAGTTCATTCGTTTTGTCGAAGGCCTCAAACCGAAGGCGGTGATGCTGGAGAACGTTCCGGGATTAGGCGCCGACCGCCGGATGAAAAAAGTGTTGGCACGGCTGAAAGAGCTCGGATACGAATGCGAATGGAAGATATTGAACGCTGCCGAGTACGCTGTCCCACAGAGGCGGAAACGGCTGATCCTGCTCGGAAGCCTGACAGGAACGGTGACTTTCGCGAGAAAGGCGAAAATCAGCAAGACCGTTCGACAAACGATTCGCGGTTTGGGCAAGCCCGGTAAGAGCGGCGACGACCTTCACGATTTGCCCGAAAATAGATCCCCCAAAGTGCTTCGGCTGATCCGCAAGATCAAGCGCAACGGCGGCAGCCGGACCGCGTTGGCGCGGAGGTTTCAACTCGACTGTCACCTGGAGACCACGGGATTTAAGGATGTCTATGGAAGAATGGCATGGGACGAAGTGGCGCCGACAATCACAAGCGGCTGCGTAAACCCCTCGAAAGGACGCTTCCTTCACCCGACTCAGAATCGTGCGATTACCTTGCGCGAGGCGGCTCTGTTGCAATCCTTCCCGAAATCGTACTCCTTTTCGCTTGATCAGGGGAAACATGCTGCCGCCGTTATTATCGGTAACGCACTACCTCCGGAGTTTATTCGTAGGCAAGCAATGGCCGTTTTGAGGCATCTCCGGCAGCGGGCGGCCTGAAAGTCTAAACCCTTTATCTCAAAGTTCATGCCGATCGACAATATTCTGCGCACCGAATTGACGCCGCAACAGTACGATGCGGCGGTCGATCCTGGCCGCGATGTGCTTTGCCTAGCCTGTGCAGGCTCGGGAAAGTCTCGTACGCTCGCTTATCGAATCGCTCGTCTGCTGGCCGCTGACGAACCTCCGGAGGGGATTGTCGCCTTCACCTTTACGGACAAAGCTGCGGAGACGATTAAGCGAAGAGTTTCGCAAGCATTGTCCAGGGCCGGCATGAATCAGAGCGCCTTGGGCGCCATGTACATCGGCACGATCCACAGCTATTGCCAGAGTGTACTTGGTCGGCTCGATGCCGTTTATCGTCAATTCGACGTGCTGGACGAAAACCGGCTTAAGCTCTACATCATTTCGCGATATCCCCAACTTGGGCTGGCGGGCCTTCGACCACGTGCGCGGGGAGGGAGCTATTTCGACGCAATCAAGCAACTTTCCGATGCGTGGAAAATGCTAAATGACGAGATGCTGACAATCGATCAAGTCACCGCCAGCGACCCTCAATTGGGACAGGTTCTGGAGCGACTACGCGATTGCCTTCGGCGGGATCAGTTTATTGATTTTTCTCTCATGATCCGTTCCGTAGTGGATGCGTTCGGGGCTAACCGCGACGGTGCGCGCGCGGCGATTGGAGATCTTCGGCACCTCATGGTCGATGAATACCAAGATGTTTCGCCCAGTCAGGAGGAATTGGTAAGACAGCTCCGAGAGATTTCGCGCACGCTGTTTGTCGTCGGAGACGATGATCAATCCATTTACGCTTGGCGCGGCGCCGATGTGAGCAACATCTTAAACTTCAGGGCACGCTACGCCGGGGCTTCTCAACGAACGCTTTCGGAAAACTTTCGCAGCACCAACGCTATAGTGGCGGCTTCCGACGGTTTCGCGGCAAACGAACTGGGTCCCAGTAGAATCGCTAAGAACCCAACCGCGGCCGCCAACCGCGCACCCCGCGATTTTCGGGTCTTGTGGTTCGACACCCGAGCCGAGGAGGCTGACTGGGTCGCGGAACGGATTCGAGCCCTGCTTGGGTCGCGGTACGACGAGCCCGACGGGTCGAGCCGGGGGCTGACTCTCGCGGATTTCGCGATTCTGATGCGTTCTACCAGGGAAGAGGAGCAGAACGGAAGGCCGCGTCATGCAGCATTCACCCAAGCGCTGACAGGAAGGGACATCACATTTAGCCTCGAAGCCGGCGGCGGACCATTCGATCGCCCGCAGATAGCCGTTCTTCGAAGTACATTCGGGCTATTGCGAGACGGTCCACCTACGAGGGCGGTCGTCGAAACCCACTTCAACAATCAGGTTTTACCGAGCTATCCGAATGCCGACTTCAACTCGTTGGTTCAGTGCCTCACCGAATGGGGTCGGTTGATCCATACGCCGCCCGGAGGAGCAAGGCGCCGGGTCTATCCTCAGAAACTTGTTTACGATCTGCTGGCAGCTTTCCGCGTCGATCGCACAGAGTGGCCGGACGCCGTCATGAGAGACATCGGCCTATTCAGTCGGATGATGCAGGATGTGGAAGCGGTCTATTTGAGTGTGGATTCGGTCGGCCGCTTCCGGGAAATTCTCAACTTCTTGGACAATGCTGCGGAGACAGGCTACGACGTTTCGACGGAGGACGTTCTGGAACGGCCTGACGCCGTAACCGTATCGACCGTTCACAAGGCCAAGGGCCTGGAGTATCCGGTTGTCTTCGTCGTAGATGTCGAGGCTCAACGATTTCCGGGCAATCAAAGAAACTATGCGGGGTGGCTGCCCGCCGCCGTAATACAGCCCGCTCTAAACCGGGGCGCGTATCAAAAGAACCGGAGTGAAGAGGCCCGGCTTTTTTACACCGCTGTCACGCGTGCTGAAAGATATCTTTATGTGACGGGTGCGGCGTCTCTTCCGAACGGAGCACGTCCGCGCCGGACATCCGATTTCTCCCGCCGTCTCGTGCACGCTGAGTTGTCCACCGACCCCGCTCAGCTACCGGATGGTCTCGTTGCATTCCCCCCAAGACGTCGCATCGACGAGACGGTTCTGCCGACCAGTTTTTCGCAGATAAAATATTACCTGCGTTGTCCGATGGATTACCGTTTTCGTCAAAGCTTCGGATTCACGCCCCCGATCCCGGATATGTTCGGTTTCGGTCGTACGGTTCACACAGCGGTGGAGAAGCTTCATGAGATATTCGGAGACCGCGCGCCGACGCGAGACGAAGCGGGTGAGATTGCGGATAGAGTGTTCCATTTGAAGCATGTCCCCGAGAGCAGGGATCCCGTGAACAACCCGGGACCGTATGAGCGAGGTCGAGCGAAGGCCGTCGAGATTGCACAAGCATATGTTGATTCGTACGAAGCGGATTTTCAGCGACGACGACAGGTGGAAGCTCGCTTTGAGATTCCGGCGCAAGACTGCGTAATCTCAGGCGCAATTGATCTTCTCTTACGTGAGGATGAGCAGGGAAGGATTCTTGAGGCGGAGGTGATAGATTTCAAGGCAATGGAGGGCGGGGACGAGCCGGAAGCCAACGAGGATCTCAATTGGGCGGAGCTATCTCTTCAGGTGCAACTCTATGCGCGCGCGGCGCAAGACGTTTTGGGTGAGAACGCAAGGACCGGCTCGGTTCATCTACTCAAGGACAACCAACGAGTGGATGTGCCGGTCGACGATGAGGCTGTCCGCGCTGCCGTGGAAAATGTCGAATGGGCGGTTCAAGGAATCTTGGCTGAGGATTTTCCGATGAGGCCTCATGAAGACAAATGCGCCCAGTGTGATTTTTCGAGACTGTGCCCGAAGAACGCCGAGCAGTTCGGTTTTACGCGAACCGTACCTCCGCCGATTGCTACACCCGGCGGCGCGGTGGCGGTGCAGGCCTTCAGTCAATTTCAGGCTCGTTGAGGCAATGACTTCGCTACTGCCGAAACGTATGAACCTCTAAGCCGGACGACCCCGAAACACGATCGGTTCCAGACTAGTGGTCTCGTCCAACGCGCCGCATAATCGATAGAGGCGGGGCGATCCCGCAAACGAGAAAAGCCTATAGAGCCAATAAGAATCGCGGTTCGTCCGAGAGCAATCAATCTCGTTCGCCGTTACATAGAAAGGTGTGTTCCGGTTTGCATTTGTAGTCTTTACCTCAATCAATTTTTCCTTACCGTCCGGAGTAAACGACAGTATGTCGAATCCCGCGCCATCTCCCGCAACGCTTGAAGTCCATTGGATCTGCTCCGCCAACTTTGGGCGGTCTTTGGTCTGAAGGAATCGACGTTCCAATCCGATCACAAAGCGCTCTCCCTGCTCGCCTAAAGCAGTACGTTCGGTCCCCAACCGAATCCAGTCGATTAGTCTTTGCCGACTATCACGTTCCGACTTCCGAGGACTAGTCAGCGAAGTCGGAGGCGTCACTTCGATACTTTCAATTGAAGCCGAGTCGGCTTCGGGATCACGCGTTACCGGCGAAGACTCCAAGATTGTGGCGGTGCCGAGCAGTTTCATTTCTCTTCGGAGGAAACTGATGATCGAATCGCTCAAAGATCGTTGGTAATTTGCTCGGGGCTTGTACCCGTCAATGTATGGTAGTCCGTTCTGTTCAAGGATGGCGCTAATATTGCAATGCTTGAATTCGACCGCCGGTGCTCCTCTACCAGGTAGCTTCTGGAGCAGTGCATTTCGATGTGCCGTTTTGTTGTAATCCGTGCCTCGCAGCTCCGCCGTGAGCATGTCGAAATAGTCCGCGACGATGAGCTCGATCTCGTTTTTAGTCCAGTCCATTCGTTTCAGCTCTAAAACGGCAGCGCGAAGCCTCCCTTGGCTCAGATGCTATCAATCGAACGGAAACGCGAGGAC
>Ga0157375_10004944_pt1 | contig 11594 bp, 13 predicted proteins | sample M35metaG_FD_115311 | JGI IMG/M metagenome (GOLD analysis project Ga0157375, IMG submission 115311) | Miscanthus rhizosphere microbial communities from Kellogg Biological Station, Michigan, USA - M3-5 metaG | ecosystem: Host-associated > Plants > Roots > Rhizosphere > Soil | place: USA: Michigan...
AAACGACAACCGGGATTCCTGCGTCGGCAGCTTCCATCACCGCATCGGCAGCGAATGACGGCGGCACATAAATCACCGAAGCATTCGCGCCGGCTTCTTTCACGGCTTCGGCAACTGTGTTGAAAACAGGAATTCCCTCGTGCGTCGTGCCGCCTTTGCCCGGCGTCACGCCACCAACGACATTCGTTCCATACTCAATCATCTGCTTCGTATGAAACGTCCCCTCTTTCCCGGTGATGCCCTGCACCACCAGGCGCGTGGATTTATCGACTAGAACGCTCAATGATGAATGCTCCTCTCAGCCAATCCTGACAATCATGTAAATCCTGTAAAAAAACCAACCTACACCAGCTCAACACGCTCACCGTACTGCGGGACGTGAACGTTCCAGCCGAACCTTTCCTTGATGTGTTCGGCCATCGCGTTTGCAGCTTCGGGTTCGCCGTGAGTTAAGAAGACTTGACTGGGCGCGCCATCCTTCATGCCTTCAAGCCAACGTAAAACTTCTTTCCAATCAGCGTGCGCGGAGAAGCCGCCAATTTTTGCCACCCGACAACGCACCGGAACCCACTGACCCATTATCTTCACTTCGGGTTCACCATCGAATATGCGGCGACCCGTTGTGCCCGCGGCCTGATAGCCGACAAAAACGACAGTGGCCTCCGGGTCAGGCACCATTCGCAAGGCGTGATGAAGCACGCGGCCGCCCGTCATCATGCCTGACGCGCTGATGATCACGCGTGCGCCCTTCGCATCGTTGAGCCGCTTCGATTCCTCTTTTGATGAAGCAGTGTTCATTGAATGAGTTCGCAGCGGATGTCTCTGTTTTGTGAGGATACTCGCGTAGTCCTCGTCCTGCTCTTCCTTGCGATTGGCATATGCGGACGTACTCGCAGCCGCCATCGGCGAATCAACTGTAACCGGCAGGATCGGAACCGCGTGCTCCTCTTCCAAATCTCGAATCAGGTAGACAATCTCATGAGTGCGACAGACTGCAAATGCCGGAATGAGCACCGGAGCCTGGCGTTGTGCGGCGTCGTTGATGATGCGAGCAAGCGCGATCTTCGGATCTTCCGGATCGTGCAGGCGATCGCCGTAGGTCGATTCGACGAGCAGGTAGTCACACGCGGGCGGAGGCTCCGGATCGCGAATGATGGGTTGATCGTAATGGCCCAGGTCGCCGGAAAAGAGCACGCGCCGGCCCTGGCCGTCACTTCGCGCATGGTCTATTTCCAACAACACCAAGCTGGACCCGAGGATGTGGCCCGCGATCCTGAAGCTGGCTCGAATTCCCGGCGCGACGTCAACTGGCTCACCAGTGTTGGCTACCGGATGCAACAACTCCAACGAAGCAAACGCGTCCTTCTCCGTGTACAGCGGAAGCGCCGGATTGTGCTTGGTCAGATTGTGACGATTGCGATAGTCGGCATCTTCCTCTTGCAGACGACCTGCGTCGGGCAACAGTATCTTGAGCAGATCAGCCGTGCCGCGCGAACAGTAAACCGGACCATGAAATCCGTGACGGACCAGCCGAGGCAAGTAACCGGTGTGATCGATGTGGGCATGGGTGATGAGAACAGCATTGATCGAACGCGGATCGAATGGTGGCTCTTGCCAGTTGCGCTCGCGTAATTCCTTCAAGCCCTGAAAGAGTCCGCAATCAACCAGCACCCGCGCTCTATCTGTGTTGACCAGGTACTTCGATCCAGTGACAGTCCCAACACCACCCCAAAATTGAATGTTCGCCAATTATGAAACTCCTTCCAACCGCGGTACCATTCTGCTTCTGCGATATCCAAACCACACAACGAGCGCGGGAACAAGCAGCGCCAGGTTCCGCAACGCAGTCTTAACACCGAGCTGGCTCGCAATGATGCCGCCAAAGCAGCCGCACTCGAGCGGCTCGCCACTCAGGACGTAAACGTAATAGAGTGCGTAAGCCGCAAAGCCTACCAGTAACGCTGCCGCGCACAACGCGCCGAGTCGCACTGTACGAGGCACGATAAGAAAAAGCGCAGTGACGATTTCGGTGACGATCACGGCGATCGTCGCAGGCCACGACCAGCGTTCGGAATTGAAGCCCGACGCGGTCAACAGATCGCCAATGTTCTTAGCGAACGCGTTGACAATCGCGAGCTTCGCCGCTGCCGTGAACAGAAACAGCGCCGCAAGCCCGTAACGACAAATGCGGATGATCCAGGTTAGTGCTTTTGATCTGTTCATCAGAATCTGCGATCAGTGGTGCCCGAATTTGAAATTGTTCTCTGTGCAACGTCTGTGTTCTCTGTGCCTCTGTGGTTTACTTGGCGCAAAACAACCACAGAGACACAGAGAACACAGAGGTTGCACAGAGAAACCAAAACCAGGGCACTACCGATAGATCGTTACCATTGACACTTACGCAGCGAGGCTGACCACCTTCTCCGCCGCGTCTTTCATTCCATCAGCTACGGTGAAGTTAAGACCAGAATCGCGAATCACACGTTGACCTTCTTCGACGTTCGTTCCTTCCAAACGCACCACAACCGGAACTTTCACGCCCAGGTTTCTCGCTGCTTCCACAACTCCACGCGCCACCATGTCGCAACGTACGATCCCGCCGAAGATATTGATCAAGACCGCCTTCACATTTTCATCTGCGAGAAGGATCCGAAATGCGGCTTCAACTCTTTCCTGCGATGCGCCGCCGCCGACGTCGAGAAAGTTGGCCGGCTCGCCACCGGCGAGTTTGATGATGTCCATCGTTGCCATTGCGAGGCCGGCGCCGTTAACCATGCAGGCGATGTTGCCGTCGAGTTTGATGTAGTTGAGATCAAACTTCGACGCTTCGATCTCGAGTGGCTCCTCTTCGTGCAGGTCGCGGAGATTAAGAAATTCTTTGTGACGAAAGAGGGCGTTGTCGTCGAAGTTGATCTTGGCATCGAGCGCGATGAGCCGGTTGTCTTTAGTCAACAGAAAAGGATTGATCTCGGCAAGCGACGCATCTATCTGTTCGTAAGCTGAATAAAGAGACTGCATGAACTTCACTGCCTGGCCCACGAGGGTTCCCGGCAAGCCGAGCCCAAACGCCAGCTTGCGCGCCTGAAACGCCTGGAAACCGACCGAAGGATCGATCGTCTCTTTCATGATCTTCTCCGGTGTAGTCGCTGCGACTTCCTCGATGTCCATGCCACCCGCCGATGAAGCCATGAACACCTGCCGTCCGCTGGCGCGGTCGAGCACGATGCCGAGATAAAATTCTTTATCGATAGGCAGACCTTCTTCGATCAGCAACACGCGCACTTCGCGGCCTTCGGGGCCGGTCTGATGCGTGACGAGTTTCATGCCGAGCATTTGCCGCGCAATCTGCTGTGCTTCCTCCGCGCTTCTCGCGAGTTTGACGCCGCCTCCCTTGCCGCGACCGCCCGCATGAATTTGCGCTTTCACAACGACTATCTCACCACCGAGTTCCTTCGCCGCGTGATAAGCCTCTTCGGGCGAGCGCGCGACGATACCGCGCGGAACAGGCACACCATACTTCCTTAAGAGTTCTTTTCCCTGGTACTCATGAATCTTCATGCAACTGCCTCAAACTTGGTCTCGTGATTGGAACGCGGCGAGTGTAGCCGCGCGCCAGAGTTCACGGCAAGCGAAGCCACAAAGGCACAAAGCGGTTAGAATGCAATCCGCGAAGTATCTTTCGGAGGCAAACGAGATGAGCGAAGTGGTAGTGACTTCCCAAACAAACCTGCGCAACGAGGTGCGATACGGCGCTGGACATACATTCATCACGGATGAACCGATCGCCGCCGGTGGCGAAGATGCTGGTCCCGATCCGTACTCGTTGCTGCTCGCCGCTCTCGGCAGTTGTATTTCAATGACCCTGAATCTCTACGCGCGGCGGAAGCAGTGGCCTCTCGAAAGCGTAACAGTTCGTTTGCGGCAAGCACGCATTCATTCGAAGGACTGTAAGGAGTGTCTTCAGGATGGCTACGTCCATCGCATCGAGCGCTCCGTCAGTTTCACAGGTCCGCTCTCCGACGAACAACGCGCACGACTCCAGGAGATCGCGCACAAGTGTCCCGTTCACAAGACGCTCACCTCCGAGATCGTGATCACCGAATTAAAAGATGGGAACCTTTCTGAAAATGAATTGTCTAACGATTAATTCCACACTCAGAGGGAGAAGTGTATGGACGTGAATAAGATCGCCGGTGCGTGTCTGATTATCTTCGGGATCATCAACGTGCTGCACGAGATTGTCGAGAGGTCAACGGGAAGAGGCACTCCAGGCTTCGTCTACGCTTTTGTGACCGCGCTGCTTTTTACATTCGGCGCCTTGCTCTTTCTCCGCAGAAGTGTTCCGAACAAGAGTCCGCGAAAAGTAAAAGGCCCGTCAATCTACGAGGATTGAAAGGGACGACTGGATTCGAACCAGCGATCTCACGCCCCTCAAGCTGCTTGAGAACATGCGCTGGAATGTTCTCGCTCCGGGAAGTTCCACGTTCCAAGCGCTTGTTCGATGTGGATTATTTGTAAGCGTCCGCTGAAGTCTTAAACAGAGCTCGCAATTCATCAACCAGTGGATGACCTGATCTCAGGTTCAGCTAATTACGTTCGGTATCTGCGCCGACAATCTCCAATTTACCGTCGCTGAAACATTGATACCTCACATATATCCTGGAGCCTGGTTCAACCCGATCATACCAATCGACTGAAGAGCAAAATCGTGGGCCTGAATCGCGCATCCGTGTTACCTCCGACTCCGATGCTCGACTGCGACGAGGTTCGGGCAAATTATCAAAGTTGTCGATCTGATAGTAAACACGTCCATCGCTCTTGCGGAGGACGGTTGCAGGTGAAGTGCGAACCCACTTAGATTCGCGCATCTCCTCCCATTGTCGATCGAGCTCGCGATAGCTTAGATAACCAACTGCCATCAAGCACACAATGACTTACAAGGCTATTGACGACCATCGTGTTGAAAGCAATTTCATGGCAAGGAACTGGAAGACACTGCACGCGCTCTGTTAGACCACCTCATCTCTAGCAAGGATACTCTCAACGACCATGTCCTTCTCTCGTTGATACACTTCGCGATTGCCAGCATGTAGTAACGCCAAACGTTCCTTGTCGCGAGCGTACTCACTGGCGAGAGCCGGATTCATACGCAGCAAATCGCGAAACCTCAGAGTTATCCACCAGACATCGGATCCGATTTCTACCATGTGAACGTGATGCGTCCGGGGATCGCCCTTCACGAAGTAGTGGCGCCTCGGGATTCCGTTCTCTCCGCGATAGGTGTAGCCGATTGCGATCATAGGCCCGACGCACGCGGTCGCTTCATCGAAATATCGAACACCGACCAAGATGTCCAGTATCGGCTTTGCAGGGACGTTTGGTATGGACGTGCTACCGACGTGCTGAATGTCGAGAAGATGCTCTCCGAGGGCCGCGACAATTCTGGCTCGCTCGTGTTCATAGGCCGCAGCCCAGGCGTCATGCGCTCGTGCCAAAGATACTTTACCGGATGCGAGGCCGAGGACCATGGCTACGTCTCATCGAAGAATTTCTGATAAGTTATACCGTCAAGGTTATCTTCATAGTAGCGAGGCATCTCGTAGCCGTAGCTGTAACCCATCGCTTCATAAAAACTGCGACCCCTCCGGTTGAGAGTAGGTGTATCGACGTAAACTCCGCGTGCCCCTCTCTCTTTCGCGAAACGCTCCGCATGCTTCACAAGTTCCGAGGCAACTCCTTGCCGATGATAGCTCGGATCAACCGCCAAGCCTTCGATCTGCGCCAGCCGATTCCATTCATGAAATTGGACATAGATGAATCCGATTACTGAAGAGCCGACAACCGCAAGAAAAACGCCATACAAGCTCTGGTCGTGAGAGAAAGCTTCGGCGTTCCGCTCAGCGGCTACGATGTACTGCTCGGCCCAGCCGATGCGTTCAAGGATCCGCCTGATGGCGGATTGATGCGCCGGGGAATAACCAGTGATCGAAAGCTTCATCATCTTTTCCACACGAAACGACATAAACGCGGCGCTTCAGCGGCTCGCCGCAGCGCCACGCGGATAGCTTTGTAAATCTCACCGCGCGGATTGCACCCACCTATGACTTTACCCATCGTCATCATTATACCTAGCCCAGAACTTAATCATGGACTCGAACCGTTGACCGAAACACGGCATACAAAAGCAAACTTCCAGCCACAGCAAGATCTAAAGAGTCGGCTCCGCCCACCATCGGTATGCGAACTATCTGTGGCAAAGTGATCGTTGCTCGTCTGTCAGCCCCGAACGTTCGTTGCCCAACAACAGGACTGTGGGCCGCGTGTATCGGACTTGATCATATTCAATTACTCCATCGGGTGATGCTCCAATAGCGGCCCTGGTCGCGATAGCGGCGGCCGTCTTGAAGTTTCCGAATTCGAGTGAGAGTGACAGCAGCGTCTAATTGCCGATAATCGGCTCGATGTTCATCTTTCATCCTCCGTAAGTTGAGCCGATTGGCTAGCGTAAAGTAGGTGTGAATTCATGATAAGCGTTATCTGACAGTAATAGCATACGATTGAAGTAGCTTCTTCATAGATATAATCCAAACAGAAGCGTGGCAGTCGTCAGAACGGCTCCAGCCCCGCCACCAACTCGCGGAGCGGCTCGAACCGCACTGCCTTCCTTTTCAAGCCGAAGTAGCCGCACCGTGGGACACTCCCATCCAGGCCGGGGAAGCCGCCCCACCGCAGGATCGACAGTCGCAGGTACGGCACGAAGAGCAGGTTATGCGGCTCTTCCAGGAACACGAAATCGGCCGACGGGCAGGGCAGCCCCACGCCGTACGGGCCACCGCCGCTGACGTTGTCCTTGTGCAGGTCGTCGGGCGAGAGGTCGCCGTAGAATTTCGGGGCCTCGAAGTTTTTGTGGCCCAACGCTTCTTTAAGTTGGGAGTAGATCGACTTCTCGAACATGTCGTTACCCGCCAGCTCAGAAAGGTCGAAGAGGGCCGCCGGCGGGGCGACGACGAGCGGGTCGAGCCCGTCGGGCCAATCGGGGTGCATGCCGATGAAATCGACCATGCCGACCTCCTCCCAGAAGGCCACGAGCGAGAGCGGGAACGGGCCGACTTCCGCCTCTAGTTGGGCGCAGTCGGCACGCGTCTGGGTGGACGGGCCAATGAGCGGTCTGTCCTGGTAGGAGGCGATTGAGCCGTCCGGGTAAGTGCCGAAGACGTAACCCAAGGCGCGCAGGCGCGAGACGAGCAACTCGCAGTCCCAGCGGACGCGGCGCATGGTCTCGGCCGCCACCGCGCGCGCCTCGGAGTAGTGCGGCTCCTCGCGGACGGCAGCGCCGAGAGCCTGGAGGTCGCTCCAGACCTGCTCACATTCACCGTTGCGATAACGTTCCAGGTAATTCATGGATTTCAGGACTACGCCGAATTACCCGCGCCGAGCATAAGGATCCAAGCTATTCAAGTCCGAGAAATAAACAATGATGAAGGCCATACTATGGCGGCGTCGGGTCGAATAGTTGTTAGCTGGCTTTGGCGCGCATGGAGACTATTGCATCAGCAAGCTGTGCTACAAGTTCTTCCATCAGTGGTAAAAAGGCAAGAATAGTAAATGTCCTCGGTTCCGAATAATCGGTGGAATCATCCGAGGTTGTTAGCCACTCTCTCCGCTTCCGAAGCACTAAGTATGTATGGCCGCTTCGATCCGTAATCCTATATGTCTCATCACGAAAACCACCAACTCCATATTCATGTTCACTTCGTTCAGGATCATGAACTAAGTGAAAGAGAGCATTCTCCTCTCTAAACTTTCTAAGTACGGCATACCACTGTTCATGATCACCAACTTCAAATTCAACTCTGGTCTGAAGTACTTCACGCAAAATAATTTCTTGTTTGTCTGTATCTTTCTCTGCCCGATTAATTGATGGATACGCTCCACTAAGAATTGCACCCCATCGCTGGATTTCAACGCACAACATCAGCGAGTGGGGGCGAAAACTTAACAATATCTTCATGATTTAAGCGATGCCAGATAGGAATGACGGTAGCCTGCCGCTCAATAAACCTTTGCAGTAAGCCATCAAGCTCATACCTGGTCCAATGCTTTTTAAGATAAGTTGGACTTAAAACAACCACCCCGTATTTTGACTGACTGAGACCTTCATCAATTGATTCGCGTAAACGCTTTCCAGGCTGCAAGCTCACCTCATCAAACCATACTCTAACCTGCTTTTCTATGAGACCCCGCACGAAAGGCCGAACGAAGTCTTCTTTATCTTCACTCGCATGACTAATGAAAACATCCCACCTCATAAGCCCTTCTAGTTACACCACCTCGGTTTGGCTGCGAGATCTGGTGAGACTGAGCGATGACCGAGTGCGGCGGAGAGCCAGGCTTTGTCGCACAGCCAGAAGCGGCTCACCACCAACTCACAAAGACTCGCTCATGGCCAGTCCGCCAAGCAGTTAAGGCGGTCTAAGTAGACACCTTAACCTTGCCCGACGTATCAGATACTTAGCCCACGCCGTATGAAAACTGCTTTGATTTCACTTGAGTGCTTTCCCGCCTCCATAGATTGTTCTGCTTCGAGTATTTTATTGACAAAAACTTTAGGATCATCTTCGCGGATATCAGATTGCTGAAGCGCGTTCCAGCTTGAGAATAGTAATTTGTCTGCCATATCTTGCCCAACTAATTGGCGAATATCCCAAAAAGCTCCTCCCCAAGCTTCCTGTGTGTCATTGACCCATCGAAAATCATTTGGTCGCATTACAGTAAATTTGTTGTCATTGATTAAGTTCAGCGGTTTGATGGTCTTATCGGTTGTAGCGCTTAAACTCCCCAATGTAGGATTGTTCTTGAAACTGCAGGGGAAATAAGTTGCTAATCCCCACTCAATCGATACATACCATAGTTTGTCAGCCGCATAAGTCTGCTCAAACCATGAGGGGTATAGAATTCGATGACTGTATTCTCGAAGAGCTAAATCTGTATCATTGACATAAGGCTCTGCTATGACCATTGTATTTTCATCCGGGTCATAATAAGCGATGGCACCGATCATCTCTGAAGTAGATTTAACCTCTACCTTGACCTCGTCACCCTTCGGCTTATAACCAAGCTTTTGCATATAACCCTGATAGGAAGTTAGAACAGAACCAAGCCTCTTTTTAAGGTCTTCAGTTAAAGCAGCAGATGGCATGAACTTAATCCGCTCTGGAGCATTGGCTGGCGGGAGAACTGGAAGAGTTGATGCTCCCGCCTCTACCTTTAGCTTTTCAACCTGCTCTTTCGAAAGATGTATTAATCCGGCATCTGAGAAAAACAACAGATTACGCGCTGCCGCTTTAGTGTCTCCTGTCTTTATTCCTTCAAGTATCAATGACCCTTCCTGCTTCTGCCGCTCAACCCGTATATTCAGTATGCCACCCAGCATTGTGCCCATCAGCCCTACCAATCCGGCAATAATTGCAGTGGTCACGGGCGAGACGGTAACACTCTCTTTTTTTCTGTCGTTCTTTCGGCCATATCTCTTACGTATAAGTACAGGCAAGACTGCAGCGCTCCTTTTTCTTCTTCTGTGACTTTGAAGATTGTCCCGCCGAGCTACCGCCTCAGCCTGATTTTCCGGTTCCATTACCTTCTCCTTTTGACCACTTAACGCTCAGCATTAGCCGCGCGCGGAACTTCGCAGAATATATGGCCATACTGATTGCGGCCGACTACTTGCGTTAGACGTCAGCGGGGACACTCACAACCTTCCGTATGAAGATATCTGCGCTCAGCATCAAGGAGAACGCGGGAAGACGAATTCACCAGTCGGATCTCGTTGTCGCATCGCGAGCACTTTTCCGCCCTCGACCGTGAATGAGAAAACAACATCTGGAAACTCCTTGACGCGGAACTGGTGCGGCCGCCAGGGCTGGAGGTCCGGGCCGCCGCGAATCGAAAGACCCTTGCCACGCTGAAACGTGAGCACGGTCTTTCCACCACTGGGAGTTATGTAAGTCCCCGCATAAGCTTGCAGCGTAGCATCGCTTGACAACGCCTCCGGCACTCGGCGTGTGAATGTCACGGCAGCTTCATCCAATGAGATCTCCACACCTTCGATCTCGCCCATGGGATTGGTCCGGAAGTTGAGCGAGAACTTGCCGTCCTCCTCGTCGTCGGGCGTATCGAACCGGTCGTAATGAAAGTGTCTCAACGGCATCTTGATTCCGTGAAACTCGAAGTTGAGTTCCTTATCGCCGCGCGTCACGGTGACAACTCCGTAAGCTGAATGCGCGAACTCGCCGACGTAATCGTCCAACGGGTGCGAAGGTTTCGTGCCAGGTACGCGCCCGACGTCGGCGACTGCGCGAGCCTTAGTTCCGGCCGCTTTGTTCTTCAACCGGACCTCGTTGAGCCGCTCCGCCCAGGGGGTCAGCGACAGACCGAGCAGGCGCTCGTAGATGTTGTAAGTGAGACCGTTGTACAGGGGTGCGGCGTGGTCGCCGATGACCAGCACGATCACCCCGAGGGAGTCGTTGGGCATGATAGAGATTTGAGAGTGAAATCCCGGCAGGTCGCCACCATGGACCGCCAACAGATGGCCGCGGTAGGACGACACCGTCCGGCCCATCCCGTAGTATGCATTCAAATTCTCACCCCATCCCCGACTCTCCAGCACGGAGTTCGGCAGCCCAAGCGAGGGCGCCATTGTTTCGCGGAGTACCGCCTCCGGGATCACTTGCTTGCCGTCCACCTTGACCTTGTTGAGCAGCGCGATAGCCCAGCGCGACAGGTCCTCTACGTTCGAATTGATCGCGCCGGCAGGAGCGATCGCGACCTCGGCAGTATAGTAAGGCTGCCGGTACAGCTCCGTGCTGTCGCGACGCTCCGAGTACGGGACGGCCGGCTCCGGGCCCTTTAGGTTGTCCTCGATGGTCAGCGTCGACCGCGACATGCCCAGCGGGTCGAAGATGCGCTGTTGCACGAACTGCTCCCACGTCTTGCCGCTCAACTCCTCTATGACCTGACCAGCCGCCGTGAACATCAGGTTGTTGTACAGGAACTTCGTCCGCAATGGCGCGGTGGGTTCGAGGTAGCGCAAACGGTCCCAAAGCTCGCGCCGCGTAAAGGTAGACTTGTACCAGATGGAATCGTGGCGCGTGACGCCGGTGCGATGCGACAGCATATCGCGGATCGTAACCGAGCGGTCGAGGTCGTCGTTGTAGAAACGGATCGAGGGAACGAACTGCTTGATCGGTTCGTCCCAGCGCAGCTTTCCGTCTTCGACGAGCAGGCCCACGGCAACGGACGTGAAGAGTTTCGTGTTCGAGGCGATGGGCTGTGTCGTGGTCGTCGTGTAGGGTAGCTTCTTTCCATAATCGCGGAAGCCGTATCCCTTGGCGAAGACGAGCTTGTCTCCCATCACGATGCCAATGCCGATCCCAGGCGCATTCCAGTCCTTCATCACCTGTTCCATGTAGCTGTCGAATCCCTTCAGCCGGGTCTCGACAGTCTCTTGTTGCTGAGCAACGACGATGGAGGAAGTGAGTGCAAGCACGATAGCCAGGCTGAGTGTGGCGCGAGCCGCTTCTTGTAGTTTCAATATC
>Ga0157375_10004945_pt1 | contig 11594 bp, 8 predicted proteins | sample M35metaG_FD_115311 | JGI IMG/M metagenome (GOLD analysis project Ga0157375, IMG submission 115311) | Miscanthus rhizosphere microbial communities from Kellogg Biological Station, Michigan, USA - M3-5 metaG | ecosystem: Host-associated > Plants > Roots > Rhizosphere > Soil | place: USA: Michigan...
TAGAGCATTAATCTCTCGGTAAGATGTTCGATCGTTAGCTGTCCTATAAAAACCAGTACATTGATAATAATGAGATTTTTAACAACGGGTGGAAAATTGCTTGGCCTGTAATATCTGAAGTCGCTCATGCGGTAAAGTTAATAGTTATGATGTTATTGTCGGAAGAGTTTGGTTTCTTTAAAATTTTTATAACTTAGACCGCATTTTTATTTATTCCATGAGAATTCAACTTGCCTGCTGCCTTCCTGCTTTATTGTTTTATTCCTGCACAAAAAAGTATTCGGGGTTATTGACCTTACAAAAGATTTTTGTTCTATTATTCAGTCTTTTATTTACGGCTACAATTTTTTCGCAAAAAAAATCGAATCCAAAAATTGGGAAGAATGAAACTGAAATAAATTTGTTCAACTCCTGGGACAAGGAATCTTATTATAGCAGGAGAAAACAAGTAGGATGCGAAGCAATTTATAGGATATCATGGAAAAAATCTATAAAATTGGGAGGTGGTATCTTACTTGCTGCTGATCAGCCGGAGTATGGAGGAAATTCAAAATTTTACGGGACTCTATTTGCAGATATTAAACAGTTTATCGACAAGCGACAGTTATTAAGCATAGACGGAAGAATTGGGCATGGACTTTATAAGGAGAAATATGAGTTTGGTGATTCAACGTCAAAATTCTCCACCAAAATCACAGCCGGTATGTACTATTCCATTGGTCCTGCTTACAGGATCATTGTTTCGAAAAAAGTATTAATTACCACATCTCTTTTTGTCTTTTTCAGAAACTTTCGGGGAACATTTGCCGAGGAACACTATTCTCCCTCTTCAGCAAATAGTACTAAGGAGATCAGACGTTATTCTGGCATGGGATTCAGATTTGGAATTGTGTTTTAATGCAGTCATGCCACGGTTTGATTGTTTTGGCTAGTTGTTTTTCAACAACCGTGCTCGACTCGTTATTTCAACTTCAACTGCACCACATTTTCAATATGGTGCGTGTGCGGGAACATATCCACTGGTTGAATTTTTGTCACGGCATATTTTTCATCAAGCTGACGCAGGTCTCTGGCCTGCGTAGCCGGGTTACAACTGACGTATACTACTACCGGTGCTGCTATATCCAGAATTTTTTTTACCAGCTTCTCATGCATGCCTGCCCGCGGAGGATCAGTGACAATGACATCCGGTTTACCATGCTGCGCAAAAAAATCATCCGTGCAGATATCGATCACATCACCAGAGTAAAATTCCGTGGATAGCGACAGTTTGTTCAAGGCCGCATTTTCTTTTGCATCCCTCACCGCGGCTTCGATCATTTCAACACCAATAATTTTTTTTGCTTTTTTGCTTAAAAAAATTCCGATGCTTCCTGTACCGCAGTACAGATCATATACTGTTTCGTTGCCACCTAGCTCTGCAAATTCCCTGGCTACTTTATATAATTGCTCACCCTGTCTTGTATTGGTTTGAAAAAAAGAAGTGGGACCAATTTTGAATTCAAAGTCTTCTAACCTTTCGATCACATAACCCTTGCCATGATAAGCTACCGGTTCAAGGTCATTTAAACTATCATTCCATTTTAGATTGATGGTATATAACAAGGTTGTAATGCCAGGGAACTGTTCCAAAACAAAATCAAGCAGGCGTTTTATTTTTTCTTTGTCTTCCTGGCCAAATACGATGTTCACCATTACTTCACCCGTTGTGCAAATGCGCAATTGCATGGTCCGCAAAAAACCCTGGTGATTTTTTATATCGTAAAAAGAATAGCCGTTTGACTTTGCAAACTCTTTTACGGCAAGACGAACGGCATTGGTTGGCTCGTCCTGCAGGTAACAGTTTTTAATGTCAATGACCTTGTCAAAAATTCCTTTGGCATGAAAACCGGCGACATTTTCCTCGGAAGAAATGGAGAGATCTTTTAACTCGGATTCCAAAAGAAAACGCCTGTTGCTGAAAGTATATTCCAGTTTATTTCTGTAAAATTTATCCTGTTCAGCCCCAACAATAGGCATTAATGGCGGCAGCTCAACTTTGCCGATGCGTTTTAAATTATCCTCAACCTGCTTTTGTTTGTACTCCAGCTGTTTTTTATACGGCAGCATTTGCCACTGGCATCCGCCACAAACGCCGAAATGAGAGCAAAATGGGTCCACCCGTTCCCTTGAATATTCGTGAAACCGGAGAGGATAGCCCTCCGCCCAGTCTTTCTTGTTCTTGAAAAGCTTTACATCAACCACATCACCGGGAACCGTGCTTTCAATAAAAATCACCTTACCGTCCACTTTCGCGAGGGATTTTCCTTCAGCGGCATAGTCGTTGACCATGATCCTTTCCAATATTATGTTTTTTCTCTTTCTCACGGCGCAAAGCTAAAGTTTCAGAAGTTCAAACGTTCCAAAGTTTCGTGGGTTGATTGCAACGATTTTTTGACTTATAACATCTTTTGATCAACCAAAAGCCACAAAGTCGTAGCACAGATCATTTGAAACCTATAAAACCCCTTACCCTATAAAATAACCTTAAGCCTGTTACGTTTACTAAAAACCTTTGAATATCTTAAATATCTTTGTCGCTTATTCAAGCCTCATGAAACGAGTTGTACTATTATCTGCTTTATTCATTTCCATTTGTTCCAACGCTCAAAAGCCAGGGTATGAGATCAGGGTGGCCTTTAAGCCATTTAAAAATCAGTATATCTATCTGGGGCATTATGAGGGTAAACAATTACCGGTTATTGATTCAGCCTTAGTGAATGATAACAGTGAAACCGTATTCAGAGGTTCAAAAGCTTTACCGGGGGGAGTCTATTTGATCGGCTATCCCAACAAGCAGGGATTTTTTGAATTTTTATTGGGCAAGGACCAATATTTTTCTATAAAGGCGGATACTACCGATCTTCAGCATCTCAGATTTACGAATTCACCAGATAATGACCTTTTTATCGGCTACCAACAATACATGGCAGTGAATGGAAGAAAAGTTGACAGCGCACAACGGGCTTTGTCATCGGCAAAAAATAAACAAGATTCAACGGCATTAACTGATCTTATTGTAAAAACCAATAAGCAAATAAGAGAGCACAGGCATGAGATAATAAAACAAGATCCCGACGCTACGCTATCCTTTCTCTTAAAAATGCTACAGGAACCGGAAGTGCCACCGGCATCGCAACAACCGGGAGGCAGGTATGATTCTACTTACGCCTGGCAGTACTACAAATCACATTACTGGGATGGAATTAATTTTTACGACGAACGACTGATACGTACCCCGATCTTTGAAGGTAAGCTTGATAAGTATTTTGAGCAGGTTGTTTATCCTCACCCCGATTCGGTAAACAAAGAGATAGACTGGATGCTGGGTTATGCAAGTATAAATCAGGACAACCAACGATTCCTTCTGATGAAATTCGTGAACCGGTACCTGAACATGAAATACATGTGGGAAGATGCGGTGTTTGTCCATTTGTATGAACGATATTTTTCTCAAAAGACCTATCCGTGGCTCACGGAGAAAGGAGTAAAGACGATCCAGGACAGGGCTTATAGTTTAATGTCAAATATCCTTGGCAACCCTGCCGCCGATATTGAGTTGCCCGACACATCGGGAAAGAATATCACGCTGTATGGTTTGAATTCTCCATATACCATTGTTGTTATCTGGGATCCCACCTGTGGTCATTGCAAAGAGATCGTCCCAAAAGTAGACTCTTTGTATGAGCGAAAATGGAAAGCAGAAGGTGTAAGGATCTTTGCAATGGCCAAAGAAACAGATGGTACCAAAAATGACTGGCTGAATTTTATTCGTCAGCATCATATTGGTGACTGGGCCAACGTATATTATTCAAAGGCGGCTGAGAAAGCGAGAGTAGATGCCGGTATTCCTGGCTATTCTCAACTCTACGATGTGCTGAGTTTTCCTACATTATATTTGTTGGACAAAGACAAGCGGATTGTTGCAAAGAAGTTGAGCTTTGATCAGATCGATGAAGTGCTTCAACAAAAAATCAAACGCCAATAATTCCTGATAAAATTCAAACTATGAGCAAAAACTGGCCACTTCTCCTCATTGCCTGTTTCACTATGGCAGTGGCTTCCTCTCAAACCTTGTTTACTTACGGAGACTATTCTGCAGATGCAAAAGATTTTTTACGCGCCTTCAATAAAAACAATACGGCTACCACTGCAAACAAGACCCAGGCGATGAGAGATTATCTTGATCTCTACATTAGTTCGCGTCTTAAGATCAGGGAAGCGTATAACAGGCATTACGATACGTTACCCCAAATAAAAACAGATATTGAAAATCTCCGTTCACAGATCATAGAAAATTATCTGAATGACCCCGAACTGTCTGATAAACTTTTAAAAGAGGCATTTCAGCGCAGCCAAAAAGATATTCATGCAGGGCATATTTTTATCAGCTTTATGAATAAGGTAGGTGTCACTGATACTGCAGCGGCAGGAAAAATAATAAACGAAGTGTATGAAAAATTAAAAAAAGGAGAAGATTTTTTCAAGCTGGCGCAACAGTACTCTACTGATCCGGCTGCAAAAACAAATAAAGGCGATATTGGATTCGTAACTGTATTTACGCTGGCTTACGAGTTTGAAAATATCGTCTATACTACTGCGCCCGGCAAATTTTCTGCGCCGTATAAATCAAAGATCGGGTATCATATTTTTAAAAACCTTGGTGAACGAAAAGCCCTGGGTAAAATAAAAGCGGCGCAAATATTATTGGCATTTCCTCCCGGTGCTAACGATGCTTACAAGAAAAAGACGGCCAAACTTGCTGACTCATTATACCAGCGATTGATAAAGGGCGATGACATAGCAAAACTTGCTTCGAAATTCAGTAATGATTATATCTCCGCAGCGTCAAAGGGAATGATCCCTGATTTTGGCGTAGGTCAGTACGATACCCAATTCGAGAAAATAGTTTTTGGCTTGAAAAACGGGCAGATAAGCAAACCATTTCTTACCTCTCACGGATATCATATTGTAAAGAGAATTGGCGCTGTCCCGGTGGTCACTGATCCAAAAAATAAAACCAACATGGACGCACTCAAATCAAAATTGAATGCAAGCGATCGAATGCAGGCCGCAAAAAACTACGTTATTGAGAGAGCACTGAAACAAATACCAATAAAAAAATATTCTTACTCAGATAGGGAGTTAATGATACTATCGGATAGCTTATTGGATAACAAACACCTTACTGCGCCTATTACCATCACAAAACATACCCCCTTATTTTCCATCGGCGACGAAACATATACGGCAGAGGATTACATAACTTATGCGCAGACATGGAGGTACAGGCCTGATGGTACCGGGGCTAAACCTTATCAGCAGGTGATGGACGAATTTATACACCACCAGGGCGAACAATATTATCGTTCTCATCTTGAAGATTTCAATCCCGATTTCCGCACACAGATGGAAGAATTTAAGGATGGTAATTTATTTTTTGAGATCATGCAAAGGGAGATCTGGGGAAAGGCCCAGAATGATACAACAGCACTGGAGGCATATTATGCTCAAAACAAAACTCGCTACAACTGGAAGAAAAGCGCCGACGCGATCGTATTTTTTTGCAGCGATGAAGGCAGCGAAAAAGCTTTATATGACCAGGTAAAGAAAAATCCCCCGGCATGGAAAACAGCTTCTGATGCATTGGCTGAAAAAGTAGTTGCGGATTCATCCCGCTATGAGCTGGAGCAAATTCCAAATGCCGGTACTACATCGATACAGGCAGGAATGATAACTACACCGGTAAAAAATAAAACAGATGGCAGTGTCTCCTTTGCATATGTATTAAAAACATATCCCACCGATATGCCCCGCAATTATTCAGAGGCAAAGGGGCTTGTGATAAATGACTACCAGGTCGAGTTGGAAAAACAATGGGTTGCCGAATTAAAGAAAAAGTACCCCGTGAAAATCGATGAAAAGGTTTTTCAGCAAATAGCGAAATAAAATATTGATGCTAAAGGATATTGCCCCCAACTAAACTATTTTACCGCTCTCGTTTACCGCTTATCCATTCCTTTCTGAATACCAGGACCAGGTGAACAGATTTTTCCCAAAATAGCGGTATGACTTAAACTGCTTTTTTTCTTTTTGAGCTTCTGTTTAACAGGCTTCAGCAATAATTGGCTATCCTTTATCATTTTGTTTCCTCCGAATGAACTGCCAGTAATAGAGTTTAGCTTGCTATACCAGGCAGAAGAAAATAAATTAGACGTGGTTATTGATTCTTCACTTTTAAAAGTATAGCAATGAAAAAAATAATTTTTGTCCTAACGACGATGCTTGCATCTGCCACATTATTTGCCACTACACCGCCCGAAGTAAATCAAAAAGTATTAAAGGCTTTTGAGGAAACATTTAAACAGCCTAAAGATGTTGTATGGCATGAGTATGAAAACTTTTACGAAGTAGACTTTAAGCAAGGTGAAATTAAGACGTTAGTCAGGTACGACAGCGATGGAAATATTACGGGAACTACGCGTTATTACTTTGAAAGTGAGCTGCCTCCCGTTATTACTTCCAGGCTAAAAAAGAAATATCCCGAACGTTCAGTTTATGGCGTGACTGAGATCTATACTGAATCCGATCTTGCATACTATATAACTATGGAAGATGAAAAGAACTGGTATACTGTAAAATCAAATGCATTGGGTAGCCTGGAACAAACAGAAAAATTTAAGAAGGCCCCTACCAAATGACATTTGTTTTCCGAAACAAAACCGGCCGCCCCGACTTGTCGGGACGGCCTTTTTATTGTTTATAGTTCAGGTGATAATGGTTGCCGGTTGTAGCAATAAAAAGCAGGCTGATTAGAAAACCGCCTGCGTGGGTCATAATTGACCGTTCACATGAGAAAACTATGTAGATAGATAAACTTTTCAATCGTACTCAATATAAATTTACACTGTCAAAGGCTTTGTTTCCGAACTTCTTTACTGAACCATGAAATTGTGCTACTGAATTACTCCCGTCGCTTGTTCCAAATGTTTTAAATAAATTACAGAACAATTTCTTTCAATGGATACGCAATACGATTTTGGAATGGTTGGTTTAGGAACCATGGGTTGCAATCTTTTATTAAATATGGCCGATAATCATTTTGCGGTGATCGGCTTTGATATCAATCGTGCAAAGGCAGAGGAATTTGAAGCCTCTGCAAATCCTGGTACAATCGTAAAAGGTGCTTATGAATTGGTATCAATGGTACATCAGCTGAAAAGACCGAGAAAGATCATGCTGCTGGTACCTGCGGGAAAACCGGTTGATGACGTGATTGATCATCTGGTTCCCTTGCTGGAAAAAGATGATATAATCATTGATGGCGGAAACTCTCACTTTACGGATACATTGGTTAGAATAAAATCTTTGCAGGAAAAAGAGATCCATTTCATGGGCGTTGGGATCTCTGGTGGAGAAATGGGAGCAAGAACAGGTCCCAGCATCATGCCCGGTGGCGATGAAATAGCATGGAAGCAGGTGAAACCAATATTGGAAGCAGTATCTGCGAAAGTTGACGGGCAGCCCTGCGTGGCCTATATGGGTAAATGGGCGGCGGGTCATTATGTAAAGATGGTGCACAACGGAATTGAATACGCCATTATGCAATTGATCAGTGAAGTATATGACATTTTAAAAAGAGGAGTTGGGTTGAATAATGATGAATTGCATGAAGTTTTTAAAAAATGGAATGAAGGTGATATGCAATCTTTCCTCCTGGAAATTACAGCCGATATTTTCACCCACAAGGATGCAGACACGGGCCAGTCAATGGTTGATGTGATCCTTGATAAAGCGGGCGCAAAGGGAACTGGAAAATGGACCTCGCAGAACTCGATGGATCTTGCAGTACCAATACCAACGATCGATGCCGCTGTAACGGCACGTGAAATCTCTGCTTATAAAGATGAAAGGATCGCAGCCTCGGAATTATATAAAAACAACACTAAGGGAGTTAATCTTGATAGAGAAAAATTCATTCATCAATTGCATGACGCTTTATATTTTGCCACAATAGTATGCTATGCGCAGGGATTTGCCTTGTTGCACAATGCTTCATCGGAATTGGATATGGATGTTCCCCTGCCTGAAGTAGTAAAGATCTGGAGAGGGGGATGTATCATTCGTTCAGCATTGCTGAATGATTTTTACAAAGTGTACAGGAAAACCCCCCAGCTGCAAAATATGTTATTGGATAAAAGGATCGCCAGGATGATTAAGAATAAGGAAAAGAAATTAAGGATGATCATCAAGCAGGCAATAGCATCGAAGGTCCCTGTTGCGGGTTTCAGCTCCGCATTAGCATATTTTGATGCCTATTGCAGTAGCCATTTACCGACGAACCTGATACAGGCACAACGTGATTTCTTTGGTGCTCATATGTATCAGCGAATTGATAAGGAAGGAATGTTTCACCATGAATGGCAACCTTTGCCTGAACACAAGAAAGAAGAAGTAGAACACAAACCATAATAATGAATAATGAGTAATGAATGATGAGTGATAGATCGATGGTTCACTTATTAGAGATTACTCATTACTGATCACTCATTACTCATAAAAATAAAATGAAAGCTCAGAAAAAATTACCCCCGGCCATCATGATCATCTTCGGTGGCAGCGGCGATTTAACAAGTCGCAAACTGGTGCCGGCCTTGTTCAATCTTTTTATTGATGATTATTTGCCCGGAGAATTTGCGGTAGCGGGGATTGCTCGTACAGATTATGGAGGCGATGAGAAATATCGTGAACATTTGCTCCAGGGAATAAAAGAATTTTCCCGGCGCAAGGATGGCGATGGGGACTGGAAGAAATTTTCTGAAAAAGTTTTTTATGTGTGTTTGGATATAAAAGATGATACCTCCTTTGAAAAAATAGGAAAATGGATCAGTGAGAAAAGCAGCAGTTGGAAGGAAAAGCCAACAATAATTTATTACATGGCCGTTGCACCGCAACTGGCTCCCGATATTGCAAAAAAACTATCAGTTCAGAAGCTTTGCTCCGATCCTAAACATACGAGAATAGTTTTTGAAAAACCATTCGGGCATGATCTTGAAAGTGCACAGGAGCTGAATAAATTGTTAGGGAGCATGTTTGAAGAGGACCAGATCTATCGCATCGATCATTATCTCGGGAAAGAAACGGTACAAAATATCCTGGCCTTGCGATTTGCCAATGCCTTATTTGAGCCGATCTGGAACAGCAATTATATTGATCATGTCCAGATCACGGCTGCGGAAACAGTTGGTGTCGAAGACCGCGGTGATTATTACGAACAGGCGGGCGCATTAAGAGATATGGTGCAAAATCATATCCTGCAGTTGTTGTGTATGATCGCCATGGAGGCCCCTGTTTCTTTTGATGCCAACGAAATAAGAAATAAAAAGGTGGATGTATTGAACGCGATCAGGAAGTTTACAACAGAAGACGTACATGCGCATGCGGTGCGTGGACAATATTCCGGCGGCTGGATGAAATCAGAAAAAGTGGTGGGTTATCGCCAGGAAAAAAATGTTGATAAAAATTCACCGGTAGAAACTTTTGCTGCCGTAAAATTTTTTGTGGATCACTGGCGCTGGCAGAATGTTCCGTTTTATGTACGTACAGGTAAATATTTGCATGAAAAAACGACGCTGATCACTGTTCAGTTCAAACCGGCGCCTGATTATGCATTTCCTGAAGAGGCTTCTGACACATGGCGGGCAAATCGTCTTACTATCAGCATTCAGCCTGATATGGACATCCGTCTTCGCTTCCAGGCAAAACGTCCCGGACCGAGCATGATATTGAGTCCCGTTGATATGGTGTTCAATTATGCGGAAGCTTACCACGAGGAAGAACCAGAGGCATATGAGACCCTGCTGGAAGATGTTATGGAAGGTGATGCCACTTTATTTATGCGGGCTGACCAGGTCGAGGCGGCGTGGCGGATCATCACTCCGATCATGGATGCATGGCAGCATCGCAAACCGGTTGATTTTCCAAATTACGCTCCCGGTAGTTGGGGACCCGAAGATGCCGAAGCACTTGTAGCAAAGTATGGACATCATTGGGTGACGCTGCCAACGAAGGAATGAAATTTTTATGTTGCCAGCCTTGGTAACTCCGGTTGATCTTCGGTTGCGTCGCACTCTTCGACTGCCGTAGTTGCTTGTGCAAACAAGTAACGAAGGCAAGTCTTGTACGTTTTGTAATTCTTCCATACAAGTTCTCACAAATGCCACAGATCTTCACCGGTTTTTTTCTGTGCATTTCTGTGAAACCTGTGAGAGCCAAATTCGTTGCCGGCGAAACATGAGTCACTCATGGGAAACTATTAAACATGCAATTGAGTATTTCAAAAAATATTGAAGAACTGAGTCAGCAAGTAGCTGAATGGATGGTTGATGACATTCGCAAGACATTACAATTGCAAGATCGTTTTACCATTGCTTTATCCGGCGGCAGCACTCCGAAAAAATTACATTTATTATTGGCCTCGGATCAGTTCAAAAATAGAATTGACTGGCAAAAGCTGCATGTATTCTGGGGCGATGAACGATATGTTCCTTTCAATGACGATCGCAACAATGCAAAAATGGCCTTTGATACATTGCTTGATCATGTACCGGTTCCGGGATCACAGATCCATATTATGAGAACGGATATTGATTCCGAGGATTCAGTGAAGGAGTACGAGACTATTTTAAGAGAATATTTCCCTGAAGCTGCAAGCCTCACGCTGCAAGCTGCAAGCAATCTCACGTCTCACGTTTCACGTTTCACGACTTTTGACCTCGTCCTTCTCGGTCTCGGTGACAACTCCCACACACTATCCTTGTTTCCCGGCGAAGAAGTGATTCATGAAAAAGAGCGCTGGGTAAGATCTGTTTTTGTACAAGAAATCAATATGCAGCGAATTACTTTAACTGCGCCGGTCGTCAATCTTTCAAAGCGCATTGCATTTTTAGTCAGCGGGCAGGACAAAGCCCAGGCAGTAGCACACATTCTTTCGGATAGTTATAATCCTGATCTTTATCCTGCGCAAGTTATAAAACCTGTTAATGGAGAACTGTTTTGGTTTTTAGATGAAGCTGCAGCGACAAGGGTGAAAAAATAATTATTTCAAACTTTTCAACCAATCGCTCACTCCCAGATAAATTTTCTGTGCCACCAGTTTATGAAATTTAGGGTCAAGAATTTTTTTTTCATCTTCCCTGTTACTTAAGTAACCGACTTCCACTAAACAATTGGGATACTCTGTTGGCCCGCTTAATGCAAAATTGAAAGCACCTACATTTCCCCATTCTTTCAATTTTAACTCCTGCATTCTTTTTAATATAGCTTGTGACAAAGAACGAAATCCAATGTAGCGATAATAAGTACTTACCCCTTTTACAGTATCACTGTTAGCAGAGTTTAAATGAATGCTGACCAGGATATCCGGATCTTCCTTTCGTAGCATTAATATCCGGTCAGGCATGGTCAGGTCGGTGTCATGCGTTCTTGTCATGAATGTTTTTATTTTCTGTGCCTTGAAATATTTATCAACTTCCTTTGCGATTTTTAGTGTATAA
>Ga0157375_10004946_pt1 | contig 11593 bp, 14 predicted proteins | sample M35metaG_FD_115311 | JGI IMG/M metagenome (GOLD analysis project Ga0157375, IMG submission 115311) | Miscanthus rhizosphere microbial communities from Kellogg Biological Station, Michigan, USA - M3-5 metaG | ecosystem: Host-associated > Plants > Roots > Rhizosphere > Soil | place: USA: Michigan...
AGCGTGGCGGCGGTGCGGGTCTAGAGGTCGGGCAGGGGCGGGTCGGCGTCGACGTCGCGAAAGATCTGCACGCGGGCGCGCGCGGCGTCCATGTGGTCACACAGCCACGGCAGCACGCGCGCCTCAATCTGGCTCCAGTCGCTCCAGACGAACACGTTGTCGCCGGAGGGCACGAAGGTCGGGCGGATCAGCAGCGAGAGCTGGCGCGCCACCGGGCTAGCACCGGGATAGGCAGAAAGGTCGTCATATGTGCACCCCCCGATGATCCCGTCGATCACGTTGGGCTCGTTCGGCAGGGTGTCGCGTGCCAGATTGTGGATTTGCACGCCGCGCGAGGAGGCGCGCCCGGTTTGCGCTGCACCATTGAACGCATATTGCCCATACAGCACGCCGTCGACGTGGCTGGACAGCATCTTCTGAAACTTGGCCGGGGTCTTGCTGCCGCCATACAAGCGGATCTGCAGCACGCGCTCGATCGCGGGGTCTAAATGGCCCATTTCAAGATCGTTGACATAGGCGATCAGGCGCTCGACCTGCCGCCGCGTCAAAGCATGCTTGGCCGGTCGGACCAGCACGCCGTCCTCGTCCAGCTCCTCGTCGCGCTTGGTCAGGATGGCGCGGCCCTCGCTCGGCAGGCGGTCGAGCAGCCACGCGGTGAGGCGGCGCACCATGTCGACGGTCATCTTGGGGTCGCCGGTGATCGCGCGCAGCTCGGCGGTCGAGCGCACCTTGTCCTCCTCGGCCAGCTTGGCCGCAGCCTCGACCAGTCTTAGGTCAATAAATGCCCCCCGATCGTTGATATTTTCCATAGCCCAGTATTCGCGCCATTCGGCGAGCGAGAGCTGGCGGGTGGACAGGAACAGCGAGCGCAGCGCCTCGACGTCCTGCGCGGCGTAATCAAGGAACTCATCCCATTCGGCCGGGTGGCTCTGCGGTGTCGCGATCGCGTCCGGGGTACAAAACAGCCTGATTAGTTCCCTCCCGCGTTTGTCCTTGCGCTGGTCGCCCGCCTTGCCGGAGGCCGTCTTGAGGTCGGGGGGCAGGCCGGAGGCCGCCGCCTGCGCCATCACGTCGATGACGTGCTGCGGCTCCAGCTCAGGAAAGCCGAGAGTGGCGAAGTTCCACGCGGCGCGGTCAAATCCGGCGTTCCACGCCGCCCACACCGCAGTGCCGTTCATCACCTTGGCGTGATGGGCGAGGAAGTCGGTCGGCAGGTCGATCAGGTCGAGGGGCCTAGAGAAATCTGGAACATGGACGACCTGCGTCAGCCCCATGCCGATCGCGTAGGTGAGGATGATGGCGTCAGCTTCCGTAGCGTAACGGTAGGCGCCCGCCTTGATGTCGGCCCGGCCGCGCGTCTCGAAGTCGATGAAGCCGACGCGCTCGACCGGGAAGGTGGGGCCGTCGGCGCGCTCGGCGGGGAGAGTGAAGAAGGCGGCTTTCGCCGCCTCCTTCTTGGCCTGCAGGAGGCTCACAGCGGCGCCGGGCGGCGGCGCTGCCCGATATGGGTCTGCGCCGTCGGGGCGGGCTGCACAGGCTCCGCCGGGGCAGCGGCGGGCTGTTGCGGGGCAGCGTCGAGGGCAGCCTTGCGCTTGCGCGCGGGTGCCGCCTCGAACGCCTTCTCGCCGACCGGCAGGGCCACCGGCTCGGCGCCCTGCAGGTTGCCGTTCATGTCGGCCCAGCCCATCACCTGAAAGATCGGCACGGCGATTTCGCCGTACTTCTTGTGAATGTACGTCTCCGAGGAGAAGCACAGCACCGGGCAGGGATAGCCCGGGCTCTTGGCGAGCTGGTCGTAGATCGCCGCGAGCAGGCCGTCGATCGCGCGGAAGCCGCCGACCGAATTGATGGTGTACTGCACCTCGGTCCCGGCGTCGTCGCCGTTGAGGCACTTCATCTCGAACGAGCGCTGCTCCTTGAACGGCGTGTCCTCGATCGGGTCGGGCCGCGCGGGCTTGGGCGCAGTCATCGGCGCCATGACCTGCCCGGCCAGCTCGTTGGCCTTGCCGTGCCCGCCGTCGACCCAGCAGCTCCAGCCGTGCTGCATCGACATGATGTTGACCGCCCACTTGGAGCCCTGCTGGACCTCCTCGTTGGTCTGGCCGAAGACGAACTTGCCGCTTTTCAACAGGCGAAAAAACGGTTTGCCGCCCGCGATCACCGTGCTGGCACGGCTCTCGGCGATGCCGCTCATCAGCCGCTTGATGTAGTCGGCGTCGAGCGATGGCACGTTCGAGCCGTTGTTCTTTGCGATGTCAGACATAATTCAAAGTCCTTCTATCAAAGGCCACGGAAGTCACTTTCCGGCCTGCTGCAGCAACCGCAGTGACGCGGCAAATTTCTCGATCAGGGCAGTGCGCTCGACCGGCGGCGCCGGGTCGTCGCTGGTCGCCAAGGTGGTGCCGGTCGACGGCGGCGCGACGCGCAGCTCGTCGGGGATCGTCACGCCGAGGCGCTTGGCGGTGGCGTCGGCTTCCTTGAAGGTGACCAGCTCGCGGCGCCAGATCTCGTCCTCGTCAAAGCCGAGTTGTCCGAGCGTGTCCTCGACCAAGTCGGGGTTGACCCACTGGCGCCGCGTCGGCTTGTCCTTCAGCTTCCAGCCCGGGATGACGCCGCCGTTTTCGAGGTATGCATGCATCTGGGCGTCGACCTCGCCCTTGAGCTGGACCGCTACGTCGAGCAGGTACTTGGCGTGGGCGAGATAGGCGGCATACGGCGTCACCGCGCCCTGTACCGAAGTCGTTCGCTCGACCGGCTGCAGTACCGACAGGTCGAGCAGCGGTCCCACCCAGAGCGGGCAGGCGACCTTGCAGGGCGCCCAGCGGCACCACTCGCCCTTGCGCATGGGCGGGTCGCGATCGACCGCGGCGAGCACGGCTGAGTGCAGGTCCTCGGTGAAGTTGCGCAGCTCCTTGCGGCTGACCTCGGTATAGGTGAGCGGCTCGACGCTGCGCGGCTGGATGATGGCGACGACGACGCGCCGCTTGCGAAACCAGCTCGGTTTGGTGTGCAGGGCGGCGGTCGCGTAGTACATCAATTGCGGATTGACGATCGCGCCTTCGCCGTCGCTGTAGACAGTCTGCACGCCGACGCCCTGACCAAACTTCCAGTCAGCCAAGATCAAGTACTCGTCGTCACCGAGCACGAGGTCGACGGTGCCGAAGGCGCCGGGCACGCCGGGAAACGTCACGCGCTGCTCGACGCCGAGCACCGCAGGCGCAAACGGGCCGCGCCCCGCGCCGAAGTGCGCCTCCAGCGTGGCGAGGTGTTCGAGCGCGGGCAGGATCATGCCGTCGAGGTGCTCGCGGGTGACCTCGCGATCGTAGACCTGCTGGCCGATCAGCGCCTCGGCACAGGCGACCAGATCGGGGTCGCCGTTGCGGCGCTCGCGCATCAGCCCGTCCATGACGGCGTGGGCGAAGGTGCCTTCCTCGGCATAGGCGGAGGGAGCGTCGGCGCTCGGCGGCAGGGCGCGGGTGGCTGCGAGGCTGGCCGGGCAATTGAGCAGCCGATCGGCCGTGGAGCCGCCGACGATCGAGGAGTGTTGCGGTACGCCGCGCAGCGCCATGATAAGTCACCCTTGTGTTGTCTAATTCAAAATGCTGGGGTGCAGAATGGACAAGAAGCCATCAGCTGTCAAGGAGGCGGCGATCGAGCGCGAGCTGGTCGCCAAGGTGGTGGCGCGCGGCGGCATGTGTGACAAGGTCTACGTGCTGGGCAAGCGCGGCTTCTTTGACCGGCTGATAATACTGCCGGGGCCGCGGATTATTTTTGCTGAATTAAAACGTCCGCGCGGCGGACGGGTGTCGGCGCACCAGCAGTGGTATCACGAGCAGTATAAGGCGCTAGGGCTCGAGGTTGTGGTAATCCGCAATTCAGCGGATATTGATCGCCTGCTCGCCGCACCGTGAGCGAGTGGGGCCGGGCGGTCTTGGAGGACGCCCGACCCCGATCTGCCACCAGCGAAGATGGAAACAGACCATGCCGGATAAATACCACACCGACATTCGCTTGCAACTGCTCGCGCTCGGCTACGCGATCATCCCCAATCGCGGCAAGATGCCGATGATCAAGGGCTGGAACGAGCGCAACTATGTTGCGCAGCAGCTCGCCAGCGGCCCGAAGGGCAGCGGCGCCGATCGGGTCGCGAGCTGGCCGGGACGCTTTCCCGACGCGCTGTCGACCGGGGTGCGGATCGAGAACGGCCAGTGCGTGATCGACGCCGACGTCGACGACAACGATATGATGACGCAGTTCTGGGCCGACCTCGCGGCGATCGCGCCGGACGTCGCCGCCCGGGCGCCGACGCGCTACGGCGGCGGCGAGCACAAGGTGGCGCTGTTCTGCCGCGTCGAGGGCGAGAAATGGACGCGCATCGCCTCGCGCCGCTACAACGGCCACTGCATCGAGATATTCGGCGGCGCCACGCTGCCGAGCGGGAAATGCTCGCGCCAGTTCGGGGTCTATGGGCCGCACTCGTTCAACGAAGACGGCTCGGTGGCGCGGATGTACGAGTGGGCGCTCGACGTCCCGGCGCTGGCGCAGGTCGGCATCGGCGAGCAGCCCGCGCTCACGATCGCGCAGGCGCACGCGCTGGTGGACGCCTTCGAGCGCGCCGCGCAGGCCGCCGGGTGGCTCCCGGAGGCGCAGCCGGACACCTCGGACGGTACGGCGGTGTACGACATCGACGAGGACACGCGCTTCGACGTCAACACCGGCGGCACCGGCCTCAGCTACGACGAGCTGACCGACGAGCTGGCGATCGCGGGCGAGCGGCTGCGTTGCGCCTCGTCGTTCATGCCCGGGCGCGACGGGACCAACCGCGAGCGCTGCTGGGTATTCCACTCGCCGCGGCACGACTGCGCGGCCGTGTTCGTCTACGGCGACGAGCAGACGCACTACCCCAAGCAGTTCGCCCCGACCTTGGAGCGGGTGGCGGACCACCTCAAGGCGCTGCAACAGCGTCCGCAAGATCCGCATGCGGACGTTGCGGATGTTGCGGACGCGCCGCCCGAGCCACCGGCAGAGGCCGGAGTGGCCGTGCAGGCGCAGTGGCTGCTGGCCTCGTTCGGCTACTGCGCGATCGACGACGCGGTGATCGCGCTATGGGAGGCGAGCGGGGCCTGCCGGTTGCGCCCGGTCGCGTTCGAGCGGCGCTACAAGGCGTGGTTCGAGCCGCCGGAAAAGCCGCGCAAGACGCCGATCTTCGCCACGGCATTATGGGAGATGGCGGCCTCGCGCGCGCACGTCACCGGGGTGCGGATGCGCCCGGACATGCCGTTCCCGCTGTTTGCAGAAGGCGCGGGGCTGTTCAAGAACATCTACCGCAAGCCGGTGCACCCGGCCGAGGGCGGCGCGATCGAGCCGTTCCAGCGCTTCTTGGCGCGCTTCCTGCCCGATCCGGTCGAGCGCGAGTGGCTGCTCGACTGGATGGCGCACAAGTGGCTGCGCCCGGAGATCCCCGGCTCGGCGGTGGTGTTCGTCGCCGACAACGTCGACGAGGTGCGCGAGGGCCGCTTCGGCACCGGGCGCGGGCTGATGTTCCGCATCGCGCATGCGCTGTACGGGCCGCAATACGCTCGGGCGCAGGCGTTCAACGTGCTGGACGGGTCGAGCAGCCAGTCGGGCTTCACCGACTGGATGCATGGCTCGGTGCTGGTGACGGTGGACGAAAGCAGAACGTCGCCGACGGCCTACCGGCGCGGCGAGCGCAATGCGGTGTACGACGTGCTGAAGGACATCGTCGACCCGGCGCCGAAGCGGATGACGTTCAAGATCAAGTATGGGCAGGCGTTCGACGCGATGTCCTACTGCTCGTTCTGGGTGGCGACCAACCACATGGATGCGGTCGCGATGCCCGCCTCCGACCGGCGCTTCACGGTGCTGCGCAACGGCCGGGTGATCACGCCGGAGGAGGCGATCGAGATCGACGCATGGATGCGCGATCCGGCCAGCATCGGGGCGCTGGTACGCCACCTCGAAGCGCGGCAGCTCGCCGGGTTCAACATGTTCGCGCCGCTGGTCACCGCGGGCAAGGCCGAGATGGCCGAGCTGGCGCTGTCCGAGGTTGAGGACATCCTGCGCGACATGGCGGCCGACGACAGCCGTGGGCTGGTGTTCACCCGGGCGCACCTGATGGCGCATGTCAGCAGCAACTTCGGCGCGAACAACGGCAAATGGCATGGCGAGTTCGAGGGGGCTTGGCACCGCTATTGTGTCAAGGCCGTGCCCCGGGAGGGCGGGTCGCAAAGGCGTATCAGGGTACAGGGGGCGCTCAAAAAGTTGTTTTCGTTTCGCTCGCGCGCCAAGCAGGCGGCCGAGCTGCCGGAACCGGCGGCGCGGCGCGAGGCGTCGAAATGGGGTCAGGTGGACGGCGTGACCCGTCTTCCGGGGCTCAGTGTCGTTCCGGGTCACAACGAGAAAGATGAGGATGATCAATGAGATGGTATATGTTTGTGCCCTGTGTCCCACTCTTATATGAAATATACGTGTGTGTAGATAAGGGAATAGGGGGGTGGAGGGCTCGCGGCGGCTCGCGCGAGCTGACGGAGCTGGGAGTTTTCAAACAGGGCGGGACACGGACACACGGGGCACTGATGGCGCTGGCAATCGGTGCAACCGTGGCGGTGGCTGGTCCCGCGGCGGGGCAGAAGATCCCAGACCGGCATCCTGACATGGTGCGGGCCGAGGCACGGCCTCTCACGTTCGAGGAGCGCTGGGAGCCCGTGCGCGGGCTGCTGGCGCGGCAGGCGTTCGGGGTGCTGGTGTCGGAGCCACCGGCCAAGCAAAACGCACCAGCGAGCCCCGCTGTCGATCCGGTGCCGGTCCCGCGGGTGAGGACGGTCATGGTCACGATCCGCAAGCCGGATCAGGAAACGTGCAGGCGGCACGGACGGAGAACGGTGTGGAACGGACAGTCATGGAGGTGCAGGCGATGAGCAGCAACGGGATCACCGAGCGAATGGAGCGGATATTGTCGACGGCACCGATGGCACCCGTGGTGGACAGCTGGGAGCGCAAGGTGGAGGCGGGGTTGCGGGCAGCGCACGCGGTCGAGCAGGAGCGCGATCAGGCGGCCAAGGCACTGGGCGACTGCCGCACCGAGCTGCGCGGCCTGCAGGCCGAGCACGACGCCCTGCGGCTGGCGCATGCGCGGCTGCAGACCGAGGTGGAGGCCTACCGGCACGATCGCGACGTGGCGGTGGAGCGGCGGGCGAGGGCCGACGGGCTGCTGGATGCGGTGCTGACCTTGCTGCAAAAGCATCGCGGCCAGCCCCTGCAGGAGGAGCTGGCCGCGGCCAAGCCGGACGGCTGATCAGCGGTTGTTGAGGATGGCGGTGAGCAGGGCCGGGCCTTCGCGTCCGGCGGTCGGGCTGGCTGTGACGTCCGGCATGCGGGCGTAGCGCTTGCGGGCGGCTTCGGCGCGGCGCACCACCTCGCGGCGCGCGGTTTCGAGGTCGGCGTGCATGTCGTTGAACGAAGGGGCCGGGCCGAAGCCGGTGCCGTCGCGGGTGACCGTGCAGATGATCCGGCAGCGGCCGGGGCCGATCAGGGCCGGGTCGACGAGGTAGTAGCCACCGCCGTCGCGCGGGGCCGGGAGGATGTCCATGGCGAAAATCTCCCAGCGGTAGCCGATGCTGCGGCCCTTCTTGTCGAGCAGGTCGAAGGCGTAGTGGCCGTGGTCGAGGAGGTTGCCGCGCTGGAAGGTGGCGGGGATCATGTGGTCGTACTTGGTCATGTCAGTCTCCGTTGCTGGTGGCTCATATGGTCACATATGATACAGGGTGTCAAGCGATACATGCGGTCGGCTAAACCTGTGGATAACTTGACGCATCATCCGTGGTGGATGCATGATCGCGCCATGGCCGGGATGAAGATCATCAGCATGCTGGATCACGAGGTGGCCAAGGCGCGGCAGGTCGCGCAGCGCGATCTGGAGGCGGTCCAGCGCCAGCTCCTCGCGGTCACCACGTCGCTGGCGGACGCGATGGTCAGGCTGGCCGATCGGGTGACCGAGCTGGAGCGCAACAGAGGACGGGGTGACCCGGAGGTAAGTGGCTAAGGCACTGACAGAAATCCGATCCTACGCGAGAGCGCATTCGATCGAGGCGATACAGACGCTTGCGGGCGTGGCGCGCAACAGCTTGAACGACGGTGCGCGCGTCGCCGCGGCGTGCGCGCTGCTCGACCGCGGCTGGGGCAAGGCGCCGCAAGCGCACACCGGCGAGAATGGCGAAGGCGATATACGTGTCACCATTAGGCACATCGTGCAGGAGATTAAGGGCCAAAAGGTCATCGATCATGAGTGACCTTTTAGCCGATGCGACACAGACGCGACATGCGTGCAAGTTGTCCTACTATCGCAGCAACAAACAGCGGATTACAAATCCGCTGGTCAGTGTCAGTAGCGTATGCGTGATGGGGATTAAGGTCCCTGCATCGCGGGTGGGTAACACCCCACCCGCGATCGATCGTGAAGGTACCATCGAAGAGCGGGAGGTGACGCGGCCAACTATTAGTCGCCCCAGCTTAATGGTGGATGGTTTTAGCTTAATCCTATTTTACGACCTGCTGCCCCTCACCGGACGCACGGGTCATGGGCGTCGTGCCGGAGCAAACACCAAGGCACTCCGCGCGACGCCCGCCTATGCTTGACATCCAGATACCGAACAGGGGCTGGGAGCCGCGCCCGCATCAGGCCGCGCTCTGGGCCCACCTACAGGGCGGCGGCAAGCGCGCCATGGCGGTGTGGCACCGCAGGGCGGGCAAGGACGAGATTTGCCTGCACCACGCCGCGGTTAGTATGATGAAAAGAAAGGGAAATTACTGGCATTGCTTACCCGAATACGGACAGGCCAGAAAGGCCATCTGGACCGCCGTCAACCCGCACACCGGCATCCGCCGCATCGACGAGGCCTTCCCGCTCGCGCTGCGCGAAACCACCAACGACCACGAGATGTTCATCCGCATGCAGGGCTCGACGTGGCAGCTGATCGGGAGCGACCGCTATGACGCGACTGTTGGCTCCGGTGTTGCGGGCATTACTTACTCTGAGTGGGCATTGGCCAACCCCTCCGCGTGGGCCTATCACCGGCCGATCATCGAAGAAAACAGCGGCTGGGCCGCGTTCATCACCACGCCGCGGGGCAGGAATCATGCCCACGAGATGTTCAAGCACGCCAGCCGCACGCCGGGCTGGTTCTGCGAGCGCTTGACCGCGATCGACACCGGCGCCCTGAGCCACACGCAGCTCGAAGAGGCGATGGCGGAGTATCAGGCCTTGTATGGTCAGGACGTCGGCGCGGCCCAGTTCCAGCAGGAATACATGTGCGACTGGCACGCCGCCATCCTCGGCGCTTTCTACGCCTTCGAGATGAAGGAAGTGCGCGACCAGCAGCGCGTCACCGACAAGGTGGTGGCGATCGAAGGCGAGCCGGTGCACCGCGCGTGGGACCTCGGCGTCGGCGACGACACCTCGATCTGGTGGTTCCAGCCGCGCGGCGCCCAACTCATGATCTTGGATCACTACGCCTCGTCCGGCGTCGGGCTGGAGCACTACGCCGGTGTGATCGAGGAGCGCCAGCGCACGCACGGCTGGAAGAATGGCGATGACTGGGTGCCACACGATGCCAAAATCAAGGAGTGGGGCAGTGGACGAACGCGGGTCGAGACAATGCAGTCAATGGGCCTACGGCCCATGCTTGTGCCACATCATAGCCTCGACGATGGAATTAACGCAGTACGACGCACACTGCCGCTTTGCGTCTTTCACCCGCGCACAGAAGAAGGCGGTTTATCTGCTCTTGAACAGTATCGCCGCGAATGGGACGACGCCAAGAAGGCCTTCCGCGCCAGCGCCGTCCACGACTGGACCTCGCACCCGGCCGACGCCTTCCGCTACCTCGCGATGGCGTGGCGCAAGGCGCCGCTCAGGAAAGTAAAGCCGCCGCCGAACCCGTTCTTCAGCGGCTGGGTCATCCCGCCGCCGCCCGAGCCCAAGCGCGGAGGGATGCGGCTGTGAGCGAGCTGACTGACAAGCTGCGCACCTGTGCCGCCCACGTCCTCGCGCAGGAGATCAAGGGCGAGCACTGGGCCGCCATGATCGTCAAGACCTCCGCCGTCGACCTGCTGCTGGAGGCCGCCAACGTGCTCGACGGCGCCGACGGCGCGCTCAAGACCCCGGCCGAGGCTGCGGAGGCGGTTGACTATGCGGACAAGGCCCCCGCGGCCCCGCGGCCCTACAATCCCTACACCGACGTGGGCCCGCTCACCTCGGTCGGCAGCTTCAACGCTGCCGACCTGCCAACCGTCGGCGCCGTGCAGACCCGCCCGCGCAGCCCCAAGGCCTGCCCGCAGTGCGACAGCCGCGCCGCCAAGAAGGTCACCCGCGTCGGCACCCGGCTGGTGCTGCACTGCCCGGTCTGCGCCAAGGAGTGGCCCTACCAGAACGAGCAGTCCGCATGATGGACATCAAGGACTGGCTCGAATGGTTTTATGCCGCCTCTATGCCGGAGGTTAACGCCCGCCTCGCGCTCGCCGAGCAGGCACGCCAGCGCCGTGCGCGCGCCTACGACAAGCAGCAGGCCGAACTCGCGGCTGCGCTGGCGCGGGCCGAGGCGCAATATCGTGCCAAGCACGAGGCGCGCCGCGCCGAGCTGGACGCCCGCCGCGCCCGGGCGCAGCCCCCGCGCCAGCGCCGCTCGCGCGTCGACTGGGAGGAGCTGACCGGCGACAGCGTCGTCGCCACCATGCAGGTCGCATGGGAGCGCGGCGCCACCGTGCTGGCGATGCGCGCCGCCGGGCTGACCTACACCATGATCGGCGAGCGGCTCTGTATCTCCGGCTCGCGCGCCCGCCAGATCGCCGAGAAGGGCGAGAGCCAGCGCCGCCGTGGTCATCGCTCGCCGGTCGAGGTGTGGATGAGCCGGTCGGTGGTATGGGACATGAGCCAGCGCGAGCGTGACCAGCTTTGTGGTACAGTCGGCGTGCTCGCCTTCGACAACCGGCGCGACTGGCTGATCGTTGCCACGCCGCCACCACGCTCGACCAAGAGGAGAGCGGCCTGATGGCTGAGTACAAGCGACCCGCCGCCCCGAACGACGCCGACATCCGCCACGACGACCTTGAGTTCGATCCGACTCTTGAGCCGCAGGAGAGCCATGCGTGGCTCAACTTGCTGAAGGAGAGCGAGAAGACCTTCGAGGACTGGAACGTGCATTGCGACAACATCGACAAGCGCTACGCCAACCTTGAGCGCCTTTCCGCCAACGGCCGCGATCGCGAGTTTCAGATGTTCTGGGCCAACATCGAGGTCATCGGGCCGAGCATCTACGCCACGCCCCCGGCGCCGGTCGTTGCGCCGAAATGGAAGGACCGCCGCCCGGTGCCGCAGGCCGCGTCCGAGGTGCTCGAACGCTGCATCTCCGCCACCTTCGACCAGTGTCACATCGACGAGCTGATGAAGCTGGTGCGCGACGACGTCGCCCTGATCGGCCGCGGCGTGGCGTGGTGCAGGTACGAACCCAAGAGCGCCGAGCACGACTACGAGTGCGTCTGCATCGATTTCAAGCACCGCCGCGACTTTCTCCACAGC
>Ga0157375_10004949_pt1 | contig 11589 bp, 12 predicted proteins | sample M35metaG_FD_115311 | JGI IMG/M metagenome (GOLD analysis project Ga0157375, IMG submission 115311) | Miscanthus rhizosphere microbial communities from Kellogg Biological Station, Michigan, USA - M3-5 metaG | ecosystem: Host-associated > Plants > Roots > Rhizosphere > Soil | place: USA: Michigan...
CGACGCACGATGCGATCGACCTGGGGCTTGAAGCCCATGTCCAGCATTCGGTCGGCCTCGTCGAGGACCAGCATCGACACGCCGTCGAGCGAGACCGCCTTCCGCTCGAGCAGGTCGTTCATACGACCGGGGGTCGCGACGAGGACGTGCGCGCGCCTTGCGCGCTTCGCCTGCGTATGCACCGGAACGCCGCCGTAGACGGTCGCGACCTCGACGCCCTTCGGGGCGAGGGACGCGATCTCGACCGCGACTTGCGACGCGAGCTCGCGCGTGGGAACCAGCACGAGCGCCGACGGACGCTTCCCGTCGAGGTCGAGCCGCTCGAGGAGCGGGATCGCGAAGGCCAGCGTCTTCCCAGAGCCGGTAGGCGCCTTGGCGAGGACGTCCCGGCCCGCGAGCGCGTCGCGGAGGACGTGCTCCTGGATCGGGAACGGCGTGTAGATGTCGCGCTCGGAGAGCCTGCGCACGATGCGCTCAGGCACGCCGAGCTCGGAAAAGGACTGCATTCGATTCAACTCCTCTGTGAACTGCGTTGGTCGAGATCCGTCTACCTCGACCCACAGGAGGAACCGAAGAAGTCAAACCTCACGGGACGACGGATGCCGTCCGTAGGTCGCAGCGTAGCAGTCACCGAATCTAGGCTCGAAAATTCCCTGCGAATACGACGCGTACACTGAGGTGACACCGGACGAATACAGAAGGCGCGGCCTGCGCCCTCCCTATCCGTTCATGGAAGGAGGAACGCGATGGCCCAATCGCCTGAGTCGCAGACCGCGACCGACCAGGAAGGCATCTCACACCGGGTCGCGCAGCGAGCGGCCAATCGCAAGCTGGCGACGTCGAACCCGAAGCCCGACGCCCAGGGGCTCGTGGAGCTCGCATGCGAATGCGTACGCAGCGACTGCGATCGACTCGTCAAGGTTCCGCTCGACGTCTACACGCGCATACTCGAGGCCGATCACTACCTCCTCCAGGCGGGCCACCACGCGTTCGCGCGATACCGCACCATCGTCTCCGTGGGGTTGATGCGGATCGAAGAGCGTGCCTGACCCGCTTCACCCGCTTCGCTTCTCGCTCGCCTAGCCGCGAATCGGCTCCCGGAGCGGCGCGTCCGACTGGTCGTCGCCCGTGAACTGGAACAGCTCGATCACGTGGCCGTCAGGATCGCGCAGGAAGATCTGGACGTAGCCGTCGCCGCGCGGCATCGGGCCGCCGATGAGAGCGACCCCGTGCTCGTCGAGGCGCGCTCGCGCTCCCGCGAGGTCGTCGATCTCGATCGCGACATGGTCGGCGAGGCCCATCGTCGCACTCGGCCCGGGGTCCGCCACGCCCGCACGAGCCGTCGTCTCCGCCTCGACGAGGAGGTGGAGCTGGTCGTCGCCGATCTGGAACCAGGCGCCCTCGAACCGGAAGTTGTGCGGGCGGGGCACTTCCTCGAGACCGAGAGCACCACCGTAGAAGCGGCGAGACGCCTCGAGATCGGCGACGATCAGCCCGCAGTGCTGGAGGCGCGGAGCCACGCGCGAAACCTAACCGGAAGGAGGCGTCATGCCACTGATCAGGGTGGAGCTCTTCGACTACCGCATGAGCGACGAGACGAGTGCGGCCCTCATCGAGAAGCTCACCGACGCGCTCGGCGACGCGACGCATCCCGGGCTCAAGGAGCACACCTGGGTGATCGTCGAGGGCCACAATCCGAAGAACTGGGGACTCGCAGGAAAGCCGTGGCCCGTCGACCAGATGCCACCTGCGCCGTCGCCGTAGGATCGATCCACACGACAAGGAGGCCGGATGCCAGTCATCGAGGTGAAGCTGTACGACCGTCGCGTGACCGAGGAGTCCGTCCCGAAGATGATCGAGGCCCTGACGCAGGCGCTGCACGAGTCGAGTGGCGCAGCCGTCGAGCACATCCAGGTCATCATCGAGGGCGTCTCCCCGAAGCACTGGGGTATCGCAGGCAAGCAGCAGGACTAGTCGGGACCGACTAAGCGACCGGCGTCGTCACGAGCTCGAGCTCGAGCGCGGCGGCGCCGGGCACGACCGCCTGCGTCTCGCGTGCGTGCAGCAGAGTCGTGCGGACGATGAGCTTCGCGCGCGCGAAGTTGTCGAGCTCGGTCGGGACTGGGCCAACGCGCCTGCCGAGCGCGTAGCCAGCTGCGTTCCGTCCCATCGCGCGGTACGACTCGACCGTGTACAGCGGCGACATGCCGAAGAGCTCGAGGTTGTCGAGCGGCTGCAGGTCCGCCCGATGGATCACAGCCGTGCCCTTCGACTGCAGCCCGAGCGCGACGCCCGAGCCCGAGAGCTCCGCGCCGTCGTGCGCGATGAACGCGACGTCGGCCACCCGCCGGACGCGTACGAGCCGCGGCTGCCCGCCGCCCTCCCGGATGCCCTCGCAGACCGCGTCGAGCACCGCGCCGTGGTCGAGGTCGGCGATGGTTCGGCGGATCGCCGCGGCGAATGCCGGGCCGACCGCGACGACGACCTCGGCCGGGTCGTCTCCTCGTACAGCCTCGTCATGTTCGACCACGATCGGATCGGCGCCTTCGGGATCCCCGAGCAGTTCCGCTGGAGCGACGACCTGCGGCAGGCCTTGGAGGAGCGCCCAGCGCTCACCCTCGAGGCGGTAACCCGTGCCCGGCCCCGTGTACTCGTTCGGGTCGTTGACGGCGGACCGGACCACCCCGTCCGCGCCGATGACCGCCGAGGTCTGCAAGTAGTCGCCGGAGAGCCGCTGTCGTTGCATGTCGAGGACTGCCTCCGCCACGTCGCCGAACCCGTGGCGGTCGAGTGCGAGTGCGACGTCGAGCCCCGAGACTCCACGCGCCAGCAGGTCGTCCGCAGCCTCGACGTCCGCGGCTCGATCCCGGTCCGGCAGCTCTCGCGCGTCGTAGCCGGTCGTCGCGAGGGCGACCTCCTCCTCCGAGATCGCCGGCAGCCCGAGCTCCTCGAACACGGCCTGTACCGCCCGTGCCGCGCGCTCGCGGGTGCGCAGGAGCTCGTCTTCCGCTACCGGCTCGATGCCTGCGTCGACCTGCCAGTCGCGCTGGATCGTCAGCCACTCGTCGAGGTCGTCGGCGTCGAAGTTGCCGCCGCCGAAGGTGTTGTCGTGTCGCGGCATCACCGAGTAGCCGGACGTGACGAAGTCCGTTCCCGGCAGGAATTGCCCCATGAGCTTCGCGGTCTTGCGGATCTCGGAATGGGACGCGATCGCGTCGTTCCCGGACGCGACCTCGAGGTCGAGCCAGGCGGCGAGGACGTTCTCCCCGAGAATCGCACGCGTCCCGCCCGGGACCGACATGACCAGCGCGACGCACGAGATCGACCCGTTCTGCACGCCCTGCGATCCCGCCGCCCGGACGACCGCGAGGCAGCGCGCCTCGAGGTAGAGCATCGACATGCCCTGTGCGTAGCCCATCAAAGCCTCGGAGCCCGTGCCCGACGTGAACCGCACTTTGACGCCGCGCGACGCGTAGGCGGCCCCGAGGAACGCCTTCGACCAGGGCGTGTCGTCGCCGTCGACGAAGACCGGCTCGGTCCCGTAGACCGACAGCGTCTCGGCATAGGTGACGAGCCCACGGATCGCGAGCTCGAGATTGCGGCGCTCCTCCACCGCGCACTGCGTCATGACGCCGGGGCGCCCGGTCTGGGAGCCCACGAGCAGGGCGATCGCGTTGAGCGGCGCGTAGCGCGCGACGCCCACCGTCGTCTCCATCTCCGCGAATCCACGACGGGCGGCCTCGGCCGCGTCGGCCGCGAGGAGCGCCGGGCTCTCCTTGAGGTTCGTCACGTGCGCCTGGTTCCCCGGAGCGCGGCGGGCGCGCAGTTTCTTCAGCGCGAGCATGAGCTCCACCGGGTCGAGAAGCCCGATGACGCGGGCGAGCTTCGCCGGCGTCAGCCCTCGTGAGAGGCGGACGAGCTCGGGACGCGGGACGTTGACGTCGACGAGCATCCGGGCGAGAGCGAGGTCGTCCATCGACATCGCCTCGGAGGCCACCTGCAGATCGAGGCCATGCGCGACGACGAAGCGGTCGATGACGTCGAAGTCCGCCGACTCGCGGCCGTCCATGCGAGTGACGGCGCCGCCTTCGACGCCGAGCTCCGGCTCAGGGTCGTTCGGCCCGTTCGCGGCGACGAGCCCGAGCTCGGGCACCGGTGAGACGAGCTGCTCGAGCCGGAGATCGCGCGTCGCGCGGGACGAGAAGCGCCGGCTAACCATGCGCCAGCAGTCCACGCTCGGCGTACGCCGCCGCAGCCTCGCGCACGAACGCTGCCGTCTTCGGCGCATCGAAACCATCGAGCTGCGCCGCCCAGGCCTCGAGCTCCTCGGCGGTCGCGCGTCGCGGTCGTAACGCCGTGTAGATCTCGAGCAGCAGGTCGTCCGGCACCGCAGCGAGCTCGGCAGCGCGCTCGAGGTTCTCGGCGAGCTGGGTCCGTCCGGACGCGTGGGCCACCTCTGCCTGCAACCGCAACGTCCGAGGCGTGGCCCGGATCTCGTCCGCGGCGAGTGCACCTTCTCGGAGAGCGTCGAGCGAGACGCCGTCCAGGGGTATGCCGGCGGGCGTCGTCACCAGGTCGGGACGCCGAGCGCCGAGCGGGTAGTCACGGATGGGGTCGAAGGCCACTCCGTCGAGACTTTAGGGTTAGGCCCGAGACATGGGCAACGCGGAGAGGTTCTCAGGGAAGGTGGCACTCGTCACCGGAGGGGCGAGCGGCATCGGAGCCGCCGTCGCTCGGCGCCTGCACGCCGAGGGTGCGCGCGTCGCGTCGCTCGACGTGCATGCCGGGTCGCCGAACGGCGTGCTCGCACTCACCGGCGACGTCTCGCGGTCGGCCGATGTCGAGGCCGCCGTCGCGGACACTCGCCGCGAGCTCGGCCCGATCGACGTCCTCGTCTGCTCGGCGGGCGTGCCGGGCGCGTCGCTTGCCACGGTCGACGTCACCGACGAGGAGTGGCGCCGAGTCATGGGGATCAACGCCGACGGCGTCTTCTACTGCAACCGAGCCGTCATCCCCAACATGGTCGAGCGTGGCTACGGCCGCATCGTCAACATCGCCTCGATCGCGGGCAAGGAGGGCAATCCGATGGCCGGCGCCTACTCGGCCTCGAAGGCCGCGGTGATCGCGATGACGAAGGCGATCGGGAAGGACCTCGCGCAGACGGGGGTTCTCGTCAACTGCGTCGCTCCCGCGGTGGTCGAGACGCCGATCCTCGACGGCATCACCGAAGAGCACATCGGCTACATGGTCGAGCGGATCCCGATGGGCCGCATGGGCGAGCCCGAAGAGGTCGCGGCGCTCGTCTGCTGGCTCGCGAGCGAGGAGTGCTCATTCTCCACGGGCGCGACCTACGACATCTCCGGCGGCCGGGCGGTTTACTAGTCATGGCGCTGTACGTCCGTGTCCGCGGACCGAACGGCGTCGAGCAGGGCACCGTCGAGGACGGGCAGGTCGTGTTGGGGAGCGGCACGCGAATCACCCTGCTCGACCCCGACACGATGCAGCTGGCCGAACCGTACGAGCTGCTGACGCCGCTCGGTGCACCGGAGATCTGGTGCGCCGGCGTCACCTACGAGCGCTCGCGCGATGCGCGCGTCGATGAGAGCGCGGTCAAAGACGTCTACACGCTCGTCTACGACGCGCCACGACCGGAGCTGTTCATGAAGGACGCAGGCATGCGCCGCACGGTGAGCCCGGGTCGTCCCATCGGCATACGCGGAGACTCGAGGTGGAACGTCCCCGAGCCCGAAATCGGGGTCGTGCTCGGGACGGAGGGTCGCATCGCGGGCTACACGATCGGCAACGACGTCTCGTCCCGCGACATCGAGGGAGCCAACCCGCTCTACCTTCCTCAGGCGAAGATCTACGCCGGCGCGTGCTCGTTCGGACCTGCGGTATTCGTGCCCGACGTCGCCGAGCCGACGTTCCGCCTGTCGCTGCGCGTAACCGACGAGTGGGGACGGATCGTCTTCGAGGACGAGACGTCCACGTCCACGATGCGGCGGACGTTCACGGATCTCGTCGAGTGGCTGCTCCGCGACAACCCTGTGCCGCCGGGGAGCATCCTGCTGACCGGGACGGGCCTCGTTCCGCCCGACGACTTCACACTTCTCGTCGGACACTTCGTCGAGATCCACGTCCCCGAGATCGGCACGCTCGTCAACCCCGTCGTGCGCGCCTCCGAGCTGATCGAGAAGGAGCATGCCCGATGACCGAGACCGTGACCGGCGCCCCCGTGCGCAACTACATCGGCGGCGAGTGGCTCGACAGCGCCGCCGGCGAGACCTACGAGAAGCGGAGCCCGTGGCGGCCGTCGCTCGTCACTGGCGTGTACCCATCGTCGACGGCAGAGGACGCCCGCGCTGCGATCGGCGCTGCGCGAGACGCATTCCCGGCCTGGTCGGCGCTGCCCGCAGCTTCGCGAGCCGCGTTCTTCACGAAGGCCGCCGCCGCGATCGAGGCGCGCGCCGAGCAGATCGCCCAGGACATGACTGCGGAGATGGGCAAGCCGATCCGCGAGGCGCGTATGGAGACACTGCGTGCGGCGATCATCCTCCGCTATTCCGCGGGAGAGGCGTGGCGTCCGATCGGCGATCTCTACGAGCCTTCCGTCCCGGACCAGCGCCTCTACACGCTCCGGCGGCCCATCGGCGTGGTCGGGCTCATCACGCCGTGGAACTTCCCGATCGCGATCCCGGTGTGGAAGCTCGCTCCGGCCCTGGTCTACGGGAACACGCTCGTGCTGAAGCTCGGGTACGAGGCGCCGCGGACGGGCCTGCACGTCGCGGAGTGCTTCGCGGAGGCCGGCCTCCCGGCCGGGGTCCTGAACGTCCTCACAGGCGCGGGCTCGAAGGTCGGCGCAGAGATCGTCTCGAACCCCGGCGTGCGGGCGATCTCGTTCACCGGCTCGGTTCCCGTCGGTCGCTCGGTGCGCGACGAGGCGACCGCGCGCGACTGCCGCGTCCAGCTCGAGCTCGGCGGGCACAACCCGCTGATCGTTGCGGAGTCGGCCGAGCTCGACCGCGCCGTCGAGGCCGCGTACGCCGGCGCGTTCTGGTCAGCCGGGCAGAAGTGCACGGCGACGCGTCGGATCCTCGTGGAGGACACTGTCTACGACGCGTTCCGCGACAAGCTGCTCGCACGCGTGTCCGCCGGCAAGGTCGGCGACCCGGCGGATCCCGAGGTCGAGGTCGGCCCGGTGGTGAACGAGAGCGCCCTCGACGACATCCTCCGGGCGATCGAGCGCGCGAGGGGTGACGGCGGCAACGTCCTCGCCGGTGGCGAGCGGGCCGACGAGGAGGGCTACCTCATCGCACCGACCGTCTTCGAAGGACTCGGGGACGACGCGGAGCTCTCGTGCGAGGAGGTCTTCGGCCCGGTGACCTCGCTCTACCGCTACTCCAGCTTCGACGAGGCGATGGAGCGTGCGAACGCCGTCCGCTTCGGGCTCTCCGCGGCGATCTTCACGCGCGACCTCCGCGAGACGCAGCGCTTCACCAGCGAGATCCAGGCCGGGATCGTCCACGTGAACTCGCAGACGGCGGGGGCGGACGTGCACGTCCCGTTCGGCGGTCTCAAGGGCTCGGCCTGGGGGCCGCACGAGCAGGGCCGCGCTGCCATCGAGTTCTATACCGAGTCCGTCACCGTCTACCAGGACGCGCCGCTTGGCTGAGCAGCGGACACTCGTCACCGGCGCCCTCGGCTGCCTCGGCGCCTGGACGCTGAAGGCACTGCTCGACCTGGGCGAGGAGCCCGTAGGGTTCGACCTCGGCTCCGACGAGGCGCGGGTTCGACTCGTGCTCTCGGAGGAGGAGCGTGCGCGCGTCACGCTCGTCGAAGGCGACGTCACCGACGGGGCCACCGTCGGCGCGGCGCTCGACGAGCACGGGATCACGAACGTCGTGCACCTCGCCTCCCTGCAATGGCCGTTCGTCCGCGCCGATCCCGAGCGCGGCGCACACGTCAACGTGTACGGCATGGTGGTCGTGCTCGAGGCGATCAAGAAGCGGATGAACCGCATCCGCGGCCTCGCATATGCGAGCTCGACCTCCGTGTACAACGCGACCGATCGCTCGCCGGCTCCCGAGTCTGGTGGCTACGAGCCATCGACCCTGTACGGCGTGTTCAAGCTCACGAACGAGGGCACCGCCCGCGTGTACTGGCACGACGACGACATCGCGTCGATCGGACTGCGGCCGTACGTCGTCTACGGGCCGGGCCGCGACCAGGGGATGACGTCGGGCCCCTCACTCGCGATGGAGGCGGCGGCGCGCGGCGAGGGCTACACGATCGCGTACGGCGGCACGGCGCAGTACGACTTCGCGCCCGACGTCGGCCGTGCATTTGCCCTCGCAGGGCGCGCTGCGAATGACGGGGCGTATGTCGCCAACATTCCGGGCGTGCCCTCGACCATGCAAGAGGTGGTCGACGCGATCGAGGCGGCGGCACCGGCGGCGACCGGCAGAGTGTTCTGGGAGGAGGGCCAGCTGCCTTTCCCCGAGGCGCTCGAAGGACGCCTCCTGGAACGTCTCATCGGTCCGTTCTCACCCACGTCGCTCGCCGACGGCGTGCGCGCCACGATCGAGCACTTCCGCTCGTACGCGGCAGCCAGCTGACCGTCACCACGGCGCGACTGTGACACCGCCCCACTCCTCGGGCGCGACATCGCGGACGGTCTGCGTCAGCTCCCAGCGGTGCCCGGCGAGGTCCTCGACGACGCCCGATCGCTCACCGTACTCCCAGGTGGTCGGCTCCTCGAGCACCGTTGCGCCGTGCTCCCGCGCCCGCGCGAAGGCGACGTCGACGTCGGAGACACGGAGCTTGACGAGGTGGGTCACGACACCCTCGCTCGGTGCGACATGCGCACCGCGGACGTCGGCGACGACGACCGCTCCATCGCTGCCGAACGCGAGCTGCGCCCTGTGTGCGTCACCGATGCGAACGCGCTCCTCGAAACCGAGCGCCGCCTCGAGCCATGCGACGGCCGCGCGCACGTCCGGATAGAACAGGACAGGAGCGACGGTCGCGGGCGGCGCGGAGCGGTTCGTGAGCATCGCGCCGAAGGTACACGCCCTGCACGAGCAGCGGCGACGATGCAGGCGCATCGGAGAAGATGAGGCCGCTTTGGCGAGCAACAGGCAGTTGAGAGTCGGACTCGTCATCGAGCCGACGGGCATCGACAACCCGTACTACCGCGGGGCCTACCTCGGGCTCGAACGGGCCGTCCGGGAGTTGGGGATCAGAGGGCGTGTGATGACACCCGCCCCGAAGGAGGGCTACGTCCCCAGCCTGTCGCTTCTCGCGCGACAGAAGTACGACCTCGTCATCGGAAACAACGGCGCCGAGCTGGCCCCCGGCGATGTAGCCCCGCACTTCTTCGGCGCCCGCGCGATCGAGAGAGTCGCCACCGAGTTCCCGGAAACGCGATTCGCGATCATCGACGTCCCCCACGACGACCTGGCGCAGCGCCCGAAGAACGTCCTGGGCCTCGTGTTCAGCGAAGAGCAAGCCGGTTATCTGGCCGGCCACCTGGCTGCGCTCGTGCTGGAGCTCTCCCCCGGGGAGGAGATGATCAGCTCGATAGGCGGTCAGCGAGTGCCGGCGGTCGAGCGATACATCGCCGGCTATGAGGCAGGCGCGCGCCAAGCCAATCCTCGCGTCACGGCGTTGAACGCCTACACGGACGACTTCATCGACCCCGTGAAAGGGAGGTCGGTCGCCCTCAGTCAGATCGCGAAGGGATCGCGCGTCGTGTTCCAGGTCGCGAGCGCCTGCGGTCTCGGAGCGCTGGAGGCGGCAAGCGAGCGTGGAGTCTGGGGGATCGGCGTCGATATCGACCAATCCCATCTGGGCCAGCACATGTTGACGAGCGCGGTGAAGCGGATGGACGTTGCCGTCTTCGACACGATCGAGGAGCTCGCACGCGGAACGCTCGAGACCGGTCACACGTCCCGCTTCTCCCTCCGAAACGACGGTGTGGGCCTCGGTGCGATCAACCCGGCGGTGCCTCGCGCGGTCTTGGCCAAGATCGACGATGTCAGGGCCGATATCGTCGCCGGGAAGATCCCGATCGTGGGCTCGGTCACATGACGCGCTCGCTCTGTATCGAAACCCAGACGATCCCGTTCCACAAGGCAACGTCCGTCGGGGCGTGGCCAACGGCGACGGCCCCCACCACCCGACCGTCTCGGGCATCGATCTGGAGGACGGTGCCGTCGGCGTTGTCGGCCGCGAACACCGCTCCATCGGTCCCGCACAGGCCCACGAGGCGTCTGCCGACCGGCGTCGTCTGAGTCACCGTTCCCGTGTCCGGGTTGATGCGCCAGACCTGGCCCCGCGAGTCCGAGACCCAGACAGCATGCTGCCCGGCCGTCGACGCGACGGGGTACCCGATGGCCACCTCGGTCGTGGCCGTGTTCGTGTGGGGCTCGATGCGCAGCGCCCGCTCACCGGTCGTCACGACCCACAGTGCGTCCTCGCCGAGTGCGACGCCTATGGGAACCTGGCCGACGTCGATGATCGCCGAGGGCTCGTTCGTCCTCGGGTCGATGCGAATCACATGGTGAGGGCCCGCGCCGATCCAGACGGAATCGTCGTCGGCGTCGACCGCGTAGGTCGGATTCCAAACGAGCTCACTCGAGCCTCGCAGGTCGATCGTCTCGACGACGGCGTCGGCGCTCGGATCGATGCGCGAGACGGTGCCGTCGCTCCCGTTCGCCAACCAGACCGCATCCGATGTCACGGCGAGGTCTATCGCCGGTGCTCCGATTCCGATCGTCCTGATGACCTCGCCGCGGTCCGGATCGATGCGAGAAACGGTTCCGTCGTCTGCGTTGGCGACCCAGACCGAGCCGTGCCCGATCGCGAGGGCGACGGGCCTTCGGCCGACGTGCACGTGGCCGACGACCCGGGAGTGCTGCCGATCGATGGCAACGACCGAGTCGGGGGGAACCGGCGCTTCGCCACGTGACGACGCTACGCGACGCTGTTCGACAGGGGCTCGACCCGAGCCAGCGACGACCGGCGGGTCGAGTGACCGATCGTGGTTGAGGATCGCTTTCTCGAGGCGTTGGAGCTCAGCGTCCGGCTCGAGCCCGAGCTCCTCGTCCAGGAGTTGTTTTCCTGACCGATACACGTCGAGGGCGTTCGCCTGCCGCCCTGACCGGTAGAGGGCGAGCATCAGCTGTGCGCGAAGGTGTTCGCGGAGCGGCTGCTCGCGCACGAGCGCTTCGAGCTCGGGCACAAGTTGCACGTGGCGTCCCAACGCGAGATCGGCGTCGATGCGCTGCTCGAGAGCGGCCAGCCGTTGCTCGTCGAGCCGGGCACCCGCGGCGTGCGCGAACGGCACGTCGAGCTCGGCGAGAGGTGTTCCGCGCCATAGCCCGAGTGCCTCCTCGAGCAGAACGGACGCCTCCTCCGGCGGTGCGCTCTGCGCCTCGGCCACCGACCGCTCGAAGCGCGCGAGGTCGAGCTCACCGTCACGCACGCGGACCAGGTACCCCGGCGTCTGCGTGACGATCACATCGCGTCCCAGTGCCTTGCGCAGCTGCGACACGTGAACCTGGATCGCGGTCGCCGCGGTGTGCGGCG
>Ga0157375_10004950_pt1 | contig 11587 bp, 12 predicted proteins | sample M35metaG_FD_115311 | JGI IMG/M metagenome (GOLD analysis project Ga0157375, IMG submission 115311) | Miscanthus rhizosphere microbial communities from Kellogg Biological Station, Michigan, USA - M3-5 metaG | ecosystem: Host-associated > Plants > Roots > Rhizosphere > Soil | place: USA: Michigan...
GGCTATTGAGACGACTTTGCGAATCCGGTCTGCAAATCTGCCCCACATGACGACCACTCTCCGGCGAGCCGCGATTTCCGTGAGCTGTTCATTGTTCAATGTTGAATCGTCATTTGTCATTCGAGGGAACAAGGAACGATCCATTTCGAACGAGTTCTTCCAGGTCTGAAAATCGATCAATTTCATAGTCCGGAGGAGTCACTTTGAACGTTTCCGGAGCATAGCCGTAGGTCACACCGCAAGTCATCACTCCAGCATTCCGGCCGGTAAGCACATCAACGGATGAATCCCCAATCATCCACGTCTTTTCGCGGTGACCTCTCGTGTCCGAGAGGATCTGAAATATTCCAACAGGATTGGGCTTCTTGTTATCGAAACTGTTGCCGCCGTAGACGGCGGAAAAGTATCGATAAATCCCAAGACCATCCAGCATGGAGCAACTGAAGTGGACGGGCTTATTGGTGAGCACGGCGAGGCGAAAATCCTGCAACCGATCCAGAGTTTCACGGACGCCAGGATACAGCACGGTCCGATCGAGCATATGTGCGCGGTAGTAGGTCAGGAACAATCGAAGCGACGGCTGCAGTTCGGATTCAGGAACGTCCGGTCCCAGGGCCTTTCGAATCAGATCCTGTGCTCCTCCCCCAATGAGGCCGGCAATCTGCTCTTCTGTGAGCGGGGGAAGGTCGAACTTCGCCCTGACGTGATTAACAGAGGCCGTGAGATCCTTCTTGGAATCCACCAGTGTGCCGTCGAGATCGAATATCAGTACGGACTTCACAATCAGACGTATTCCCGATCTTTTTCGAAACGAATCCTGTCTTCATCGACGAATTCAGCGACTACTGGAATCGTGCTGGCATAAAGTTCCGGAATCGTTCCGATAAAAACAAATTTGCCCTGGTCGAGCAATGCCACACGATCGGCAACTTTCTCCGCACAATTGGCAATGTCGTGCGTCACCACCATCTGGGTCATGCGCAGTTGCTTCTGCATCTTTCGTATCAGATTGTTGATGGTCTGCGATATCAGCGGATCGACCATCGTCGTCGGCTCGTCATAGAGAATGGCCTGGGGCTCCGCGGCCAGGGCACGTGCAATGGCAACCGCTCGCTTGATGCCGGTGCTCAGTTCGGAGGGCAGAAGATTTGCGATATCTTCGATCTCGACCAGTTTCAGTTTTTCCTGCACTCGGCGGTCGACTTCATCCGAAGACAACCCGATATCGCTTAGTGGGAAGGCCACATTTTCGGCCACCGTCATGGAATCAAATAGAGCGCCGGACTGAAACACCAGCTGGACTTTCTTACGGATGGGAGCGAGTTGGCGCTCGTTCATATCGGTGATGTCTTCGCCATCCACGATGATGCGTCCGGAGTCCGGCTTGAGCAGACCGACGACATGAGTCAGCGTGACGGTTTTTCCAATCCCGCTTGGGCCGAGGATGGCGAATGATTCTCCATGTTCCACTTTGAACGAAACGCCATTCAGAATTTGCCGCTCGCCAAAAGACTTGTACACGTCGATGAATTCTATGAAAACGGACATAGGCATATTGTAGATTTCTGAAACCATGAAAGTCATTGCATACCTTTTAACCTGTGCGTTCCTTTTTGCGAACATCGCATTCGCACAAACCAAACCCGCAGCCGCCGTCATGAACTGGGCGGGAGATGCAGAGGGTGGCGCACCGTATCAAATGCCCGATCCGCGCAATCCATCGAAGATCATCGGTTTTGAAGTCGACATCGCCGAGGCAATGGCGAAACGGATGGGGCGAACCGCAAACTTTATACAGAACCAGTGGGATGGTCTTGTACCCGGACTGGAACGCGGCGAATACGACATGGTGATCGCCGGGCTGGAGATCACACCCGAACGGCTGGCAAAAATCAATTTTTCAACGCCGTATTACTACTCCACTCTGAGTCTGACCGTCCGTCAGGATGAAAACCGAATCCGAAAACCGGAGGATCTCATCGGGCACCGCGTCGGAACATTGAAGGCAACTCTGGCCCAGCGCTATCTGAACGAAATGTCCAATGTCGAAGTCCCCACATACGACAATCAACTTCATCCCTATCTGGACCTAATGCTAGGCCGGCTGGATGCCGTCGTACTCGATACTCCAATCGCTCTCTATTACACTTACAGCCCGCAAGTGCGAAACGTGGAACTGACGTCTGTTAAATTCCCGATCGCCATTGGCATTCGAAAAACCGATACGGCGCTGCTGGCCCAGGTCAATATGGCACTGGAATCCATGAAGGCCGACGGAACGTTGAAACACATCTACCAGCAGTGGGGAATGTATAACTCCGCGACCGCGGAATATTTCGGGGACAAAGATCCGGTCACGAATCCCAATCCAATTCACTATCAGGAATATCTGCAGGATCAACAGACCCAGCGCACGTTGATCGACAGGCTCGAACAATACTGGTCTCTTCTGCCGCTCCTGCTACGGGGAGCCGCGATGACCATCGCTCTTTCGTGTGCCGCGATGTTTGTTGCTGTATCGCTTGGACTCGCCTTGGCGCTGGCGCGGGCGTATGGAACGCGGCTGATGGTCTGGCCCGTCATCGCATTCATCGAACTTATCCGGGGAACTCCGCTGCTGATACAACTCTTCATTATCTTTTACGGGCTGCCGACAATCGGAATCAGGCTGTCGCCGTTCTGGGCGGCCGTCATCGGGCTCGGCGTGAACTACTCGGCGTACGAAGCAGAAAATTACCGGGCCGGGATACAGTCCATTCCCAAAGGTCATCACGACGCCGCCACGGCCCTGGGGTTAACGCGCACGCAAACCATACGCAACATCGTCCTGCCCCAGGCCGTTCGACTTGTCATTCCATCGGTGACGAATGATTTCATCGCCCTGCTGAAAGATTCGTCTTTGGTTTCTGTAATCACAATGGTGGAACTGACGAAGGTCTACGGCGAACTTGCTTCCACCTACTTCGACTACATCGGCCTCGGTCTTCTGACGGCCACCATCTACTTCGTCATGGGACTGCCAATCGCACGGTTCTCAAGGTTCCTCGAGACCCGGCTGGCGTATATGAAGGTATAACGCTTCAGGAAGCTATATTCGCGGCTATCGAGTGATGAGCTGGTAATTGAAGAACGCGACCCTATCCCGCCCGTTGTTTTTTGCGACATACAGCGCCTGATCCGCAACCCGGATAAGGTCTTCCTTCCCGAGCGCGTTCACCGGGAAGTTCGAAACGCCGATCGAAGCGGTGACTGTTCCAACGCCGGGGAAATCGTACTCCGAAATCATTTCGCGAATGCGCTCGGCCACAAGGCTGGCATCTTCAAGCGGAGTTTCCGGAAGAATGACGGTGAATTCCTCTCCACCATACCGGGCGGCAACGTCGAATTCGCGGCAGCCCCTGCAAATGGTTTCGGCGATTGCCCGGATGACCATATCACCGGCGGGATGGCCAAACTTGTCATTCACTTCCTTGAGAAAATCCAGGTCGATGATGAGCAGGGACAAGGGATGATTGTGACGCTGAGCGCGTCCCAGTTCCGTGGAGAGAGTCGTTTGGAATGAACGATGATTCGGAAGTCCCGTCAGAAAATCCGTCCGTGCGCGGTGCTCCATTTCCTCAAACATTTCGGCATTGCGGAGCGCGTTGGCTGCTGTCGCCGACATCACGCGAAAGAACCGGTCGTCTCCCTCCGAAATATTCTGCCAGTTCTGATTCAGCCGCAGGCAGATCACTCCCAGCACGTTGTTTTTCACGCGCATGGGTACGGCGACAATAGACTGGGGTGCTCCACTGTGCGAAAGCCCTGGCACGAAAACGATTTCCTGTGTATCAAATGCCTGCAGCAACTCCGGATGCTGTTCAAGATCGACATTCGTCTCCGGCAATTTCGGCTCTGCGGACTTGACGACGATCTTCGCAGTCCGCGTCTGCGCATCCACGCGAACAATCGAACAATCCCTGGCTCCGAAAACTTCCGAGAGCCGCGTGGCGATCAGGTAAAGAACCTCCTGCGTGTTCAGCGAGGACGAAATGGAACGCGTGATTTCGAACATCACGTCCGCCCGGCGCTTCTCCTCCATCAGGGCTTCGGTCAGTTTCGCATCTTTGAGAATGCGATCTGAAAAGAAGAGATAGTAAACCGACACGACAAAGAACAGCGCCAGAGTCAGAAATTGTTCAACAGTGCCCAGATCACCGAATCCGTAAAGCCGGAAAGCGGAACACACGCCATAAAGAAGGCTCACGACAACCAGCGAAAAGAGAAGAACCATGAATTCGCGCCAGATGGCCGCCATCGTGAAAACAATAAGGAACCCGAGGTAAATATAAGTGTCCGGTGCACGAAGCAGATAGAACGTCGCCGAAACGAACATCACGTCCACGATCGCAAGTGCGCGCTGAATTCGGGAGAACGGAATTCTGGTGGGTCTAACCAGCGACAACACGATGTTGGTCAGTGCGAAACCAACAACAAACATTACGGCGAAAGTGAAATGCGGTGTGGGAATATAGCGGAACACGGTGAGATATGCCGCGAGTATGATCATCAGCCATCGCAACAAGATCAATGATCGGCGATGTTCAGACTCCGGCCGCCCGTGACGGATGGAATCTGAAGCCGGCATGACTGTTGGAGATTCCATTATCTAAAGGAGCCCTTCGTGAAATTCATCAATTTTTCCCGGTCGACGACCCCTTCGGAAATCCACGTGGGCTGTCAGCACGGGAACCTCGTCCTCGACGTTTCGGACGCCGTCGAACATGGCGTCTTGAAGTTCCCTCGCAAGCTCTCCCGAATCGAAGACGCGCTGGGCGATCCCGGACTGGAGGTCCTCGAAAATCAGTTGCGTACTCTTCTGAACGAACCGGTTGCCCCGTCGACGGAACTGCGGCGATTTCTGTTCGACGAATCGACCATCGTTCTTCAGGCTCCCATCCTGCGCCCTCAGAAGCTGATCGGTATCGGGCTGAACTATCGTGACCATGCGGAAGAAACAAAAATGGAGCTGCCGAAAGAGCCGCTGCTCTTTGCCATGTATTCCAATGCCATTACCGCGCCCCATCGACCTATCGTCATCCCTGGAATGAGCCGCAAGATCGACTACGAAGCCGAACTCGCTGTTGTCATCGGGTCCCGCGCCCGTCACGTCCGTCCCGATGAAGCATTGCAATATGTCGCCGGATACACGATCGTGAACGATGTCTCGGCCAGAGACCTTCAACGTGCCGACGGACAATGGCTCCGTGCAAAATCCTTCGACACGTTCGCACCCATGGGGCCGTGCCTGGCGACCCGATCTTCCCTCGGAGATGCGGACGGATTGGCAATCGAACTCCGGCTCAATGGCCAGACTATGCAGAAGTCCAACACCCGAAATCTGATTTTCAAAGTACCCGCTCTGGTTTGTCATATTTCGAAAGTGATGACCCTCGAACCTGGCGATGTCATCTCCACCGGAACCCCGGCGGGCGTCGGGTTTACAAGGAAGCCTCCCGTATATCTGCAACCCGGCGACATCGTTGAAATTGAAATCGAAGGCATAGGGATTCTCACAAACCCGGTGGTGGATTCCGATTGAGCAGTCCTTCCACGGCGTCAACCAGATCCTGAATTCGAAACGGTTTTCGTAAATACTGAACTCCCGATTGTGCGTAAAACTGACGGGCCTGCGGCGTGATCACGTCGCCAGTGATGAACAGAAACAGGGGATTCCGGATCGCGGCGTCGTTTTTCATCAGCCGATAGAGATTTTCGCTGCTCAGTCCCGACATCGACTGATCGCAAATGATCAGATCGTAATTCTTATCGTTCAGGTGGTCGCAGGCCTCCAGAGTCGAACCCATAACGCGGACATTCCCGCCATGCCGCACGAGCACATCGTAGATGAATTCAGAAATCTGGATTTTGTCGTCGACGACCAATACGGATTTGTCCTGAAGGAGCCTTCCAAGAGTGACCGAGCTTGAAGTGCGCACGGTTTCCAGTCCGAACACCGGAAGCTCCAGCGTGAACATCGATCCATTTCCGTTGGCATTCCATGCATACAGATCGCCACCGTGATCCTTGGCAATCTCTGCGCAGACATTCAGCCCTAAGCCCGCGGATCCTGGAGTAAATATCCGCAACGAGTCTCGCGGCGTGCCATTGTCCGCGACCTGCACTCGCACACGGTCGGCTCTCCGTCCCGTTTGAACATGAATAGATCCTTGTCCACTAACCGTGCTCGCGATGGCGTCTTCGGCATGAGCAACGAGAGACGTGATCACCTGCTCGATCTGAGAGGGATACCCCACAGCTCTTGGCAGATTCGATTCCAGGTCCACCGTCATATCGAGTTCCGTTCCGGAATTGCGTGCGCCTCTCCGCACGGCGACATTGCGCACAATTTCGTTCAGATCGAACGGAACATGCTCTGACTTCGCTGTCCCGGCCGCGACCAGGACGGTTTGTACCATGTGACCGGCGCGTTCGGCGTTGGTGAAGACAACGTCGACGATCCTCCTCGCGGTCGAATCCATGCTGCATTGCTCCACCATCGGGACATAGTCCAGGACATCGGCTAACGGATTGTCGAGTTCCCTCGCGACACCGGTAACGAATCGGCCGACAGCCGCCAGTCTTTCCAGCTGTTCCAACTGACGTCCGAGCAGTCTCTGGATGCTCACGTCCGTCGCGTAAACAATTTTGTAACCCTGGTCGTTCAACGGAAGGGTATGAAGCTCAAACGTCCCGTGGCCGGGAGAATGCACTTCGCGCTGGGACATGTTGGATATCGGATTGTTGTCGTGGAACACCTCTGTAAAACAGGAGTTGGACAGGACAATTTGGCCCTTGTCATCGGCCACAGCCACTGGAATGGGAAGCAACGAAAATAACGTTGCGATAAGGTGCATCGAATCCATTACGGCCGCTGAACCATCCTTGGTCATTCGCTCTCCATTTCGAAGCGATCCTTCTTCGAACTGGAAACGATTGTCAGAGGGGGCCATTGCGCAGACAACACCAAAAAAACAATACGGTTAGGTCAGAGACGGCAAACAGGCAGGATCGGGCAACTGGCACATTTCAGGAGGTTCCGTTTCCGGGGACAATCGCCTGCAATTCCAAGATGGCAAAGGGCAAAATCGTATTGGAGAGGGTCTTCGGCGTCCAGGGCCCGAAGCTGATGGGTAATATCGAGGGCCATCGCCCATCCGTGGCTTTTTCGATCCGTCAATCCGATGTAACTGGAGATTCTGGCAATATGAGTGTCCAGCGGAATCACCAGACTTTTCGGCTTGAGCCTGTTCCAAACGCCGCAATCGACTCCATCGTCAGGACGAACCATCCATCGTAGAAATAAATTCATCCTCTTGCAGGCACTGCCATCCAGAGGAGTCGGCAGAAAAAAACGTACGGCAGTTCGCCTCGCCAATTCTCCCCTGGGGTAGAACCGTTCGTGGCCGAAACCCAGCATCAAACTGCTGAAATGATTTATGGCTGCACCCGTATCCAAAATATCGGCTGGTCCTGCGGATTGTCCGTTGAGAAAAGCATTTTCGATGGAGCCGAATTCTTCCAGCACTCGCCGGATCATCCAGAAGAACACGCCGAGATCGCGTCCCGTATTGAATCGATGATAGAAGCCCCGAAGCCGCTTCATATCCGTCTCAGGATGGAATGCGGCAACAGCTTCGGCAGGGTGAGGACCAAGAAATGCCAGCGCCCGATCGACGCTCTCCAGGATGATTTTCACATTTCCATACGACAACACTGATGTGATCAACCCAGCGACTTCCCTGTCGCGTGGATCGTCATATCGGCGCACGTGCCGGACGGGATCGTTCGAAATGTAGCGTTCCTTTTGGAATCCATCAATGAATGCATCGAGGTGAAACTTCAGGTGTGCGGAATTTCTACTCAATTGCTCTATGTCCCCTGTTTCCTTCACAATGTCCATTATGCGCTCACGCTGGCTGCTTGTTCTTGTGATCCTTCTCATTGCCGCTGTTGTAAGCATTGTTCACTATAGGAATCTGCAATCCGACGACGGGATACTTCACGCCTCCGGAACCATTGAAGCCACAAAGGTCGATGTCTCCTTTCAAATCGGAGGACGTGTCGCCGAGGTTACCGCAACGGAAGGCCATCCGGTGAAATCCGGCGACGTTCTGGCGCGTCTGGATCCGAATGAACTTCAGGCGCACGTCAACCAGATCAAGGCATCTCTGGATGTGGCCATGAAACAGATTCAACAGCAGAAATCCACTGTGGAAATGCGGCACGACATCGTCGAAAGCACCATTAATCAGTCGCAGAGTGAAACCGAAGCAGCTCGGATGACTCTCGAGCGTGTTCGCAATGGTTCACGGCCGGAAGAGATTCGAGTTGCCGAAGCGCTTGTCACGCAGGCCGAAGCGGACATGGCGCGGCGCAAAAGCGACTTTCAGCGTATCGCGGACCTGAAGGCGAAAGATGTCGTGTCCCAGCAGGAGTTCGACGCCTCGCAGTCCGCGTACCGCATGGCGGAAACCACCGTTGCCGCTGCGCGTGAACGCCTGGCGCTGGCCAGGGAAGGTGCACGGAAGGAAGATGTCGCCGAAGCCGCAGCACGACTCCGGGCGGCGCAGGCCGGCAGTGCCGTCGCCGAGGCTGGAAGAAAGAGCATCAATATCGAACGGCAGGCCCTGGAATCCATGGTGGCTCATCAGCGTGAACTGGAAGCTCAGTTGGATGCTGTAAAAACTCAATTGACGTACACGGAAATTCACGCGCCATTGGACGGCGTGGTCATCACAAAGAACGTCGAAAGCGGTGAAGTCGTCAATCCGGGAACTCCCGTCGTGAGCATTGCGAATATCGACGCGCTTTGGATGAACATCTATATTCCAGAGACCCAAACCGGATTTGTGAAACTCGGACAAGACGTTCGAGTGCATGTCGACTCGTTTCCGGGTGAAACGTTCAAAGGAAGAATCTCTTTCGTTTCCGCCGAGTCGGAATTCACCCCAAAGACCATCCAGACCCCGGAAGAGAGGATCAAGCTCGTGTATCGCGTCAAGGTATCGCTTGAAAATACCGAACAGCGCCTGAAACCGGGCATGCCCGCCGATGCGGAGATTCTGCTGAAATAAGCTGTGACCATCCTTTCCATCCACGATGTCTCGCGAAAATTCGGAGCCGTCGCTGCGCTCGATCGACTGAGTATCGACATTGAGGAAGGCGAGATATTTGGACTCATCGGTCCCGATGGCGCGGGCAAAACCACGGCCATTCGAATCATGCTGGGCATACTCGAGGCGGACTCGGGCAGTGGACGAGTGGGAACATTCGATTTGTTCCGCGAACCGGAATCCATCTGCACGCTGACCGGTTATGTTTCGCAGCGATTCAGCCTTTATGGCGAGCTGACGGTGCAGGAGAATCTGGAACTTTTCGCGGATCTTTACGGCGTGTCGGAAAGCGACCGCCTCCCGCGTTTGAAGCGCCTGATGCAGTTCAGCCGGCTCGAACCATTTCGCGACCGGATGGCGCAGAACTTGTCCGGCGGCATGAGACAGAAACTGGCGCTCTCCTGCGCATTGATTCACACGCCGAAACTCCTGTTTCTCGATGAACCGACGACAGGAGTCGATCCACTTTCTCGCCGGGACCTGTGGAGGTTGCTGTTCGATTTGTGGCAGGAGGGTGTCACGATTGTGGTCTCGACGCCCTACATGGATGAAGCCGAACGGTGCAGCCGTGTCGGTTTTCTCAATCACGGAAAACTGATCGCCGTCGGGCGACCGGAAGATCTTCGCGATCGATTCCGAGGCACCATTCTGGAGGTCCTCGCGGACCAGCGATTTGATGCAAAGACGGTGCTGGCCAGCGTCCAGTTCGTGACCAGCGTGAATCTTTTCGGAGAAGGCCTTCACGTCACCACGGAGGACGGCGATTCCGAGACCGCGGAAATCCACGTGCGATCGGCGCTGGAAGCGAAAGGAATCAAGGTTCAGTCGATCACGAAAGTTGCTCCCTCCATTGAAGACGTGTTCTTTCAATTGACGACTGCGGGAAATCAGAATGCGATTTGAATCATGCGAAAAAATTCCCCTCTTGAGTCAGGAGAGGCCATGCTGCAGGTTGGCAGCTTCGGAACCACCCCTCGCGGGATCCGCTTCGCGGTCCCGCTGCCCTCCTGACTCAGGAGGGCAGTTCTTCCCTTTTCCCAAATTTCCGAATAACGGTAGAAACCGGAAACACTGATGCCCAACTGGTCCGTTGAAGTCGAAAATCTCACGCGCGTGTTCGGCAATTTCGTTGCCGTGGATCACGTGAGTTTTCGCGTGCGCGAAGGTCAGATTTTCGGGTTTCTTGGACCCAATGGCGCGGGCAAATCCACGACGATCCGCATGCTTACCGGCATCCTTTCACCCAGCAGTGGAACAGGGCGTATTGCCGGATTCGACATGCTTACCGAGCGGCGGCAGATCAAGAAGGTCATCGGCTACATGTCCCAGAAGTTCTCGCTCTATGAAGACCTCACGGTTCGAGAGAATCTTCAATTCTTCGGAGGCGTATACGGGGCAACTGCCTTCGACTGGGCGATAGAGGTGTGCCACCTGGAACCAGTGCTGGACAATCTGTGCAGTTCTCTTTCCGTTGGCCTGCGTCAGCGCGTGGCTCTCGCATGCGCCGTGGTGCATCGGCCGCGCATTGTTTTCCTCGATGAACCGACAGCCGGCGTTGATCCGGGATATCGGCGGTCATTCTGGGAACTGATCTACATGCTGGCTCAGGAAGGAGTCACTGTCTTTGTATCGACGCACTACATGGACGAGGCCGAACATTGCGGCTGGCTCGCACTGATCGATGGCGGAAAGATCGTGGCGTCGGGTTCCCCGGCGGATCTGCGCCGCAAAAATTTCGACGCGCGTCTTCTCGAACTGGACGTGGAGAACATGTTCGCGTGGATCGACGACCTGGAGAAGGTTGCTGGAATCCGTGAAGTCGCTATGTACGGAAATAAACTGCATCTGACGGTCGAGGATCCCCGGGATGCCGAACAGCACATCCGTGCGATCGGCCAGTCGCGCAATCTGAAGGTTCTCGCGCTTCGCGAGATTACGCCGTCACTGGAAGATATTTTTGTGTCGGTGATGTCGAGGCAGCGGGTAGGATGAAGTCTGCCCTTTGCGCTTCGAGGAATCCGGCGCATGACACTCACAGAAGTCCTCATTGCCGTCACGATACTGCTGACGTCGATGGCCATCGCAATACCTTCACTGCTCCAGACACGCGAATCCTACGAACTCCAATCGGCGGCTCGAATGGTTGAATCCCGCATGCAATCGGCAAGAATCCACGCAGTGACTCGCAATCGAGACTGCCGCATCAACGTGATTTCGCCGTCGACGTATCTGGTGGAATGCCAGGGATCAAATTGGGAAACCGTCGAAACCGTATCCCTGCCCCATGGCTTGATGGCATCCGCCAGCGCACGTCCGGAATTTCATCAACGTGGGAACGTAGCGCCCACCGGAACAATTACCGTCTGGAACAGCAAGGGACGCAGCCTGCGAGTGATTGTGAACGTGAATGGAAGGGTGCGCATTCAATGAGA
>Ga0157375_10004952_pt1 | contig 11586 bp, 13 predicted proteins | sample M35metaG_FD_115311 | JGI IMG/M metagenome (GOLD analysis project Ga0157375, IMG submission 115311) | Miscanthus rhizosphere microbial communities from Kellogg Biological Station, Michigan, USA - M3-5 metaG | ecosystem: Host-associated > Plants > Roots > Rhizosphere > Soil | place: USA: Michigan...
ACGCCCTGGCTCAGCATCGCGTACATATCGTTCGTAAGGGGCTCCGACCCGTGGACCCGGAGGGCGCGCGCGACCAGGCCGAGATGGTAGCTGGCTCCATCCGGGCTAACCTCGGGAGCCCACGCGTTCACCAGATACACCACCGCGAAGATTCCCGCGCACCAGCCAAATACCATCCGGAGATTCCTGCTTAACGGCGCAACCGGCTTGCCGCTCGCGGTATGAGCGCCGCGCCACGCGCCGGTCACGATGGCCGCGATGATCGTCAGGGCCAACACCGCTGCCAGCACCGGCCAATAGGCGATGTGCAGACCCAGAATGGCGAAGATCGCCAGGTGCAGACAGGCAGCTCCCAGAACGAAGGCAAGAGGAATTCGCTCATCTTGTCGAAGCGTCGCGCGCAGTTGATCGATCAAAAGCGAACCGGCCGCGTAGCAGGCCGCCACCGTGAATCCCGCACCGAATAATGCTGCCGCGGCCTGCCGCATTATTGTGTGAGCCCTATTCGCAGAAGTATGATTCCCAATTGCGGGCCGCCCTCGGGAGGAATCCACGGCTTGTCGACACTCGCGCCTACGGTGACGTCTTCTCCGACCGTCACCCAGCCGGCGGGAACGGCCTTCTCGAAGTGTTGCACGCCGTCGTGATCGTAGCGAACTCGATCCAGCACCTGATCATTCAGCAGGAACGATACGGTCAATGGACCGGTTTTAGCTAACATCGCTCCCGCGACCACGAAATCGATGGTGTAGCGAAGGTTTTCAGCAGAGCGCATCCGCACCCGCAAAGTGGGCCGCTGTCCGGTCCATCGCCACGTGGCGGTGGCGTTCGAAGTGAGGTCCTGGACGAAGTGCGTTTTGGCGTCTTCATCCGCCATATCGATAATCGCCGACATGCGGTAGGGGCGGAAATCCTCGAGCTGCTGGCGTTGCACCGGTGGTGCGAATGGCCCCGGCACATTCCGGCAGGCGCTTGCCATTAGCACCGGCGCACAGACCAGGCCCAGCCTCCGCTTCATTCCCGCTACTATACGCCAAACCATCCCCCTCCACGCCCGTCTAAATTCATCATCGTGGTAATTTGGGAGAGACCATGCATTTGAAACAAACCCTGCTTTTCGTACTCATTTCGATTTCGATATGGGCCCAGGCCCCCGCGGCCGATCCGCAAAAAGTGGTCGCCACCGTTGCGGGCAAGGATATCACTGCCGCCGACGTTCAGAAGATGACTGCCATGTTCAGTCCTCAAGACTTGCAGGCGTATCAGCAAAATCCGCAGTTCATTCTCAGCCAGTATTTTCTCTTTGTGCATCTGGCCGAGGAAGGAGAGAAGCGGAACCTGCTCGATAAGAGTCCTTACAAGGAACAGTACGAGGGCCTCAAGCTGCAACTTCTCCGTAACGCCAGAGTGAACGATGAGAACAACACGTTCCCTGTCCCCGTGGAGATGATCGATGCTTACTATAAGCAGCACAGCTCGCAATACGAGCAGGCCAAGATCAAGGTGATCTATATTCCCTTCGCCGGTCAAGTGGTTCCGAAAGGCACCGACCCGGCCGCATTGGAAGCCGCCGCGAAACTAGCTCTACAGACTGGGCAATCCAAACGGCCGGAGGCGGAAGCCCGCACGCTGGCCACCGATATCGTGAAACAGCTTCGCGCAGGCGCGGATTTCGCCAAGCTGGCGGAACAATACTCGGAAGACGCAGCTTCCAAGGCCGCGGGCGGAGATTTCGGCTTTATCAAAGCCGTCAGCGATTATCCCGCCGAGCTCAAGACCGCGGTATTCGCTTTGAAGCCCGGCGAAATTAGCGATCCGATCCACCAGCCGACTGCGTTTTACATCGTCCGCGTGGAGGAAAAAGGGTCGCAGCCGATGGAGGAGCTGCGCGAAAACATCGTTCTGGCGCTGCGCAACGAGCACATGAATCTATGGATGAAAGAAATGAACGCCACCTACCAGGCGGTCATCAAGGATCAGGATTTCTTCAAGGCTCCCACTCCCGCGGCGCCGATCGGGTTCCCTGGGGTAGTGCCGCCAAAAGCCGCGCCGACGAAACCGTAGGCGTCTAACTAAGAGTGTTGCCGCCTCTATCCGGCCGTCCCATTCGAGTGGAACTCCGCCGTACTTTGGGACCCCATCTGGCGGCCACGCACATTCCGCGACGGGTTATTCTTCTGGATGCCGGACTCCTGGCCCAGCCGGGCGAGTTCGAACGGATCCTGGTCCATGAGATATTTCATTTCGCCTGGGTCCGCCTTTCGAATCAAACTCGCCGGAGCTGGGAAGGGGTCCTGGCCGCCGAACTTGCGGCTCGCGCCCGGGGCGAGCTCGGCTGGAGCGCGGAATGGCGCAAGGTCAAGATTGGGCGTTCTGACCTTCGCAGGCGCACTCCGGGGTGGCGGCGCTACGTCTGCGAAAGCTTTTGCGATACTTCCGCATGGCTTTACGCCAGAGTGCCCCAGCATGACGAATACACGCTGGCTGTTCCGGCTCGGCGGGCGCGTCGCCGCTGGTTTGCCGAACATTTCCTGACGGGCAGGCCGGTCCCGGTATAATAGGATCATGCAGGCCCGAAAATTGCCGGTGCGTTCGATCCGCCGCTGGGCGCTCTTTGCTGCAGCTGTGGCGATCCTGGCTTCCTGCGAGTCTCCGATTCCCGACAATTTCCACTTGAAGTCCGCGAACGAACGCAAGCCGACTCCGGATTTCGCCCTGAAAGACGCGACCGGCGCCACCGTGAAGCTTTCCGATTACAAGGGCAAGGTGGTGCTGCTCAATTTCTGGGCCACCTGGTGCGGACCCTGCAAGGTCGAAATTCCCTGGTTCATGGATTTCCAGAAAGCCTACAAGGATCGCGATTTCGCCGTTGTCGGCGTTTCGATGGATGAAGACGGCTGGGATGCGGTGAAGCCGTATGTCGAACAGAAAAAGATGAACTATCGTGTGGTACTGGGAAACGATCAGGTATCGCAACTCTTCGGTAACGTCGACTCCCTGCCCACCACGATTGTCATCGATCGCGAAGGCCGCATCGCTTCGATGCACATCGGCCTGGTCGCCAAGAGCACCTATCAGAAGGAAATCGAGAAACTGTTAGAGGCCCCCAAAGATGCTCCGAAAACCGGCGCTGTGCGCGTTCCTGGCAGCGAGCTCGCTGTGCTTCATTCCAACTAGCGCCGTCGCGCAAACGAATGTTCTGTTGATGGCCAAGCCAGAGCCGATGGCGGCCAAGGCCGGCACCACCGTCGAATTTAAATTGCCCCTGCAGCTTCGCGAGGGCTACCACGTGAACAGCAACAAGCCGCCGGATCCTTATCTGATCCCCTTGCGGCTCACCTGGGATTCCGGCCCGATCACAGCCGCCGAAATCGTCTACCCCAAGCCGGACTTCCGCAAGGTGGACTTCTTCGAGGGTTCCCTGCCGGTGTTCTCGGGGCGCTTCGAACTGTTGACGCGATTTAAAGTTCCGGCGTCGGTTCCGCCTGGACTGGTCAACGTTGTGGGGAAACTTCGCTACCAGGCCTGCAACGATCGCATGTGCCTTCCACCCAAAACCATCGACGTAACTCTGCCGGTCAGTGTCAGCCGGTAGTCGCCGCCTGCTCATTCGGCCGGGCGCCATCGGCGACGTCATCCTTTCCCTTCCGGCCCTGGAAGCTGCCCGCGCCGATTACACCGAAGTATGGGCGCCGCGTCCGATGCTTCCACTGATTCGCTTTGCCGACCGCACCCGGGCGATTGTCGATACGGGCTTGGACTTGGTGGGAGTGGTGGAAGGATCCCGCGTCCTGGAGCTAGAAACGTTCGATTCCATCTATTCCTGGTACGGGACCCATCGTCCTGAGTTTCGAGATGCTGTGCGCCATCTGCCGTTCACGTTTTTCCCGGCGCTTCCGCCGCCGGCGGACGGGATCCCCCACATCACCGTTCCATCGGCGCCCAACCAGAACTTTGCTGTGATCCATCCCTTTGCCAGCAGACGCGATAAACGCTGGCCGCTCGAAAACTTCCGCGAAGTGGCCGCGGGGTTGGGCATCCCCGTTTCCTGGTGTGCGGGACCCGAAGAGCACCTGGAAGGTGCGATCAAGATGGACGATTTATACGACCTGGCCTGCTGGATCTCGACGGCTTGCGTCTACATCGGTAACGACTCGGGCATCGCGCATCTCGCAGCCGCCGTCGGCACGCCTGTGGTCGCTATCTTCCTGGCTAGCGATCCACGCATCTGGGCTCCCCGCGGACCGCACGTCACCGTCCTCGAGAATCCCAGCGTCGGCGACGTTGTCGCTGCTGCTCGAGTGGCTGCGCGCCAGCACGCGGGTCGCTCGCTCTAGAGTCTCCACTCCCAGCCCCTGCAAATCCATCCCGTGGACCTTCCGCAGATTCAAATGGACGGTCTTGCCGAAACGGTTGGCTGCTTCTAAACTCCGCTCCGTCCCCAAGTCGATGGCCGCGTTGATCACCGCCGATTCCGCCATCAGCAGATCCACATACGCCTTCGGTTTCTTCTTCACCGCGACCAAAACGTCCTGGTGCCATACCGGCGCATAGCGATGCGCGAGCTCGATCATGCCTGCCTCGGTGAGCCGCAGTTCGATACGCCTTAGCACGGCCTGGATCGCGCGGCCGGTGAGCTTCCACGATGAGATCAAAGTGGTGCGGCATTCCGGGTAATCGCGCAGGTCGTACGTGAACTCGGTGCGTGGATGGCCATGGCACAAGCGGCTGGCTTGGTACACGATCACCGGATACGCAGCCTGACGATTCTCGAAATGCGCCAGATCCTCGAAATACGCTTCGGCGACGCCGTCTCGCAGAGAGCGCTGCAAGGCCAGCGAAACTTGCTGCCACACGCGGAAATATCCAGGATCGCGCTCGGTCGGCGCGTTGCGCCATTGTGGATCGGTAAGCGTAGCGGCCGCCGCGGGTCTGGACGAAGGGAAGGGGTGATCAGTCATCGCGGACCGATTGTACAGCGGACGTGCAAGCGCTTCGTCCCGGCCTTCCGACGTAAACCGTAGCTAAGAAAAGTCGATCTCGCCTACAGGCCTGGTGTGACCGGGCGCTCGAGGCTTGCACGATCCCATTGCGCGAGCTTCGCGCCACCCTCGTATGCGCTCTGGCAAAAATCGAGAATGGCCTGATCCGGAGAAGCTTCTTTGCGTGCGTCTTCGTACTGGAAGATGAACTCGCCCAGTTGCGCATTCCAGCCAGCGGCGGCGGGACGAATGGGCTCCTTCTCCAAGCCCGGCGGAACGGGCGCACTGTACGCGTAAAATGCTGCATTCGGGAAAACCCGGTTGCCCGGCCAGAATCCGCAACTGGTTACCTCGTGCGAATAGGCTTCGCGGGTCATCGCGTCGATGCCTTCGCGTTCGGGGGCGCGGCGGCCTGAGAATCGCGTCACCGCCAGGTCGAAAGATCCCCAGAAGAAATGCACGGGACTGGATTTGCCCAGAAACCGCGACCGGAACTGTCTCAAAACGCGATCGGAGTTGACCAGAATGCGGCGAAATCGTTCGACGTACTCGGTGTCGTACGAGGCGTGATGCGTGTCCTGGTCGAACGGCGTGACATCGTCGAATTCACAGGGAACCTTGTAGATCTTGACCTCGATTCCGAGCGACTTCAGAGCCGCCATATACTCCGCGTAGAAATCGGCCACCGATCGCGGGAACAGCCGCATGCAGTGCTGGACGCCTGCGCTGTTATGGAACAGTAACTGGTGCGCCACCAGATCGAATTCCATGGAGAACGAGCCGGTCTTCCAGGGAATGGCCGAAGTGCTGAGCCCGCGCGGGGTCACGTACAGAGGCACGTTCCACCAGTGGTTCTCAAGCGGCGCCAGAGCCATCCGCGTCTTGCCGACGATCTGCGTCCACATGTGCAGCGTGTCGCAGGTCTTCTCCCACTCGGCAAATGGCAGAGCCGGCCAATCAGACGGATTCAAGCATGACCTCGTCTACATAGCACCAGGCCCAATCCTCGCCCGGTTCGAGCGACTTCACGATGGGGTGCTTGGTGGCGTGAAAGTGCTTGGTCGCGTGTTTGTTCTTGGACGAATCGCAGCAGCCGACTTTGCCGCAGATTAGGCAGAGCCGCAGGTGAACCCAGGTATCGCCTATTTTCAGGCATTCCTCGCATCCGTGCGTGTGAGGCTTGACGTTTTTGATCTGATCGAGATGAGAACAGTCAGGCATGTCCTCAGTGTAGAACGCGTGTCAACGGCTCTTTTTCTTTTCCACGTGCCCGTCGATCCAGGCGAGAATCAGGTCCGCGAGCTTATCGCTATTCCGATCCTGCATCAGCATGTGGCTATCGCCCTTGATCCCCATCTTGGGCAGATACATCATCTCCGCGTCGCCGCCCTTGTCCTTTACCTGCTGCACGAATTTATTGCAGCTTTCCAAGGAACTGGCCCAGTTCGCGGGTCCACCCTGTACATCGTTCAGGTGATCGCCGAACATCACCAGCGTCGGGATTTTCGCGATGATCGCAATCTCCTCGGGCTTCAACTCTGGACACCCCATCTCGATGGAGATGAGACCCTTCACGCCGCTGGGATCGGTCAGCGCCGCCTGTTCCGGGAAGAATCCCGACTCGGAATGCCCCATGAGCACTGCCCCTTTGAGCTTTACCGCGAGCGCCGCCATGTTCTTCAACGTAGGGTTCGGATTCGGCAGCGTCGAGTTCAGGTCCGGGATCATCTGCTTGTAGAGTTCGTCCACCGCTTCGATGGGGAACTGGCCGTCCGGGAACGCCTCGCCGAACTTGGGGCCGAAGCGGAACACGGTCCAGGCAGTCTGGTGCGAGGCCGCCAGCACGTTGGGCAATTGGCTAGGCGGCATGGTTCCCGCCTTTACCGCGGTGAGCGTGCTGGGATCGAACCCTGAGCGCGCCCGCGAGGATTGATCAGCCAAGTAGACGGGGCGGTCTTTGCGCACGAAGTACTCGCTCCATCCCATGCGGCCGTCCGGAGTGGTCTCCCAGGTTTTGCTGCTCAGACAGCATCCATGGACCATCACTACGGGGACGTGCTGCGCGCCGTTCACCGGGATCTGATACTGCACATACATCTGGTTGATGGTGATATCGCCGGCGCCAAAGCCCCCACGGCCCCCGGCGGGAGGCAAAGTCTTGGTCTCGCCGCCCACGAAGAAGCTACCCTGGCTCGCCAGAGTCAACGGCTTCTGGGCCAGTGCCATCGATGTCAGAATCAGGATTCCTGCGAATAATCTCATTTGAGCATCTCCTGCCACGTTTCGATTTTGACTCTCGCAATCACTCCGGCTGGACCAAACACGAGCGCTTCGCCGTCCGCCAAATTCGCTGTCCATTCCGGAAACGCCCGCGACATATTCGGCATGTGCGTGACGATGAGCGTATTCGTCCCCTTCGGCAGCTCCGTCACTTTCTTCCGCAGCCATGTGGCTTGCGCCTCAGTCCCGCCGCTCATGCTTTGACCGTTGTCGCCCAGTTCCGGGAACGTTTCGGGTTTGCCGAACTGCGCGTAACGGATGGTTTCGAGCGCGCGATACGTCGGGCTGGTGAGAACTGTCCCGATGGGAATCTTCAAATCGCGCAGCGCTTTTCCCATGGCTGTCGCGCTGGCCCGGCCTTCCGCATCCAGCTGACGCTCGGGTTTGACGTTGTCGGGATTGGCCGTAGCCTTGTCGGGCACGTCGCGCGGCGAACTGGCATGGCGCATGACGATGACGTAGCCGCCTTGGCGCAAGGCTTTAACGATTGCGTCACTTTGAAGCTGCTGCTGCTGTGCGTTTGCAGTGCTTGTGACGACCAGAGCAAGGAAGGCAAGTGTCCGTATCACACGGACATTGTACAGCTAGTGAATGGTCTGTTTAGCCCGCATCCCGAAGGGAGCGATTTCGATCTCGAACGGGTCGCCGCCGGGCCGAACCATTTGATACGTGCCGCGCATCACACCGGTGGGCGTCGGAAGCGGGCACCAGGAGGAGTACTTAAAGGATTCGCCGGGCGCCAAGATGGGTTGCTCGCCCACCACGCCGGGACCTTTTACTTCCTCGACATGCTCCAGGGCGTCGGTGATGATCCAGTGGCGGCTGATCAGCTGGACCGTTTCCTCGCTCTGATTGGTGATGCGGACGGTGTACTGAAATATCCATTCGCGGTGCAGCGGCCGCGAGTTCTCAGGTGCGTAGCGGCACAATACCTCGACGCGGATGCCGTGGGTCACGGCCTCGGACATCGGAGCGGTTTCCGAATTTAAATTCGGCATATTGAAACCCCCAGGATAGCAGGGCCGTCGTATTAGCGATAATGATAGCCGATATGCGTCCCGTACTCGCCCTCTTGTTCGTCGCAGTTATCGGTGCTGCGCAGGTGGAGACGGGTGAAGTTCGCGGCCGCGTAGTCAGCTCTCGCGACAATGAGCCGCTGAGCCTGGCGCAGGTGCAGATCCAAGACGCCGCATCGCTAAATACAAACGTGTCAAATACAAATATCCCGCTGCGCGCGGTGACGGGCGCGGATGGCACGTTCAGCATCACGGGAGTTCCCCCCGGAAGTTACGTGCTGCAGACGACCACGGTCGGATACTATCTGGTCCATCAGGAATTTACGATAGGCGCGGGAGAGTCGAAGAATTTCGATGTTGTGCTGACCTCTTCGATGGATCAACGCAAGGATACCGTGGTGGTCTCGGGAGGCGCATTCGGCGTCGCTCCCGTAGCGGCCGCTTCGTCCATCACGCTCCAAGGCGAGGAACGCAAGAACCTGGCCAGCGTGCTCGCCGACGATCCGTTGCGAGCCGTGCAGAGCCTGCCCGGTGTCACATCAAACAATGATTTCGACTCGGAGTTTTCACTGCGCGGCGCGCCCTTCGACCGCATCGGTCTGTACCTGGACGGAGTGCTGTTGCATTCGCCGTTCCACACCACCGACGGGCAATCCGGCGACGGCTCGCTGACCATCTTTAACGGCGACATGACCGACGACATGACCCTGTACGAGGGCGCATGGCCGGTTCGCTTTTCCGACCGCACGGCGGGAATCCTGGCCGTCGACACGCGGGAAGGGAATCGCCAGCAAATTCAGGGACGCCTAGAAGCCAGCGCTTCGAACGCAGGCGCGCTTTTTGAAGGACCGTTGGGAAAGAAGCAGCGGGGCTCCTGGATCGTGTCGTTCCGCAAAAGCTATCTGGACTACATCCTCAATCGGATCGATTTCGGCGATCAGCCACCGCTGACCTTCGGCTTCACCGACGGGGAAGCCCGGCTCACGTATGACCTGACCTCCAAACACACCATCAGTCTCAGCGATGTGGAGGGCGCCTCAGGCGTCGACCGCACTCCTTTCCGGAGCGAGCTGGGCTTGAACACCGTGATGACCAGCGGATTTCGTTTCAGCCTTCTCAACCTGGGCTCGCGTTACGCTCCCAACGAACGCGTGCTGATCACCAACCATCTGGCATGGTCCCGGGAACGCGGCGACGTGGAAAATCGTGACGAAGCGTTGCTCAATCGTCAATCCTACGGCGAGTGGACCTGGCATGGCGACGTGAGCCTCTCGTGGCTGCCCGGCACGCCCGGAAAGAACACGCTGGACTTCGGCGGTATGGTCCGGCAGGTGCGGCAGGAAGGTTCCACCCTCCAGTTCGTCTTCACGCCGGTACAAGTGCCGTCGCAGGATGTCTTTCGCGGCTCCGGGAATCGCGCTGGCGGGTATGTGCAGCAATCCTACGGTCTCGCCTCTGACCGGATCCATTTGACTGCGGGCATGCGTCAGGACGAGTTCAGCCAAAGTCAGGTGCAGGTGACCTCGCCGTATGCCAGCGCGGCGTTTGCGCCATTGAAACGAACGCACGTGCAGTTCGACTGGGGCCAGTATGCGCAGTTCCCTGAATTGAACCAGATCTTCTCGGTCTTCACGCACGGTCCTCTGTTGCCTGAGAGGGCGACCCATTATGAGGCCGTGGTGGAGCAGACTCTGGATGAGCGCACGCGGCTGCGGGTGGAGTTTTATGACCGGCAGGATCGCGATCTTCTGGCTCGGCCTTTGCTCGATCCGCGCCTGCTGCTGGACGGAAGCATCTTCAACGCTCTTCCAAACGCACCGTGGCGGAATTCCGAGCGGGGCTATTCCCGCGGCGCGCAGATCTTTCTTCAGCGGCGGACCGCCAACGGATTCACCGGATGGGTTTCCTACGCTTACGGCCACGCGGAGATCCGCGATGGTGACTTAGGTACCCGCTTTCCGTCCGATTACGACCAGCGACACACGTTCAATGCCTACGTCAGCCGTCGTCTGCGTCCCACTGTCAACGTCAGTGCGAAATTTACTTACGGCAGCGGTATGCCTCTACCGGGTTTCTATCGCGATGTTGTGGGTAACGGGACCACGTACTTTCTTGCGGCGGATCGCAATGGCTTGCGCGCGCCCAGTTACCAGCGCACGGACCTACGCTTGAATAAAGCCTACGTGCACAAAAAGTCCAAGGCGACGCTTTTTGCGGAGGTCATTAATCTGACCAATCACCATAATCGCGATTTTGATTCGCCGGGTCCCTACGATAGTGTCACGACTCAGACCTATCCCAACTTCTTCAGCATGTTTCCGATTCTGCCCTCGGCTGGCGTGTTGTTTGAGTTCTGAGTCCGCCCGATTGTGAAACAATAATAAGCCGTTGGAGGTGGGTATGCGGACCTTCCTTTGGGTGTGTGTGGCCGCTGCCGGTGCGATTTCCATGAGCGGCCAGGCACCGGGCAATCAGTTCGTCGGCAATTGGGAGAACGTCGACTCCGCGGCGACTGGGACCACCCGGCTCGCCGTCACTACGACACTTGGCGGTCTTCAAGTGCATGCCTCAGGCAAGTGCCAGTCGGCTGACTGTGATTGGGGTACGGCGACAATGAATCTTGTAGGATTCAGCACCGAGGATCGAAATCCTTCTTGGGCCATGGCGACTTGGGATTTGGGCTTCGGCTCGACCTACCTCGTGGCTCACCTGGAAGGCGGCGAAATGCTGGCCGAAACATACACCATCTTTAAGGACAAAAGCGGCCGCACTAACTATCGTTCGTCCCTCCGCTTGAGAAAACAGGGCGGTCTGACAGAGCAGGTGCTTCCAACCCCTCCGGTACAGCCAACGGATGCCGGCCGAGTCTATCGTGTTGGCGCAGGGGTCTCCGCGCCCGCTGTGATCGTTCAGGAGCAGCCACGCTACACCGACGCGGCAAGCAAGGCTGGAATCGACGGAAGCGTGCTGATCTCGCTAGTCGTCGGCGAAGACGGAGTCCCCAGAGATCTTCGAGTGACTCGTGCCCTGGACCCTGGATTGGACCAGAATGCGCTGGACGCGGTGAGGAAGTGGCGATTTCGACCCGCACAGAAAGATGGGCAGCCCGTCTCCGTGCAGTCTACTATCGAGGTTAGCTTTCACCTGCTCAAGAATCAGCGCTAGGCAGGAGCGTCGAGAGGTCCAATGGTTACAGCTTTAGTCTCCGTGATCGCATTGCTTTGCCAGGTTCCTGCCGGAGGATCGAAGCCGGTTGCCGGCGAGAAGCCGCACGCGCTCGAAGTACTGAAGAACGGCGCAATCGACCA
>Ga0157375_10004953_pt1 | contig 11584 bp, 8 predicted proteins | sample M35metaG_FD_115311 | JGI IMG/M metagenome (GOLD analysis project Ga0157375, IMG submission 115311) | Miscanthus rhizosphere microbial communities from Kellogg Biological Station, Michigan, USA - M3-5 metaG | ecosystem: Host-associated > Plants > Roots > Rhizosphere > Soil | place: USA: Michigan...
ACCATTACCATCGGCGGCGCGGACCGCTCCAACACCCAAAGCGGATACGACCGACCGGATGCGACGGGGATCAGCCCAGCCCTCGAAAACCCCGGCCCTGGTGGGTGGTACAACCGTGGCGCCTTCGTCGAAAATGCGTTCGGAAGTTTCGGCAATGTCGGACGAGACACCGCAATCGCCCCCGGGGTTTTCACCATCAACGCCGAAGTACATAAAAACTTCGTCATGCCCTACAACGAACATCACCAGGTTCAGTTCCGTGTGGAAGCTTTCAATGTACTGAACCATCCGAACTGGGGACAACCGAACGCCAGCATTCTGGCGGGTGCCGTATCTCCCGGCCAGCCGGCGACCGCGCCCCACGTGGGTTTCGGGCAGATCAGTGGCCTGACTGGTCAGTTGAATGGGTTCCCCGCTGCAATAGCCATGCGCCAATTACAACTCGGATTGAAGTATACGTTCTGAAATGGCGCGACCTATCTCAAGCCCTTTTGGTTTGACGGTTTGAAATCAAGGCCAGGCCTCCCTCTTTGTAGAGAGAATGCTTGGCCTTTTCGTTTTGGACAACAGGGTGGATGACAGCGGAGGAGTTGGCGGGACGATTGATTCACGCGCAAAGCTGCCTTTACGAGTTTTGTGCGGCACTTAGGTTTGGGCCACGATGACCCAATAAACCCGGGCAACTCGCGGCCCACTGCCCGGCGTGATTTGGTTCTTGTTCTTGCCGCTCGGAGCGAACACCTGGTAAGCGTTTATGGAGGCGCCTGGGAGCCTTATACTATCCTTGAGCCGAAGTGATCGCGGGAAATGCAGGATTTTTACAAATGACGAAACATTCCTCAGAATATGAGGCCTTCACGTGTCTCGTGGACCGCGTATTGGCGGTGCCACCCAAAGTGATTAAACAGCGCATATGGGAAGAACGCAAGCGGATGGCAGCCCATCGTCCAGGGCCAACAACGCAAAAAAAACCGAAAGCACCCAATTCTCCCCGACCGCATTCAGTATGAAATAATGCGGGTTCAGTGAGCGAAGGTGGGCGGCCCGTTTTTAGTACGCGAATGAAGCGTATCGCTAAGCGGTCACTATCGTCTAATGGCACCCGCTATTCACAGAGGAGTGTTGATCGGACCCACTACCCACAGCGGAGCGCGCTCTGGTTGGCATTTCGGATAGTATGGCAAACGTATATGCATGGTGAGAATATTACTTCTCTAACGTGAGACTTTATCCACGTGCCTCCCCGGTGCCATGCGGGTCTGATCGTTCTGCACCGCAAGACGAATGCGTAGGAGCATAAACCATGCGGTTTTTTGCGTGATACCAAGAGCGCGATGGATTCGATAAGAACTAACTTCGTTCTCGCAGTTAGCAACAATCCACATGGTGGTAAGCCACTTATCCAGCCCAATAACGGAGTCCTCGAAGATCGTTCCCACCTTTACGGAGAAGAGGGCCTTAGGGTGCCGAGCCTTGCACTGCCAGAGGCGTTGAGAAGCCACAAAAGATACTTCTTTAGAGCCGCAGCTAGGACAAGTCACAATGCCATCTTGCCATCGTCTATCAGATAGGAACTTAAAACAATTGTTCGGATCATCGAAGTAAACAATAGCGTCTTGCAGCGTCATAGGTTGACTTGGCATAAGGCCATTCTGGTGTTAATCGTTTAGAGTGTCAAACTGGGAGTTGTTGACCGAAAGCCGGAAACATTCCGTCCATCGCTTCTGTACAGATTCCACTGCTGGGACCCATCCGAGTCGCGCTCTTGATCGCCGTAGCTCCCCAAATAGCTTAGATCCAGAATCCAGATCGGGATCTCGTTGCGGCGAGCATTAAACTGCTTGTCAGCAAGATACGCAATTCGAGACGTCCACTGCTATGCACAAAACATCAGAGCTTCCCATGTCCATGAGGTCGAGAGTCTATATGTACCAGCGCTGAATGTCATACTTGCAGCGTTGGATCAAGATGAACTTCGCAAAACGACATTCGAACTCGCCGCGCCCCCAGTTTTGCTTTAGAACACTTCTATTTTTATCTCTTGGGCGAAACCCAATCTGTTCCTTCGTCGGTACACAGAGCGCCATGAACTAAATAGAAATGAGCCTCACCCGCTGGTCTGGTGTCCGCTAGAAGTTCACGGATGTGTTGCGGGTCTCGCCATTTGGCTATTGCAGAAGACTGCAAGCGAAAAGAGAGTGACAAGTTGGCCTGCGCAAATGTAGTAAGAAGACTCCTCGTTTAACTAGCGGCTAGAACCGTACAAAACGTAATTGGCGTATCTCTTCTCGACTTCGGGATCTTCAGCCAAATGGCGACGCAGTATCCAGATTCCATCGGTATTCGCCACAAAGATCAAGCCTCGATCATCCGTACTGATCGTCGTAACGCCGGTGAATTCGCGTGCGATCTTCGGGCTCTGTGGGACCGAGAAGTCCATGATCCTGATGGTTTGATACGCGGGTACTGCAGCCGGAGCTGCGGGTTCGCTGGTCACGAGTGCGGCGGTGCCGGCAACCACCGTAAGGCTCTCGGAACCGGTACCGGATGCGTACGGGACATTGGCTAGCACCAACGGCTGGTTCGTCTTCGTCACGTCAATGAGCGTGACGCTTTTACCTGCACCATGTTCAGCATAGAGATAGTAGCTACTGTAATGCTGAGTCGTGAGGAAACGTGTTACTGGACTGTCTGCCAGCGGAATGTGTCCGACTACCTCGATTGCGTCTTTTTGATCTGGCGGCGAGGCTTTGGGCTTCCTATTTTTGGCGCTCGCAACCGGCCCCAGGATTACGAGTCCAGCGAGAAGCGCGAAAAGAGACAATTTGCTGAAGGAAAGGCGCATTCAGAGTAGAATCCTCACGTTCAGGCTTCCTCAGGAACTTCCTGAACATATGTCTTTGTAGCATCAAACCCCCGGCGTTGCGCCTTAAGAGTTTCTGAAGTTTTACTGAAGGCAACAGTCAGAAGCGGGTCAGAAAGCTGTTGGTTGCGCGGGAGACGAGCGAACGTCATAAGGGAAGAGGCGTGATAACGTGACAAATTCTTGTTAGGATTTCCCCACGGGCGGCGTAGCGGTCCCGTTAGCCGAGGTGCGTCGTCGCTACCTTCAGCCAGTCCTCAGATCGACACGTTGGTCATTCGCATTCCCAGGGGCGCAGTTTGAATAATGTCAGGCCGAGAGCAACAACGATTTGCAATCCAGGAAGGCTCAACCCAGCCGAGCAATGGGGTTCTCTCACAAGACTAAGGCGATCGAATGCTAGGCGGCGCTACTCGGCGTGGCGGGCAGGAGTATATGGAACGTCGATCCGCTCCCAATTCTGCTGACGACGTTAATCTTTCCGCCGTTCGCCTCGACTACCCATTGCGCAATAGAGAGGCCCAAGCCGGTGCCGCCCACTTCGCGCGAGCGGGACGAGTCGGCGCGATAGAAACGATCGAAGATTTTACCGGTATGTTCTGGGCCAATTCCCGGGCCACTATCCGAGATGTCGACTTCAACTTTCCCTGGTTCTACCATGTTCACGCGGATCGAGATCGCTCCCTCTCGCGGAGAGTGTTTGATGGCGTTGTCTAGAACGTTCACCAAAGCCTGACGCAAGAACAGCCGGTCGCCTTCGACTTGCAAGGACTCATCGCCGTCGATCGTGAGTTGTTGGTTCTTCTCTTCCAAGTGAACCTCGAACAACATTGCCGATTCTCTTACTAAATCCATCACACAGAACACTGAAGGCTGAAGCTGGATCTGGCCAGCATCCGCCCGGGAAATCGTTAGCAGACTATCTATCAAACGTGTGAGGCGGGACACTTCTTCCAGCATGCTACCAATTACTTCACGATATTGCTCTCGCGTGCCATCTTTCTGAAGGCCGACTTCACCTACGCTCCGAATCGACGCGAGTGGCGTACGGAGCTCGTGGGAAGCATCCGAGGTGAAACGGCGGAGTTGCTCAAAGCTTTGATCAATCCGCGCGAGCATCGAATTGATTACCTTGGCGAGCTGGTCCAGCTCATCCCCGCTAGGTCCGACAGGCAATCGCTCCCGCAAGCGGTCTGGCGTTATCTCGCGAGCTCGGCGAGCCATCTGCTCGAGGGGCGTTAGAACACGTCGAGCTAAGACCCATCCAGCAATCCCCGCCGCGGCCAGCACCAACGGAAGCGCGAGCAATGATGCCCCGGCGATTCTCTTGAGCGACTCGCGAAGTGGCTCCTCGCTGTGTCCTACCCTCAGAAGCAACAGATGTCCTTCTGTCGCGTGCTGCCGGCTGACAACGCGTACCGCCGTTCCATCGGATAGAACCAATGTGCGAGGCGAATAGCCGTTCAATCCCTCGCCCGGCTGCGATGGCCCTCCGAGAGATCGATTTCCGAGCCGCTCATTGCTGAATAGTAATTCGCCAGTGGGTCGCCTGACCTCCATCAGGCGCTCCAGAACCTGCTTCGATTCGGCATGATTGTGGTAGTCGTCGTGCAGTTCCAGCCTGCCGTTGGGAAGGAAATAAAGAAGGCCTTCCACTGTTTCGACATCCTGAATTGCGAATCGGTCCATTTGTTGGATTGCTTGCAAATAGAAAAGCGACGCGATAATTCCCCAAGAAAACAGCAAAACCACGCCCAATACGGCGGTGTACCAAAACGTGAGCCGAGTGCGGAGGTGTGTTGGACGGAATTGCTTAATCATTCCTCGTCCTCACGCATTACAAAGCCGACACCCCGGACAGTATGAAGCAACTTCTTAGGAGATGGGTCATCGACCTTCTTGCGTAGACGTGCGATATGAACGTCGATCGCATTATCAAGAGGTGTGTGGCGAGCCGTCTCGTGCCATATCTCCTGGGTCAGCATTTCGCGGGAGACCACACGGCCGTGATTGCGGAGTAGGAACTCCAAAAGGTCGAATTCACGAGTCGTCAGATCCAGCGAGTCGCCACGTCGTGTGACCGCACGACGGGTGACGTCCAACTCCAGATCGGCGAGGCGAAGCAACGGAGGCGTGTCCGGATGCCCGCGCCGGGCCAGGGCGCGAATTCTTGCGAGTAGTTCGGGAAACGCGAAAGGCTTCACCAAATAATCATCAGCTCCATTGTCCAAACCACGAACGCGGTCGCCAACTGAATCCTTGGCGGTTAATAAGAGCACTGGAGTGGTGATTCCGCGATGACGAAGCGTTGAAAGTATCTCGATGCCATCGCGCCCGGGTAACATTACGTCGAGGATTAGCAAGTCGAATGCCTCGGCATTCGCTAGATAGAAGCCCTCCTCGCCTGTGTGAGCAACTTGAACTGAGTGCTGCTCCGCCTCAATACCTTCGCGTAGAGCTGCAGCGAGTTTTTTCTCGTCTTCGACGACCAGGATTTTCACGGTGTCTTCTTCTTATAAACCGGCTTTAGAACTCGCGCCACTTAAGATTGCCTGAAGTCCACCTGTCGCCATAGAAAGGTAATCTTCAGAAACTCTTAAGGTGTAATCCGTGTAGCCACGCCGCACAATGACTCTACCCCATGCTGAAGCCGGGCCCCGCCAAAAAAGTCACCATTCACTTGAATGACGATATCAGTGCCGGGCGTGACTTTCTCCATACTGAAATCTTCGCATTTCTCTACGAGAATGGCGTTGCCGGAGCGACTCTAAGCCGGCCAGAATCCGGATTCGGATCACATCACCAACTGCACTCATCGGAATCGGGCGATTCTCGGCATGAGCATCTGCCGGTCCGCATCGAATTCGTGGAATCGATCGAGAAGCTCGACGCGATTCTTCCACTGCTATGCGCAAGACTCACCGACGGACTAATCGAGGCGCAGGATACGGTGATCATCAAGTCCGTCAATCGGGAGCAGCCTCGTTAAATGGTCCGAAACGCCCGAGCAGGAACAGCGCTCGTAATTTTTGCTAGTTCACTATTCGGCCAAGTTGTGCTGCCGCGGCTTACGCTCGATGAAGCTCGCAGGGCGGCGATCCAGCACCACCCTCGGACGCAATCGGCTGCGCTCATCGCGGGCGCAGCGCGAGAGGTTGCCACGGAAGCTCGCGCACCTCTCTACCCGCAAGCAGCCGGTGTCTTCACTGCAGCGGCGGCTGATCATGGTACGGCCTTGTCGGCGGGCTTTCTGCAAACGTCATCGCTCTCCAGCCGTGTGGCAGCCGGCGTAAACGTTAGTCAGCTGCTCACGGACTTCGGCCGCACACGAAGTCTGTTTGAGGCCGCGAATCTTCGCGCGAACGCCTTTGAGCGCACAGCGGCCGATGTCCGAAATCAGATTCTGCTAAACGTGTCGGCAGCTTACTTCCAAACCCAGGCAGCAGGTCGAGTTTTGGAGGTCGCTCAGGCCGTACTCGACAACCGACGAATTATGCTTCGGCAGGTCAGCGCGCTGGCGCAAAGTTCGCTGAGGTCGACTCTCGACGTCCGCTTCGCTGAGGTAGCAGTTTCGGAGGCGGAGTTGGGGCTGTCGCGAGCCCGCAACAGCAACGAAGCGGCGTGGGCGCGGCTCAACTCCACGCTTGGATCGGCAGAGTCGCAGCGTTTCAATCTGGTGGACCAGCCCTTGCCGGACCCTTTGGCCGCAGACGTGGCTTCCTTGGTGAGTGCTGCAATTCAGAATCGCCCCGACCTCATGGCACTCCGCGCGAACCGCGAGTCCGCGCATCGACTTGCACTGGCGGAGAAGCAATTGCGCTATCCGACCGTGAGCGTGCTAGGAGCGGCGGGTGGCATTCCCGCAAAAGAGTCGCACCTACGGTCGGATTACGCGGCAATCGGGCTCAACGTCAGCGTCCCTGTATTGAACGGCGGACTGTTCGTGGCGCGAGAACGCGAGGCGATTCTACGGGCTCAGGCGGCCGACCGAGACGTAGACAGTTTACTGTTGGCAGTAACCGAACAAGTCAGAACATCATGGCTCGCGGCGACCGACGCGTTCCAGCGGCTGGAGGTGACGGCCCGGCTCGCCGATCAAGCCGCCGAAGCACTGCGGCTAGCACAGGCTCGATACGATGCGGGGCTCAGCGGGATCGTCGAGCTAAACCAAGCGCAAACCGCGCAAGTTTCGGCAAGCATCAACGCGGCGAACGCCAAGTACGAATATCTGAGTCGGCGAGCGGAGGTGGACTTTGTGACGGGGGTTATCCAATGAGAAGCTCCCTTGTTGCTGTTGGCGCCGCGGCACTCTTGCTGATGGGATGCTCGGAGAAAAGCGAGACCGCCGCGGCCGCTTCATCTACCGATGCCACCGTCATAGTGCCCGTTGTGAAGGCGGCACGTATGGACCTTGCGGGAGAGATCGTCCTGACGGGCGAGTTCGTTCCTTTCCAGGAAATCGATGTTATGGCGAAGGTGAACGGCTACGTACATAGTATCCCAGTGGACATTGGAGATCGCGTCAATGCGGGCCAGACTTTGGCCACGCTTGAAAGTCCGGAAATGCAGGACGAGATCGACAAGGCTACTGCGGCCATCGACCAAGTGACTGCGGAACTGCAGACGGCGACCGATGATGTCCATCGCGCGGAGTCTGCGCACGAAATTATTCACCTTTCGTATACCCGGGTTGAGAACGTAGCCACGAGCGAGAAAGGCTTGGTTCCGCAACAAGAAGTGGATGAGGCTCATTCGCGCGATCTGGTGGCGGAAGCGCAGGTAGCCGCGGCCAAATCGAATCTGCGCACGCTATCCGAACGAATTCGCGGCGCCAGGGCAGAAGAGAAACGCCTCAAGACCATGCATGCCTACACTGTGATCACGGCTCCCTTTGCCGGCGTCATCACTAAACGCTACGCGAATCTCGGCTCCATGATTCAGGCGGGCACTTCGTCGCAGGCAATGCCGCTTGTCCGGCTTTCACAAAACGGGCTGCTTCGATTGACGCTGCCGGTGCCGGAGTCGGCGGTGCCGCACGTTCGGACCGGTTCGCAGGTGGATGTTTCCGTACCTACGCTATCGCGAACCTTTCGTGGGAAAGTCACTCGAAGCGCGGAAAAAGTTCAATCCAACACGCGCACAATGGACACCGAAGTCGACGTCCCAAATCCAGAATTGACGTTGGTTCCCGGCATGTACGCCGAGGTTCGGCTGCGTATCGAGGATCGTCCTAATGCAATCGCGGTTCCTCCCGATTCGATCGAGCGGACTGCCGATGGCGCCCGTGTGCTGACCGTTGACTCGACCAAGACAATCCGGGCCGTGCCGGTAGCGATTGGGCTGGAAACAGGAACCATGGTTGAGATTCGCTCCGGAATTCAGGAGGACACGCTCGTGGTCGCGGGCCGACGAACCGGTCTCAAAGAGGGACAAGTCGTATATCCAAAATTGTCGAGGCTGGGGCAACCGTAGTCATGTCGCGATTTGCTATCAAGACCCCCTACTTCATCGTCGTCGTCTGCCTCGTGATCGCGATTCTCGGTGGTGTCGCGCTGGCCCGCATGCCCGTCGATCTTTTTCCGCAGATGAACATTCCGGTAGTCGCCGTAGCGACCTTTTACTCCGGCATGCCACCCGAGCAGATCGAAGGAAATATCACCTATCACTTGGAACGATTTTTTACGCTCGCCAGCGGTATCGACCACATCGAATCGCGATCGCTGGCGGGCGTTAGTCTGATCAAAGTATTCTTCCAGCCGGGTTCAAACCCGGACTCAGCAGTGACTTCGATCGCTAGCCTCGCCATGGCGGAAATCAGTCGTCTGCCTCCAGGAACCCTGCCTCCATTCGTGATGAAGATGGACGCATCCAGCCTGCCGGTGTGCCTGGTCGCTTTTCAGGGCGAAGGGCTCAATGAAACCCAATTAAAGGACCTAGCACAAAACCTTGTGCGCAACCAGTTAGCCGGTGTGTCCGGCGCTGCAGTGCCCCAAGCATTTGGCGGACGCTCCCGCCAGATCATGCTATACGCCGATCCGTTCAAGATGGAGGCCCGCCAGCTTAGCCCCATGGATCTAGTTCGCGCGCTCAACGAAAGCAATTTGGTGCTTCCCGCTGGCGATGTCCGCATGGGCCGCTATGACTACAGCCTGTATGTCAACAGCGAAATTCCCAGGGTGGAGGACATTAACCACGTCCCCGTCAAGATGTCGGGTGTGAATCCGGTTAGAGTCTCGGATGTCGGCGTCGCTAAAGACGCGTACTCTCTGCAATACAACATCGTCCGTGTCGACGGGCAGCGTTCCGTTTATCTCCCGATCCTTAAGCAGGGCGGTGATTCCAACACGATCTCGGTCGTCGATGGTGTGCGGCAAAAGCTCACTAAGCTCTTCGATATTCCGCCAACTCTTACTAGCCGAGTCGTGTTCGATCAATCGCAATTTGTGAAGACCGCGATTCGGACTCTGCTGGATGAAGGTGGTATTGGGCTACTCTTGACGTCCATCATGATCCTGGTGTTTCTCGGGAGCTTTCGCGCTACGGTCGCGGTTTTTTTTTCGATCCCGCTTTCGGTACTCGCCACGTTTATTGCTCTGCAGCTTGGCGGGAGCAGCGTGAACACGATGGTTCTCGGGGGACTCGCGCTTGCACTTTCGCGGCTGATCGATAACTCGGTCGTGGTTCTGGAGAACATCTATCGTCATTTGGAACTCGGTGAGCCACCCATGGTCGCTGCTGAAAAAGGTGGCAAAGAAGTCGCGCTACCCGTTCTCGCAGCAACCTTGACCACTGTGGTCGTGTTCTTTCCCGTCATGATGTTATACGGCGTCAGCAAGTTTCTCTTCTCTTCTTTGGCGTTAGCCGTAGTACTTTCCTTATTCGCCAGTTACGCGGTGGCGCTCACTGTCGTGCCTCTATACAGTGCTCGATTCCTGAAATCTGCGGCTCCTCACGGAGTTGAGTCCAAGGGTTTCAATGCTATGTTCAACCGCAGCTTCGAGTCTTTCTTGCAGCTATATGATCGAAGCGTCGCGTTAACGCTCCGTCAACCCGTGTTAGCACTCGGGCTTTTCGCACTGGTCTTCGCAGGAAGCCTGTTGTTATTTCCGAAACTTGGCCTCGCCTTTTTTCCCCAGACAGACGCCGGCCAGTTCGTCATTAACCTGAAGGCCCCGTCGGGAACACGCTTGGAGGAGACAGAGAAGAGCGTCGCGCAGACGGAGGATCTGGTTCGCCGCATCGTTCCCGATAGAGATCTGGCTGCTTTGGTCTCGAATATCGGCGTTGACCCCGGATTCTCTGCACTTTACACCTCAAACGCCGCCATGCACACCGCCGTCGTCCAAGTAGGGCTGAAGGCGGGGCACAAGACCGGCAGTTTCGAATATATGGCCCGCGTTCGCGAAAGGATGCGTGAGGAGATGCCGGAGCTCGCGACGTTTTTCTCCTCCGGGAGCCTGGTCGATTCGGTTCTCAACATGGGGCTGGCCGCCCCCATTGATGTGCAAGTGAGCGGATCGAATCTTCAGGGTAGTTATCAAACCGCTCTGGAAATCTCCGGGCAAATTCGCAAGTTAAAAGGGGTCTCCGACGTATTCATACCGCAGGACCTGGACTACCCGGCGCTTCGCCTGGAAGTCGACCGAACCCGCGCCAGCGAGCTCGGACTGAGCGAAAAAGAAGTGATTACGAACGTCATTACGGCACTCACATCGAACCAGATGGTTGCGCCAAACGTGTGGATCGATCCGAAGAACGGTAACAACTACTTCTTGACGGTGCAATATCAAGACAAACAAATTCAGAACATGATGGACCTGCGCTCGATTCCTTTGCGCGGTGTCGGACTACCCAAGTCGACACGGCTAGACATGGTCGCAAAGCTGATTCCGTTCGAAGCGCCCACCGAAGTGGACCATTACCAAATTCGCCGCGCACTCGATGTCTATGTACGCCCCAGCGGCGAGGCACTAGGAATGGTTGCTGATCGCGTGAACAATATCATCCATCGTACTAAGCTCCCCGAAGGTGTCGACGTTACGGTGCGAGGGGTGGTCGAGAGCATGAACGCATCGTTCCGCAGTTTCAGCCTGGGACTGGTACTTTCCGTGGTGCTGCTTTACCTGATTCTGGTCGCGCAGTTCCGTTCCGTGCTGGATCCTATGATCATCCTGTTAGCCCTGCCCCCCGGAATCACAGGAGTGCTGATCACTCTATGGGCCACGGATACCACCCTCAACGTAATGTCGCTGATGGGTGTGGTCATGCTCGCAGGAGTGGCAATGTCGAATAGCATCCTGATTGTCGAGTTTGCGCACCACCTCCGAAGTGAGGGCGTCGCGGTCCACGAAGCCATCGCCACCGCCTGTCGCGTGAGGCTTCGGCCTGTGCTCATGACCTCGCTCGCGACCGTGATTGGCCTGATGCCCATGGCATTAAAACTGGGCGAGGGTAGTGAAGCATACGCACCTTTGGCTCGCACGCTGATCGGAGGACTCACGGTTTCCGTGATCTTCACAGTTTTCTTGGTGCCCGCAGGCTTCTTGCTGGTCTATCGCAACCGAATCCAAACAACACCGTGAAACGTATACTTCGTTACCCTCTTCTAATTCGTAAAGTACCTACGCTCGATACTTTTCTTGAGACTCAATTAGCTTCGATGTGGGGTGAATGTATCGAACATGGTCCGTAAGCATTTGAATCTGTACGAGCGTTGCCTTG
>Ga0157375_10004954_pt1 | contig 11582 bp, 10 predicted proteins | sample M35metaG_FD_115311 | JGI IMG/M metagenome (GOLD analysis project Ga0157375, IMG submission 115311) | Miscanthus rhizosphere microbial communities from Kellogg Biological Station, Michigan, USA - M3-5 metaG | ecosystem: Host-associated > Plants > Roots > Rhizosphere > Soil | place: USA: Michigan...
AGAGACCCCCGCGGCCGGCTGCCCGCTTCGGCCTGCTGCTTGCGCTGGCCTCGTTGGCGCCGGCGGCGGGCGCGACCGACACCGGCGATGTCGAGCGTGCGGCGATCGCCAGCGAGCGCGCCGCGATCGACGCCCGCTTCGCGGCGCGCGAGCGCGAGTGCGTCCAGCGCTTCGTCGTCACCGAGTGCATTGACGACGCGAAGCGCGAGCGCCGGATCGGGCTCGATTCCCTCAAGGCGCGCCAGCTCGCGCTCGACGAGGCGCGACGGCGCGCGCGCACCAGCGAGCGCAGCGCCGAGATCGCGGCCAAGGCGGAAGAGGATGCCAAGCGCGAGCGGTCGACACCACGACCGCCTGCGGCGTCGGCGCCGACGTCGCATGCGGCGAGGGCCGGCGCGGCGGCGACGCCGAGCGCCGCTGCAAGCGCGGTCAAGGTGCCGAAGGCGCCGCGCCAGCAGAGCCGGCCGGCGAGCGGATCGGCAGCCAAGGCGAGCCCCGGAGAGAGCGCCGAGCTGCGCGAGGCGAACGAGGCCCGCAACCGTGCCGCCTACGAGTCGCGCCAGCGCGAAGCCGCCGCGCACCGCGAGGAAGTGCTCGAGAGCACGCAGCGGCGCCTGAGCGAGAAACCTCCGGCGCGCCCGTTGCCGATCCCGTCGCCGGCCGCGGCGGCAAGTCGCTAGGGCTCGCCGTGGCCGCGCCGGCGCAGCTCAGCCGAGCTGCTCGACGCGGACCAGCGCGAGCGACAGGTTGTCGCCCGATCCGCGCGCGCGCTGGCGCGCCTTGCCGACTAGCATCTCGGTCGCCTCGCGCGGCGGCAGTGCATGGACGATCGCGCCGAGCTCGCGCGGCGTGAAGTAGTGCCACAGGCCATCGCTGCACGAGAGCACGCTGTCGCCGATCTCGAGACGGTCGATGTGCTTCTGCGACAACGGCGGATCCTGGAAGGTGCCGAGGCAGCCGGTGAGCAGGTTCGACTGCGGGTGGCTGTTCGCCTCTTCCTCGGTGATCTGGCGTTCGTCGACCAGGCGCTGCACGTACGAATGATCGATCGAGCGGCTCACCATCTCGGCAGCTCGGAAGTGATAGATGCGCGAGTCGCCGGCGTGAACAAAATCGCACTCGCGCGTCGGACTGATCATGAACGCGGCGATCGTGCTGTGCGGTTCTTCCTCCGACGTGATCGCCGTCAGCTTGATCATCAGATGCGCTTCGAGGACGAGCTGCTTGAGCGCTTCGGTCGGATCGTCACGGTTCGGCGCATAGCGCTCGAACAGCTGCTGCGCGGTGAGGATGACCTGGTCTGCGGCCTTCCGGCCGCCGCTCTTGCCGCCCATGCCGTCGGCGAGAACGCCCATGACGCATCCGGGGACGCGCTGGTGCGGCAGGATCTGGACCTGGTCTTGCTGATAAGCACGGTCACCGCGGTGGATACCGGTCGTCGCGGACAGCCGGTAGCCCAGGCTCGAGGTGCTCATGGGCGAAAACTATAATCGCTTTGACACCTCCGACAAGGCCCAAAACCGCGAACTAGTCGCGAGTCCACGGCGTCCATGGACGACAACCTGCACTCCCTGCCGCGGCAGCTGATCGAACTGCGAATGGAGCATGCGGACCTCGACAACCTGATCGATCGCGCGCTGCTTGACGCAGGCAGCGACGACCTGACCTTGCGTCGTCTGAAGAAGCGCCGTCTGCTGTTGCGCGACCGGATCACGCGTATCGAGGCCGAGCTCGACCCGCGTCAGCCCGCATGACCGTTGCCGTCGGCGCGCCGCGGCCTGCGTCGAGCGCGCTCGGGCATGCCGTCGAGCTCGCCTTGTCGGCCGGCGGCGCGCTCGCCGCGATCGATCCGCATCACGCCGAGCGCGACGTGCAGCTGGCGATGGCACTCGCGGTCGCGACAGCGATCGAGGACAAGAGCGCGCTCGTCGTCGAGGCCGGCACCGGCGTCGGCAAGACCTACGCCTACCTCGTTCCGGCGCTCCTGAGCGGCGCCCGCACCTTGCTCAGCACCGCTACCAAGACGCTCCAGGATCAACTCTTCGTGCGCGACCTGCCGCGCCTGCGCAGCGCGCTCAAGCTGCCGGTGACCGTCGCCCTGCTGAAGGGGCGATCGAGCTATCTTTGCCTGCATCGGCTCGGCCAGGCGCGCCACGATGCGCACCTTGCCGATCGCTTCGCGCTGCGCGCGCTGGCCAAGGTCGAAGCCTGGGCGCAAACGACCGCCAGCGGCGACATCGCCGAGCTCGAGGGGCTCGACGAGCGCAGCAGCGTGATACCGCTGGTCACTTCGTCGCGCGAGAACTGCCTCGGCAGCGAGTGCCCGGACTACCGCTCCTGCCACGTGATGAAGGCGCGACGCGAGGCGATGCTCGCCGACGTCGTGGTCGTCAACCACCACCTCTTCTTTGCCGACATGACGCTGCGTGACAGCGGCGTCGCCGAGCTGCTGCCGAGCGTCGAGCTGGCGATCTTCGACGAGGCACATCAGCTGGCCGAGGCCGGCGTGCAGTTCCTCGGCACGACGCTCGGCTCGGCGCAGCTGATCGATTTCGCGCGCGACATGCTCGCGGTCGGCCTGCAGCAGGCGCGTGGGCTCGCGTCGTGGCAGGAGCTCGCCGCCGCGTGCGATCACGCCGCGCGCGAGCTTCGGCTGGCGGCCAGCGGCACCATCGGCGATGTCCGCGGCAGCCTCAAACTGCGCTGGACCGAGCGCTCGGGTGACGACGCGTTTCGCGCCGCACTTGAACGCGTCGGCGAGACGGCAGCGGCCGCTCGAACCGCGCTCGACACGGTGAGCGAGATCGCTCCCGATTTCGTCCGCCTCGAGGAACGCGCCGCCCGACTCGCCGAGCTCGCCGGCCGATTTGCGGCACGACCGGCAGCCGGCCTCATCCGCTGGATCGACCTGCTCGCGCACCAGGCGCGCCTGGTCGAGTCGCCCCTCGACATCCGCGCCGCGCTGCGCGAGCAGATGGCCAAGAGCAGCAAGGCATGGATCTTCACCTCGGCCACGCTTGGTGACGACGAGCGTCTCAGCTGGTTCACCGAACCCGCGGGGCTCGACGATGCGCGTGTCGTGCGCCTCGGCAGCCCGTTCGACTACTCCGCCCATGCGCGCGTCTTCGTGCCGCGCGTGTTCGCCAAACCGAACGAGCCCGCGCATGCGATCGCGGTCGCCGGCCTGGCCGGCCGCTGCGCACGCGCGCTCGGTGGCCGCACATTCGTGCTGACGACGACGCTGCGGTCGCTCCAGGCAGTCGGCGCGCAGCTGCGCGCCGACTTCGACGCCGGCGGCGACGCGATCGAAGTGCTGGTGCAGGGGCAGGGCTCGAAGCGTCAGCTGATGCAGCGGTTCCTCGAAGCGCCGCATGCCGTCCTGGTCGGCTCGCAAAGCTTCTGGGAGGGCGTCGACGTTCCCGGCGAGGCGCTGCAATGCGTCGTCATCGACAAGCTGCCGTTTCCGCCGCCGAACGATCCGCTGGTCGAGGCGCGCGTGCAGCGGCTCGAAGGCGAGGGCCGCAACGCCTTTGCCGAATACTTCGTCGCCGAGGCGGCGGTGGCGTTGAAGCAGGGCGCGGGCCGTCTTATCCGCAGCGAAAGCGATCGGGGCCTGCTCGTCGTCTGCGATCCACGGATGGCGACGATGGGCTACGGCCGGCGCCTGTTCGCCGCGTTGCCGCCGATGCGACGAGTGGCCGGCGAGGACGAGGCGATCGCCTGGCTCGGCGAGCTCGCTGCGGCGGCGGCCGAGCGCTAGCGCTCAGCCACGACGGGCCGGCGGGCGCCGGTCACCAGAGCTTCCACCACGGCGACGCCGGCTTGCCAGAGGCGTCGACGTTGATCGTCGCGTTCGGGAAGTTGGTCTTGAGGACGCGTTCGGTGTCGTCGCGCAGGCCTGTGAGGCCGAGCTTGTCGTAGCTCTGGGCCAGGATCACCAGCGCTTCCTGGGTCGACGGCGACTGCTGATATTCCTGCACCGCCTGCTGCGCCCGGTTGGCAGCGGCGACGTAGGCACCCCGACGAAGGTAGTAGCGCGCCACGTGGACCTCGTAGGCGGCGAGCGAGTTGACGATGTAGTTCATGCGCAGTCGCGCATCCTCGGCATAGGTCGACTGCGGGAACTGCTCGACCAGCTGGCGAAACGACTGGTAGGCATCGCGCGAGGCCTGCTGGTCGCGTTGCGAGATGTCTTGCCCCGCGAGGCTGCCGAGCAAGCCGAGGCTGTCGTTGAAGTTCATCAGGCCCTGGAGGTAGAGCGCGTAGTCGAGCGCGCCACTCGTCGGATGGAGCTTGATGAAGCGCTCGAGCGTCGACAGACCCTGCGCCTTCTCGCCGCTCTTCCACAGATAGTAGGCACGGTCGATCTGCGCCTGCTGGGCGAGAAGGGTTCCGGCGGCGCGTCCCTCGAGGCGCTCATAGAGCTTGACCGCCTTGTCGTAGTTGCCCGACTCCGCTTCCGACTTGGCTTCGGCGTAGAGCTTCTCGGGCGCCCAGCGCGCGGTGTCGTCCTTGCCCGGCGTGTCGCAGCCCACGAGGACGGCGGCGAGCGACAGGATCGCCGACACTGCGATCCGGGTACGCCGCGATGATGGATTCGATCTCATGGGAAAGGCAATTGGCACGCTCGGGCAAGGCACGGCCGGTGGGAAAGCGAGTTTGATTTTATATGGTCGATGAACCTGCCTTGACCCCGGATCCCGTCGCCGATCTCGAGGCCGACGCCGACAGCGGCGCGATCGATGGCGGCGATGCCCGGGCCGAACAGCGCGAGGCCATGGTCGCGAGTGGGCAACATGGCGAGCGGCTCGACAAGGCGGTGGTCGCGTTCGTCCCGGAGTTTTCGCGCAGCCATTTGCAGTCGTTGATCAAGTCCGGCTGGGTGCTTCTCGACGGCGCGGCCGCAACCAGCCCGGCGCAACGCGTGCGCGCCGGCCAGCAGCTCGTCGTGACGCTGCAGCCGACCGAAGAGAGCCGCGCCTATCGCGCCGAGGCGCTGCCGCTCGCGATCGTCCACGAGGACGATGACGTGATCGTGATCGACAAGGCGGCCGGGATGGTCGTCCATCCCGCCGCCGGCAACTGGTCGGGGACGCTTCTCAACGCGCTCCTCGCGCGCGATCCGGCAAGTGCGGCGCTGCCTCGTGCGGGGATCGTCCATCGCCTCGACAAAGACACGTCGGGCCTGATGGTCGTCGGCAGGACGCTCGCCGCCGTGACGGCGCTGACCCGGGCGATCGCGGCGCGAGAGGTGCAGCGGCGCTACCTGGCGATCGCGGCCGGCATTGCGCCGGCGGCCCGCTTCACGGTCGAGGCGCCAGTCGGCCGCGATCCCAACGTCCGCACCCGGATGGCGGTCGTCGCCTCGGGTAAGCCGGCGCGCACCGACGTCGAGCAACTGGCCGTCCACGCCGGCTTCGCGGCCCTGCGCTGCACACTGCACAGCGGCCGCACGCATCAGATCAGGGTTCACCTGGCGGCGCGCGGCCTGCCGCTGGTCGCGGACCGGCTTTACGGCGGAACGCCCGCCCTGGGAATGGAACGTCAGGCGCTGCACGCGGGACGGCTCGCGTTCCACCGGCCGTCGTCGGGCGAGCTGCTGTCGTTCCATTGCCTGCCGCCGAGCGACTTCGCTCACGCCTGGGCCGAGGTCGGGGCAGACCCCCAAGCCTGAATTGTCCCGTCGCACGGCCGAATGGCTACAATCGCGCCATTCCCTTTCGATGCGAGCGGTCCGTGCGGCGAAGCGCCTTGCCGGAAGCTCGACAAGACCATCGAGACGTGACGCACCCGAGGGTGCGACCCGAAGTGGCAGGCCCGCCTGCCGAACCCGCCGCGTCGGCGACGCGACGCACACCGCGCACCGACGCGGCCCAGCATAGCCGCGACGCGACGCGGACGAGGAATTCACGACGACATGAAGACCCTGGATGCGAAGCGCGTCCTCGAGGCCGCGCTCATCTGCTCGAGCCGGCCGATGGCGCTGCGCGAGCTGAGCGCGTTGTTCTCCGGCGAGGTCGGCAACGACACGCTGCGCACCTTGCTCGACGAGCTCGGCGAGGAATGCAAGGAGCGCGCGATCGAGCTCGTCGCCGTCGCCACAGGCTGGCGCTACCAGACGCGGCCCGAGATGGCGCACTACCTGGCGCGGCTCGATCCGGAGCGGCCGCCGCGCTACTCGCGCGCCGTGCTCGAGACGCTCGCGATCATCGCCTACCGCCAGCCGGTGACGCGCGGCGACATCGAGGACATCCGCGGCGTCGCGGTCGCGGCGAGCATCGTCAAGCAGCTCGAGGATCGCGGCTGGATCGAGGCGATCGGCTACCGCGACGCGCCCGGCCGTCCGGCGCTGTTCGCGACCACGCGCCAGTTTCTCGACGACCTTGGCCTGGGGACGCTCGAGGAGCTGCCGGCGCTGCAAGGCGCCGACGGCGAGCCGCTGGCGCTGGCGGAAAACGCTGCCGACGGGCTCTCTCAGAGCTCGCTTTCCTTCGTCGAATCCGCGGCCGACGCCGCGGGCGAACCTGCGCCGGACGCTTCGTCGGCCGACGCCGCTGCCCTGGAACCGCACGCATGAACGACTCCCCCGATTCCTCGTTGCCCGCGAATGCGCCGGCCATGACCGACGACTCGTCGTCAGCGGACAGCGTGCCGGCAGCGCCGCGGCGACGGCGCAAGCCGCCCGCGAGCGCCGTGCCCGGCGGTGCCGGTGCCGATCTGGCATCGTCGCCGGCGGCCGTTTCACCGCCGGCGGCACTGGCTCCGGCCGAATCCGTGTCGGACGCTCGGCCGCCGGTCGCATCGGAAGGCGCGGCTGACGCCGGCGCGGAACGCGGCGACCCGGGCGGCGACGAGCAGGTCGCTGGCGCCGGCGACGCTCCGTACGGCGAGCGCAGCCGGCGCCGCAATCGGCGCGACCGCCGCCGCGGCGATCGCGACGACGACCGCCCGCCGCGCGCCCTGAATCTGCCGCCCAACTTCGAAGGCCCGCTGCCGCGTCACCTGCAACCGGTGGTGCCGGTGCAGGCCGGCGAGGTCTTCGCCCAGGTGCTCTCGGGCGAATTCGACGACCAGGTTGCCGAGCCCGAGGAAGTCGAAGCCGAGGAGTCAGGCAAGCGCATCCTCGCTCCCGAGCCCGACGCGCCGAAGCTGCACAAGGTGCTGGCACAGGCAGGCGTCGGCTCGCGGCGCGACATGGAAGAGCTGATCGCCGACGGCAAGATCACGGTCAACGGCGAGCCTGCGCACACCGGCCAGCGGATCTCGTTCGGCGATCGCGTCGAGGTCAACGGCAAGCCGGTGCGCCTGCGCATCGTGCCGCCGCCGGCGCGGATCATCGCGTACCACAAGCCGGTCGGCGAGATCGTCACCCACGACGACCCGCAGCACCGGCCGACCGTGTTCCGCCGCCTGCCGCGACTGCAGCAAGGCAAGTGGCAGTCGGTCGGCCGGCTCGACATCAACACCGAAGGCCTGCTCCTGTTCACGACCTCCGGCGGCCTGGCGAACCAGCTGATGCATCCGCGGTTCGGCGTCGAGCGCGAATACGCGGTCCGGATCATGGGCACGCTCGAACCCGAGGCGCGCGCCAAGCTGCTCGAAGGCGTCGAAATCGACGGCCAGCGGGCGGCGTTCAAGTCGATCGAGAACGGCGGCGGCGAAGGCCTCAACCAGTGGTACCGGGTCGTCATCACCGAAGGGCGCAACCGCGAGGTCAGGAAGCTGTTCGACGCGGTCGGCCTGACGGTGAGCCGGCTGATCCGCATCCGCTACGGCACCGTGGTGCTGCCGCATGGCCTGAAGCGCGGCGTCTGGGTCGATCTCGACGACGCCGACGTGCGCGCGATCCGTCGCCTGGCGAGCGGCAATCCGCCCGAACGCAGCGAGGATCGCAACGACGGCGGCGCCAAGCGTCGCGACGAGCGCGGTCCGCGCAACAACAACGGTCGGCCGCAGAACGAGCGCGCGCCGAACGACCGCCAGCGTCCGCCGCAGCGTCGCCCCGACGAGGCGCGCTTCGATGCCCCGCCCGCGAGCGACGATCGGCCGCCGCGGCGCGACGACGACGACGAGGACGATTTCGACCCGAGCCGGATTCCTAATCCGCTGCAGCAGACCTTCGACCACCGCTTCGTCCAGGGTCGGCGGATCGGCCCGAACAGCGGCTTCGGTGCCGGCGGCAGTGCGCCGCGACCGAGCAGCGGCCCGAAGGGCGACCCGAAGCAGCCCGACCCGTTGCAGACGTCGGTCGGCTATATCGGTGCCGACGCATTCCACCGCAAGAACCGCGGTCGCGGTGGCGGCGGTGGCGGCGGCGGGTACGGCGGCGGTGGCGGTGGCGGCGGAGGCAACGGCGGTGGCTACGGAGGCGGTGGCCGACGCGGTCGCTGACCCGAGCCCGAGGCTGCCCTTTACAATCGAAGGCTTTGCCCAGGATTCCGGAGAACAGGCCATGGCGCTGGAACGCACTCTTTCGATCATCAAGCCCGACGCGGTCGCGAAGAACGTCATCGGGCAGATCTATTCCCGCTTCGAGTCCGGCGGACTGAAGATTGTCGCTGCCAGGATGGCTCATCTCTCGCGTGCCGAGGCCGAGGCCTTCTACGCGGTCCACAAGTCGCGTCCCTTTTTCGGCGACCTGGTCTCGTTCATGATTTCGGGGCCGGTCATGATCCAGGTGCTCGAGGGCGAGTCGGCGATCGCCAAGAACCGCCAGCTGATGGGCGCCACCGATCCGAAGAAGGCCGATGCCGGGACGATTCGCGCCGATTTCGCCGCGAGCATCGACGCCAACGCGGTGCACGGCTCGGATGCGGCTGAAACGGCCGCGGTCGAGATCGCCTTCTTCTTCGCCGGCATGAACGTCCACAGTCGCTGACCACGAGCCGGGGATGGTCAACCTGCTCCAGTTCGACCGCGACGCGCTCGGCGACTGGTGCGGGCAGCAGGGCGAAAAGCCATTTCGCGCGACCCAGCTGTTCCGCTGGATCCACCAGCGCGGCGAGCGCGACTTCAGCGCGATGTCCGACCTGGCCAAGGCGTTTCGCGACAAGCTGATCGCCGGCGCCGAGGTTTCGGGCCTGCCGGTCGCCAGCGAGCAAGTCGCGCTCGACGGCACCATCAAGTGGCTGTTCGACGTCGGCCACGGCGACGCGGTCGAGACGGTGTTCATCCCCGAGGCCGAGCGCGGCACGCTGTGCATCTCGTCGCAGGCCGGATGCGCCGTCAACTGCCGTTTCTGCGCCACCGGCCACCAGGGCTTCAGCCGCAACCTCAGCACCGCCGAGATCGTCGCCCAGCTCTGGCATGCCGAGTTCGCACTTCGTGCGCGCCTCGGCCTCGCGCCCGGCGAACGCGCGATCACGAACGTCGTCATGATGGGAATGGGCGAGCCGCTGCAGAACTACGGCGCGCTCGTGCCGGCGCTCAGGATCATGCTCGACGACCACGGCTACGGCCTCTCTCGCCGGCGCGTGACGGTGTCGACTTCGGGCGTGGTGCCGATGATCGATCGCCTGCGCGACGACTGCCCGGTTGCTCTGGCCGTGTCGCTGCACGCCCCGGACGATGCGCTGCGCGACGATCTGGTTCCGCTCAATCGCAAGTACCCGATCGCCGAGCTGCTCGCCAGCGCGCGGCGCTACCTCGATCGCGCGCCACGCGACTTCATCACGTTCGAGTACTGCATGCTCGACGGCGTCAATGATTCCCCGGCCCAGGCCGAGGCGCTGCTCGCCCTGCTGCGTGGCGACGAAGGGCGCCCCGGGGTCCCGTGCAAGATCAACCTGATCCCGTTCAATCCGTTTCCGGCGTCGGGCCTGAAGCGCTCGCCGGCCGATCGCGTCGCCGCCTTCGCGGCCGTGCTGCAACAGGGCGGCATCGTCACCACCGTGCGCAAGACGCGCGGCGACGACATTGCCGCGGCCTGCGGCCAGCTCGCGGGCGAAGTCCAGGACCGCACGCGCGTCGCCGAGCGGCGCGAGCGCGCGATGCCGGTGCGCGTTGCCGCGCCGGCATCGCGGCGCCGGGTCGGGCCGGCGCCCGGACATCGCGCATGACCGCGCTCGCGCCGGTGCACTCGCGCGCCGTGCTGACGCTGGTGCTCAGCGCGCTGCTCGCCGCCTGCGCAGCGCCGGCCCAGCCGGTGGTGCCGGCAAACGAGACGCGCGACCGCGTGACCGCGTCCGACGAGCCCGAGGCGCAAAAGCGCGCGCGGGCACGCATGGAGCTGGCGTCGGCGTATTTCAGCAGGGGTCAGATGACGACCGCGCTCGATCAGGTGAAGCTGGCGATCATCGCCGACCCGCTCTATGGCGAGGCGTTCAACCTGCGGGGGCTGATCTACGGCAATCTCGGCGACAACGTTCTGGCCGAGGAGAGCTTCAAGCGGGCGCTGCAGTTGAATCCGCGCGACGCCGACACCATGCACAACCTGGCCTGGTTCCTGTGCCAGCAGAGGCGTTATCCCGAGTCGAACGCGTTGTTCGTGCAGGCGCTGGCCACGCCGCAGTACCGCGGCGTCGCGCGCACCTTGCTGGCCCAGGGCGTCTGCGAGGCGCACGCCGGCCATCTGGCGGAGTCGGAAGCGTTGCTCTCGCGCGCCTACGAGCTCGATCCGACCAACCCGTTCGCTGCCACCAATCTGGCCGAGGTGCTGTACCGACGCGGCGAGTACGAGCGGGCGCGCTTCTACATCCGGCGTGTCAACACCCAGGTCGACGTCGCCAACGCGCAGACGCTCTGGCTCGCGGCGCGGATCGAGAACAAGCTCGGCAATGCCCAAGGGACAGCCGCTCTCGGCGGCCAACTGCGCAGCCGCTTTCCCGACTCGCGCGAGGCCTTGGCGTTCGGCCGAGGGCAGTTCGATGACTGACGGCGCGCCTTCGGCCGCCGAAGCGCCGGCGAGCGCGGGCCGGTTGCTGCGCGAAGCGCGCGAGCGCCAGGGCCTGCATATCGCCGCGCTCGCAGCGGCGATCAAGGTTGTGCCGAAAAAGCTCGAGCTGCTGGAGGCCGACCGGTTCGACGCCTTGCCCGACGCGACCTTCACGCGCGCGTTGGCGCAGACCGTCTGCCGGGCCCTGAAGATCGATCCGGCGCCGATCCTGAAGCTGCTGCCGCCGCTCGGCCATCGCCTCGAGCACGTCGGCAACGGCCTGAACGCGCCGTTTCGTGAACGCCCGGGCTCGCTGGTCCAGCGCGACGGCTCGAGCGTGACGTTGAGCCCGGTGTTCTGGGTCAGCGCGTTGTTGCTCATCGCCGCGGTCGGTATCTACTTCGCGCCCGCGGGGTTTTTCAGCGTGTCGTACTGGCGCGTCAAGGCCCCACCAGCTGCGGCCGCGATGAGCGACGCGCGAGGCGCCGGCGAGGCTGCGCCGGCAGCGGCGTCGGCCGGTGCCGGCGCAGCCGCGGCGCAGCTGGCAGCAACTCCTTCGTCGGCAGATGCCCTGCCGGTGCCAGCCGAGTCGCCGCTGGCGACGCCGACCGGGGCGATGCCAGCCACTGACGCGGCGGCGTTGGTCGGCCCGGCGGCCGCCGACCTCGGCGGTGCCGGCCCAGGCGTGATCCAGCTGCACACGACGGCG
>Ga0157375_10004956_pt1 | contig 11581 bp, 5 predicted proteins | sample M35metaG_FD_115311 | JGI IMG/M metagenome (GOLD analysis project Ga0157375, IMG submission 115311) | Miscanthus rhizosphere microbial communities from Kellogg Biological Station, Michigan, USA - M3-5 metaG | ecosystem: Host-associated > Plants > Roots > Rhizosphere > Soil | place: USA: Michigan...
AAGAAAGACGACTCCAGGCCGGCGGACACGGACAAGAAGGACAAGGACAAGTCCTCGGACGGCGGGATCGTCGTGTCGGGAGGAGGCAAGAACTTCGACCGGCTGGAGGGTCACCCCGCGATCCTCGACGTGCCGTCGGGCAAGGGGCGCGTGATCGCGTTCAACTTCAGCCCGATGCATCGCGACCTCAACCACTCGGACTACCGCTTCCTCTGGAACGCGATCCTGAACTGGAGCGCACTGCCTCCGAACGCTCCTTAGAGGAAGACCGGGCCGCGCCCGCCTCCTGGCGGCCGGAGAGGCCGGGAACCCTGTCTTGTTCCCCCTCCGCTCCTAAGGCCGGGCCGCCGTCTCCGCGTCGAGAGCGTGGCCGAGGGCCTCGAGCGCCTTTGGGTCCGCGAGGATGCCGACGTGCTGCGACCTCCCGTTTGATGCGTTTGTATCTGTCACTCGGTACAGGGGCCGGAGCATATGGACGGTTGGAATCTTCGTAAGCGGCGGCTGAAGCTCCCGGGACGGGACCCGCCATGGGGGCAATTTGGAAAGAGTTCGCCCGGCGCGATGGGTCAAGGAGACGTCGCACTTCTCCGCGCTCCGGGCCTTGGGGATCACCGTCGTATCGATGATGCTCTCGGAGATCATCGCGATGGAAGTCTTGAGGCTCCTCGGCATCTCGTCATTCGTCGCGTCGGCCCTCCTCGATGCGCTCATCATGATCACCCTGGGCTTTCCGGTGCTCTACGCACTGACGTTTCGGCCCCTGGTGAGCCTCGCCAGCTCGCGGGCTCGAGCCCAACAGGCGCTCAAGGCGACTAACGCGGAGCTCGAGACCGTGAATCGGGCGGAGCGCACCGCGCGGGATGCTGCGGAGACGATCCGTTCGGCGGCGGTGGCGATGACACAGGCGCGCGACCTCGAGACGGCCGTGGTGGCGCTGCTCGAGCACCTCGGCGGACTGGTGACGTTCGACCGGGCGCGCGTCCTCCTGGTCGAGGAAGGATCGCTTCTCCGTCCGGTCGCCGTCGCGCGGAAGGGCCGTCCGGTCGAGTTTCTACGCCCACCGCCACTCGCCTTCGATAGCGCCGCCGATCCGGTCCTGCGGGACCTTCTCAACCGCGGCGAAGGCATGATCATCCCCGATACTCATGTTCACCCCGTGTGGGGACCCCGGATGAGAGCGTGCTTCGAGCACAGCTGGATGGGCGTGCCCTTCGTCGCCGGTGGTAAGACGATCGGCGTCTACTCGCTTTCGCGAGCGGAGCCCGGAGCGTTCGACGAGAGTCACCTGCGGCTGGCGCAGGCGCTCTCCGCTCCGGCGGCCGTGGCGATCGAGAACGCGGCCCTGTTCCGCCAGCTCACGGCGGAGCGGGGACGGCTTCAGACACTTTCCCGGAAGCTCGTCGACCTCCAGGAGAACGAGCGCCGCGCCATCGCGCGGGAGCTCCACGACGAAACGGGACAGGTCCTGACCTCGCTCAAGATCGGCCTGCGTGTGCTCGAGCAGACTTCCACGGACCCCGTCAGTTCCAGGAGGTCGGCCGACCTGCGGCGAATCGCCGACGAGGCGCAGGAAGGCCTTCACCGCCTCGCCGCAAACCTCCGCCCCCCGACCCTCGAACACGTCGGCCTGGTCGCCGCGCTCGGCCAGCTCGCCGCGGATCTGTCGCACTCGAGCGGCATCAAGATCGAGGTCGAGACCGTGGGCTGCGAAGGCCCGAGACTGCCGTGGCGCGCCGAGACCGACCTGTTCCGCATCGCCCAGGAGGCGCTGACGAACGCGCTTCGGCACGCCGAAGCGGACGAGATCAGTGTCCTGCTCGATCGACGCGAGGACAGGCTTCGGCTGGTCGTCGAGGACGACGGCCGCGGCTTCCAGGCCGAGTCTGCGAACTATGGGGACCGCCTCGGGCTCGTCGGAATGCGCGAGCGCGCCGAGATCCTCGGGGGGACCCTCGTGGTCGAGAGCGGGCCCGGATCAGGAACGACCGTCGTGGTGGAGGCACCCGTTGCCAACTAGGATCGTCCTCGCCGACGACCACGGCGTGTTGCGGGCGGGTCTGGCCGCCCTCCTCAACGCGGAGCCCGGGTTCGAGGTGGTGGGAGAGGCCTCCTCGGGCGAGGAGGCCGTGCGGGTTGCCGTCGAACGGCGGCCCGATCTCGTTCTGCTGGATGTCTCGATGCCCGGCATCGGAGGTCTCGAGGCGACGAAGCTGCTCAAGGAGAAGCTTCCGAGAACGCGCGTCCTCATCCTCACGATGCACGACGAATCGGCGCTCGTGCGCCAGGCGATTGCCGCCGGTGCCTGCGGCTACATCGTCAAGCGGGCTGTCGATTCCGAGCTGATCAACGCCATTCACGCGGTCGAGCGCGGCGAGCTCTACGTTCACCCCGCGCTGACGAGGGCGCTGCTGGGGGATCGCAGCGGCACGCCGCACGCGGCCGAGGCGTCCGCGCTCACGAAACGGGAGTGTGGAGTCCTGCGACTCCTGGCCGTCGGCTATACGAATCGGCAGATCGGCGAGGAGCTCGGAGTCTCCGTCCGCACCGCGGAGACCCACCGCGCGAACATCATGGACAAGCTCGGGCTCAAGAGCCGCGTCGACCTCGTGCGCTGGGCCGTCCGCGAGCATCTGATCGACTGACGTCCGCTTTCGCCGCGACTTCGCGGCCGCAATCCCGCCTCTCCGTCTTCCTCTTCGTACTTTCTACGGACGAAGAAAGGTGCGCCCTCTCCGCACTTTCTACGATTGCGGCGGCTGTGACCGCCGGCCATAAATGACGACTCGGAGTCATGAAACGAAAGATCCGACGACTCGAGGTCGATACACCGTCACAACTCACCCGCCAATGAAAAGGAGCAGCGAGATGATCAGACAGAGATTTCCGGTTTGGCTGCGTTGCGCGCTGGCCATGGCCGTCATTCAGTGGGGAGCCGGCCAGTTCGCTCACGCTCAGGGCAACAACGGCAACGGCAATGGAAACGGCAACGGGAGAATGAGGAGCACGACCAGAGCCCAGAGACAGGCCGCGCGAAACCGCGCCGCGCCGCAGGGCAAAGGGGTCAACTCTCACTTCGCCGGTCTGAATCCCGACAACGCGGCGGTGAGCCCGCTCGTCGCCGGCCCGAGCACGCTGGCGAGCATGACGCCGGGCGCGCCTCCCGACTACTTCGGCGTCGCCAACTACGCCAACAGCCCGTTCCCCGTCGTGAGCGCGGGTCCCATCAACGCCATCACGCTGACGAGCGGAGGCGGCGGCTATAAACACCCGGTCGTCACGATCACGGACCCGACGGGCAGCGGCGCCGCGGCCGCGGCCACCATCGACACAGGCGTCATCACCTCGATCGCGGTGACCGCCGGGGGCACCGGATACAGCAACCCCATCGTCACGATCACCGACAGCGGGAAGGCGGGCGGCGCGACCGCGTTCGTCTCCTCCTTCGGCACCGTGACGGGAGGACTGAGGAAGTTCGTCGACACGCTCCCGGGGCTGACCGCGGCCGGCGCGAACAATCTCGGGAAGTACATTCCCCTCGCCGTCGCGGACAACACGACCTTCCCGGGAAGCGACTTCTACCGGATCGGGCTCCAGGAGTTCACGCACCAGTTCCACTCGGACCTCACCGGCGGCACGAGCGTGCGGGGCTACTACGACATGGGCAATGCCAATGACCCCGCGAATCATTACCTCGGGCCGCTCATCCTCGCGACGCGCGACCGGCCCGTCCGCATTCTCTTCCAGAACAACGTGACGACCGATCTCAACATCCCCGTGGACACGACCTACATGGGAGCCGGGATGGTGGACGACGGGACCAACGCGGCGATCGCTTCGAAGAAGCGCGCCACCCTCCACCTCCACGGCGGAAACTCCCCGTGGATCAGCGACGGGACGACGCACCAGTGGATCACTCCCGCGGGAGGCGATGGACAGCCGAACTTCCTCGGGTTTCGGAAGGGATTCAGCTTTCAGAACGTGCCCGACATGACGGCGACGCTCGGCCTGGTTCCGGGCGACCTCGGCGACGGCAAGGCGACCTTCTACTGGACCAACGAGCAGAGCGGACGCCTCATGTTCTTCCACGACCACGCCTACGGGATCACTCGCCTCAACGTCTATGCCGGCGAAGCGGCCGGCTACCTCCTGGTCGATCCGGCGCAGGAGACGGTGCTGGCCTCGGCGAGCATGCCGGGGACGATCGTCACGGATCCGGCCACCGGAACGATCCAGAGCGCCGATCTTTCGCACCTGGTTCCCCTCGTGATCCAGGACAAGACCTTCGTGCCAGACAGCGGGATCGCCGGCGGACAGCTCGCGGCGCAGGACCCGACGTGGGACGTCGCGGCGTGGGGAGGCTCCGGCAGCCTCTGGTTCCCGCACGTGTACATGCCCAACCAGAATCCCTCGGACCTCGAGGGCTCGGGCGCCTACGGCCGCTGGGACTACGGTCCGTGGTTCTGGCCCGCACAGGATCCCAGTACCTTCGTGGCGGGAGGTCTCCCGTTCCCGTGCACGAGCGCGGCGACGCCGGCCGGGGGCTGGGCGTTTCCTCCTCTGATGTGCCCGGGGACGCCCCTTCCGTCGGGCGTTCCGGAAGGCTTCATGGACACCCCGGTGATCAACGGCACGGCCTATCCCAGGGCGACGGTGGCGCCGGCTGCCTACCGTTTCCAGATTCTCTCGGCCGGCAACGACCGCACCTGGAATCTCCAGCTCTATTACGCGGTGGACAAGTTCGGCGTGGTCTGCAAAGGAGGCAACGCCTTCGACGCGGCGAGCTGCACGGAAGTCTCGATGGTTCCCGCGGTGCCCCACACGGCGCAGACGTCTCCGCCGCTCTGCTCGACCGCGACGCAGTCTTCGCCGGGGGGCCTGACCATCGCGGGCCTGGACGGCGCCGGCAATCCGCTCAACGGCACCGGCCTTCCGTCCGGCTGCTGGCCGACCACCTGGCCGAGCGACGGACGCGAGGGAGGCGTGCCGGATCCCGCCACGGCGGGCCCGCCGATCATCCAGATCGGTTCCGAAGGCGGCCTGCTCCCGGCGCCCGCGGCGATTCCCTCGACGCCGATCGGCTACGAGTATGACCGCCGCAGCATCACCGTGCTCAACGTCCTGAACCACGGCCTGCTTCTCGGGCCGGCGGAGCGGGCGGACGTGGTCGTCGACTTCACCGGCGTCCCGTCGGGCTCGGTGCTCATCCTCTACAACGACGCGGGCGCGCCGGTTCCGGCCTTCGACTCGCGGATCGACTACTACACGGGCGACCCGGATCAGACGAGCACCGGCGGCGCCCCGTCGACGCAGCCCGGCTACGGTCCGAACACGCGAACCATCATGCAGTTCCAGGTGTCAGGCTCCTCGCCCAACACCATTCCGTTCAGCCTGCCGTCGCTGAAAGCAGCGCTGCCCGGACTGTTCGCCTCGACCCAGGAGCCCATCATCGTCCCCGAGACCGTCTATCCGGCGGCCAACGGCGGGACCGCCACGCCCACCTATTCGCGGATCTTCGACACTACGGCGACCTTCGTCGATCACGGAGCGTCCACGCCCTCGGTTCACCAACTCTTGCCGAAGACGATTCAGGAGCTCTTCACGCTCGACTACGGCCGCATGAACGCCACCCTGGGGGTCGAGCTGCCCTTCACGAACTTCCTGACCCAGACGACGATCCCGTACGGATACATCGATCCGCCGACCGAGATCTTCAAGGACGGCGAGACGCAGCTCTGGAAGATCACGCACAACGGCGTCGACACCCACTTCATCCACTTTCACCTCTTCACCGTCCAGGTCATCAACCGTGTCGGTTGGGACGGCGCGATCAAGCCACCCGATCCCAATGAGCTGAGCTTCAAGGACACGGTGCGCATGAATCCCCTCGAGGACATCATCGTCGCCTTGAGACCGATCAAGCAGCGGAACCTGCCGTGGCCTCTTCCCGACAGCATCCGGCCCATGGACGTGACGGCGCCCACGTTTTCCACGGCGGGGTTCACCAACATCGACCCGGCCAACAATCCGATCGTGCCCAACGTGACGAACAGCCTGACCAACTTCGGCTGGGAGTACGTGTGGCACTGCCACATCCTCGGCCACGAAGAGAACGACATGATGCGGGCGATGGTCCTCCAGGTCCCTCCGCTCGCTCCCGCGAACCTGACAGCGAATCTCGCCGTCCTGCCGGCGACGGGCGTCAACCTGGCGTGGATGGACAACTCGGCCAGCGAATCGGGCTTCACCGTCCAGCGGGCCGATGACTCCAGCTTCACGCAGGGTCTGACGTCGTTCCCGGTCGCGGCCAGCGTTCCCAACACCCTTTACGGGGGGACGCTGACGTTCAACGATCCGGCGGGCGCCGCCGCCCAGTTCTATCGGGTGCAGGCGGTCGACGACAATTTCAAGCCGCCCCTGGCGCAGGCGTTCAACACCACGCCGGCGCTTCTCTCCGACTGGTCCAGCCCGGCCTCGGTGTCGGGAAATCCGTCGGTCGTCATCACCGCGGATGCGGTCGTTTCCGGTCCTCCCAACGTGGCTGGATGGAACAACCAGAGTCCCGTCGCCGTCACGATCAACGGGCATGACAACGGCGGAGCAGCGGTTGCTTCGATCACGTACAGCGCGACCGGCGCCCAGCCCATCCCAGCCACCACTGTCACCAACCCGGCCACCGTCGGAATCTCGGTCGACGGCGTGACGAAGGTGACCTTCCAGGCCACGGATGCCAACGGGAAGTCGAGTCCGCCTCAGACCGTTACGGTCAGGCTGGACACGATCGCCCCGACGGCGGCTCTTACTCCCGGACCCAACGCGGGCGGTTGGAACTGCTGCAGCGGCTCGTTCGCCGTCACCGGCGCCGATCCTCTCTCCGGGGTCGCCTCGATCGACTACAGCGCCGCGGGGGCCACGATCCTCGGCCCCGCGACGGTCAACGGTGCAATCGCCTCGCTCACGTTGAGCCAGGGCATGACCACCGTCACGTTCTCGGCGACGGATGTGGCGGGCAACAAGAGCCTGGCCCAGAACGTGGCCGTCAATCTCGATCTGACACCGCCGGCCCTCACGGCGGCCTCCAATCCTTCTCAGACCAACAGGGGCAACCGGACCATCGACGTCAAAGTGACCGGAACGGTTTCCGACGGACTCTCCGGCGTGAACCTCGCGAGTGGCACGTACTCCGTCGTCAACGGCGCCAACGTCGTCGTGGCGACCGGAGCGTTCACCGTCGCCAGCAACGGTTCGTACACCTTCCACGTCGGCCTCTCCGCGGCGACCAGGCAGACCTACACGATCACGGTCAAGGCCAAGGACCAGGCCAACAACATCGGAAGCGCGATCACCACGTTCGTGGTCAAGTAACGAGACCGGCCCGGAGGCCGATCTCACGGGGAGGGGGCGATGCTCCCTCCCCGATTCTTTTGCCCGCTCTTCAGGGCTTGCCCGCCGTCTCCTCGTCCAGCGCGCGCGAGAGGGTCTCGAGCGCCTTCGGATCCGACAGTATGCCGACGTGGCTGTCGCCGAACCCGTTCATGGTGGTCGCCGCCGTCTGCGCTCGCGGGTCGAGCTGGCTGGCGAGGGTGATCGTCCCGTCACCGGCGGGGCTGGGGCCGCTGCGGCTGCGATCGCCCCACCCGAAGAAGAGGTAGAAGGGCAGGTCCTCCGGAAGCGGCGTCTCGTGGAGGCGCGTCAGGAACGGACTGCCCGCCGCGACGTCGATCCAGGACGGGACGAGCTCGGTGCCTCTCCGGACCGCGCCGGCGACGGCCTCGACGCCGCCGTACGGAGTGTCGAAGGACGCGTACATCCGGAGGTAGCGGGGCCGCCCGTCGCGGCATAGCTGGTTGAGCGCACGGCGCGCCACGAGCCCGCCCATGCTGTGCGCGACGACGGCCACGCGCAGGTCGGGCACGCCGGACCCGTCCACGAGCCGGCGCACCGTCTGGGCGAGCGCGGTGCCCAGCTGGTCGAGCGAGAGGCCGGACGGGTAATAGAAGAGCCACACGCTGTAGCGGCTTCGGTCGATCCCCGCGATGAGAGTGCGAAAGTCGCGCGGCGTGCCGTCGATTCCGTGGACGAGCACCAGCTGCGTCCGGGAGAAGTCCGCTCCGCCGACCGAGAAGAGCCAGCGCTGCGTTCGCGCCAGGAAGCGGCTCGGGTCGTAGACGCCGACCGCGCCCAGCTCGGGGTCGAAGATCGGATCGTCCACGGACGCGACTACGGAGGGCTGCGGCTTGACCTCGACGCGCACCGCGATCGGTGCCGAGCGGGGACTGTCGATGTCGATCGCGACGTCCGGAGCGGGGACCGCGATGCCGTCTGCCGCCGTCGAGGCGTCCACCGCGATCGCGGAGTCGGGCGGCGTGCGCCCGACCACCTCGTTCGTGATGTAGAGGCCGTCGCCGTTGCGGTCGACGAAGAAGAGCAGGTCGTAGCTGCCGGTGGGCAGCATGATCGCGAAGTAGCCGCGCGCGCGGTCGACGGTCGCCCATCCGACCAGCGCCGTGTCGGGCCCGTGCCGGAAGGCCGCCGCGAGGAGCTGGTGCGTCTGCGGCGGGAGCTCGATCTTCCCGACGAGCCCGTAGCAACCCTGGGGCGCGTAGTCGCGCGCCAGGGCGAGGTCGGCCGGGTTCTTCCGAAGCTGCTCCCTCTGCACCGCCTTCGACCGCTTCCACTGGAGATAGGAGCAGCCGGGCAGGGTCAGAGTCGTCAGAATCGCCACGACGGCCATGGCGGCGGAAACGGCGAGGGCGCGCCCCGGGAAGCCCGCGAGGGCCCTTCGCATGGGCCGATTGTACGTCCGCGTCACCCGCGCTGGGAGATTCCACGGCGTAACTTCACGCCGGCCTCTTCGTTTCCTGATAGAGAACAGTGTCCGGGCTCTGGTTGCCCGGGAAGGAGATGAACATGGCTGGAAAGGTGAAACCGATTCCCGAGAACTACCACCGCGTCACGCCCTACCTCGTCGTGGACGGCGCCGCGGAGGCCATCGACTTCTACTCGCGCATCTTCGGCGCGACGGAGCTGATGCGGATGCCGGCGCCGGGCAACAAGATCGGGCACGCCGAGATCAAGGTCGGCGACTCCGTCGTGATGCTCGCCGACGCGGTGGCCGAGATGGGCCACAAGAGCCCGAAGACGCTGGGCGGATCGCCGGTCTCGCTGCTCCTCTACGTCGAGGACACGGACACGACCGTCAAGCGGGCGATCGAAAACGGCGCGAAGCTATCCCGGCCCGTCGAGGACCAGTTCTACGGCGATCGTATGGGCACCGTCGAGGATCCGTTCGGCCACGTGTGGCACGTCGCGACCCACGTCGAGGACGTCTCGCCCGAGGAGATGAAGCGCCGCATGGAGTCGATGGCGGCCGCCGCGAAGTAGACACACGGCGAATCGGTTGCGCGGAGCGCGTCGGCCGCCGGTTCACCCCGGCGGCCGACACCCGCGTCTGCTCACGGACTGACTCGTCTGGCCGACATCGCCGCCGGCTCCGGAATCGCCGACCTTGTGGCGGTGGCGCGGACCACATACGATCCGGGCCCATCTTCAAGAAAAAGGGGGCCCCCGTGCGATTCCACACCCGGAGGAGATTCTTCTGCGCCGCGACCGTCGTCGCTCTCACGGCGGGTGCCATCGGATTCGGACAGCAGATCGACCGCAGCGTCCTTCCCATTCCCGACCCCGATCCGGCCACGATCACCGAGCTGTCCGCGCGTGACGCGAAGGCTCCCGCGCGATTCGACGTGCGGGCTCCGCAGGGCGCGCCGAACGTCGTGGTCGTGCTCCTCGACGACATCGGCTTCGGACAGTCCAGCGCCTTCGGCGGTCCGATTCACATGCCGACGCTCGACCGCCTCGCCGCCGGCGGGCTGCGCTTCAACAACTTCCACACGACCGCGCTCTGCTCGCCGACGCGGACCGCGCTCCTGACCGGCCGCAACCACCACGTCAACAACGCCGGCGCGATCATGGAGCTCGCAACGGCGTTCCCCGGGAACACGGGCATCCGGCCGCAGAGCGTGGCGCCGCTGGCCGAGATGCTGCGGCTGAACGGCTACAGCACCGCGGCGTTCGGCAAGTACCACGAGACGCCGCCCTGGGAGGTATCGGTGTCCGGGCCGCTCGACCGCTGGCCGACGCACTCCGGCTTCGACAAGTTCTATGGCTTCATCGGCGGCGAGACCAACCAGTGGGCGCCCGCGATTTTCGACGGTACGATCCGCGTCGAGCACGCGCAGACCCCCGATTACCACTTCACCGTCGACATGACGGACCAGGCGTTGGGGTGGATGCAGGCGCAGCACGCGCTGACGCCCGACAAGCCGTTCTTCGTGTACTACGCGCCGGGCGCGCTGCATGCGCCGCACCACGTGCCGAAGCCCTACATCGAGCGTTACAAGGGAAAGTTCGACCAGGGCTGGGACGCGCTGCGGCAGGAGGTCTTCGCCCGCCAGAAGAAGCTGGGTGTCGTCCCGCAGGGCGCCGAGCTGACGAAGCGCCCGAAGGAGATCCCGTCCTGGGACTCGCAGACTCCCGACCAGCGGAAGATCGAGGCCCGGCAGATGGAGACGTTCGCCGGCTTCGGAGAGCACACCGACGAGCAGGTCGGCCGGCTGGTGGAGGGGCTCCAGGAGATGGGCGTAATGGACAACACGCTCTTCATCTACATCGTCGGCGACAACGGCGCGAGCGCGGAGGGCGGTCCGGAGGGCGCCTACAACGAGATGATGGCCTTGAACGGGATCATCAGCACGCCGGCGATCAACAACCCTCACCTCGAGCAGTGGGGAGACCCGACCACTTTCCCGCACTACGCGATCGGCTGGGCATGGGCGGGCGACACGCCCTTCCAGTGGACCAAGCAGATCGCGTCGCACTACGGCGGGACGACCAACGGCGTCGTCGTCTCCTGGCCGTCCCGCATCAAGAAGGGCGGCGGCGTCCGATCTCAGTTCACGTACGTCACCGACATCGCGCCCACGGTTCTCGAGGCGGCGAGCCTGCCGTTCCCCAAGAGCGTCGACGGCGCCGTGCAGCGGCCGTTCGACGGCACCTCGATGGCGTACACGTTCGACGATCCTTCCGCTCCAGAGACTCACACCACGCAGTACTTCGAGATGTTCGGCAACAGAGGCATCTACCACGACGGCTGGATCGCGGCGACTCGCCATTCGATCCCGTGGGTGATGGTGCCGCTGCCGCCGCTCACGCAGGACGTCTGGGAGCTCTACGACATGAAAGCCGACTTCAGCCAGGCTCACGACCTGGCGGCGCAGAACCCCGCGAAGCTCAAGGAGCTCCAGGAGGTTTTCCTCGCGGAGGCAACGAAGAATCACGTGTTGCCCATCGACGACCGCCGGTCCGAGCGGTTCGACGCGAGGATCGCGGGCCGCCCCGACCTGATGAACGGGCGCACCTCGCTGACGGTCTACGCCGGCATGACGGGGATGCTGGAGAACACATTCATCAACGTGAAGAACACCGCGTTCACGATCGTAGCGCCGGTGGAGCTGCGCGATGCCTCGACGCAGGGCGTCATCATCGCGCAGGCGGGCGCGTTCGGCGGATGGGTGCTCTACAT
>Ga0157375_10004959_pt1 | contig 11580 bp, 9 predicted proteins | sample M35metaG_FD_115311 | JGI IMG/M metagenome (GOLD analysis project Ga0157375, IMG submission 115311) | Miscanthus rhizosphere microbial communities from Kellogg Biological Station, Michigan, USA - M3-5 metaG | ecosystem: Host-associated > Plants > Roots > Rhizosphere > Soil | place: USA: Michigan...
ATAGTAAGGGCCATATCTAAAGATAATACATGATAATAATAGCGGAAAGTAATTATTGCGCCAGCAACCAGTATTAAACCGGTGCGTAATAAGAGTCCATCTTTTTTGCGGATGCCAAATCCAATATAAACAAACGGCAATACCATTGTCCACAACCAGAAGAATACACCAAAAGGTATAGTCCGGCCAGGTTGCCCGCTAATTTCATTGCTCAGCGTTTGCACAATATAATAGTTGCCCGCCGCATATAAAGTGAGCAGAAAAACTATTTGGGCCATGGTAAAACAATTGTGATAATCGGCAAGCATTTTGTGTTTACCTTGTCCCTTGCATCGCCAATATAAACCACCCGATGCCAGCATTATCACAAAGGGTATAGTGGCCATACCGGACGGTATAAACTTTGTCCAATTAAAGTATACGAAGGCAAGAAAGGCTGCACAGCACACAGCGCCCATCAGGATATCAGCAAAACGAATGCTGAAGTATAAGCTCAAAACAAAAATAGCTGCTGAAACGGGCACATAGTAAACAACATTATAGTGAGAAAAAAGCATACCACACGCTACAGAGAATAACAGCGCCGAAATAAATAACAATGCATCATCCACGCCTGACCGGAAATGATGCTTTGAATTAATTATCACTTCCAGGGCGATATAACTCAATATTGCAAGGAAAAACATCCATCCTGGTGTTTCGATAAGATCTGATGCCGATGCAAACAATAAACTTAGTAGCCCGTCGGCAAAACCAACTACAATACAGGTAAGTATAAACAAACCAATACGGGCAAATATGCCAGGGGTATAAAATCCAACTGGATATTTATCAGCAACAGCCTTAAATTCTGCATTTGTGATATGGCCTTTCAGTTTATCTTCTTCCAATGCATTTTGCAGCCTCAAATTTGCGAGCCACGTTTTATTATAAGCAATCATGATGTTTTGAGTTTTTTGTTCAGTTTGACCAGAAACAGGATCAACCCAATGCCCGATCCGATGAAATACAGCAACATCAGATACAACGCGCCTTCATCCTGCACTTGCATAAAAACACGGGCCGCTAAACCGCTGACTGCAATGTAACTGTATAATATCACCAGCAGCAAAAAATAGAACGACTGATTTTTGAAGGCGTCACGATAAATAAACCAGGCGAGTGAGAACAGGCCCAGTATCCATAAAAAACAAAATGCAGAATTGTAATAAAAAAAATATCCTGCAAGCAATGCTATAAATGCAACATGTACCCCATAATGCTGATAGCTGAACTTAAAATGTTTTTTGAAATTAAGACGTTGTGTAAGATAGGCCCCTGTCAATAAAATGATCCCTAAAACCAAGTAAGTGTAAATAATGGTTTCGCTATTAAAATCGCTGTTTAATAAAAGCTGCTTTGGAGTAACCGAAACACCCATCCACACAGCAAGATTGGCAATAGCCATATTTAATATACCCAGGTGGTCGAAATAGTAAGCCACAAAAAATAATACCAGCATCGGTATTAATGTTGCCAAGCCATAATTGGTACCAAATACTTTGTATTCAAACTGCAGGTAGCCCACAAAAGTTAAGAAACTGATGCTACCCAATAATAAAACATAATCAAATGCTGTATTGGGTGCCTTTACTTTATCCGCACTAAATGGAAAACAAGTTTTAAAACAGTAGGCAAAACAGCCTATGCATATCAGTGCTATAAGTGCTAAAACAGCTTGGTGGCCAATGGTATCGATATTCTCATAAATAAGCAGGCCCAGACCGCTTGTCAGCAGTAAAACCCCCAGGTAAAGCAATGTTTTTATCTCCCAGTGAACAGAAAACAAGTCTTGCTTTTGCTTTATTTTTTCGAATGATTCATCACTGATCAATCCGTCGGCGTGAAGATTTTCATACAAGTGATCCATATGGATTTAGGTTACCAATCCAAGTATACTAAAGATTATCCACTATTTCATCTATCCGCTATGTTTACATCACAGGAATGTTACCGGCAGACTTTTTAAAAAAGTTATAAAAGTTAGGTATTCCTAAAATTTACACTGATATTAGTTATGCTTTCCTTAGCCTAAATTAAACTTCATGAAACGTAACTACTACATTGTGGCATTGATCATGCTCACGTTTTTTGTCATTTCGTTCCTGACTAATGTTATTGGCGCTCTCAATCCCGATTTTATAAAAGGATTCGATCTCAGCCTTACCCTGGCAGCCTTTTTACCATTCGCATTCTTTATTGCTTATGGTCTGGTATCCATCCCCACAGGCATGCTGTTGGAAAAGTATAAAGAGAAAAAGATTATGGTTGCGGGGTTTGTGGTCGCGTTTTTAGGATCATTGTTATTGGCTGTGGTTCATAATTATCTTAGCGCAATTATTTCACTTTTCCTGATCGGATCGGGAATGGCGATGCTGCAGGTAGTTATCAATCCGCTGCTACGAACCTCGGGCGGTGAAGAACATTATGCTTTTAATTCTGTATTGGCGCAGTTGATATTTGGTGCGGCATCATTTATTAGCCCTATGGTTTACTCTTATTTCGCTTTGCATTTGAATGACAGCGGCAATACGGGTTTTCTCGCTATGTTCCATGCTATTGTCCCTGCCCATTTACCCTGGATATCACTTTACTGGATATTTGCGGTCATTTCATTATTGATGATCCTGGTCATCCGTGTTTCCAGATTCCCTGTGGTTGAGCTAAATGCCGATGAAGAAGTAGGACCGTTGCAAACCCACCTCTCGCTATTTAAGAGACCGGTTGTAGTTGCTTTTTTTATTGCGATGATCTGCTATGTAGGTACCGAGCAGGGTATAGCCAACTGGATATCTAAGTTTTTGGAAACCTATCATCATTATGATCCACAAACCAAAGGAGCAAATACGGTAGCTTATTTCTGGGGATGGATGACAGCAGGTGGCGTCATCGGGCTCTTTTTATTGAAAGTAATGGATAGCCGTAAAGTGCTGATCGGTTTTACAATTATGGCATTGATTTGTCTCACAGCTGCCCTTTTTGGAGATGGCAGAATCGCATTGATCGCATTTCCGTTGGTGGGCTTCTTCGCATCGGTAATGTACCCCATTATTTTTTCACTTGCACTTAACTCCATCGACGAACATCATGGTTCATTTGCCGGGATTATGGTTACGGGGATTATCGGCGGGGCTATTGTTCCGTTGATCATTGGGGGCCTGGGCGATTTGCTCGGCTTACGCACAGGTATGCTATTCCTATATCTTACTATGGGGTATATTTTAAGTATCGGTTTTTGGGCAAAGCCATTAATAGTAAACAAAACGGTGGGCTTGTTTGATAAAAAAGGAGAAACATCATCTTTATGAATAATACAAAAGTTATAGGTATTGATCTGGGGGCAACTAATATTCGCGGCGCCGTCGTTATTGGGGATATTTTATTAAACATTGTTTCGGCGCGTATCCATAGCGATGGCTCGGTAGAGGAAGTGCTGGATGATGTTTACCAGGTAGTAGATGCCTTAATAGATGACAGCATTGTGGCAATAGGCATTGGTGTACCAAGCGTGGTTGATGTAGTTAACGGTATTGTTTATGATGTGCAGTATATTCCATCATGGGTGCAAGTTCCTCTGAAAAGATTGATGGAAGAAAAGTATCACATCCCGGTTTTTGTAAATAATGATGCCAATTGTTTTGCAGTAGGCGAATACCATTTCGGAAAAGGGAAAAACTTTGATTCGGTAATCGGTTTAACGCTGGGTACCGGCCTTGGTGCTGGTGTGATCATTAATCACAGGTTATATGCAGGATATAATTGTGGAGCCGGCGAGTTTGGACTGTTCAATTACCTGGATAATGTATTGGAATTTTATTGCAGCGGGTCTTTCTTTCAAAATGTTTACCAACTGGATGGCGTAAAGGTTTTTGAGGATGCCCAAAAGGGAGACGCAAAGGCATTGGAACTATATAAGGAGTTAGGAACACACATCGGTCATGCCATAAAAATGGTGATGTATGCCTATGACCCGCAGTTGATTATTTTAGGCGGATCGGTACGCCATGCTTATGATTTTTTCCGGGAAACCATGTGGGAGCAGATAAAAACCTTTGCTTATACCAAATCGGCTGAGCGGATAAAGATAGTGGTATCTGAACTGCAAAATAGCGGGATATTGGGGGCGGCAGCTTTGTATTATGATGCACAGTAAACTTAGCGGTGAGCTCGGGCCCATCGCTATTAAATCATACTTAACAATCTGTTATGAAAAAGATTATCCTTGTTGGTACATTGGCGCTTATCGTCAATCATGCGCTCGCGCAGCACAACGAAACTTTCCGGATGATATTTAAAGACGGCTGGCAAATGCAGTCGACAACCAAAGATCCAACGCCGGGAAGTAATATATCACAGGATAAATTTAATGCCCGGGATTGGTATAAGATCAGCGTGCCATCTACTGTTATTGCGGGTTTGCTCGCAAATCATGTGTATGATTTCGATCCTTTTTTTGGAAGGAACCTGGAAAAGCTTAGTAACCCTATATTTGATCATCCCTGGTGGTTCAGAAAAGAGTTTGAATTGCCTGCTTCTGAAAAAGGGAAAGATGCGATACTCAAACTGCATGGTATTAATTACAAAGCCAATGTTTGGTTGAATGGCGTACTGATAGCCGACTCGAACAAGATAGTTGGTCCTTTCCGCATCATCGAACTTAATGTTACCAAACAAATCAAAAATCCAGGCAATAATGTGCTTGCATTAGAAATAATGCGACCCTTCAATCCGCAGAAACATAAAGGCGACCTCGCCATTGATTATGCCGACTGGATACCTTACCCGCCCGACTATAATGGTGGCATTATAAACGACATCGAAATAAAAACATTTGATAAAGTAGGCATACAATATCCATTGGTCACTACTAATTTCAATCTGCCATCATTGGCTGTTGCGCACTTGACGGTAGACGCATTGGTGACCAACTATTCAAAAAATGGACAGGATATAACAGTAAAAGGCAAGATCAACAGCGATATTACCTTTGAAAAGAAAGTGCATTTGGGCCCGAATGAAATAAAAAACGTCACCTTCAGCCCCGCTGAATTTTCCCAATTAAACATTAAGAACCCGCACATTTGGTGGCCCTGGCAATATGGTAAGCCTGAATTAAACCGGATTGAACTTTCCGTTACGCATGGTAGCGTAACAAGTAATTCCATAGCTGAAAATTTTGGTATCAGGCAGATCACTTCTCAATTGATAGACAATCATTCGCGCGTATTTATTGTCAATGGTAAACGGATCATGCTGCGTGGTGCGGCATGGTCGCCGGATATATTTCAGCGCCGTTCGAAAGAGCGACAAGAGCAGGAGATACGGTTATACCGCGATATGAACATGAACATCGTTCGATCGGAGGGAAAGATGGAGGATGATAATTTTTATGCCCTGTGCGACAAATATGGCCTGCTGGTAATGACCGGCTGGATGTGCTGCGGCGCATGGCAATACCCTGAGAATTGGGATGCAGCAAAAAGACAAGTAGCTATGGCATCGGATAGCAGTGTAATGTACTGGTTGCGCAACAAACCAAGCCTGATGGTGTGGCTCAATGGCAGCGATATGCCGCCACGCGATACATCTGTTGAGCGCGATTACTTAAAGATCGAAGCTGCCTTAAAATGGCCCAATCCTATTATCTCAACCGCCAATGAAAGTAAATCAAAGGTATCTGGCTTTAGCGGCGTAAAAATGGCAGGTCCATACGAATGGGTGCCGCCTATCTATTGGGAAACCGACTCCACCAATAAATATGGCGGCGGTACATGGAGCTTTGCCACAGAGATATCTCCGGGGCCCTCTATCCCGCCTTATGAAAGTTTGATCAAGTTTATTCCTAAAGATTCACTGTGGTATACTTCGGCCGACTGGAATTACCATACAGGCACCACCAATTTTGGCACGACAAAAGTGTTTAATGAGGCTCTGAATGCCAGGTACGGACAATCGTCAACAATTAAAAATTATATTGCTAAAGCGCAGGCGCAAAATTATGAGGCACACCGGGCAATGATGGAAGCCTACGGTCTGCATAAATACAATACGGCTACCGGGGTGGTACAATGGATGGGCAGTAACCCGTGGCCGGGTCTGATATGGCATACTTATGATTATTACCTCTATCCTGCGGGTACTTATTTCGGCATGAAGAAATCGATGGAGCCGCTGCATATTATGTATTCTTATGCATCCAACTCCGTAAACATCATTAATTCATTACAAGAAAGATTTAGCGGACTAAAAGCCCAGGCCACCGCCTATAACCTGGATGGAAGTATAAAATATGCTCATTCCATTTCAACCAATGTGGGTGCAGACGGTACCCAAAAGTGTTTTATTTTGCCCGTTATTAATGGGTTATCCAGCACTTATTTTCTGCGACTACAATTGAATGACGCAGCAGGAAAAATACAAAGCATCAACTGGTATTGGCTATCCACCAAACCCGATGTGTTGAACTGGAAGAAATCAAAATGGTATATGACACCCCAAACATCTTATACCGATTTTTCGGATTTGCAGACTATTGGTAAAACAGCCTTAAAAGTTTCCTATCAGACTGAAAAGGGTGCTGATACAACCACTAATACCGTTACCGTCACCAATACCGGTAAAACCGTTGCATTCCAGGTTCATTTGCGTGCATTGAAGGGGAAAGATGGCGATGATATCCTGCCGGTAATATTTAGTGATAACTATATAGAATTGGCTCCGGGAGAGACCAGGCTTATTCATTGCAAATATGCGAATAAGGATGCGGCACATGCGGTGTCTTATTTCCTTATCTCAGCATGGAATATTGATATAGCTGCAAGCAAAGCAGAAAAAGAAACAGGGTTTGAAGAAGGGCTGCCGGAGAAATGATATTTAAATGATGTGCGCTACGCTATCGTTGGTGTTGCACGGTGAAAATGTATTGCACCTGACGGTGCACATCAATATTATTAGAATTCGTCCTTCCAACATGTTACCCACTCACTAGGGTATTCCTGAGAAACAAAAGACTTATGACACAGAACTTAACTCAACTCTTTCATCAATTTATCAAAAGCTTCCCTCAATTCTGCAAGCTCTGTCTCCAGTTTGGCTACGCGAGCTTCTAATCCGCTGCCGGATGATGTTCTTGCTGGTTCTTCAAACGCGCTTTCATCACTCCAGTCAGTTGAGCCGCCAATTAGGTGTACGTAACGCACTTCCTTCTGTCCGGGTCGGCGTGGCAATTGCTTTATAAAAGGATGTTCGCCTGAGGATAGCTCCGTTAGCCTGTCCTGCACTTCTTCTATCGATTCAAACTCATATAGCCGGCCCGAATTAGTATTCAACTCTCCCGGCGTTTGCGGTCCGCGAAGGATCAGCAGGCAAATAATTGCCACCTGCGATGGGATAACAGGATAAACAATGGCAAAATTGTGCTTGTATTTAACCACGCGGTCGGTACCACCGGTGGCTGTGGATACCAATCCACGTTTTTTCAGCGTGTTTAATGCCAGCACCACTGTTTCTTCATTATACTGAACAACCGGGTTGCGGGATGTTTTCTGATTACATGCCGCTATCAGGCTGTTGACGGTCATGGGGTAATAATCGGGCGTGGTGCGGCTTTTTTCCATTAATGAGCCCAGCACACGCAGTTCCGCATCATCCAATGCGGGTAAGGCTTGTTGTAAATCCATTGCTAAAGATAGAAACAGCCCAAATCTTTTCAAATAAAATAAAAGCACCATCCCAATCGGATGATGCCTCAAGTAAACCTAATCTTAATTATTGATAGAAGAAGTATGATTTTGCATTGCCATCTTCGTAAACGTGCATGTGTTTTTTAACAGTCTGACCTTTTGAAGCGACTTCTACTGTATAATCACCGGCTTCAAGGCTGCTGATTACATAGCTTTTTTCGCCGCTCTCCCCTTTTGACAACAGGTCTTTGAAGATTACGTTGTTAGCGTCGTCATAAACAATAACAACTGATTTCCCTGCTGTTTCTTTATCGATCTTTACACCGAAACCATTGTCTGATTTCAACTGAACGAAAGAGATCTCGTCCTTTGATCCGTTATCACCTGTTTTTACTGTTGTTGCTGCGAAAACGCTGGTGCCTAATGCTACTAATAGTGCTGCTAATGCGATTGATTTTTTCATGACCTTTTTAATTTTTTTATTGTAAAACCTAATATGTTCTGTTAATTGAATGACCAAAGCAACGACATATCTGAACACTAAAAAAATGTATTAGACCATCACCCTAAAGGTATAGACCAACTGGCATTTTAAGCAGAGCATGACATATAAATGACTAATAATTAGATAAATACAGAGCTTGTGGCGAAAACATCCGCATTCATAGAGCCAATTACCCGGTTCGTCGATGATTTGGGGGTTAATCATCCAACTCGGGCATAAAAAAAGCACCATCTTGCAATGATGCCTTTGCAGCGTTGGTGGTAGGAGCATTAATTAATGTCTTCAATTCGCCTTGAACCATTATTGTAGATGTAGAACTTTGTTTTCACATCATGGTCCTTTGAGTAAACTTCAACGGTATACTGGCCATCTTCAAGCTGGGTTGTCAGATATTTGGTTTCGCTACACAGACCGTTTTGCAATCTCTGTTTAAAAAAGGCATCACCGTTAATATCATAAATAATCACCATCGAGTTTCCGGGCATATTCTTATCTACCATTAAGGCAAAGCCGCGACTGTGTTTAAGCGGGATAAGACTTACCTGGCTGATGGCATGATTGGCCCTGTGATAAGATCTAACATGGATTGATGCAAATGCGCCCGTGCCTATCAACATTAACAGAAACAGGGCGATCAATTTAACCGATGTTTTCATGGCATTACATTTTAGTAACTGTTGTGAATGTTAAGAACAATTTCTTGTTAACAAAAATTTAACGCCTCAGAATAAAAAATGTTTCGATAAAATTAATTCAAATAATTCATAATCAATCAGATGTGTGTAATATGTACACCCGGATGAAAAAATAAATTTATAAAATACCATTCAAATCCGGTTAATTTGTAAATCCATGTCTCTCTTTATTGCATCATTAAATTCGGGCAGCAACGGCAACTGTTACTACATAGGTAACGAGCGCGATGCTGTGCTTGTAGATGCCGGTATTTCCTGCCGGGAAACAGAGCGAAGGATGCTGCGGCTCGGGCTGTCGATGAAGAAGGTGCGGGCCATATTTGTATCGCATGAGCATAGTGATCACATCAGCGGCATTACCGTATTATCGAAAAAATACGATCTGCCGGTTTATATTACCCCAGCCACCTTGCAAAACAGCGGACTGCAATTAGCGCATCGTTTGCCTGTTTCATTTTCGGCTTACGAACCAGTAATTATTGGCGATATAGCCGTTTCGGCTTTCCCTAAATTTCACGATGCGGCGCATGCCCATAGTTTTATACTGGAATATCTGGGTGTAAAAGTGGGCGTGCTAACCGATATTGGTGCAGCCTGCGAACATGTGAAAAAACATTTCAGTCAATGCCATGCAGCGTTTTTGGAAGCTAATTACGATGAAGAAATGCTGGAGAAAGGGCGATACCCTTATCACCTGAAAAGGCGTATTCGCGGAGGGTTTGGTCATTTATCCAATGTCCAGGCGCTGGAGATATTCATCAATCACCGCTCGCCGCATTTAAGTCATTTGTTGCTATCGCACCTTTCGCGGGATAATAACCGCCCTGAGTTGGTTCAGGAACTGTTCAATCAGCATGCCAACGGTACCGAAATTATTGTGGCCTCCCGCTACCAGGAATCAGCAGTGTACCACATCAGCGGGGCGCCGTTAACGGAGCAACTGCATGTTACTGTCCAGACAGGGCAAATGCAGTATAGTTTGTTTTAATTCCCATAAAGCTTCTACATCGTCAAAGTAAGCTGCCACCGATCAGGCCCTTATTTTATATTCCAAAATTGGTTTTTAAATGGGTATTGATAGGTTTTGCAGCAATTTTTTTAGCGCTTTATTTCACTGCATATCTCCCGGATCAACGGCATTCCTATTGTGCCCATTAAATAACTTTCTTCGATAAAAGCATAAAAGCCTCGGCAAGTGTGTTTACTTGCCCCTCCAGCTCATGGGTTTTTTTGGCCCAATCGTTTATCATTTGTTGCTGATTAACAGCTATCTTATATATCTCGGTAATAAAACCCTGCTGCTCTAATATTTTTGATTCAAGATCGGAGATTCTTTCTTCTTCTGTCATGATGTAACGGTATTCATTTATTGTGCAAGATAAGAAACTTATGAGGTAAGGGGGAATCAATGGAAATTCATCGACATAATTATTTATACAGAATAACCGGCGAAGGTTTCTTTGGTCGTCAATTCAACTGCCCTTTAATGTAGTCTACGGCCGGGTATGCAGGCAAGAAAAACTGCAGTAATAGTCAACCATAAATTCGCTGTAAGTATAAAATCGACTGATGTTGCTTCAATGAAGGTTGATTGGTATTGTATAATTTTTATAACAAAATAAGCGCCATAACGCTTTTATATCATACCTCCGATTATAGCAGTTATCAGGTTCATTTAAAAATACCGTGAAAAAACGGGTGGCAAAGTTTGAAAATCATTTCCTATATTACTTTCGATTATCATATCACTCCCCAATTAGACTATTGATCATAGAGCCTGGGTTAGCTAAAAAGTTTTTAGAAAAAACCTATCGGGCCTAAGCAGCTACCTGTTAAAAAATAATTTCTAAAATGAAAATGTCCCTCGATAAAAAAATCCTGGCTGGATTCATTGCATCTGCTGTTATTCTGATCGCTGTTGCCGTATACTCGTTTTCTAACAGCCAAAAATTTGTACAAAGTGCTTCGTGGGTCAGCCATACTCAGGAAGTGAAATATGAATTTCAAAAAGTTCTGGCTTATATAATTGATGCGGAAGCCGGTGAAAGAGGCTATATAATAACCGGTAAAGAAGCCTATTTGGAGCCTTACAATAATACAAAGGCCAATCTTCTCACAGAGTTGAGGAAAGCCCGTGAGCTAACCAAAGACAGTCCTGAACAGCAAAAAAACCTCGAAACCGTTGAAAAATTGGCAGAGCAAAGCCTGTCATTCCTCGAAAAATGCATCAATTTGACAAGAGCTGGGAAGACTGACAGCGCCAGGTTATTTGTGGTGAGCGGAGGAAACAAGATCATACTTGACAGAGTCAGAACGGTCATTGGTAATGCTGAAGGTTTGGAAAACACTTTACTTGTGCAAAGGGAAGCGGCAAGTAAATCAGACTTGAGAAATTTCCTCATTGTTTTTATCGTCCTTTTGGGCATCATCGTTATTGTGCTCATTAGCATTTACCTGGTTATTACTTCCAACCTGAGGGCGCTGAGAAGGGCTGAAAAAGAAGCATCAGATAAGAACTGGAACCTGACAGGCAGTGCGGAATTAATCAGAAGTATGCAGGGAAACATGGCTATTGATGAGCTTTGCCAGGTTATTATTAATCAGATCGCGGCTTACCTGAACATGCAGATAGGAGCAATTTATTTGCTGGACGAAAACG
>Ga0157375_10004960_pt1 | contig 11578 bp, 10 predicted proteins | sample M35metaG_FD_115311 | JGI IMG/M metagenome (GOLD analysis project Ga0157375, IMG submission 115311) | Miscanthus rhizosphere microbial communities from Kellogg Biological Station, Michigan, USA - M3-5 metaG | ecosystem: Host-associated > Plants > Roots > Rhizosphere > Soil | place: USA: Michigan...
CTCTGGACAATATTTCACCGGACAAGTCTGAACTCCTAGTTGGCAGCTTCTCGGGCGTGGAGCAAGAGCAAACACTATGGGGATTGCCGGTTTTAGGCGGAACGCCTCGACGATTGAGTGACGGTGCCGGCGTAGATGGAATATGGATGCCGAATGGCGATTTGCTGATTTCGCATGACAAACAGTTGTGGGTTGTCGCCAAAGGGGGCGGTGCTGCGCGCAAGTTCGCTGACGCAGGCAGCTTCTCCTGGTGGCTCCGTTGGTCACCGGACGGGAAGGTATTGCGCTTCACGAGGAATGAGGAAGCAGGGAGTGGGAACCAACAGTGGGAGGTTTCTGCCGAAGGCAAGAACATGCGTAGCGTGCTGCCAGGGTGGCAAAAGCATAGCTCAAAGGTAAGAGGTAATTGGACCCCGGACGGAAAATATTTTGTGTTCACAGTGTTTGCGGGTGAACGCGGTGATTTGTGGACAGTGCGTGAGAAAGGCGACTGGCTTCACAAGGTCGACCCGAGGCCAGTGCAGCTTACCGCAGGCCCGCTGAGCTTCGAGGCGTCTCAGCCTAGCCTGGATGGAGACAAGATCTTTGCTGTAGGGGCGCAGCTACGAACGGAATTGACCCGCTACGACCAAAAGGTTGGTCAATTTATTCCCTACTTGAGCGGAGTTTCGGCTGTGGGTGTCAGTTTCTCTCCCGACCGAGAATGGGTTGCCTACTCCAATTACCCGGATGGCGAGCTGTGGCGGAGCAGGATTGACGGCAGTGAAAAATTACAATTGACTGCCTCTCAGGGCGACTCGTTTTTTGCGCGATGGTCCCCGGACGGACAACAGATTGCATTCATCTCCAGCCGACCTGGAGAGCCTGATCAGCTCTGTCTAGTGGGAAAGGATGGCGGTACTCCCCGTGTCCTTTATCAGTCCCAAAACGTCGCGCGGCCGAGCTGGCGCAAGGATGGCGGCGCAATCCTTTTTCAGGAGTCTCTCAGTGGTCCGGAAGCGGCTGAGGCCAAACTGCTTGATCTGAAGAGCGGTCAGACAAGTACGATACCCGGCTCGAAAGGTTTGGTCATTCCCGTCCTCTCTCCAGATGGGCATTACGTCGCAGCCGACAGCGCTGATGGCAAGAAGTTGAAACTCTACGATTTGGAAACGAAAACATGGCAGGAGCTTACTCCACAGTCTGGAGTAGGATTCATCGAGTGGTCGGCGGACAGCGATTATCTTTACTTCGACAACGGCCTCAGCGCAAATCCGGCCATCTACCGTTTGCGAGTTGCTGGCAAAAGAGTCGAACTGGTTGCCAGTCTGAAGGACTTTCGGCGTTTACAATGGGGCCACCTTCCCTGGCTCGGGGTTACACCAGATGGCGAGCCATTGGTTAATCGCGAAATGGGTTCCCAGGAGGTTTACGCCCTAGATTTCGAGGCACCTTAAGTCAGCACCAGAGCCCGCTGTGACCTTTCCTATAGCAATGGCCCCAAATTGCCATAAGTCGGTAGTTGGCGAAAAATCGCCATTACACTAGTTGACCATCGGTCATAGTGGTCTGAGGGAGTCGTTGGTCAAGGCTGTCGTCCCTCAGGTCGCTAGAGTGGTTAATCGCCGGCGGAGCGGTCACCTCCACTATTGGAAGGCAGCAGCGGATTCGATTATGCTTCTTGTAGCGCTTCTCCCATGCCTTTACCACGCATCAAGCCAATGATTCTTGAGCGTCTCGCGTGCCCGTTCTCGCACACGGACTGGATATTCGAAGTCAAGCATGACGGTTTCCGAGGCATGGCCTACATCGAAACCGGCGAGGCCAGGCTGGTTTCGCGTCGCGACCATCACTACAAATCGTTCCCGGAGCTGTGCGATGCAATCGCCACCGAACTCGACGTTAGCAATGCCATACTTGACGGCGAGATTGTTTCGCTAGGCCATAACGGAATCGCGCAGTTTAAACAGCTGCCGCCTGGAACCGCGCTACTACGCTTTCGACATCCTGTGGCTGGATGGTAAGGACCTGCGCAACCTGCCGCTCATTGAACGTAAGTCGATCCTGCGTTCGGTAATTCCAACGGGCTGCTCTTCGTTGTTGTATGTCGATCATCTCGAAAACTGCGGGCAAAAGTTGTTCGACATCTGCTCCAAGATGGACCTGGAAGGCATAGTGGCAAAGCACAAGCACGGCAAGTACGTCTCCGGACCAGAAACGAGTTGGGCCAAAATCAGGAACCCGCGCTATACACAGATTGTCGGTCGCGAAGAGATGTTTAAGAAGAAGGCTGCTGCCTAATGGAAATGACGTGCGAAGTTTTCATTCCGTTGAACGACATAGCCACAGAAGGTTACGAGTGTGGCCGACCGGGAGAGTACGACGAACGACTGGAAATGGTGGTCTGCGGGGAACACAAAACGGAGCTTGTAGATTCTAACGCTGCCGGCGCTCCGAAGGGTGTCGCAGCATCAACTCGCCGCCAGTTCTCAGGGGCTGCTTAACGAAGCATACGCCGTTTGCGGCTTACACTCTCAGCGCCGCGTGAACTAGAACAAGGAAAAAGGGGCTGCCCGGTTGCCACGGACGTTCCCCTTCTATCCTTGTTCTTTGCAGCGCGCAAATGCGAAGTGGAAGAAGTATACGCTCAACGGCGGGCACTTTGGAACTTACCCGGGCCGCTGGAACTAAAGGGGTACTTGGCGGCCCGAGTCTCTTTCTTACTGCTTTAAAAATATCACCCACCGATTACAGATGCCACCGATTACAGTTGTCTCTGATTACAGTTGTCACTAGTGGCGTTACTGATTTAGTGAACTACCGACTTGGGAAAAGACGTTGTTGGCGTTCGATCCGACTAGCCGAATCGTACCGTCTACAAGAACCAAAATTACCGCCAAGATAACCGCGTATTCAGCGATGGCCTGACCTTCGTCGGAGCGCAGAAGTTCTATTAAATCTCGCATGGGGGAGTCCTCGCAATTGATGGTTGAATCGATGAGAAAGGTACTACCAGAAGTGTGAGCGCGCCCGAACCGCCTGTCAATGGGGCCTTTCAAGCCGCTCTGAGGCAGATAGGAAGGTCGTTAAACCCGAGCCGCGTTCGGTCCTTAGGTAGTGGTTAAGAACGCAGCTCGGTTGATTCTCATGTGCGCAGAACTCTACACCGCCGGCCCGCGCTTGCCATACTCTTAGGAAGGTTGGCGTGACATTGAACACTCTTCCCCTAGCGCCTTAACCACCCACTCGGCCGGCGTCCATTTTCGCGGCTTTCATTATCCGGTCTACGTGCAGCAGCGCGAAAGGAACACCCTTAATCAGAGGTTCACGCCTAAGGTTTTGTCCGCCTGCAGTCCTACAAGGCTCGTTACTTTGTGCTCCGCAAAACGGGCAAGGCATACTTTGGGGTGCAATATGGGATTTTCGTTTCGTTCTCGACACAATACTCGAAGTGTACGCTTTTACGCAGCCCGACGGCCAAGCCGCTCTATTCGCAATTTGTCCAAGCCAGTGAGAGCCGCGTCGATCGCCGCTCGCTCTTCCGGTGTTCCTCCGTGGTTAATGTTCAGTGCGTCAATCCGGTTGGCTATCGCTAGTTTTGCGGCCGAATAGCGTTCGGGCAACTGCGAGTCATCTGTCTCGAGAATTGCAGCGACGTATTCGTGTTCCCAGTCGTACGTTAAGGAGATCATGTTTCACCTCCAGAGGCACGCCCGTGCACAAAAAATGTTAGGACGGTGGGGATATCCTGTCTGTCCGCTACCGTACAAATAGAAAGAGGTGGTTCCAATCATCGATCTTGTGCCAGGATTCCTGCGGCCTCAACGTCGCTCTGTTCGCATCCCCGGAACCAAACCGCCTTTTCCGGTACCGACCCGCTCAGGCCCACTGGATTACTTCAGGTTTGCCGACAAACCGCTAGACGCCTAAGGCAGAAACATGACCTTAGAGCGAGTTCAAAAAAGCAATCAGATCGGCTTTCTCCTGAGGGGTAAAAACAATATTGAAACGCATTTCATAAAAGCGGATGACGTCCGCCAACGTCGCGGCAGAACCATTGTGAAAGTAAGGCGCATGGCTTGCAAGCCCTCGCAGGATGGGACCTTTCACCTTTCCGATGTCCGCCCACTTCCCACTAATAAGAGCGCGTCCAGGATCGGTTGTCTGGACCGTTTCGCCGGTGGCGTTCTTGACCAAGGTGAACACTGGAAGATAGCTGATATCAAGAGCACTATTCACGTCTGCGACACCGATGTTCAATGGCGCAGAAATGGAGTGGTGACCGACGTTGGGTGAATCGTGGCAAGTTCCGCACGTACCTGTAAAGGCTGTGGGGAGTCCGGTCACATCATTAATACCGGCAACGCCGAAAATCGTGATGGGCTTCGAATTGAATATGGCCTGACCTCTAGCAATGCTGGCTCGAGCACTTGACCGCGAGTTCTTCCAAGCATCGAACAAATTGAAAATATTGGGATTGAAGGGCTCCCCGGTGGGATTGAACCCAAAACTCGCAGGGAAAGAATCGTTAATCCCGATAAAGAATTCCTGCGAGGCCAACGCCATTGGGCCGCCAGTTGCCCGGCCGCCGTGCAGAAAGCCGGCCCGATTGTCGATTGCCTGGGCTGTCCTCAGCGCTGTCTCGAAGGTCACGATGTCTTGTATTTGGGCCGGCGTGGGAGCCGCGCCTTGGGCATGCCCGGTGGTGGCATCCATCGCCTGATGGGCCAAGTCTGCAAGCAACTGGCCAGTATTGGGGTACGTAATCTTCTGTGTGGTCGGTGGCGTGGATTCACGTCCATCCCACATCAAAGTGCTGAGAAATTCGAGATTTGTAGCCGGAAGCGGACGACGGTACATCGACAGCGTCGACGTATCATCGCATCCGTAAGGATTGCTAACGCTTTGCACCCTGAACTCAGCGCCTGCAGGTACGGGCAACGCAACGCGAATCAAGCCCCTGCTCAGTAAGAGACTGTAAGCTTGGCGTCGGCCTTGCACGGTTGACGTATCGATATTCCGATCACAGTTGGAACCATCATTCGTGCGGAAGATGGGGTCCAAGCCTTGGCTGAGGAGAAAACGCATTTGTATTCCAGAGGCAGAAACGGTCCAGCCCTCGCTGGCAATGTGGCAGGAGGCGCACGAGCGTCCATTGGTACCCAGCGATTGAAAAAACGCCCCAGTCAAGCTGATTGGAGCATTTTTGACATTGTATGTTTCCAGCCATCCGCTCGGGTTTGAGAGTGGGAGCAAATTCGGCAGCGATTGGCTCATTGCTGTAGTTGTCATAAACCCTATCGCAATCAGTGCGGCGATTGTTCTGAGTTTCATGTGTTTTACTCCCTTAAATAGACCGGCCTGTTGTTAACGCATTCGAATTTGCCCAGAAGCTTGTTCTCATTCACCGCAAACGTGCGCCCAGGTCGCTACTCGCGAAGTTGTGAAAAAAAGCTTCTTGTTCCTCATTCAACGATGGCCTTGGTGTGCTCTGCGGCGAGCGTCCCCTATCGGACGGAAGTAATTCTTAAACACCCAATTTGCAACATGAAGACCCTGCGCCCTGGAGACGCGGTCCGTGTTGCGATAGTGGATACCGACGTACACACGCGCGTCAACGACCTCGTTTTCGGCCTGCGAGAAGCGGGTGAAAAAACGTATCTTCTGCGCGGCGTTCGGGTTAGTTGTTGCCATTTGAAAATTCAGGACATCGCTCCCGAAGAAAAGTCGCAGCATGTGGCTAACAGCGCCACTGGTGGACGCGTGACCAGACGGGTATTCGGGGAAATTGGGGGTGTTGATGAGCGGTTGCCAATCGGGATCGAGTTTGGTTCCGCGATTGCCGTCCTGATCGCCGAGCCGGATCGCGGTGATGGGTCGCCAAAAGTTGTAAAAGTACTTGCTCTCCCAGCAGGCGATTTGTGCATCGGCAAGCGCAACCTCAGTCAGCGCATACATGCGAGCCGAATCCCCGATGTCATTCAAGTAGTTGCGTGATATGTAGCGGAGGGCGTTTTGCCACAGCACTGGCCCACTATCGGCCCAAAAGTAGCCAATGTCCGTCTGCTCCACGGTGCGTACAGTGCTGGTCAGCGAACCAACTGTTCTTACTTCGTTGTAGTCTTCGGCCCATTGTTCGCTGGTCAGATCAGGGGGTGGATCAACACGGAACTGTGAGTTGCTTTTCATCGTGAATGGGGTCACGTTCGCAACCCAGGGAGTAAGTCCCGGCGCGAATGACGGTGGTGGAGGGGGCAAAAGAGATTGGGTGGGCCTCCATTGACCGATTGTCATGCTGCCTAGGAAGGGCGGCGGGTTGGGCGGGAAGCGTCCGTCGTTGAGACGCAGACGCAGGATATCAGCCGCTGCCTGAGTGCCTACTGCCAGCCCAGGATCGCGCGGATCAATACCGTTCGCCGCCAAGAAGCTAGCATAGTCCTGATCTATCGTTCCGCTTTGCGATGGAAACAGCCCGACCAGGACATCGTGACCAGCCTTGGCTATCGCCGCACACAGCGAGCCAGTCGCGCCAGGGACAAGCGAGTGATAAGGATGGTAGCGGCGGTCGATAGATTCAACAGCGTCGTAAATCGACAAGTGCACGATAGCAAAATCCAGAGCGGCAACCGGTGGCGGGTGACCGGCCGTTTTCACGGCCTTCTCAGCGATCGCGTTCCAATCCGCGATTGGGTCTTCCGCTTTTACGTCTGTAACGAAAATGCTTGCGACGACGGTAAGGACGAGCGCACATTGAAGAATTTTCGTCATGAGCGATCCTCTTTCTCTCACGGTGGATACTCGCCGAGAGGATCGCACTTTGGCGCATCGGCCCTGCGAATTCAATCTTCCGCGAATACTCTGTTTGTGAGTCCGTCATAATCGGCTAAGCCCTTTATCCTTGAGCGACATAGCACTGTCCGATAATTGGCCTCCTCGGCGCTTGGACGAGAGTTTTTTCCTGCGGTAACCTAAGTTGTTTGACGGACACGCTATGCCATCGCCGACTCCCATCGCCGACGTGGTTCGATTCGGGATATTTCAGCTCGACCTGAAAGCCCGCGAGCTGCACAAGGCTGGCGTGAAGGTCAAGTTGCAGGACCAGCCTTTTCGAGTACTCGCCCTGCTGGTTGAGCAGGCCGGTCAAGTGGTCACCAGGGAGGAGTTGCAGCAAAAGATCTGGCCGACCGACGTTTATGTCACATTTGATCAGGGCCTGAACAATGCAATCAAGAAAGTGCGGGATGCCCTAGGAGATTCAGCCGATAATCCGAGGTTTGTCGAAACTGTTGCTAGGCACGGTTATCGTTTTGTTGTTCCCGTGAGCACTGTGCCTGGGCGGCCTCCTGAGCGGAGGTACGGAGTTGATTGGTCCATTCTCCGAAGGACTGCACTGCTCGGCCTGATTGCCGCGTGTCTTTTGGCAGCTTTGGGATATTGGGCTTGGCACCGAGCAGCAATCGCGGACAGACGATCTTCAGAAAGAGCCGTTTTGGCGGTCCTGCCCTTTGACAACCTCAGCCATGATCCGGACCAGGAGTTTTTTAGCGATGGATTGACCGAAGAGATGATCGCCCAGCTCGGGAAGCTTAACCCAAAACTCCTCAACGTCATTGCTCGCGGGTCAGTTGTCAGGTACAAAAACAGCAGTCTGACTGCCAACCAAATCGGCAGAGAGCTGAACGCCGACTACCTCTTGCAGGGTAGCGTCCGTCGGGAAACCGGTCGAGTGCGCATTACCGTCCAGCTGATTCAAGTCCGAGACCAAACCGATGTCTGGACGGAGAGCTACGATCGCGAACTGAAGGAGATACTGGCCTTGCAGGATTCTGTGGCGCGAACGATCGCTGACCAAATCCGCATAACCCTCGCGGCTGATCAGCAGACCCGACTGGCCACTCCGCGAACTATTGATCCTGAGGCATACGAGGCGTATCTCAAAGGTCGCTACTACTGGAACAAGCGGACTGCGGACGCCATGCAGAAGGCATTAATTTACTTCCAGCAGGCTGTAAATCGGGACCCGGCCTATGGCGCAGCCTACTCGGGACTGGCGGATTGCAATAGTGGACTCACTTGGCACGGTTTTACTTCTCCCGCGCGTGCTCTTACTAGGGCTGAGGCTGCCGCCCGCAAGGCTATTGAAATCGACCCGCAGTCCGCTGAAGGGCATGCCTCTTTGGCTCTCGTTCTTCACCACAGATGGGATTGGGAGGGAGCAGAGGCTGAATTCAAGCGTGCATTGCAGTTGGACTCCCAATATGCAAATGCTCACCATTGGTACGGAGACTATCTATCCGTAAGGGGGCGGCATGAAGAGGCCCTACTCGAAGCGCGACAGGCATTGAAGCTCGATCCGCTCAATCTCATGACCAACACCTGGACGGCACTCCGCTACTACCTCGCGCACAACTATGCTGCTGCGACTGAACAGGCCCGAAAGGCGATTGAATTGGACCCGAATTTCGCGGCTGCGCACTTGGTGCTTGGGGAGGCTTACGTGCAAGCAGGTCGCTATGCGGAGGCTCTAGCGGAGCTACACACCGCGGCAAGGCTCTCCGGAGAGAGCCCACTCTACCTAGCTCAGGTAGCGGTCGCTAACGCTGCAGCCGGAAGAAGAACGAAGGCTCTTCGAATCATTGATCAGTTGCAAAACATTTCTAGAGAGCAATATGTATCGCCGTACGGCTTGGCGCAGGTCTATGCTGCTCTAAGCGACAAGGAGCAGACGTTTAAATGGCTCCAGACTGCCTACGATGATCATGCTGTGTGGATGTCGTACCTCGCTGTAGATCCCGCGTTTGACCGTTTTCACTCCGATCAACGCTACCAGGATTTGTTACGCTACATCGGACTCCTGCCATGAGATGTCGGGAAGACGATTCACTGTAGTCGCCCGTCGGACTCCTTCAATTACTCGCAACAATTTCTCAGGCCTAGCGTCTTGCCGACGCGGCACACCCTAGTGATGAGTGCGATCGCCTGATTTGGGCAAGCGTTCCTGGTGATAGGAATTCATGGGAAACGGGCGCTTTGGCGGGCCTTGGCGGCGGTTGCCCCACTCGATTCGCGGGTGCAAGGCATCGATTTCGCCGAACTCATATCACGCGCCGAACACCAACAGCAAAAAGTGGAGGAACAAAGATTGGTCTTTGCTCTCTCTGTCTTTCGACCTAGCCACGGGAAGCCTTAAAGCCGGTGAAAACAAATGATGAGTCTGAGTGTCAAAAACTAAAGATCAAGTGGGCATGAAGTTCGTGTCACGCATGCTGAGCGTCATTGTGCGAGCATCTCGTCGATTCCATAATCTCCACAATTGTTCATTTCGTTAATCCTAGTCTGCAGCTGCCGCGTGGAATCTCAGGCACATCGTCGATAAGCCTAGGGTACTGGCCGGATTGCACTGAGTACCGGGCGCGCTGATCCTTACTTTTTGTCTGAGATCGGGTAAGGACATATGCGAATTCGATACCACGCCACGAAGGGGCTTGATCGCTGGCGCGATAAGCGGTCTCGCTGGAACGATTGTCATGACACAGTTTCGAAATGTTTGGAACATGATTTTCGATGAACACAAAACCGGAGCGGATCAGGAGACGAGGACGACCGCCGAGCAACAGGAAGAGGACTCGACTATGAAGGCCGCGGGCAAGGTCTCCCAAGAAATTGGGCGTCCTCTATCCCGTGCGGAGCGAAGAAAAGCGGGACCCTTCGTTCATTATACCTTTGGTACGTCGGTAGGCGCTGTCTTTGGTCTGGCCACGGAAGCGAAACCGAAATCGCTGCGTGGCGTCAACCCCGTTTTAGTAGGAGGCCGCTTACGGCGCTGCTGTTTTCCTGGCTGCGCACGAACTTGTAGTTCCAGCGTTGAAACTATCTTCGAATCCTCTCAAGGAACCCGTGCGGGACCAAATCGCCGAATTTACCTCGCACTCGATTTATGGCATCGGCACGGTGTTGATGTACGACGGTATCAAAAGCCTTGATTGATGACGCCATTGGTCTCTTTTGCAGTCACCTTGGGAGCAGAGATGGGAAGCAAGAATCGCAAAGTGCAAAAGGTTCGTTACGCTGTTGTGGGATTAGGGCATTTGGCCCAAGTTGCGGTCTTGCCCGCATTTGCCCACCTGAAAAATGCTGAAATTGCGGCGCTCGTCACGAGTGACAAACGAAAAGCGAGGATTCTTGCGAAACGGTACCAGGTCAAGGATGTATATAACTATGACCAGTATGAAGAGTGCCTAACTAAAGACATCGACGCGGTCTATATCGTCCTCCCTAACCATCAGCACTGCGAATTCACGATGCGTGCCGCCAAGGCCGGGGTTCACGTTCTATGTGAAAAGCCTATGGCGGTCAGCGTCGCAGAGTGCCGCAAGATGATCGCTTCAATGCGTCAAAATCGTCGCAAACTGATGATCGCCTACCGTCTGCACTTCGAAAAGTCGAACTTGGAATCAATCGCCTTAGGGCAGAGCAGCAAACTGGGAAAGGTGCGCTTCTTCAGTTCCGATTTCGGGCAACAAATTGTGGGATCGAACGTGCGGTTAACGGAGCCAACACGGGAGGGCGGCGGCCCGATTTTCGATATGGGCATTTACTGTATCAATGCCGCGCGATACTTATTCCGTGCAGAGCCAACGGAAGTCTGGGCGACAAGCGCATCAACCGGAGAGGCGCGGTTTCGCAATGCGGAAGAGATGACCGCTGTGACGATGAGATTTCCTGGCGAGCGCCTCGCAACCTTTACGGCAAGTTTTGGCTGTGCGGATATCGGACGTTACACGCTCGTGGGAACAAAGGGCATAGTTACAGCCGATCCGGCCTACGAATATGCCCAAGGACTGAAACTGCAGATAAAGATCGGCGACAAAACGGAAAAAAGACAATACCCCAAGCGCGATCAGTTTGCGGCAGAGATCAGTTATTTTTCCGAATGCATTCTAAAAAATCGCGAGCCAGAACCTTCAGGTCAGGAAGGTCTTGCGGACATCAGGGTGATCGAAGGCATCTACAAGGCCGTAAAGTCGAGGAGCGTTGTTAAGTTGTCTGCCTTCGAAAAGAAGAAACGGCCAAGCATGCGTCAGGAGATAAGAAAACAACCTCACGGCAAGCCAGAGACGATCCACGTGACTCCTCCTTCCGGGAATGATTGACATCGAGCCGCTTCTGAGCAACGCAGAGATCGCTGACCGGCTGGAAAGCCTTGCACAGCTCCTGTCCACACAAAAGGAAAATCCCTACAAGGTGAAGGCTTATCGTCGGGCCGCAGCACGCATCCGCGACCTTCCGCAGAGTCTCGATGAAATGGTGCGGCGTGGGGAAGATCTAACTCAGTTTCCCGGAATCGGTGCGGCGATCGCGAGCGCCATCCGAGAAATCGCAACAACTGGGGCATTGGCAAAGCTGGAAAGGCTGCGAAGTGAGGCTGACCCAGCGTTAGCAGAGCTGAGCGCGCATCCAAGGCTTGATCCCAACAGCAAACTGCGGGGCTTTCGCGTGCTGAAGTCCAGTGAAGTGGATATCCTCGCGGATGGGACTCTCGATTATCCGGACGATTTGCTTAGAGAGCTTGATTACACGGTATGCTCGATCCATTCCC
>Ga0157375_10004963_pt1 | contig 11574 bp, 12 predicted proteins | sample M35metaG_FD_115311 | JGI IMG/M metagenome (GOLD analysis project Ga0157375, IMG submission 115311) | Miscanthus rhizosphere microbial communities from Kellogg Biological Station, Michigan, USA - M3-5 metaG | ecosystem: Host-associated > Plants > Roots > Rhizosphere > Soil | place: USA: Michigan...
CACTAAGTAACAGCGTTTTATATATGTTTGTATAAAATTTACATCGACGGATGAAGAAGATAACCCGGTTTTTTTGGTTCTGTTCCGGAGCCCATGTTGGCACGCTGAAGAAATATCCCATCGAACATAATAAATACGTAGGTATAGGCGCCACCATATTTTTTACTGCATTATTTGCCTCTTTGTCAGGTGGTTATGCTATGTATTTTGTTTTTAACGGCAGTCCGTTTGCGGTAGGTTTCGCCATTTTGTTTGGCATGTTGTGGGGATTGGCCATATTCAATATGGATCGTTATATCGTGTCCAGCATTAACAAAGAAGGCACCACCAAGCAACAGATAGCGCAAGCTTCGCCACGTATTTTACTGGCTATTATGATAGGCATTGTAATCTCCCGGCCCCTCGAGTTGAAAATTTTTGACAAAGAAATTAGACAAAAATTAAAAACTGCCTACCTCAAAGGTCAGAACCGGAAGATCGATACACTCCAGAAAGCATATAACCAGAAATATGGTATGGAGTTAACCAAAAACAGCGACCTAAAAAAAGAGAAAGACTCGCTTGAAAAAGATATTAACCGCACCCGTTACCAGTTAAACCAGGAAGTTTTTGGCGACAAGACAAACCAAACCTCTGGCATAGTTGGGTATGGCACCTATGCCAAGCAAAAACAGACTGTTTTGCAGGAAAAAGAAGCCAGGTTAAAAACGGTTACTGATAATATAGGCCAGATGGACAGTTACCTGGGCCAGCGCAAGGATTTTGAGGGATTGAATGGCACCCGCATGTTTAATCCGCATGAGCTGGATAGTTTGGCTAATGTTGCCGGTTTCTCCGACCGGAACTGGGCACTGGGCCAATTGACCTATAACGACAATGGTACCCGCGATCTGGATACGTATCTTGCTATTTCGTTTATTGGTTACTTGTTTATTCTGTTCGAATGTTTGCCGGTATTTGTGAAGCTGATGTCGCCGAAAGGACCTTATGATGTGGCCCTGGCAAAAGTTACCGAATCGGATATCTATTTTGCCGAGAAAGACAAGGATCGCGAGATGGCAGCTACCGACAAAATATTTGATCATAACCTTGACGTCGACGTCGACCGGAAAAAACGTATCATCACTGCACAATCGGAGTATGATTTTGAGCATCATACGTATGATTGATGTTAGTTAAGTGCTTGATTGAGTTGTATCAAGTTGATTAGGTTATTTATACCAATCGCTCACCATCTAACTTAATCACCTAATTATCCTGATTTAATAGTAATTTCAACGCTATTATTTCAGACATATGAAGAAGTTTTACCTATTGGCAGCTGGCTTAATATTCGCCACTGCAACATTTGCTCAGGACGACACTAAGCAAAAACCTATCTTTTATTCCATTTCATTTCCAAATGCAGCCCACCACGAGGCTGAAATTGCATTAACTATTCCGAATGCCCCATCCGGTACTATGCGGGTGCGCATGAGCCGTTCATCGGCCGGACGTTACGCCACTCATGAATTTGGCAAGAATATTTATAATATCAAGGCTTCTGACGTTGGTGGGAGCGACCTTGAACTAAGGCAAATAGAAGGCGACCTCTACGAGATCCCCGCACACGGCGATGCGGTTAAAATAAGCTATACCCTTTTCGGTAATTGGACCGACGGCACTTACACCGGCATCGACCCAAGTCATGCCCACCTGAATATGCCGGCAACATTTATGTGGGTGATAGGCCAGGATAAACACCCGATTCGGTTCCAGTTTAACGACCTCGACAAATATGGATGGAAAGTAGCCACCCAATTAAAAAATGAGGGGGCCGGCATCTATAGTGCGCCCAATATGCAATATATGATGGACAGCCCTACCGAGCTGTCGGCTTATAAAATAAACAGTTGGGAAGTAGATAATAATGGAAAAAAGGAGAAGATCAATCTGGCGATCCACTCTGATGATGACCAGGCAGTGATCGATGCTTTTGCTAAACAGATCCAGAGAATGGTACTGGAAGAAAAGGCCGTTTTTGGCGAGTTGCCTGCTTATGATTATGGTGAGTATACTTTCCTTGATGATGTTTACCCCACCAACTCAGGTGATGGTATGGAACACCGTAATTCAACCTGCATTGTACACCCCGCAGAAAAAGTTAGCGGTAATGAGCTTAGATTGATAAGCACCTATTCTCACGAGTATTTCCATAGCTGGAACGTAAAACGCATCCGCCCGAAAACATTGGAACCATTCAATTTTGAACATGCTGACATGAGCAGTGAGCTTTGGTTTGCCGAAGGCTTTACCCAATATTATGGCGAAATGCTATTAGTTCGTGCCGGTTTCCATAATGTGGATGACTACGGCCGTACAGTTGCAGGCCTGGTAAACCAAATCCTAAATACGCCAGGCGCCGCCAGATATTCCGCAACGCAAATGAGCCGCTATTCGGTATTTGCTGATGCGGGGGTATCCATCGATCCGAACAACCAGCCGAACATGTTTACCAGTTACTACACTTATGGCGGAGCAATAGCTTTAGCGCTTGATCTGCGCTTGCGGAGTGAATTTAATCTGACACTGGATGATTACATGCGTACCGTGTGGCTCGACAGAGGTAAAGTGATGAAGCCTTATACTATTGCCGATTTGCAAAGTGACCTGGCCAAAATAACCAAGAACCCGAAATTTGCTGCCGATTTCTTCAATAAATATATCTATGGCATCGAAAAGAATGATTATGCTGCTTTATTGGCTAAAGCGGGATTAATGCTACGGAAGGCAGCGCCAGGCAAAGGCTGGGCTGGTCCATTGAGCTATAATCGCAATCGCGGCCGGTCGGGAGAAGCGCGAACAACTGATGAAGCCGGATTTCCTGTTCAGGTAAGTATTATCGGGACGCCAGTGTACAAAGCCGGTTTGGATGCAGGGGATATCATTTTAAAAGCAGATGGTAAAGAAGTAAAAGATGCACAATCTTTTGGCGATATTGTAACTGCTAAAAATCCGGGTGATAAGATAGTTGTGAACTATAAAAATCGCACAGGCGAACATGAAACCACTATTACATTGGAAGAGAGCCCATACTTTGAGGTGGCAACTTATGAAAAAGCAGGCAAGGAATTAACCAAAGAACAAACCGATTTCCGTAACAATTGGCTATCAACCAAAGTCAGATAAACTATGAACAAATTTATAACCTTTATCGCTTTAAGTGCACTTTCATTAGGTGCATTTGCCCAGGATGTCAATAAAATGATCAAACAGGATGATGTGGAACGCATCATCAAAACCCTTTCTGCCGATGATATGCAGGGCAGGGCCACTTTTACCCCGGGAATAGAAAAAGCCGCTCAGTTTATTGAAAGTGAGTACAAACAAATTGGCTTGCAGCCTTTGGAAGGAAATAGTGGTTATCGCCAGAATTTTACGATGATCAAGGTTACACCTGTCAAGGCGGAGGTCAGTATAAACGGCATCCCTGTCGCTGCGGAAAATATCGGTATAAGAGGCGACCAATCATTTAACTGGAGTAAATTAGAAGATGCGGAAATTGTAAAAGTAACGCCCGACAAAGACCTGAGAAAAGAGTATATGAGCGCTATACGCAGCGGCAAAAATCTGCTGATACTTATTGATCCGAAATTTAGCGATTTATTCAGGCGTGTTCGTGGAAGCACTGCTGGCGGAAGCGTAGCTTTTAAAGGAAGTGAGGCTAAAAAGACGGCTTTGGTATTCGTTTTAGGCACATTTGACGATGTAAAATCATTTACCGTTAATTATGAAGTAAGCAGCAAAGAACTGCCCTTGTTTAACATTGCAGGCATTATCCCCGGCAAAACCAAACCTAATGAATTCGTAGTATTTTCGGGACACTATGATCATTTGGGTATCATTAAGCCGGTTAAAGGGGACAGTATTGCCAACGGTGCAGACGACGACGCCTCAGGCACTACTGCGGTGATCAGCCTGGCCAGGTATTACAAAAAGCTGAATGATAACGCGCGTACACTGGTTTTTGTAGCATTTACTGCTGAAGAGATCGGTGAATATGGTTCGCAATACTTTGCCAAAACGGTTGACCCAGATAAAACTGTAGCAATGTTTAACATCGAGATGATCGGCAAAGCATCCAAATGGGGACAGAATTCAGCCTTTATAACAGGTTTTGATCGCTCAGATTTCGGCACTATTCTGCAAAAGAATTTAGCAGGAACGGCGTTTAAGTTTTATCCCGACCCTTACCCCGACCAAGACCTGTTTTACAGAAGTGACAATGCCTCACTTGCCAAAGTAGGTGTTCCGGCACATACCATCTCCACAGACCAGATCGATATAGATAAATTATATCATACGGTGGGTGATGAATTCAGCACACTGGATGTAAATAACATTACTTCCACCATCCGGGCTATCGCCTTGAGCTCACGTACCATTGTTGCCGGAAAGGATACACCTACGAGAGTGCCTAAACTGGAAAGATAATTTATTAGTGGCAGCGGCGGTCGAAAGTAGCAGTATGAAATAATAACTGCCCCTGCCACTTTAACCTTATGAATACGACACAACCTACAATTCCGAGAATTGCTATACAAAGCGTAGGCACGGGTTTAATGATGATGACTTTCTTTACTATGATGTGGGCAGGCCTTGCCTATGGCAGCATGACCAGTAACGGATTGGTCGTATTAATACTATTCTCACTGATAGCTGCTGTGCTCATCATCAATGGCCTAAAGTTTTTTCGCGAGTCTAAGCGTTTTCCGAAATCCGAGAACGAAGCCGATAAAGCAGAAGAAAAACGAACTGGCAAATGGTTCGGGATCATCATTGGTGCTGAAGGTTTGCTGATTTTTGTAGGTATTAATATCGTGATCAACCTGGGCCATGCCGACCTGACCATTCCTGTTATCGCATTGATTGTTGGTCTGCATTTTTACCCACTGGCAAGGGTGTTCCGTAGAACAATTGATTACTACCTGGCTACCTGGACAACCATCGTAGCCATTATCGGCATTACGCTGATATTAAATAGATCGTATTCAACGGCCGCTGTGGATGCATTTGTGGGTGTGGGTACTGCTATTGCTACTTCTTGTTATGGGATTTATATGATTTATACAGGTAAGCGACTGGTTAAATCAATAATCAATGTCAAAAGGGCCGATTTATAATTCCTTCCGCATCACATAATCATTCATCCAATAAGGGCCGATGGGGATATCTTCTTCATAGGCCACGCTGAACCCCATTTTCTCATAAAAGTTCTTCGCCTTGTTATAGCGGTTTACGTTCAGGTCCAGCGTATGCTTGCCGGCTTCGATTGTTTTTTGAGCTACTTCGTTGATTAGTATTTTGCCATAGCCTTTACCCTGTGTTTCGGGCAGGCAATATAGTTTGTGCAGCTTGTAGATCTCGGGATCTTCCTCGCGCGGTGAATAGCTTGCAAAAGCAACCGGCTTACCATCTTCTATCAGCAGCAAATAGGTTTGCGTCCTATTTTCCAACTGTGCAGAGATGTTTTCGACCGAATAGATCTTGTTCAGCATAAACTCGATCTGCTCCTTTTTTAATATTGTCGAATACGTAGCCCACCAGGTTTTTTCGGCAATTTCTATTATTGTTTCAAGGTCGGCAATAGTTGCTTGTCGTATAGAATACATCTTTCAAATATATCGGAAAATTTAGCAGAGGAGCAATGCATTGTATCTATAGGGTATTCTCCGACAGCAAATCGTCCGTCAGCTTTTCAAACTCCTTAGTGAACTCCTCATAATATTTACCCGTACCCGGACCGCTGAAACCGGTATGTATTTTACGAACATCACCCTTTTTATCAATGATGATAGTGGTAGGGAAACCTTTATAATCGGCCAGCATGGGCAGGCTTTTCATAGGATCATCGTGGTACATGGTATAACCGGTGATAAGCAGCGGATAGGGCACATTAAACTTATTTTTCACCTGTTCAATCAGTGGTTTCGATTTGGAAAAATCAGAAGTGCGCTCATAAGCCAGGCCGATTACTTCTACTCCTTTTGGATGAAACTTTTTGTAGTAACTAACCAGGTACGGCGTTTCATCCATACAATTAGGACACCATGAGCCCAGCATCTGCACAATCACTACCTTATTTTTAAACCGTTCGTCACTTAATGAAACTTCCTTTCCGTTGATATCCGGGAAAGTAAAAGCAATCTTTTTATAACCTGGTTTTAAATAAGTAAGCGAATAGGCGTCGGGCAATTTTGCGTTTTCATCTTTAACAGCTGTCCAATTACTCAGATCAGCATATTCTGAATAATCTTTCCCATTTTCAAGTGTCTTGTTATTTTTTATATCCGCGATAAACAAAAATGCATGGCCGCCATCAAAAGTTGATAAGTATAATTTATTGCCTGATACAGTTCCATCAAGGAAACGGTCATCGCCTGTCGTGGTTAAAAATGTGCCGGTTAAATGATCCCCGGTTTGTTTAAACTCACCTACTCGGAGATCCTTCTTTTTATCGTCGCCAAATGTCGCGGCCCATCTGCCACTGATATTAAAATTTGTTTTCCCTTTTGATTTGAAAAACCGCCATGATTGACCGGGTTCAGCGAAAAAAGGCATAGCCATATCCCGGTTAGCATAATGCTTTATCCATTTACCTTCCAAAGCAACACCCTCCAGTTTTAGCTTAAACTCCGAATTAAACAAAGGCATATGGATAAACAGGGAATCCTTCTTCTGCTTTAAATCGGTTACTTTTATTCGTTCCGAACCATTTATGATAAAAAGCTGCTGCTTACCAGCAGTTTCTTTTACCTCGAAATTAAAGGGCAGCTCATTTCCCGAAGAGGTTTTTAAAGCGCCTCGCCAAATTCCTAATTTTAATTTGCTTTGTGCAAAACTGCTATTACTTAGAAATAAGATAAGGGAAATAACTAATAGATTTTTATAGCGCATTATCTGAATAGTCTATTAAATTGATATACTTTTCCAAAATACGCGAAAACAATCCGTTTATTTCAATACTTCGCGCGAAATGACAATCTTTTGAATTTCGGAAGTACCTTCATATATCTGTGTGATCTTGGCGTCCCTCATCAGGCGTTCTACATGATATTCTTTAACAAACCCATATCCACCATGTATCTGCACCGCCTCTACGGTGGTGCGCATTGCCACTTCTGATGCGTATAATTTAGCCATAGAACTTGCTTGCGCATAAGGTAAACCATGATCTTTTAACCATGCGGCTTTTAAACACAGCAAACGGGCAGCTTCAATTTCGGTTGCCATATCGGCCAGCTTAAACTGTATAGCCTGCAGGTCGGAAATGGTTTTGCCGAATGCTTTGCGTTCCTTTGAATATTGCAAAGCCAACTCATAAGCACCTGATGCAATGCCCAAAGCTTGTGAAGCAATGCCGATACGCCCCCCTTCCAACGTTTGCATAGCGAACCTAAACCCAAAACCATCCTCGCCTATACGATTTTCCTTAGGCACTTTTACATCAGTAAACATTAAAGAATGCGTATCCGATCCGCGTATGCCCAATTTATTTTCCTTGGGACCAACTGTAAACCCCGGCATCCCCTTTTCCACTATTAAAACATTAATGCCATGATGTTTTTTTGCCGCGTCGGTTTGCGCTATCACCAGATATGTAGATGCCGTGCCGCCGTTGGTGATCCAGTTTTTGGTGCCATTCAGCAGATAGTGATCGCCCATATCGATGGCGGTTGTCCGTTGCGAAGTCGCATCAGAGCCGGCTTCAGGCTCTGATAAACAGAATGCGCCGATTTTTTCACCCTTTGCCAGGGGGACAAGATATTTTTGCTTCTGCTCCTCGGTTCCATACTTCTCAAGCCCATAACATACCAATGAATTATTCACCGAAACCACTACCGACGCCGAAGCATCAATTTTTGACAGTTCTTCCATCGCCAGTACATAGGATACGGCGTCCATGCCGCTTCCGCCGTACTCTGGAGAAACCATCATACCCATAAAACCCAGTTCACCTAGTCTCTTAACTTGTTCTGCCGGGAATTTTTGATGCTCATCTCGCTCAATTACGCCGGGCTTCAATTTAGTCTGCGCAAAGTCTCGGGCTGCCTGGCGTATCATTAAATTTTCTTCGGATAATTCGAAATGCATGGTATAGTAGGTTATAGGTCAAAAATAATATTATGCAAGCATAGTAAAAAGAGATGCACAAAAAAAGAGAACCTTTTTCAAAGTTCTCTTTCCCCTAATTAATTTAAACTATTGATTAAACCCAAAACAAAGAACAAAATATCCCAGCTTGGGCGTCTGAGAATTCAAAATAAGTTTTTCACAGGTAGATGAAATTCTATTTTTTCACAGATTTCTTGCAGAGTCACTGTTTTATAAACAAAAGTAACGCCACGATTCCTCAAACTCAACGACGAATACGTCAGTATTTACAAATCAATTGTAACAAGATTATTAAAAACTGAATGTTTAGTTTGGTATTATAAATTTCATTAGATTGCACTAGTACCCCATTCAAATTCCTAACCTGCTATGTTACTTACTGATTTTGAATATCTTGACAACTCGGAAGACGCCTTTAAAAAGAAAATTGCACTGCAAATAAAGACTTTGAGAAGGCAAAACCAGGTGACGCAGGAAAAATTTTACAGCGAAACAAATATCAATATCGCCCGGCTCGAATCAGGTAAAGTTGATATCAGATTAGACACCTTGCGCAAGGTTTGTTATTATTTTGATGTGTCACTGTCTGGTTTTTTTCATGGAATTTATTAAAGTGTATATTTTTTAGGAATCACAAAAACCATTTTTATTCCACTATTTGATACACTTTTGTATTTTTTTTTAAACAATAAACAATAAAAACGGCGTTCTGTAGTTACGCTAACAGCACAGTTTTGCTCTTAGCTCATCAAATTCCCCTTTTCTTTGGTGATTTCCGCCTATTTTTAAACCCGTTAAGGATTTGGTAAGCTTACAAAGACGCGATGCCTCGCATCTCTACTTATAGTTATATTTGGCCCATGCAGATTATCCATGCTTTGCAGGACTGGTGGCAACATCAAACATGGCTCGAAATTATTGGCGTAATAACCGGTTTGCTTTGCGTTTATCTTGCCGCACGAAATAATATCTGGAACTGGCCGATTGCTATCGTTAGCGTCGGCATTTATATTTTTATTTTCTTTGACAGCCGCTTGTATGCCGATATGGGTTTACAATTTTATTTTATGGCGATGAATATTTATGGGTGGTCCTACTGGAGCCACAAACCCGCCAATGAGGAAAAGACGCCTGTTTTGCTGATCACCAGGAAGGAAACCATATTATCTATTGTCGCTATCATTATATTTACCGTATTCCTGGGATCAGTATTAAAATACACACCAGCATCCTATCCATACCTCGATAGCTTTTGCACTGCCTGCAGTCTTGTCGCCCAGGTATTTTTGGCCCGAAAGGTTTTGGAAAACTGGCTGATCTGGATATTTGTAGATATTATTTATGTCGGAGTTTATATCTTCAAGCACCTTGATCTCACAGCCGTGATGTATGCCATCTACGTGGCAATAGCGGCAATGGGATATATTGACTGGAAAAGAGAATATCAAAAACAACTGGAGTTCAGATAATGCCAACTACCAACCGCCAACCGCCAACCGAAGTTATAAAAATAGCTGTCGTGGGACCCGAATCAACAGGCAAATCTACCATGTCGACTTTTTTGGCTGAGCATTATCATACGGTTTGGGTGCCGGAATATGCGCGTGAATACTGTGAGAAACTTACCGGACCGCCTACCTGGCAGGACGAGATCAACATGTTTTACGGACAATTGGCGCTTGAGCAGGAATATCTGCCTAAAGCGAATAAAATATTAGTCTGCGATACCACCTTCATCACCGTAAAAATATGGAGCGACCAAATGTTTGGCCGCTCGCCGCAGGAAGTGCTGGATGAATTACCCAAACGCTCCTATAATTTGTACCTGCTGCTTAATATCGACTTGCCCTGGGAAGACGATCCGCTACGCGATTTCCCGGATATGCGCGAGCATTTTATGGAGGTGTGGCATCAAGAATTGAAGGACCTGAATGCAAATTATGTCACCATATCTGGCACAGGACAGGACAGATACGAAAGTGCCGTGAAGGCGATTAATGAGTTTTTGATGAAGTCTGATGTGTGATGTCAGAACATTCTTAACAATCAAAATGCTGATTTCAGACATGTGCCTTCCGACCTCCGATTCCTGACCTCAGATCTCCGGATTCCCAACAATTTCTTTACCTTAATTTCAGTTTCGTGCAACGTTCAAAAAATCGATGCGTCATATATTGTGAAAGCTGAAAATTTGGAATCTGTATACATTGATAAGCATTACGACCTGGTGGTTGAGTGTAAGCGTGGCAGTAAAAATGCATGCTTCGAGCTCTACCGTTTATATTCGAAGGCGATGTTAAATGTTGCCTTCAGGATAGTAGGTAGTATTGATGAGGCTGAAGATGTATTGCAAGAAGCTTTTTTGGATGCTTTTACTCGTGTAAAGGACTTCCGGCAGGAAACAACTTTTGGGCTATGGTTAAAACAAATCGTGGTTCACCGGTCTATAAACCTGTTGCGTAAGCGCCGGCTGGACCTGGTTGAATTGGGTGATGACCAGATGGATAATATCGCGGAAGAGGAAGACGACAGCGACGAGGAGTTGCAATATAAAGTGGCGCAGGTAAAAGATGCCATGAAAGAATTGCCGGAAGGCTATCGTCTAGTAATATCATTATACCTGCTTGAAGGGTATGACCATGAAGAAATAGGACAGATATTGAATATTTCTGAAAATACCTCGAGAACACAGTTTTTGAGGGCGAAAAGAAAGTTAAATGAGATTTTAATAAAAAGAGGAATAACATCATGAGCAAGCGATTAGAGGATTTCATTAAAATGAACAGGGACGAGTTTGATGATCTTGAACCATCAGGCGATCTGTGGGCTAAGATCGAGAAGAATTTACCGCCCGAAGGAACAGCGATAAAATCGCGCGAGGCAAAAACCTTCTCACTCAGCTTTGTGCTAAAGGTGGCGGCGTCTGTCATCATTGTAATGGGAATCAGCTTTGGTTTATACCTTCGGCATGAAAGAAGCGAGGCTGTAAATCTCGCAGCTATCAACCCGGCATACGCCAAACAGCAAGTGCATTACGCATCGCTGGTGCAAAACCAACGTAAGGAGCTAAGATCCATTGCTAAATCAGACCCTGACCTGTACAAAGAATTCAGCGCCGAGATAGCCAAAATGGATTCTACCTATAACAAGCTAAATAAAGATCTGGCAACCAGCCCTAACCAGGACCGCGTATTGCGCGCCATGATACGTAACCTGCAAATACAAAGCGAGATACTAAACCAGCAACTGGAAGTTATTGAGCAGATCAATCAAACCAAAAAGGAGCAAAGTAATGATACCAAAAATATATAAACCGGCTCTATTTATCGCAGCCATGTTGGCAGCCTTTCAGCCGGCTTTGGCACAGAACACAGTTGACAGTACGGGTAACTCTGGCTTCGACGGTGAGTCGTTTAACAA
>Ga0157375_10004964_pt1 | contig 11574 bp, 10 predicted proteins | sample M35metaG_FD_115311 | JGI IMG/M metagenome (GOLD analysis project Ga0157375, IMG submission 115311) | Miscanthus rhizosphere microbial communities from Kellogg Biological Station, Michigan, USA - M3-5 metaG | ecosystem: Host-associated > Plants > Roots > Rhizosphere > Soil | place: USA: Michigan...
AGGAATTACAACCTTTTTCACAGGAGAAAACAACTACAACAGCAATCTCTGGACCATGAAACCAGAGTTCTTCGGCAGCATCTTTGTCTATATGCTTGCATGCTTTATCTCTTTAATACTCGGTTATCGCTTTTTAATTTACGCCTTGTTAGTCATTTCAATATCAGCACTATTCTACAACAACCTTATATTTCCATTTGTTGTTGGCACATTTGTTTCCTCGTATTTAGCCAAAAACAGGAAAGAAATCTCCTTCCGAGCTTCCATCGTACTCATCATCTTAGGACTCTATATGCTTGGGTATATGATTCCTGAGAAATCATATGCATGGGCTTCACTCACCCCAGAGGTTTTCAAGAAAAACACACAAACAATACTCCACACACTTGGCTCTGCCTGCATAATATTCGCCACCATGACCAATAAAAAATTGTTTCAGAGCCTGAACGGTAGATTTTTAAGATTCATTGGAAAAATCAGCTTCCCACTCTATCTTATCCATACTCTTATAATCTGCTCATTATCAAGCTACGCTTATCTTGCGCTGACAACTTACGGAACCAACCATCAACTAAGTCTAATAATCGTATTTATTATTACCGCCACTTCTTCAATTGCGCTAGCATTTCCTCTATCGATATTTGACGATTGGTGGGTTAAGCAGGTAAATTCAACAGCACGAAAAATCTTAACTGAGAGACAAGTAACATCTTGAGTTATATACCCCTAGTACTCACCCATCAATCACGGACCCAATAGACGAAGGATAGTAAAAACGAGGATTACTCGGCGTTTAGGGACCGGCGCATGAAATCAGGTCGGGCAGTTCGTAGATGACTTCGATACGAAGGAGATTGGCCGGCAGCGGCTTGCGCTTGCCACGCCGTGGGGTCGGCGCAACGACGTCCTCTTCAGCGGAGTCATCGATGGGCTCTACGACGCTTTCTGCCTCATTGAACAGGACCAACTGCGGCGTTGCCTGATCAGCCGTTTGCTCGGACTTACGTCCGAACAGGCGCTGACACAGCAGCGCGTTTTCTTCTTCGAGAAAAGCGACTCTGGACTGCATCTTCGCAAACATTTTGTTTGAGCAATTCAGGATCATCGGGGAGGTTTTCGGGCATGGAAATCATGCCCTGGATTATACCGAATCAGGCTACGAATCGCGGTGTCAAAACCTGATGAGAGCGGTTGCGCCAGAGGTCGAAACCATCCGGTAGCCAGTACAGTTCCTGCACCGCCAGAACAATCACCTCGTCAGTAACATCGGGCGATGTCGCCTGCAACAACTAATGCTGACTCGAAACGTATGCAACGTTTGAATCGCCCCCCAGACCTCCAACTAATTAAGACCGGCTCGTTCATCTCAATCCCGCTCACGCTAAAAACCTTATTACGAAAAACTGAAAGCGTAAATATAAATCCGCCTATAAGCTAGTCCTCCCCCCAACTACTCCGCCAAATATTTTATTCAGAGCCAATACCTGAACGTGCAAAGTATATTTATTTTCTACCGCTACCCGCCCCGCTCGGCCATAGTGTAGTCGCTGATCAGCATCGCCTAATAGCGTCTGCAAAGACGACTCCCACTCCGCTAAGCTATCGGCTAACAGCCCACATTGATTTCCGTCGACAATTTCGATATTCACGCCCACCGGAGAAGCAACTACGGGAACACTGGAAGCCATGTACTGAATCAGTTTATAGCCACACTTACCTTTCTCCCAAGGACCATCAACCAGCGGCATGATGCCTACATCTATTTGTCGTATGAAGTCGACCTCACTGTCCTCAGACCAAGGCCGTACCTCTACGGCAATCCCAGGTAGCTCGTTAACAATCTCGGGCGTGGCTCCCATCAGCAAGACGCGAGCTCCAAATTCATTGCACACCTTGAGAAGCGTCTGCCGGATCGCGACTACATATTTTTGTGTCGAAGGTGAACCTATCCAACCAATAACGAGCGATTGACCACTAGCATCCCGCTTGGCCAAATACCGGTTCTTGTCGACCACAGTGGGAACTACAACAACATTTTTGGCGCCTGCCGCAGTCGCACGACTGGCAAGGTAATTGTTTCCCGCAATCACGCATTGAGCGTTGCGCATTACGACATCGATTTTTCTGCCCAAAATTTTGCGAATCAGTGAATTAGAGGAAAGATCATAACTGTGAAATATTGCATCATCATAATCCACAACATAGGGCGGAGCAAAAGCCCTCAAAATTCTCTCTACTGTCGCCGGGAAATAAGGAAACACCTCCTTTTCTATCCAGATGACATCGTATTTACGAACGGTAAAAAGGGCAAAAAAACGCACCAGATAGCAATACACAGACCGAAGAACTGGACGCTTGCCCGAACTGTATAGGCTTTTAAGATAGGTATCATCAAACAAGCATTGAACGACTACTTCAACGCCGCCCTCTTCAAGAGAGGGTATATATTGAAGAAAGCGAAGACGACTACTCGCCCCTAATCTAGAATACTTTGACAATAATAAAACTTTCATACTTAACTATATCTCGCCTAAAAAGCATAAGGGCAAAGTGTATGGCGACCCGATTCACCGGGGCGCATGTAGCAATTATCCGGAATCAGTTCGATGTCCGCCCCTTGAAAATCCATCCAGGCAGCCAACTAATCAGTAACCCGTAGGCGATCCAGGTTTCCTTGATAGATGATAATGATCCACGCAAAATTGAAATCGCTGTACGCGATAGTGGCTCGAGCAACAACGTACTCAAAAGGATCGATGTCGCTCCCAAATATCCAAAATGTTTATACGAATAAATAATTTTGCTACGCTGCGAGTAAAACAGACGTCGTGCCTTGACTTGATCAGAGGTCCCTCCACCTTTATGGAAGGCTTGAATATTACTCAGGAATTCTATTCTCCAACCCTTGGCTTTAACTCTTCGTGATAGATCAAGGTCCTCCAAATATACGAAGAACCTTTCATCAAAACCCTGCAACTGCTCGAAAATCTCACGCCGGATGAGATAAAAGGCCCCAATCACATGATCAACAGAGCGATCACTTGCATGATCCCACTCCCTCATAAAATGACCGAGCTTGGGAATGAAGTGATCAAGGCCAACGGTGTGTGCAAGAAAGCCTGATACAGTTGGAAACCTGGTGCAGCTACGTGAAATTTCACCATGTTCGTCTTTCAACTGTACTCCGCAGACACCAACATCCTGGTTGTCTGAGCGTTCCATATAGTCTAGTACTGATTGTAGCGATGCCGGAAAGACGGCCGCGTCTGGGTTGAGAAAAAGAATATACTCCGCCGTTCCATGCCTTGCACCCAAGTTGCAAGCCTTTCCAAACCCAAGATTCCGACCGGCCTTGATTAACTCAACATCCGTCAAAGGTAGCAACAGTTTTTCCGAACCATCCGTTGAACCATTATCTACGACGATGATTCGCGCTAGATCGCTATCACCACCTTGACCTATTGAAGACACACACTGTAAAACTTGATCGCCAGAGTTCCAATTCACAATAACTACATCAATTTTATGACTCACTTTCAACACCCATGTCCTTTTCAGTGCAGCCAAAACTAACCAGCAAGGCTAAATACACCCAGAAGCTAGTAATATACTGCTGAGTAAAGTGCGGGTCCTCAACCATCAACGCCATCATAATGATCAAGAATCCGAAGAACACCTTTCGGTCACGACGAAACACTGTACGCCCTACGAAAAAAAAGAAGCACAAAGAAACCAAAACCGCGGCGAGTGATTGTTCGATTAATGAGGTCATCCAAAAATTGTGTGCAGATAGTTCAAAGTAAAAAAGTGATGAGTAATATCCGATTGGTTCAAAAGGGTGCTCTGTCAAATAATCAATTTTTTCTATAAGAGTTTGTAAGCGTCCATTTCCGGTTGCCAACACCTCAACATCCGTCCTAGACGACAAAAAAGCGTCAAACCCGGATAAATCCCAACCAACAAATATCACCATGTACGCAAAGAAAACACCAAGTACAAAACCTAAAATGGCACCAGCCACAAGAAGTTGGCGCACCCTGAAAACAACAAAAAACAACAAAAATAACAAAATCATATTTGATCTAGAAAACGTCAAACATATACCTACCGCAATCAGGCAAAACATCAAAAAATCAGATTTCCGACGTTCATCCAAAATTGTGTACGACACAGCTGAGAGCAGTAAAACCTGCGCAATTGTATTACTAGCCCCCCAAGGGAGGGACATGGCCCCCCCAACATATCGTTCAAGTATGACCTGTTGAATACCAAGCTCCATAGAACTTAAGAAAAAATTGACAATGAAATACACCGCCAGCGCCGCGCCAGAGCATATTAAAATCCTAGCAAGCGCCTGGACCGATAACAACTGGCGTAGCACACTGCAAATCAACCCTAAATAAATGACAAAACCAACCACGTTAAAGAAAGCCCTTACCGATGACTGAAACGGGTTAAAAGATAAAGCCGTCATCACCACAATCAATAATATTTGGATGAATGGAAAAATAAAAAAACTCCATTCCATTTCATCCCAATAGCGAATAATAACCGGCATGAACGTAAGCATTGACGCGATAAAAAAAGGCGTACCGAAACTCAGCACCCCTCCATCCTCAGGGGATGTGCTAAAGCCCAACAAAATCATGCCAACTACGAAACACACGAGGTATTTTGAAAGCCCGATCTTCAACACACCTTCACCGCTTAAATTTAGTAAAACAGAAGAGACCTACCGCATCAAAAACAACCCGAAAGGTCCATGCTAATGCAGCCCCTACAACACCAAAATTCGTAATTAGTATATATAGGGCCCCTACAAACACAGGCAACTCAATCAGGTGCAAAATAGCGGTTTCTTTAGATCTGCCAGACGCATGCAAAAACGAATAATACATTGAACCAATAGAATTAAAAAATACGCCAACACAAAGAATCCTTCCCACCCAGGTCGATTCTTCCGAGACATATTGTCCGACCCAAAGATTCAAGATATAAGGCATCAAAAATGCAATGCTACCCATCACGCAGAACATGATGAGCGAAACCCTCACTAGCCATCGATTAAAATTATGATGCGCTTTATTTATATCTTCTTGCAGGAAACCAGCAATTACCGGGAATGCAACCGTAGTAATCGCCCCAACCAAAACCAGTGCCTGCACCGTTATTTCATAAGGAATCACATAAGCAGTTACCGCCGCAGCGGATATCAGCATCCCGACGAAAAAACGGTCGGCCTGTACTAAAAACGGGCTAACAACACTACTAACCGTGACCCAACCTCCAAACGTGAGGAGTTTATTGGCTTGCACTTTAGAAAATTTGCCTTTGTCATCCTCGCCATTTGGCAGGCATTGGTAAGCAAACTTCTTATACATAAACAATGCGACCGCTCGAGAAAGCACCAATGTTGCGATCAACCAATACAGCTGAGTAGTAATTTGCGCAACCAGAAATGGAGCACCAAAATTTGCCGCACCGAGAGCAACACGCAAGAAGCTAATATTTTTAAAATTAAGATAGGCCTCATTCACACCGCGATAAGTTGCACTGATTGCTTGCATTGGTATAGCTACTGCCAATAGCAGCAAAGAAATCAGAACCTCCATGGCACTAACAGTCTGCCGCGGTACGAAATTATACCCACCGAGACAGCTTCCCAATACGATCAGTATGAACCCTACAAGGCCTACAACCATCGTGATCCGGACTGCGGTGCTAATAACATCGGGGATTTCATTTTCGTTGTCCCTCCCTCTGAGGGATGCAAGTCTTTGTGTAACTGCACGACCAACCCCTAGATCAAGCGCCCCGGCGTAGCCAATTAACCCCCAAGCAAGCGCCAGAAAACCAAAGCGCTCAGTGCCTATTACCGAAATCAAGCTTGGAACAGTCAGAGCAGCTATAAGCAGAGGCAAGCTGAGGCCTAGCAGGTTCCAAATTATATTTTTATAGTGCACTGCAACCTCGTGTGGACACATTACGCAACGAGCCCATAGCTATGCTAAGTATTATCAATTCAGCACGCTTGGATAAAAAAACATGAACCAAGTACACTCGGCCACTACTCAAATAGTAAATATTTTACGGATCTATTCAGCATCAACTCATGAGTGACAAATACCAAGCCATTGATTTATCAACCCCTGCATAAATGTCAACATCATGATTATACCCTAGCATTGATTTTCTCAAAAAATTACAAATGAATAGCGAGACATATGGGAGTTGATGAAGCTATTAGTAGTCCGCTCAGTGCTTCCGCTCCCAAAAACACTCGGTCCGCCTCCCTCACAGCGATGTAGAGGCTGATCGATGCGCTCATGCAACCAACGCATGCGCAGCAAAAGGTGTATGCCGGTATTCTGAGATACTTTTCTCAAATCGCTTGTTGCAAGGGCGTCATAGCTAATATTCATTACGACGAAGTATTCCTATCTCAGCTGTGCATTGCTCAGCATGGCACTGGCGATCTCAAGGAGCAAGTGCGACCGTCAGCAACTACTCTGAGCTTGCTAACGAAACTGAACGCGATCCCGCTTCCGCTTCCGAAAAATCGTGATCAATGGTCGCCTCAATGAGCCAAGTCTACCGGAAAAAGCGCAATTTCCACCACCAAGGGATTAGCCAGAATCAAGCCCCCTCGCCGCCGAAACAGTGGCTTCGCCCCTGCATCGCCTATGTGAGAGCCTGAAACTACACTTGAGCAACACTCATTAGCGATGTTTCTCCCAGGTAGCTAGACGGAGTGCAGGGCTTGGTCTTACCGATCTATTTTGTTTCAATCTTGTTGGTCGCGAAAATGAAGATAATCCACCAGCACCTAAACTGGAGTTTTCTCGCGCTGTATCTGGTGGGGTCTGGTGTTGAGCAAATCAGCTAGCTCATCCAGAGTTGCCTACATTACCAGAGAGAGTTCAGTGCTTTTTTGAGTTGCTTAGAAAACAAACCATTCGTATTTTTATTGCAGCCAGATTACACAAGGTGAGTGTGGGGTTAGTGAAAAAATCTTCATATCTGTTCCCGCTGTGCTTTTCCGCATCGCGGGCCATTTCGCTGAATTGATCAAGCATCATGGTTTTTAAGATCGAGGGCGCCATCCAAGATATCCCTCCTGACAATGGCTTGCGCCGCCGCCTCGGCAGCGGGGACTTCGCGTTTGACGAGAATTACATAGCGGCTCGTACATTCGACCATTTTTGCAACTGCTTAGCGATTATTGGCCCTCATAACGCTTGCCGTCAGCCTGACGAAAATAGCTAATCAGATAACGCTTCAGATCTCGGCGTGGTTGGGCATAGATAGCGAGGTCGTTCCTTTCTTGAATCACACGTCGCTCGGGTTGGCCGGGTTAGAGGCTACTTAGCTTGCGGGGATTTGTTGCGGTGACTAGCCAACACGAAGCATCTCGACGATCACCTGACACAGCTCAGGTCTGAAACAAACACTTCTGAAAGCGAGATACATGCCGAAGCCCTGCTTGCGGCTCGGATGGCGTCATAGTCAGGCTACCGCGAATTGCGCCTGATCTCACGACTAAGGGTGCGGGGATGTCAGCTTAGGAAGTAGCAACAGCTTGCAGCGTGAGTCGTTGAAAGAGCATCACCAGAATGGTGATGCTCTCCTCGGTATTACATTGACTTGGACCGGAGGCGATTCGCGATACACTAGAATCGCCGCCATTAACCCAAAAATGTCTTTCTCGAATTCCTAAACCGAGCGTAGTTCACGACTGCGACGGTATAGGGTTCTGAATATGGCTACAAATATACCAATAACTCCGCCCAGCAGTATTGCCACCGCCAAAATCAATGTTTTCTTCGGTTTGATTGGCTTATCTGGGGTCTCAATCGGTCCATCTACACGGAAAACCACCACATCATTCGGACTTACAGACAAATCCTTGTAGAAGGAATACCTCACCTGCAAAGCCCGAAGACTTTTAATGAAAGGGTCGTTTAACTTTCGCTCTTCAAGGTTTTTGATTTCAGCCTGGAGCGCCTTGGTACCACGAATATAAGTCATCTCGCCATCCACATTGGCCGACACTTCGCTCGACAACCCCCCCTTTATGATTGGAGGCTTTTCCAAACCAATAGCCTCGGCAATTCGCAGAGCCTCGCGCAACCGTGTAATGAGATCCTCGCGAACTTTTTCACCACTTTCTCGCAGCGCATTTATCTGTTGCGCAAGATTTCGCGCACGTACTTCAGCTTCTCTATTGACACTCCCGACCACTTCCCCGACAGCTAGCACCCTGGCCTTTTCCACATAAGCCTTTACCCACTCTACAGCCTTGGCCGGATCAGTGCTTTGCATCGCCAACGAAAAACGATCCGGAGAACTTTTATCAGTAAGCGCTATAGTCAGATCTTTGGAGAAACGGTCATAAAGACCATCCTGAGAATCGGTGCGTTCTGCTTCATTAAGGGACGGGAGATAGTACTCTTCAAAAAAATCCCGACGCAGTGATTCAGCTCGAAGATTACGCAAGAAAACCTCATATACGTATTTCACGCTGTAAGGTTCCAGTTCCGACTCTCTCGTTCGCCCATAGTTTAAATCGGCAATATCTTTCTGTGTCGGGGGAACGACAAAAACTTTAGCCTCATATACAGGTTTGGCAAGAAAAGCATAAACTCCACCAACTAAGGCAAATAACATAACGATGGCTAATATCAGCCACTTTTGTAGCCATAACCCCTGAATGACCTCGATCAGGTCAATTTCATCGTTAGGCCTAGCCTCAGCTCGGTTGTTGCGCATTTATCACGGTATCCTTCTTAGATTCCAACCACTCTTTTTTGTCGGGAGTAGTCCAATAATTAGCTTGCAGGCCTTCCTGGTGATCTTCCAGACTGCTAGCATCCCGCGCAGAAGACCAGTTATCCCCCAACAGCGCCATGAGCAAATAAATCGAAATTGGTAACTGCCTCCCTAAGGAAGATCTGAAATACCAACCGATCTTTAACCCCTGTTCCAGACTCAAAAATGTTTAATCGGTAGACATTCAGGCCTTTTCTGTTATTAACAGACGATTTTCCTTCTAATCGCGCCGTTTCAGCGCGATTAGCCCGCATTACACACACCTTTTCGCATCATCCACAGATACATGCATTACTAGTATGCCAATCCTGTCTAAAAAGCGCTCGAAGGTTGCTGTCCCAAAAGGTTACGCAATCGTCTTACTGCGAAGGCGATTCCAGTAGCTTTTCCAAGTACTGACCGTAGCCTGTCTTTTTGAGCGCTTTGGCTTGAACGCCTAGCTGCTCGGCAGTGATCCAACCATTGTTGTAGGCAATCTCTTCCAGACAAGCCACTTTCAGGCCTTGGCGCTGTTCGATGGTGTGCACAAAGTGACTGGCTTCCAGCAGCGAATCATGGGTTCCGGTATCGAGCCAGGCGAAACCACGGCCCAGCATTTCGACATTGAGCGTCTTGCGCTCCAAGTACACACGGTTAACGTCGGTGATTTCCAGCTCGCCACGCTCGGACGGCTTGATGCTCTTAGCGATCTCAACAACATCGTTGTCGTAGAAGTACAGGCCGGTTACTGCATAGTTGGATTTTGGCTTCAGCGGTTTCTCTTCAATGCTAAGTGCGCGACCGGTTTTGTCAAACTCGACAACACCGAAGCGTTCCGGATCGGAGACGTGGTAGCCGAATACGGTAGCGCCATGTTGTTGAGAGCTGGCTGAGCGCAGGTTGTCCGAGAAATGCTGACCGTAAAAGATGTTGTCGCCCAGGATCAGGCAGCAAGGGTCTTCGCCGATGAACTCTTCGCCAATGATAAAGGCTTGTGCCAGACCATCCGGACTAGGTTGTTCGGCATAGGTCAGTTTGATGCCGTACAGGCTGCCATCACCCAGCAACTTACGGAAACATGGCAAGTCTTCAGGCGTGGAGATAATCAGGACTTCACGCATGCCCGCAAGCATCAGCACCGACAGCGGATAGAAGATCATCGGCTTGTCGTAGATCGGCAGCATCTGTTTGGACACGCCAAGGGTCAACGGATGCAGACGCGTACCCGAGCCGCCAGCGAGGATGATGCCTTTACGATTTGTCGTGCTCATTTATTCAGAACTTCCCTAAGCATTCGGGTTACACCACTTTGCCAATCCGGCAAGTGTAGAGAAAAGTTGTCACGCAGCTTCTGAGTATTCAAACGTGAATTCAGAGGGCGGCGCGCAGGTGTTGGATAAGCCGTCGTTTCAATCGGATTGATCGCCGATACGGCGAGCTGCTCCCCGTTGTCTTGGGCGAAACCGATCACATGGCTAGCATAGCCGTGCCAGGACACTTCGCCACTGGCCGCCAAGTGATACAAGCCAGACAGCTCGGGACGTTGCAGAACTTGCTGAATGGCCAACGCGGTCACGTCGGCAATCAGGTCTGCCCCCGTCGGGACTCCGATCTGGTCGGCGATGACGCTCAAGGTTTCGCGATCCTTGGCCAAACGCAGCATAGTCTTGGCGAAGTTGTTGCCGCGAGCGCCATAGACCCAACTGGTGCGAAAGATCAGATGCTTGCAACCCGACGCAGTAATCGCCTGTTCACCGGCCAGTTTACTGGCGCCGTAGTGATTCACCGGGGCGACTGCATCCGACTCTTGCCACGGAGCAGAACCCTGGCCGCTGAAGACATAGTCGGTCGAGTAGTGAATCAGCCAAGCACCTAGGGTCGTGGCCTCTTCGGCCATGACCTGGCTTGCCTGACCGTTCACACGGTCGGCCAACTCGGTCTCGGACTCGGCTTTATCGACAGCGGTGTAGGCCGCGGCGTTGACGATGATGTCGGGTTTGACCTGACGAATCGTCGCGCGCAAGGCGTCGAGATCAGACAGATCACCACACAATCCATCGACCGCATGGCGATCCAGGGCGATCAACTCACCCAGTGGTGCGAGGGAGCGCTGCAGCTCCCAGCCTACCTGGCCGTTTTTTCCTAGCAGAAGAATTTTCATGCTTTGTTCGAACGATCTGCGTAGTTCTGATCGATCCACTGCTGGTAGCTACCGCTCTTTACGTGAGCGACCCATTCAGTGTTGTTGAGGTACCACTCGACCGTTTTGCGAATGCCGGTTTCAAAGGTTTCTTCCGGCGTCCAACCCAGCTCACGCTGAATTTTGCCGGCATCGATTGCGTAACGCTGATCGTGACCCGGGCGGTCCTGAACGTAAGTGATCAGACTGGCATGTGGACGGTAAGCAGAATCGGGACGCAGTTCGTCGAGCAGTGCGCACAGGGTATGCACCACTTCGATGTTTTGTTTTTCGTTATGACCACCGATGTTGTACGTCTCGCCGATAACACCTTCGGTCACGACTTTGTACAGTGCGCGGGCGTGATCTTCGACGTAGAGCCAATCACGGACCTGATTACCTTTGCCATAGACCGGCAGCGGTTTGCCTTCCAGTGCATTGAGAATGATCAGCGGGATCAACTTCTCAGGGAAATGGCATGGGCCGTAGTTGTTCGAGCAGTTGGTGACCAGGGTCGGCAAGCCGTAAGTACGGCTCCAGGCGCGAACCAGGTGATCGGAACTGGCCTTGCTGGCGGAGTATGGCGA